>LXNI01000190.1_pt1 | contig 77328 bp, 59 predicted proteins | sample 809091 | NCBI WGS metagenome assembly LXNI01 (sample SAMN04870527, study PRJNA318959) | sponge metagenome | biome: 01000161; feature: marine sponge reef; material: water | host: Sarcotragus foetidus | place: Greece: Milos, Mediterranean Sea | collected 2013-05-29 | depth 5-7 m
TGCCGAACCTGCAGACGAAGCGGATCTACGTCCCTGAGCTGAGCAGGTCGGTTCGGATCAAGGTCTCCACTTCCGCTCTGCGGTCGATCGACAAGATGGGGTTGACGGCATTCCTGCGGAAAAACGGGCTTTCGCTCAGCGACATTACCTGATCCGGCGCAGCCGGTCAGCCGGAATCGCCAGCCAAGTCGTCTTTTTCAGCCTTCTGTGCGCCTGCGTCCAGTTCGCAGGCGCCGATCTCGGTCCGGGCCGCTCCCTCGCGGCTCAGGCGGCCCCCGTTGACGATCCGGTCGCGCTGTCGCTCGTGCGCCGGGCACGGGAGCTGCGCGAGTCGCCCCTGACACACTCGACGGTCACGTCCTACAAGGCGGCGGCCGAGGGTCACATCTATTTCTTCCTGGAACGCGACGACGGGGGTGCGTCGATCCCGATGCGCGTGGACCAGGTGGCGGTCGACCTCTACCAGAACTCGCTCGGCCGCAGACGGCAGATCATCCGCGGGCTGCGGAAGCGCGAGCTGCTGCCGATCGAGGACTTCCGCTACTACATCGACCGGCTCACGGCGGTGCAGAACGGGTTCGGGGACAGGATCGCGATCGGGGAGGGGCGCGATGTGCGCGATGTGCCGCACCCGCTCGGCAGCGACGGCGAGTCCACCTATCACTACCGCGTCGTCGACTCGGTCCGCATAAGCGTCCCGACGCTGCCGGCTCCGCTGCGGGTGCAGGAGTTGGAGGTGAGGCCCCGTCGCGAGGATCGTCCGGGCTTCGTGGGCAGCGTGTTCGTGGAAGCGGGGACGGGAGCGCTGGTGCGGATGGCGTTCAGCTTCACGCCCGCTTCCTATGTGGATCCCAGGACCGATCGGATCACGGTGCGGCTGGAGCACTCGCTGTGGGAGGAGAGCCTGTGGCTTCCGTACCGCCAGGTCGTGGAGGTGAGGAGGGAGGTTCCCGAACTCGACCTTCCGGTGGGAACGGTGATCCGCGCCACCCTGGAGGTGAGCGACTACGAGTTCAACCCGGAATTGCGGCCCGGCTTCTTCTCGGGTCCGGCTCTGCTCCTGAGTTCGTACGGGGCGGCGGATTCGAGCGTGTTCCGCGATGGCCTTCTGGACAGGATGGAGCAAGAGGGGCTGTCGCCCGCCAGCGTGGCCCAGGTCGAGGCGGAAGCGAGGCGTGTGGCCCGGGCCCAACTGGTGAGCGGGCTGCCCAGGGTGCGCGTGTACGCGGACCGCGTCTCGTCGGTGCTGCGCGTGAATCGAGCCGAGGGCGTGTACATCGGGCTCGGGGCGTCGTACGCGCCCCGGGAGTCCTTCAAGATGGACGTGTTGCCGGGGTACGGGATCGGTGGCCGCACTCTCGCCGGGAGGCTGCGGGGGCAGTGGCTTGCGGGCCGGGCCACAACGGCCACGGTGGAGCTCTACGGGCGCCAGCTGCGGGATGCAGGACCGTTTCCGGGTGCTTCGGGGGCCGTAAACACTCTGTCCACCGTATTCGGGGACCTGGACTACACCGATCCGTGGTTCGCCACGGGCGTGAGCCTGGAACTCGACCGGGCGGTCGGGGAGTCAGCCGGCATCCGGGTCGGGGCGGCCTGGGAGGAGATGAGGGGCGCGGCGTCGATCGATGCGTTCGGGGCGGCGGAATCCCGGCGACCGCTCCGCCCCGCGGAGGAGGGGGTCTTTGCCGGGATCCGCGGCGGTATCGTGCGCCGCTGGGGAGGCCTGGGAGGATGGGGGGGCGAGGCGGCCCTGGACGGCACCGTGGGCCGGTGGGGCGGTGGCGGAAACGCGACGCTGGTGGGGCGGGTCGAGGTCAGCCGGGTCCCCCGGGATCTGTCCGGCCGCACGTCGCTGTCCCTCGAGGCGGGGACGAGTTGGGGGACCCTGCCCCACCAGCGCCATTTTCTGCTTGGCGGCAGAGGGACGCTGCCGGGCCACGACTTCCGCGCTTACGGCGGCCGCCGATTCGTGCTGGCACGCGGCGAGACGACCCGCCATCTGGTGCCCGGCTGGCTTTCGGGCCGATTGCTGGCGGGAGCGGGAGCGGTCGGCGCCACTCCGGCCTCGTTGGCCGAGGCATGGGAGGTTGGCGGGACCGGCGGGCTGCGCGGCTACGTGGGCGCCGGCGTCGCCACCCTGCACGACATCATCCGGATCGACGGGGTCTGGGGGATGCCGGGCGGCGCCTTCGAACTCGTGTTCAGCGTCTCACCCGTACTCCGACCTTACCTTTAGATCTCACCTAGTGTTGGGGGACGACCGCGAGGAGCATCGTCATGAAGATTCGGCAACCGACCCTGCGACCGGCGATCGTGTTGGCGTCACTGCTCGCGGGCGCCGGGCTCTGCGCGCCCGAGCTCACTGCCCAGGAAGCCGACGAGCTGACCATGGGCCAGATCGTGCGGATCACCGGCGCCACGGTGCTTCGGGGCGGCCCCGCTTCTCCACCCGTTATGTACCCCATAGCGCTTGAAGGCAACGTCGTTGGCCTGCAGGGCGACACTCTGCTCTTCGAAACCGGCGCCGAGCCGGTCTACTGGATCCCGCTGGGCAGGGGTGCGCTGCTCGAAAGGCGGGCCACGATCACCGATACGAAGCGTGTCATGCTGGTGGCGTCGGCCGTGTCCGGCCTGGCGGGTGCGACCTTCACGTGGGCGCTCAGGGACGAGTGTCACGCCAATCCGACCGCGCTTGAACTCGGTCTGACGATCGGGTCCTGCCGCGAAACCGAGTCCGGGGGAAGAGCCGCGCTCAGGGGGTTTGGGATCGGGGCCGCGCTGGGGGCCGGCGCGGGTCTGGTGCTGGGGCGGTTCGCAAAACGGCAGGCCTGGGTGCCGGTGCGTCTGGATGGCCTCAGCTTTCGCGGCACGCCGGGGCTGGGCGCCGGGGGAGCCGGCTTCGTGATGCGGATCCCGGTGGGGGGCGGCTAGGCCGACGCCCGGCCCTCCGCGACAGCCGTCTCGTAGGTGTACAGGAAGTTCGTAAAGCCCCGGTCGTAGTCGGACAGGCCGTTCTGACCGGTCATCTTCATGCGTGAGTCGTACAGTTCCTTGAGCGTGTCCGAGATCAATCCCGGCCGCCGATCCGGGGGACGGAGACGGCGGAAGTCCTCGAGGACCTGACCCGAGAGCGCAGTGTCGTCCAGAAGCTCGCCGTAGCGTTCGGGGTCGTCGCCGTCGAGCACGCGGAGGTTGCGGTGCACCCGCTCCGCGAGCGCCGACTGACGCAGCTGTGGGTCGCGCGAGCGGGACAGCGCCAGGTACGCGAGCGCCTGGGCTTCGAGTTCCTTCAGATAACCCTTCCTGTGACAGAACTCGTGGGCCAGGATGTGGGGCTCGAAGATGCCTGTGCTCCGGAAAACCGCGATGTCGCCCGAGAGGATGTCGCAACTGCCGACGGCGAAGGGCACCATGAGCCGGGTGAGGGTCAGCTGGCGCACCGAACTGCTGGTCTCGACGCGCTGGCCCGTGACCCCTGCGATGTAGGACGTAAGGCGCTCGTTTACGTCGGCCGCGAGGATGTCACGTTCGCGTGCCACGGGTTCGTAGATCGCCATGAGTTCCTCGGAGTAGCGACGCACGTCGTCTCTCCGCTGCGCCTCCGGCATCTCGTCCATGTTCTTGACGTCGGACGTGTAGGTCGCCAGAAAGTCGATCTTCCTGACGCCGCGGCGGCTCGCCCAGTCGCCCACCACGGCACCCGCGTAGGCGCCCGCCGCGGCCGCCTGCAGAATCCTGCCGGGCAGCGTCGCTCCGAGAAGCAGCCGCGACGCCAGCGGGGCCGCGAAGATCACGTCGGTCAGCGCGAGGGGTGAGTAGGTCGCGCTGTTGGGGATCTTTACCGTGTCCATATCTTCTATCTTCCCGTCCTTCAAGTTCGCCGTTCTGTAAAGAAGCTGCCCATGTCACGTCCCGGCAAGGGAGACCCGACCGGAGCCGCCATCGCGCCCCTCGACGGGGTGCGGGTGGTGGATTTCTCCCAGAACCTGGCTGGACCCTATGCCGCCCAGATCCTCGCGGACCTTGGCGCCGACGTTTTCAAGGTCGAACCACCCGGGGGAGATCCCGCCCGCCGCTGGGGCCCACCGTTCGTCTGGGGCCAGAGCACGCTGTTCAATGCGGTGAATCGCAACAAGCGCAGCGTGGTGCTGGATCTGAAGACGGATTCGGGGCGGGAGCGTGCGCGCGGGCTCGCCGCCGAAGCGGATGTCGTCTTCCAGGCGTTACGGCCTGGAGCAGCGGAACGTTTCGGAATCGGGTACGATGACGTGCGCGAGGACAACCCCGCGGTCGTCTATGTGTCGATCCTGGCGTACGGAGAGAGCGGGCCGCTGCGCGGTGAGCCCGGGTACGACCCGCTGATGCAGGCGCGGTCGGGGCTGATGTCGGTGACGGGCGACCCCGAGGGCGGGCCGGCACGGGTCGGCACTTCCATCGTGGACCTGGGCGCGGGGATGTGGGCCGCGATCGCCGTGCTGGGCGCCCTCATGGAGCGCGACCGCACCGGGCGCGGCTGCCATGTGAGCACCTCGCTGCTGGACACGTCCCTCGCATGGATGTCGTACCACATGACCGGGTACCTCGCCGGCGGACCGCTTCCCGGGCCGATGGGCACCTCCATCGCGATGATCGCGCCGTATGAGGCGTTCCCCTGCAGGGACGGCTCGGTAATGATCGCCGCCGGCAACGACGACATCTTCCGGCGACTGTGCCGCGCGCTCGACCTCGATCTGGCATCGCACCGCGACTACGCGGACAACGCGTCCCGGGTGGCGCGCAGCGCGGAACTGGCGGCGATCGTCGCCGAAAGGACGCGGCCGCATACCGTCGAGTCGCTGCTGCGCTGCCTGAGTGAGCATCGGGTCCCGGCAGCGCCCATCCACACCGTGGCGTCGGCGCTCGAAGATCCCCAGACAGCGGCCAGCGGGATGCTGGTGCGCCACGACCACGACCGGGGCACTTACGTGGACGTCCCCATGCCGATGCGCTGGGATGGCCGCCGGGCGAAGCTTCGCCGGTTTCCGCCGCGTGCTGGGGAGCACCAGGGGGAGGTGCTTCCCGAGGAGGCACAACGCGAGACAGATGGCTGAAGGCGCTCGCACTAGAAACCTTCCCCGCGCACAGTCAGTATCATATACATGAGCGGTGTGGTCGGCGGCGTGCTCAGCGCCGTGGTCGCACAGCCCTGGGGAGATGAGGTCCATGTCAGACAACCGATTCCTGCGCTACGGCACGCTGGCGCTCGCGATCGTGCTGGACGCTCTGTTCTTCCGGCCCGTGGGCGATCTGCGAAGCGGCTTCGGGGACAACGGGTGGTTCGGCTACGGAGACCTGGCTGCCGCGATCTCCGCCCAGGAGCTGCTCAACCAGGATCTGCTCAGCCAGCCGGGAGTCGCCGGAACCGCCGTCGCCTTCGATCTGAGCGGCCAGCCCGTGGTGAAGGTCTTCCTGACCCATGCGGGTGCGCTCGCTCTCCCGGCAAGCTTCGATGGCCACCGGGTCGTAAGCGAAGTCACCGGCCCGTTCCGTGCGCTGGGTGACATGCAGGACCCGGCTGCCGCCTCGTACGAGCCCGGACCGACGTCCCGCGCCGCGCCCACCGACATCACGAATCCGAAGCGCTCCTTCCCCCGCCCCGTGCCGATCGGCGTGTCAACCGGCCAGGTCGACGTGACGGCCGGCACCATCGCCGCGCGGGTCGTATCCGATTCGAAGGTGTTTGCGCTGAGCAACAATCACGTCTTCGCGAACCGCAACCGGGCACAGGTGGGCGACAACATCCTTCAGCCCGGCACCGTGGACGGGGGCGCCAATCCGAGTGACGCGATCGGGACCCTGCACGACTTCGAGCCGATCAAGTTCTGCGAGCCCTTTCCGGTCTGCCCCAGCAACCGCATCGACGCGGCCATCGCGGAGACCACGACGGGGAATCTTGGGAACAGCACCCCCTCCAACGGCTACGGCACGCCGCTTACCAAAACGGCCGCGGCGCGGATCGGCATGGCGGTTCAGAAGTACGGGCGCACCACCGGGCACACCAAAGGGCAGATCACCGGGATCAACGCCATTATGAACATCGGCTTCCGCGATCGGACGGCGCGCTTTTCCGGCCAGATCGTCATCTCGGGCGCGGGGTTCTCGGGTCCGGGCGACTCGGGTTCGCTCATCGTCGGCGCGGTTGGGGCCGAAGACCGGAGACCCGTCGGACTGCTCTTCGCGGGCAGCCAGACCACGACGCTGGCCAACCCCATCGACCTGGTCCTCGACCGGTTCGATGTCTCCATCGACGGGAACTGACACCGTGGGCGATTCGATCGGAAAGGCGCAGGATCAGGTCAACCGCAAGGTCCTGGGGATGAAGGGCGTGGCCGGAACGGCCCAGGGGATGAGCCGTGGCAAACCGTGCATCAAGGTCTATCTGGAGAAGGACGATGCGGGTTTGCGCGCCAGGTTGCCGCGGAAGGTGGGGGGCGTGCCCGTCGAGGTGGAGGTGACGGGCAGGATGCGGCGCCGGTAGGCACGCGCGGGTATCCCGCGTCGCTCATCGCTCCAGGCGCCGGAACCTCGCTTCGTAGCTGAACACCGTGTACGCGAGCCACTCCCCCGTGGGATCGTATGCGGGCTGCGTCTTCTGCGTCGGGTCCACGGTCAGCTGCTCCGCCTGGCCGCCGCCGAAAGCGACACGGTGGACCTGGAAGAACCCCTCGCTGCCCGGCCCAATATAGGCGACCCATTCGCCCCGCGGCGATACCGCGATGCCGGAATGCACCTGGTTCGACTCCCATTCGTGGAACCGCTGCGGATCGCCGCCATCTCGGGGCACCCGGTACAGCGCCTTCCGGCCCGGTCCCTCGGCCGCCTCGAAGACCAGCCGCTCCGAGTCCGGGGTCCATTCGGCCTGAAGCGCGTCGTGAGGGAAGTCGCCCATCGGCACGGGCTGTTGGGGAGCGGTTTCGCCGGTTTCCTGGTCGACCGGAATGACGTAGAGATGGCTCTTGCGCCCGCCCGAAGCATCGAGGGTGTAGCTCGGGAAGGCGATCCAGCGGCCGTCGGGGGACCAGCGGGGCCAGCCCGTTTCGTGGCCGTGGGTCGAGATCAGGCGGGGGGACGACGGATCGTCGGCGGGAACGAGGTAGATGTCGTCCGTGTCGTCGATGTGGCTGTGATAGGCGATCCAGCGGCCGTTGGGGGACCAGTGCATCCCCTGGTCCTCGGAGTAGGACTGGCGGACCACACGGTCGGGGGCGTCCCTGGGGAGCTGTCCGCCGAACGCGACGATGCCGATGTGCTGGTCGATGTCGGGATAGTCCACGTCGTCGGTGGCGATGCGCCAGCCGCCGAAGGTGAAGGAGACCTCGTCGCCGGCCGGGCTCCAGGTGGGGGTCTCGGACTGGAAGGTGGTGATCCGGGTGACGTCGCCTCCCCCCGCGGGGACAGCCGAAAGGGAGACCATGTACCACTGGCTGCGATACACGACATGGCCGTCGAGTGTGACACCGGGGCCGTACACATCCCGCTCGGCCGTGTCCAGTAGCTCGGCGGGCCCGCCGCCGACGGGCCGTGCCCATAGCTCGAGAGGCCCGTCGTCACGAGGCGCGGCGTAGTAGATCTGCCGACCGTTCTGCGAAAACGCGACGTGTCCGTAGGGCTGGTGGCCCTCAAGCCAGGCCACCGGGCTCTCCGCACAGGGATAGCGCAGGTACTGGATACTCTCCGCGCGCTCGATGCACGCCACTTCGCCATCGGGAGATACCACCGGCAGGGACAGCCGCTCACCCTGCGCGACGATCTCTCCGGAATCGCCGGCCTCGGAGATGCGCCAGACCTGCGTCCCGGCCATGGACCGCACGACGCCCACCACCGACCCGCCGTCAGGGGCCCAGCTGAGTTCCAGAAGGCTGGAGCGGGACGGCAGGTCTCCGGAAAGGCCGCCGCCACCGCCCCACAGCGTTTCCTTTGCGCCGGTGTCGACGTCGTAGACAAACCAGCTCTGGCGGCGCCGATCGAAGGAGCGCTCGTGGACCAGGAGGCTCTCGCTGCCGGGATGCCAGGTCAGGTACCGCACCTGGCTGGGCGCGGTGCCAAGGGTCCGGGTCTCGCCCTCGGCAAGGGACATGACCATCACATCGCGGCCTTGCGTGTAGGCCAGCCACCGGCCATCGGGCGACACCGCGCCTGCCGGGTCGCGGTAGGCCACCGGCCCCATCTGATGCGCCGTGACGAGGTGGACGGGCTGCGGGTCCGATTCGCAGGCGGCGAGGACGGCTCCGGCGATCACTGCGGCAACGGCGGCTGAGGCGCGGGCTCGCGCACGCGTCCACGTCATGGGACACCTCCCGGGGGCTGCTCTTCGCACGGCCATTTGGCACGGCCATCAAGATGGCACCTTTGGGAAGGATTTGCTTGCGCCGCCAAGCTCCCGACTGGATAGCGGCGGCGTTCAGGTTCATTATTCCACGCGCGCCAGTGCGGATTTGGCGCGACGCCTTTTGGCCCGGCGCGGTACCCACATCACGACAGGACCAGGCCCCATGCGACCCCGACATCCCCTTTCCATTGCGACAGCGCTCCTTCTCGCCGCGCCCGTTGCGGCCCTCGGCCAAAGCACGCCGCAGCCCACAGGCCCCATCCCCGCGGCCGCGGCCGGACTCTCGGCATTCTCGGCGGCGGTCATCGTGCAGGACGGCCAGATCTTCGTCGGTCGGCCCGGCGGCATCTCGCTCTTCCCCATGCCGTCCGGACGGCAGGGAGGCGTGCACGTCTTCGCGCGGTCCGGCGGCGAGTGGGCGCAGACGGCGACGCTGTCCCCCTCGGAGTCGGGGTCGGCGACCGGGTTCGGCGGCGGGCTCGACGCCGGCGGCGACCTGCTGGTGGTTGGGGCGCCGGCGGAGGGGGCGGGCGCAGTGTACGTGTTCCGGCGGACAGGTGGCGAGTGGGCCATGGAGACACGCCTGACATGGGATGACGGGGGCGCCGATACCGGATTCGGCGAAGCGGTGGCCACCAACGGCGGCGAGATCCTGGTGGGAGCGCCGAGAGCCGGCTCGGGGAGCGGGGCGGCGGTGCTCTTTGCGGCAGGCGATGGCGGCTGGGTGCAGAGCGCAGTCCTCGACGGCGCCGACGAGCCCGAGCGGGCGGGATTCGGGACCGCCGTGGACCTGGAGGGGGATCTGGCCGCGGTGGGCGCGCCCGGTGAGATGATCGGGCTGATTCCCGGCACCGGGCAGCCCATGCTGCTGCCGGGTGCGGTGCACGTATTCCGGCGCGGCACCGAGGGTTGGGCGCGCGAAGGACGCCTGGCACCGCCCGGGTCCGCTCCCGGCGCGATGGGGTGGAGTGTGGCCATTTCGGGGGGCGAGGTCTTCGCCGGTGCGCCGCTGGACGCCGGCACCGGCACTGTCCAGCACTTCACGTCGGAAGGCGGCTGGAGCCACGCCGGCACGATCCGCGCCGACGATGCGCCCGTCCCTGCCGGGTTCGGCATGGCCATCGCCGCGTCGGGCGACGATCTGGTGGTGGGGACGCCGCTTGTCGGCGGCGGAATCGGCGGGGGCGCGGCATTCCGCCGGGACGGGTCCGGCGACTGGGCGCAGGTCGCGTCATTCGGCCCGGGCGGCCCGTTCAACTTCTACGGGCTCGCGGTCTCCCTGGAAGGCGACATGGCCGTGGTTGGAGCGCCGGGGGCCGACTTCTTCGAGGGCACGGGCTTCCTCTTCCGGCGAACGGAGTCGGGATGGGAGCCCGAGGGGACCCTGATCGACGACAACGCCGGGCTGGACCCGCTGCTGGGCGACGAGCGGGAGTGCGAGGAGGGCTCGGCGGGCGGCTTCACCTGCAGCGAGGTCGATCTGGTCGCGTTCCTGCCGACACACGCGGCGGGCGGTGCCCGTGGGATGATCGCGAACGACCTGTGGGGATGGACCGATCCCGAGACGGGCCGCGAGTACGCGATCATGGGGCGTGCCGACGCCACGACCTTCATCGACCTCGGCAACCCCTCGAACCCCGTTTATCTGGGAGAGCTGCCCCTCACCGAGGGCGCCATCGTGAACATGTGGCGCGACATCAAGGTGTACGACAACCACGCCTATATCGTCGCCGACAACGCGGGCGCGCACGGGGTGCAGGTCTTCGACCTCACGCAGCTGCGCGACGTGTCGGGGCCGCCTGTCACCTTCGAGGCCACGGCCCACTACGACGGCATCAACTCGGCGCACAACATCGTGATCAACGAGGAGACCGGATTCGCCTACGTCGTCGGGGCCTCCGGCGGCGGGGAGACCTGCGGGGGCGGCCTGCACATGATCGACATCCGTGAGCCCGCGTCGCCCGTCTTCGCAGGGTGCTTCGCGGATTCGAACACCGGAAACGCCGGCACCGGCTACAGCCACGACGCACAGTGCATCCGGTACAGCGGCCCCGACGAGGCCTATGCGGGGCGCGAAATCTGCTTCGGAGCCAACGAGAACGCGCTGTCGATCTCCGACGTGACCGACAAGGAGGCGCCGGTCTCGCTGTCGTCGGCCTCCTACCCCAATACCGGCTACCTCCACCAGGGCTGGATTTCGGACGATCACCGGTATTTCTTCATGAACGACGAGACCGACGAAATCGGCGGCAACGTGTCGCGGACGCGCACCCTGGTGTGGGACGTGCAGGAGCTGGATGACCCGGTGCTGGTGAAGGAGCACTTCGGCACCACGGGCTCGTCGGACCACAACCTCTACGTGGTCGGCGACCTGATGTACCAGGCCAACTACCTGAGCGGACTCAGGATTCTGGACATCTCCAATCCGGAGGAGCCTGAAGAGGTGGGTTACTTCGACACGGTGCCGTTTGGAGACGACGGGGCGGGGTTCGCAGGGGCGTGGAGCGTATACCCGTATTTCGAGAGCGGGCTCCTGATTGTGTCGAGCATCAAGGAAGGGCTCTTCGTGCTGAAGAAGCGGCCGCCGCGGGTGTCGTAGGGGACCGCGCCGAGGTCGCGGCGAATCGGCGAGGCGGGGCTCCCGCCCGGGTCAGCCTACGGCCGGGGGCCGCCGTGAAGCCGGTAGGCCAGGTACCGCGCCGCTTCTCCCATTCGCGGGCCCGGGCGACCGAATAGCGAGGCGTCGACCGAGACGACGCGTCCGCCGGCGACGGCGGACAGCGCCGCCCAGCCGGGAGAGGCGGCAAGTCGGTCGAGCGACGGATCGTGGTAGCCGGGCGGGATCGGCGGCGTGCCGTAGCCGTCGACCGGGACGACGATGTAATCGGGGTCGCGCCACAACACTTCCTCCAGACCGACGCGCGGCCAGTTCCCCTGGATGTCGGCGAAGGCGTTGACCGCACCCCCCGCAACGAAGACCGAGTCCAGGAAGGTGCCGGGCCCCACGGTCATCGGGGGATCCAGCTGCACGACGTGGAAGATCTTGACCTGCCGGCGCCCGGACCAGCGCGCGCGCGCATCGGTCAGGTCGGTCCGCACGGCAGCGATCACCGAGTCCGCCCGGCGATCCAGGTCGAGCAGGCGACCCAGGTTGCGGGCGTTCCGCTCGAAGTCGGCGACGGTCTGGATCGCGGCCCCGTACCAGCCGATGCCGAGCTGGTCGAGCTGCTCCCCGACCGAACCGCCGTCTCCGCCGGAGGGCCACATGACCACCAGATCGGGGGCGAATCGGGTCAGGGCCTCCACGCTCGGCTGCAGCAGTGCGCTGATGACTGGCAGGGCCGCGAGCTGTGGTTGCTCATCGTACGTGGTGCGGGCGACCAGTCGATCCCCGGCGCCGATCGCCACCAGGGTCTCGGTGACAGCCGGAATCAGCGAAATGATGCGGCTGCGGGACCCAGTGGTGTCGTGGAGCCGGCCGGCGTCGTCGATCACGCTGCCAGCCGGCGTCTCCGGAGGGTCCGGCGCGCAGCTCCCGAGAAAGGAAAACAGGCAGACGACCGCCAGCCTTGCGGACACGGACCGGACCCTGTCAGCCATCGGCTCGACGAGCAGCGTGGAGCGTAGCGGTCCAGCGCGGATGCATCGCCGCTCGCGCTCCTAGATCAGCGCGTTTGCCACCCACGCCCCGGCGTAGGCGAGGATCAGCATGTAGCTGAACTGAAGGGTTGGCCATTTCCACCCTCCGGTTTCCCGGCGCATCACGGCCACCGTGGACATGCACTGCAGTGCGAAGACGAAGAATATGAGCATGGCTACCGCCGAACCAAGATCCAGATCCTGCTGGAGCGCGGCCTGCAGCTGGAAGTTCTGGTCGCCTTCGGCCTCCACACCGTAGATGGTACCCAGGGTACCGACAATCACCTCCCGTGCCGCCAGCGAGGTGACGAGCCCGATACCGATCCGCCAGTCGAAGCCGAGCGGCTCGATGACGGGCTCGACCACCTGCCCGATCCGTCCGAGAGCGCTGTCTCCGATCTCGGGTCGCTCGCCGGCAGGCCCGCTCGGGAACTGGGTGAGTACCCACAGAACCACCGTCACCATCAGGATGATCTTGCCCACTCGACGCAGAAAGACCTTTGTGCGGTCCAGGAGCCGGGTTCCAAGCGAGCGCAGGCCCGGCAATCGGTAGGGTGGAAGCTCCATTACGAATGGGTGCGGACGACCCTTGAGAAGAGTGCCCTTGAGCAGTGCCGCCGTGGCGATCGCGGCCACAAGTCCCAGCGCGTAGAGCCCCATGAGCACCGCCGACCGCATTCCCAGGGGGCCGAGCAGGGGTCCGGCCGGAATGAAGGCCGCGATGAGCAGCGCGTAGACCGGAAGCCGGGCCGAGCAGGTCATGAAGGGTGTGACGAAGATCGTGGCGATCCGGTCGCGTTCGTCTTCGACGGTGCGCGCCGCCATCACAGCGGGTACGGCGCAGGCGTAGGCCGAAAGGAGGGGCAGAAACGAACGACCCTGCAGTCCCACGCGATGCATGAGCCGGTCGGCGATCACGGCCGCGCGCGCCATGTAGCCCGAGTCCTCGAGAATCGCGATGAAGGCGAAGAGGATGAGGATCTGGGGGAGGAAGACGACCACCGAGCCGACGCCCGCCCACACGCCGTCGATCAGCAGCGATCGGAACCAGCTCTCGGGAAGCGTGCCCGCTACGAACTCTCCCGAAGCGGCCACAAGGGCCTCCGTCCCGTCCATGAGAGGCACGGCCGCGGTGAAGATGGCCTCGAAGACGAGCGCGACGGTGGCCAGGAAGACCAGCGGCCCCCAGAAGCGATGCAGCACCACCGAATCGATGCGTTGAGTGACCCCGGAGGGACGGGGATCCTGGAAGGCGGCCGACCGACCGAGTTCCCGTGCACGCTTCCTTCTCTTTGCGAAGAGGTCGATCACGGGAAGAATGCGTCCCGCGGAATGTTCGGTGGCCGCTGCATCGGCCACGGAGATCACCGGGCAGGCGCGGATTTCCTCGCCGCCGGTGTGGAGTGCCCGCAGGAAGCGGCGCACAGGCGCCAGGCTGGCCCCGTCACGCGCATTGACCAGGGCGACCTCCACCCCGAGTTCCGCCGACAGCAGGCCGACGTCCAGCGCGCCGCCCCGTCGCTTGAGTTCGTCGGCCATGGTCAGTACGACGAGGGTCGGCAATCCCAGGCCGAGCACCGGGTCGGCGACCATGAGGTGCGTCTTGAGGCGGGTCCCGTCGAGAACGAGGATCACCGCGTCGGGCTGCCGATCCCCTTCCATCCTGCCCATCAGGAAATCCCGGGTGACCTTCTGATCCAGGCTGCGTGGAGCCAGGCTGTGGACGCCGGGAAGGTCGATGACCTCCACGGAGCCGACGGATTCGGTAACGACACCCGACCTGCGTTCGACGGTCACGCCCGGGTAGTTGGCAACCTTCTGGCGCAATCCCGTGAGGCCGTTGAAGAGCGTCGACTTGCCGGAGTTGGGCGGTCCGACCAGCGCGACACGCGGTTGGGGCTGGTCAGCCGTCCCTGTTAGTGTGGGCAAGGCGGAAGCTGACTGCGCCCCGTTGCTCAATTCGCGTCGAGAACCCCTGCGGCCTCGAGTGCGGTACGCACGCAGAGACAGGACGCGGTCTCCCTCCGCAAGGCGATCAGGTGACCGTCCACGCGATAGATGGTCGGGCCCCCCGCGGGAGAATGACGCACGGGACAGACCTTGCACCCGGGCACGATGCCCCGCTCGAGAAGCGGCTCGATATCCTCCCCGGCCACATCGATCCTGACCACGACGACCTCCTCTTCCAGGGGTACGTCGGCCAGCGAGCGGTCGGCGGGCTTCGAGGCTGAATCTCTGGTGCTGCCCAAATCTCCTCCAGGGAGAGCGCTGCTCTGCGTGATTCTGCGATGCGTGAAAAGGTCACCGTTGAGATTGAGACTGATTCTCAATCAGCATCCGAAGATGTACAGTAAGGGAGCGAATCCGAATTGGAAAGACCCCCGTTCGGGTTCCGGCAACTGGTGGACGAACCCGTGGAGCACAGGCATGTCCGACCAATACCCCGTACCCGAGGCCGCCGTCGAGGTCGAGGAGGTGATCCGGCGCAGCCGCTTCCTCACCACCGTGGGCCGCGCCGCCAGCCGGGACGAAGCCATGGCCTTCGTGGGGCGGGTGAAGGACCGCCTTCCCGGCGCAACCCATCACTGCTGGGCGTTCAACGCGAGTGGTCCTTCCTCGACCGCGCAGGTCGGCATGAGCGACGACGGCGAACCACATGGAACTGCGGGGAGGCCCATGCTCAAGGTCCTGCTCCACTCCGGTGTCGGTGAAGTGGTCGCCGTCTGTGCGCGCTACTACGGTGGAGTCAAGCTGGGCACGGGTGGGCTGGCGCGCGCCTACGCCAGCGGGGTGAAGCGCGCCCTGGAAGCGTGCCCCACGATCGAGAAGGTCGAGAGGGTGCCGATCAGTGTCCGCGTGACCTACGACGCCGCAGACTACGTGGAGCGCGTCTTCACCGCTCTCGACGCCATTGTCACCGAGAGAGAGTTCGCTGCGGACGTGCGCTACCGCGTGCTCATTCCTGCCGGTCGCCGCTCCGAACTGGCGACCGCGGTCGCCGACGCGACAGCAGGTCGGGGGGTCGTTGCCGACGATCCGGAGTAGCGGCGCGGCCAGCCGTGCAGTGGCCCTGCGTCAGACGCCGGCCAGGGCCCGCCCCGCGGATTCCACGAGCCAGAGGGCAAGGCCGGTCACGACGGGAACGGTCAGGTTGTCGTCGATTCCTGTTGGAAGGACCTCGAAGATCGCGACCACGCCCGCCGCAACGAGGGCGCCGGGCAGGCCAACGAACGGGAACGTTACGAAGCAGGCAACAAGGAAGAACGCGGTCGTCCCCTCCCAGCTTCCCTTGCCGAGGGAATGTCTGCCCCACAACCGGCCCACAACGCTCGCCGCCGGATCGGCGAAGGCGAGGACGAGCACCGCCGGCGCGAAAAGGTGGGCGGGGGCGATGAGGAGCGTCATGCAGACGCCCATGAGAAACCAGGTGGACGACGCGATCCTGCGTGCCTCCCGTGGTGACGCCAGTGCGGCGAACCAGCGGAAGAAGATGAAGTTCGCATCGGGGAATCTCAGTCGAACCCAGTCAAGAGTCAGGGACGCCACGGCGCCGCCACCGAGGATGAGGAGGTTGATCGCACGGCCCAGGCCACCGTATTCCACCAGGGCCACGACCATCAGGCCGCAGGTGGCATGGAACACGCGACGCCACGGCTGGAGCCCCTCGGTGTTTCGGACCACGCGTGTGAAGTCGGCGGTCGATTTCTGCACCGTGTCTTGCCTTCGCTCCGATGTTGCCGCCGGATCCTGCCGTCTTCGTGCCTGGCTCATGCAGACCAATATACGGGCCAGTGGCGGCCGCCGTGGTTGGCCCGGGCGAGTCTTCGGTACTATGAATAGGATCCGGAACCGGCGCGCGCAGCCAACCCCCACGGAGGTGACAAGTGATTCCCCCCTCCCCCGAGCCGTCGACGGCGCCCCGGACGCGACCTTGAGCGACCGGGAGCCGAAGCCCACTGCGCGCGTCCTGGTCGTGGAGGACGAGGCCGACATCGCGGCGCTCATCGCGTATCAGCTGACGCGCGAGGGATACCGCGTCGAGACCGCGCTGACGGGAACCGGCGCACTCGACGCGGTGCACCGGGATCTCCCCGATCTGATCGTGCTGGACAGGATGTTGCCCGGCTTCTCCGGTGACCAGGTGCTGCAGTCGCTGCGAGCGGACGAGGCCACGCGGAACGTTCCCATCCTGATCCTGACCGCCAGGCGCGAGCAGCAGGACCGGATCAGCGGGTTCGAACTCGGCGCCGACGACTACCTGACGAAGCCGTTCAGTCCCCGGGAGCTGGTCCTGCGCGTGGACGCCATCCTGCGCCGCGCCCAGGGCGAGTTGAAGCCGATCACGGGGGGTGGGAAGATTCTGCGCGCCGGGTCGCTGCGCGTTGATGTGGGCGCGCACATCGTCGCGCTCGACGGCGACGAGATCACGCTGACGCCCACGGAGTTCCGCCTGCTGCGCGTCCTGATGGAGCGCCGCGGCCGCACCCAGAGCCGGCGGCAGCTCCTTTCCGAAGCGTGGGAAGTGGACTCCAGCATGTCCGCGCGGCTCCACACGCGCACCGTCGACATGCATGTGCGCCGGCTGAGGGGCAAGCTCGGCAGCGCGGGCGACTGGATCGAGACGGTCCGGGGCTTCGGGTACCGCTTTCGCACCCGGCGGGGCTGACGCTGACGCACCTCCCCGCTCGATTCGCCGAGCGCGGCCGGCAGAACGGGTGCCCCTAGGGGCGCGGCCGGTCGGTGACCGCCCGATCAGCTTACCGTCCCCGCTGACCCCCCCTCGCACTTCCGCCGATCGGGTCGCCCGGCGGTAGTTCCAGCGACGGGCCCGGCGTGGTGTTCTCGATCCGCTGCTGCCAGCGCCGAATGTCGGCAGCCACCAGGCGCTGGTGCGGAGACGAACCCGTAAGCGCTTCCAGACGGCTTGCCAGCGCCTCCAGTCGGTCGGCCAGGACCGCCCGCGCCTCGGTCATCGCGGCGGCGCTGCCGGCGTGCCGCATCATGCGGTCCACCACCGCCCGCTGAATCGTGTGCTGGACCCGCATCCTGTACTCGTCCCCCTCGACCGGTGCGTCCCAGGTGGCCTCGAGCAGGCGGTCCACCACCTCCTCCAGGTCGGGATAGTCGCCCATGCTCCCATAGACGACCAGGCGCGCCATCCGCTGCGGGTGCAGGATCTCGCCCACCGTAAAGTCGGCGGCAGCCTCGGCCGCGCCCAACGGGTCGAAGAGCAGCTCGGTGTGCCCCGCGAAGACCTCCCCTTCGTCGTGGCGGAAGGCGGGCGGCGGGATCATCGAGACGACGTCCTGCGGCAGCGCCAGAAAGTCCACCGTGAGCGCCGACAGGATCGTCTCCAGGGCGTCCCGCTGCTCCTCCCCGGGAACGATCGCCACCGGCGTCTGTCCGTCGCCCTTCAACGTGTAGCTGTAGTCGGCCCCTCCCAGGCTCTGCGCCGCCGAGCGAAGCTGGAAGCGGTGGTGCATGTAGAGCGGCAGCAACACGAACTCCAGGTCGGACAGGGGCCGTCCCGCGCGGATCATGTCGTCGCCGAACCCCGCGAGGCCGATGTTGCGGACTCGGATTTCGTGCTTGAGGTGGTCCACCAGGTTGGCGCCGTTGTCCCAGACGCCTGCGTACGGGTGGCCCGCGCCGATGAAGTTGTTGTTGGTGTGCGCCATGAAGCCCAGGCCGTCCCGCATGCCCTGCGCGACAATCGCCTCGAGCCCGGCTTGCTCGTTCGTCCCCTCGGGAAACTCCCGGTACAGCCAGTTCACCGAGAGCTTGTCGTACTCGCCGATCCTCTGCACGTAGGCGTTGGAGAGGTCCAGGTCGCCGCCCGCATCGATCTCGACCAGCGGCGCGGGATAGTCCATCACGCTCTCGCGGCCATAGGTGCTGGACAGGTAGTTGTGCGGGAAGCCCAGCGTGTGCCCGACCTCGTGCGCCGACAGTTGCCGCACTCTTGCCAGCGCCATCTCGACCGCGTCAGACCCCTGCGCGACCTGCGCGAGGTAGTCGAATCCGGGCGCGAACGACAGGCCGCACGACATCGACCCCATGTCCTCCATCGGCCCCATCGACCCCATCGCCCCATCCTCGCCCACAGTCCCCACGAACGGCGCCACCATCCCCTGCCCGTGCAGGTAGTCCTGCCGCAGGCGCAGACTGCCCAGATTGACGACGCCCCGGATGATCTCGCCCGTGCGCGGATCGGTCACGGTGTTGCCGTACGAGTACCCCCGCGTCCGCCGGTGCGTCCAGTGGATCATGTTGTAACGGATGTCCTGCGGATCCACGCCCTCGGGCAGCACCTCGACCCGGTAGGCGTCGATGAACCCCGCCGCCTCGAACGCGTCCTCCCACCAGGCCGCCCCCTCGATCAGCGCGCTTCGGATCGGCTCGGGCGTCCCCGGATCCACATGGTACACGATCGGCTCGACCGCCTCGGACGGCCCCGGCCCCGGGTTGCGCTTCTGCAGCCGGTGACGCGCCGCGAGGCGGATGCGCAGGTCCTCGTCGATCGGCGTGGCGTAGTTGAAGATCGTCGGCCCGTTCACCCCGATGCGCGGGTCGGCCAGCCGCGGCCGGTACCCGTCGTCGGGAAGGCGGATGAACGAGTGGTGCTGCCTCAGCGTCACCGCCTCGGGATTCACCGCCACGCCGCGCACCAGCCCGCCCGCATCGCTGCCGGTAAAGGTCAGCAGCGCCTCCACCTCGGTGTTCTCGGGAAAGGACCGCGTCGCCGGCATGTGGATCGCCGAGCGGGACGCATCGAGCTGGAAGCTGCCCTGTCCCCGCTGCGCGATCTGCCCGATCACGTTGCGCGCATCCCGAATGAAGAACGGCGTCGCGTCCACCAGCACCCGGTCCCCCGTCTGCGCCGCAATGTCGAACCCCCAGTACACCGACGGCGCGAACGCGTCCCGCACCGCCTGCACTTCGGTCTGATTGTCGCTCCGAGCCTGGAACTGGTAGTTGGGCTCCATGAGCAGCACCCTGGGCCCCACCCGCTTCGGCTCCAGCACGTGCGTCCCCCGCAGCTGTCCCCGATCGATCCCTACCGGATTGGAACCCAGCCCCGAACCCATCGAGATCTGGTAGAGGAACTCGCCTCCCGCCAGGTCCAATTCCCAGTACAGCAGGCCGGCCCCGTCGTCCCAGTACAGGTCGAAGAACCCCTCCATCGGCGTCATGCCCTCGGTCTTCACCTCGATGCTCGGGCGGTCTTCCTGCGCCGCCGCTTCGTCGGTGACGACAGCCACGGCGAAAGTGAAGGTCAGCGCGGCGAGGATCCTCGAAGCGCGTGCGGCGTTGCGTGAAAAGAACATCTGGCTGCCTTACCCGGACGTCTGCCGGTGCACTGGGTTGGTCGGAGCCGCCGCCTCTCCGGTTTGAGCGGGCGGGACTCAGCTACGCCGGGGAGACTGTAACCGCCGGGTATCGGGCGCAAGCCTCGGTCTCCACGCGCTGCTCGGTGTGGTCCACACAGTCCGCCGTGGCGTGTTGTATGAAGCGCGGCCGAAGCGCTTACCACGGCCCTTCCACGAGCAGCGGCGCGACCCGGGCCAGGGACGCCTGCTCGATGTCGTAGGCGTAGGCGAGAAGGTCCGCGTCGGCCCACAGGTCGCCGATGAAGGCGACAACGAAGGGGGTCCCGTCGTCGTAGTACGCGAAGGGGACGGCCACGGTCGGCAGTCCGATGTCGTTGATGATGTTGCTCGGCAGTTCGGCGTGGTTGTTGGGCCGATAGTCGGGACGCTCGGGATCCTCCACCAGCGGGCGGATCGGCTCTCCGGCCTGGGGGAAGAAGAGCCCGTCCAGGCCGTTCTCTTCCAGCACCGCGCGGAAGAGCGCGCGCATGTCGCGGCGCCATGCCTGATAGGCATCTCCCTCCTCGGTCGCCGTGGGCGCGACCGGGGCCCGGGGACCCCGTCTTCCGCGAAACTGACGGCCGGCCAGCTCTTCCCATTCATCCACACTGTGGAAAGCGGCCTCGGGGCCCAGGCCTCGCAGGTAGATCGCCAGGTCGTGGCTCCCGACCGAAGGGACGGAGGGCCGGTCGCCGTACAGTTCCACCCACCCCCGGTCCGCGAATGGGTCCTCCACCACTTCGGCGCCTTCGTTCTCCAGAAGCCGGATCGCTTCCCGGTAGAGGACCTCGGTCTCGGACGCCAGCGGCAGGAAAGACTCCCGCCAGCCCAGCCCCACCAGCCCGAAACGCTTCCCGGTGAGGGCCGTGACCGACAGCGCGGACTCGTACCCCGCTTCCGGGATGTAATCGGCGCCGGCATAGGACGCGAAGTCCTCGGGGCTGGGTCCCGCGATGATGTCGAGGGTGATCGCGGCGTCCCGCACAGTGCGGGCCAGCGGTCCCACCACATCCCGGTAGGTGGCGTCGATCGGCACCACACCTTCGAGCGGGACGAGGCCGAAAGTCGGCTTCACGCCCACCAGCGCCTGGGCCGCAGCGGGATTCTGGATCGACCCGCCCGTCTCGGTTCCGAGCCCCAGCACGGCGAAGCTCGCATTCACGGCGGTGGCCGTCCCCCCGCTCGAGCCGCCCGGCACCCTGTCCGTCGCATACGGATTGAGCGTCTCGCCCGCGACGCTGCTGCGCGTCCGGGTGCCGTGCCCCGCGAAATCGGGCATGTTGGTCTTGCCGAGCACGACCGCGCCGGCCGCCCTGAGGCGTTCCACGGCGACCGCATCGTCCCCGGGCACCATGTCGATCCCGCCGGTGGCCGCGCTGAAGCCGTTGAAGCCCGCCGTGGTCGCCAGCCCCGCGTAGTCGAGGTTGTCCTTGATCACCACGGGAACCCCATGCAGCGGCCCGCGCGGACCCGTGGTCTGGAGTTCCTCGTCGAGCGCCGCCGCGATCGCCAACGCGTCCGGGTTCATCGATATGAACGCGTTGTAGTGGTCCTCGTAGCGGTCGATGCGGTCCAGGAAGGCCTGCACGACTTCCACCACGGTGTAGGCGGATGCGCGATAGCCCTCCTGGAGCTGGACCGCGGTGAGCTCGACGATGTCGACCGCGCCGGCCGACTGAAGCGCGCTTGCGGGCCGGGGGCCGGCCGTGCCGATGAGAACCGCAAGGGCCGGGACAACGGCGGGCCAGCGCAGGAAGCGCTTCCGGGGGAGGGTTCGATCTTCCATGTCAGCTTCCACGATACAGTATGGGGTAGCGCACCGCACGATGTGGGGTGAGGGGCGGAGGGCGTTAGAATACGATCGTGCCGGCCGGTCTTGATCGGCCCGGAGCGGCGCGTGCACATGAGCGGACATACAGCGAGAAAGGATGGAAGGGACTCATGCCGGAACCCACCGAGTCGCTCGTTTCCCTTCTCGATCTCGAGCCGATCGAGCTGAACATCTACCGCGGCCAGAACCACGACATCGGCTCGGGACGGATCTTCGGCGGGCAGGTGCTCGCCCAGGCGCTGGTGGCGGCCCGCCGCACGATCGACGAGGTCGACCGCACCGCCCATTCGCTGCACGCCTACTTCATCCTCGAGGGCGACCTGGATATCCCGGTGGTGTACTTCGTCGACCGCCTGCGCGACGGACGGAGCTTCACCACCCGGCGCGTCACCGCGATCCAGCACGGCAGGGCCATCTTCACCCTGTCGGCATCGTTTCACCGCGCCGAGGAAGGTCTGGCGCACGAAGCCGGAATGCCCGACGTCCCGCCCCCCGAGGAACTGCGCTCCGAAGTCGACCTCCTCCGCGAGAAGGCGGAGCTGATCCCCGATCACCTGAGGGCGATTCTCACGCAGGCGCGCCCTCTCCAGTTCCGCCCGGTCGAGCCCTTCACCTTCCTGGACCGCAACCCCCGTCCTCCCCACCGCTGCATCTGGATCCGGTCACCGGGCGACCTTCCCGACAACCCGGTGTACCATCAGGGTGCGCTGGCCTACGCCTCGGACTACGGCCTCCTGTCCACGGCGCTGCAGCCCCACGGCCGCACGGTGCGCGATACGGACGTCATGGCGGCGTCGCTCGACCACTCGCTGTGGTTTCACCGCCCCTTCCGCGCGGACGAATGGCTCCTCTACTCCCTCGACAGCCCCGTGGCCCATGGCGCCAGAGGCTTCGCCGCGGGAACTTTCTTCACCCGCGACGGGCAGATCGTGGCGTCGGCGGCTCAGGAAGGCCTGATTCGTACCGGAATCCGGCGCAGCCGAAAGGGCTCGCAACGGCCGCGCCCCGTTCCATGACGGCCGCGACAGCCGTGATCGCCCGAACGCCCCGCAACAGCCCAGGAGAGATTTCCGTTCATGTCTGACATGCGAGACCGGTTCGAGTCCGGCCTCCCCTTCCCCGAATACATCGAGACCGTCCACAAGAACCGGGAGCTTTGGCACGCCGTGTACAAGCGCGTGAAGCTCCCCGACGGCGTCGTCGAAGAAGCCCGCGCGCTTCCCGGCACATGGCATCTTCTCGCCCTGAGCGAGGACTGGTGCGGGGACGCCGTCAACATCCTCCCCGTCATCTCCCGCCTCGCGGACGAACTTCCGAACGTGGACCTGCGCGTGCTGCTTCGGGACGAGAATCTCGACATCATGGACGCGCACCTTACCAACGGCAGGAGCCGCTCGATCCCCATCATCGTTGCGTATGACGACGACTTTCAGGAGCGCGGCTGGTGGGGTCCCCGCCCGACAGGGCTGCAACAATGGGTGATGGATGAGGGGATGAAGATGGAGCCCGGTCCCCGCTACGCCCAGGTCCGCCGTTTCTATGCCCGCAACAAGGGAAAGGCGATTCTCGCCGAAATCCTCGATCTCATACGGTCCGTCGCCACGACCCCCGCAACCTGACCAGGACAGATGACCAACTCGACCCAGCGCCTCGCTCCCACCGCCCCGATGGGCTCCGCCCGCCACATTCCCGGCATTCTGTGCTTGACCATCGCCCTCAGCGCGGCCGTCCTCTCCCTCCCCGCCCTTACGGCACCCGTCCTCCACGCCCAGGCCCGCGACTACGCCCCCGAGCGTCCCTTCGGCACGCTCCGCGAGCAGGCGCGCACCCAGCAGGCGTGGCTGGAGGAGCGGCTGGAGAAGAACCTGCCCATGCTGATGCGCAAGCACGGCGTGCAGATGTGGGTCGTCACCATGCGCGAATACAACGAGGACCCCGTCTTCCGCGCGCTGGTGTCACCGACCACCTTCGCGGCGCGGCGCCGCACGATCTACATCTTCCACGACCGCGGCCCCGACGAGGGGGTGGAGCGGCTGGCGCTGGGCGGCACCTCGCAAGGGGGTGCCTACGAGGCAGTGCGGGCCACCGTTACGGCCCCCGATGGCCGCGCGGCGGAACTCTGGGGCAGGGACCAGTGGGACCTCTTCGCGAGCATGGTGCGCGAGCGCGACCCGGAGAACATCGCCGTGAACATCGCGCACGAGCACAACTTCGCCGACGGCCTCACCGCGGGCGAATGGGAACAGATGCAGGAGGCGCTCGGCCCCGACCTCACCGGGCGTGTCGTGCGGAAACCGCTCCTCGCGATCGACTACCTCGCCATGCGCGTCCCCTCCATGACCCCCGTCTACCGCAAGATGCAGGCGATCGTCCACGAGATCATCGCGACCGCGTTCTCCGATGTCGTGATCGAGCCGGGCCGGACGACCACCGCCGACGTGGTGTGGTGGATGCGCCAGCGCGTGCACGATCTCGGGCTGGGATCATGGTTCCAGCCGTCGGTCTCGGTGCAGCGGCGCGGCGTCTCCATGGCCGACTCGATCGCGCCGACTATCCAGCAGGGCGATGTCCTCCACTGCGATTTCGGCATCGTCGCTCTGGGGCAGACGACCGACACGCAGCACATGGCCTACGTGCTTCGCGAGGGCGAGACCGAGGCGCCCGCGGGACTGCAGCAGGCGCTCGCCAACTCGAACCGCCTGCAGGACATCCTCCTCGAGGAGACGAAGGTGGGGCGCACCGGCAACGAGATCCTCGCCTCGGTGCTGGAGAAGATGCGCGCCGAGGGCCTCAACGGGACCATGTACACCCACCCGATCGGCGACCACGGCCACGGAGCCGGCCCGCTGATCGGGCTCTGGGACTATCAGACCGGCGTACCGGGGCGCGGCGACCCCTACGTCATCCCCAGCATGTGGTTTTCGACCGAACTTCAGGTCACGACGCCGGTGCCGGAGTGGGACGGCCAGCCGGTGCGAATGGCCCAGGAGGAAGAGGCCGAGATTACCGCCGACGGCGAGATACGGTGGTCGCTGAGGCGGCAGACGGAGCTGCACCTGGTGCGGTAGGGGGCGGCCCCCTCAGCGGCGCGAGCGGCCGGTCCGCAGCGGTCGCTCGCTAACGCCCCCTGTCCAGACCGAGCACCTGTGGATGCTGGACATCCAGCTCGTCCCGCCAGATCCCCAGCACCGCATCCAGTTCAATGTCCAGTACCGTGAATCGCTCCGGAATCTCCAAGCTGCCGAGCCAGACGCCCTCCGACCTCAGGATCTCCCAGCGCTGCGGTTGCCCCATTTCGGTGTCGCCCCGGAACTGCAACAGCCACAGCGCTCCGGATGGATCCACAATGATATCGTCGTAGGCAGGTCGGGTGTCTGAAGTAGGCGTCCTCGCTGCAACTTCTCGCCGCGTCGCGGAGGGATTGTCACCGAGGAAATCCTCCCTTTCTGCACGAAGCACCGGCTCGGGCAGATCCAGGGGATAGTCCGGAATCCTGAAGAGGCGAACGAGTTCTCCGGTGCCCGTGCGCTCCTCGATTTCCATCACGTCCGCGTTGCCCACGAAAACCTTGCCGCCGTGTGATCCGACGTGCGCTTCCTTGGGAAACAGGGTCCCCCAGCTGCTCACGATTCCCGGCCGGGACTCGACAAGATACTCCTCGTAGCCTGCCGTCCCGCCGACGCTGTCGAGACGGGACCCCTGGAGGTCGAACCTCCACAGCATGCTCGGCGTGCGAACGAGTCCCCCCTCATCGGAATCGGTACCCATCGGGGCGAAGAACTCGGCCACCAAAGTACCGTCCCCGAGATCGTGGATCTGCCTCACTGGCTCCCCGAAGCCAAAAGTGTTGACAAAAGCGAGGCCGGGTCCGAATGCGGACACGCGGCTTGCCCAGTCGAGAACCAGAACCATGTCGCCAGTGGCATTCGCCATCGCCTTGATGCCGCCGCTGAACTCGCCCGGCCCTTCCCCTTCCCGACCGACCGATAACAGGAAGTCACCTTCGGACGAATAGAGCCGGACCTCGTTCAGGAGTCTGTCGGCAACGGCGAGGGAGCCATCGGAGAAACGTGCCATCCCGACCACGGCACCGAATTCGTGCATGGATCCGGTGCCAGTGACCGCCAAATCGACCATCGGCGCGGGGTCCAGGGTCCACCCGCCGCCATCGTCCCAGACCGGCCGGTACGCCTCGACGATCTCCACGCCCGCGCTGTCACCGCGCTCAAAGAGAGTGGAGTCGCCGCCGGGATCGCTGCAGGCTGACCCTGGCAAGCCGAATGCCATGGTGGCCAGGCACCAAATCCCCAACCATCGTGTCATCCTGCCGCTCCTTCCGACCATGGATGCGTCCCCACTCATCACGCAGCCTGAACTGCAGTAACACTATCGTCGCGCTCCCGCTTGGCACCAGCGCATGCCGTGCCTTAAGATCAACCGGTTGCCTGTCCGTTTCCCCTGGTCACAATGCGAATGTTGCGTTTACTCCCGTGTGCGGCTGTGGCCGCGATCTGCACCGTCCTCGTCATCCCGCGGTCAGCGGCCCCCCAGATACCCCTCGGAGTCCGGACCGCTTCCGGACTGAGCGTCACGCCGGCCTTCGAGGGCTGGTACCGGAATCCGGACGGCACCTTCAGCATCGCCTTCGGCTACTTCAACCGGAACATCGAAGAGATCGTCGAGATTCCGGTGGGCGCCGTTAACTACCTCGAACCCGCCGACTTCGACGGTGTCCAGCCCACGCGTTTCCACCCGAAGCGGCACTGGGGGGTCTTCGCGGTGACGGTCCCGGCGGACTTCGGGGACCAGTCGGTAGTGTGGACCATCGACTTCCGCGGGGAGCGCTATTCGATCCCGGGACGTCTGCACATCGACTGGGAGATCGACGCCCTGGATGGCGAGGGCGAGACCGGGAACACGCCACCGGTGCTGACCTTTGCCGAGGGCGGGCCGGAGGGCGCCGGGCCCGGTGGCCTGTGGACCGAGCCGCTCCAGACCGTGGTGGGCACGCCGGTGTCGGTGACCGTCTGGGCCCGGGACGACGGTCGATCCCGGGGCAATGTGGCCAGGGCCGGACGCACTGGTGCACCCATCACCCTGACCTGGTTCAAGCATCAGGGACCCGGCGAGGTCACCTTCAGCGAGCCAACGGCCGAGATACCCGCGAGTGGCGGTCACGCGACGGTCACCGCCACCTTCAACGAGCCGGGAGACTACGTACTTCGCGCAAGAGCCAACGACGCTTCGGGCGTGATCGCCGCAGGCCACGCCCAATGCTGCTGGACCAACGGATTCATACGGGTGACTGTGACCCGCTGACCGAAAGAGAGAAGATGCCCAGACAACAACGCCGCCTGTTCCGGAACGCCGCTGCTTGCGGCGCGCTGCTGGCCACCGCGGCCGTGACGCTCGCACCCGCGCCCGCCACTGCCCAGGACCACCCCACCTTCGCCCGCGACGTGGCCCCGATCATTCAGCAGAATTGCCAGGTCTGCCACCAGCCGGGATCGATCGCTCCCATGTCGCTCACGAGCTACGAGGCGGTCAAACGGTATGCGCCGCGTATCCGCGACAAGGTTGCGGAGCGCATCATGCCGCCCTGGCACATCGACCGGTCGGTGGGCGTACAGGAGTTCAAGAACGACCGGGGCCTGACCGACGGGGAGCTGGAGACACTGGTCACCTGGCTCGACGGCGACATGCCCTTCGGCGACGAGGCCGACATGCCTCCCGCGCCCGTGTTCCCCGACGGGAGCGAATGGCAATACGCGGAACAGTTCGGACAACCCGACCTGGTCGTGCGGTCCGAGCCGTACACGCTGGCCGCCAAGACCCAGGACAAGTGGTTACGGCCCGAGACGCCGACCGGACTGACCGAGGAGCGCTGGGTCAAGGCGATCGAGATCCGGCCCTCCTGGCCCGACGGGCGGGAAATCGTGCACCACACCCTGGCCTACCTCATTCAGGATGAGGATCCGGACGAGATGACCGCCGAGACCGCCGCCCTGAGCACCAGCAGCCGCGCGATGGGCGGGCCCGGCCTCTTCATGGAGTGGGCCGTCGGCAAGGTCGGTGAGATCTTCCCGGACGGCGCCGGCAAGCTCATGCTGCCCGATTCCAAGATTCGGTGGGAGGTGCACATGCACGCCATCGGGCGCGAGGTGAAAGACAGCTACGTGGAGCTCGGCATCTGGTTCTATCCGAAGGACGAGATCCCTCAGAACCGGACTCGCCTGCGCTACTTCGACGCGGCGGGAAACGATCTTGACATCCCGCCGGGCGAGATCTCGGTCACCCAGGACTTCTACGTGCTCAGATGGCCGTCACGGCTCGAGAACTACCAGCCCCACATGCACATGCGGGGCAAGGCCATGACCATGGAGGCCATCTACCCGGACGGCCGCAAGGAGATCCTGAGCCAGGTCAACAACTTCCAGTGGAACTGGCACGTCAACTACATCTACGCCGACCACGCCGCGCCGCTCCTCCCCGCGGGCACCACCCTCGTCTTCACGGCCTGGCACGACAACACCGCCGACAACCCCAACAACCCCGACCACACGCAGTGGGTCGGCTGGGGCGACCGCACCGTAGACGAGATGGCGCACGCCTGGGTGGATGTGACTTACCTCACTCAAGAACAGTACGAGGCGGAATTGGCCAGGCGCGAAGCGATGGCCGAGGAGAACGAGACCAGGGAGGGTACGAACCGGTAGGGTTCGACTCTTCGCCGGGATCCTGACTCGAGAATGCCAGACCTCCATAACATCTTTGCAAAGAGCCCGAAGCCGGTCGTCGTCGACGTCGAGACAACCGGCTTCGGCGCGCTTGATCGCATTGTTGAAATCGCGGTCATCACCCTCGACCCCGAGACCTGGGAAACACAGGATGAGTTCGACACGCTAGTCAACCCGCAAAGGGATGTCGGACCCACTGGGGTGCACGGAGTAACCGCCGGAATGGTGGAACTCGCTCCCGTTTTCGAAGAGGTACTTCCCCCTCTCGCCCAGCGACTACGTGGCTCCGTGTTGGTCGCCCACAACCTGCCGTTCGACACCCGGATGATGGGCTACGAATTCGCGCGCCATCAAATACCCATCGATTTCGGTCAGGGCTTGTGTACGCTGAGGGCAACCCGTGCCAAGTTGGGAGCTGCATGCCAGCGCGAAGGTATCCGTCTGGACAACGCGCATCGCGCGCTGACCGACGCTCGCGCTACAGCAAGACTTGCGAGGCACCTCCGGTTAGCGGAAAAAAAGGGCTCCACCCGGCCAGTGCAGGTTGATGCTCTCGACTATACAGCCAATGTGCGCACTCATCGACGTGGGCTGGCGGATGCGGGAACGAGTCCGATGCATCGCGTTGTTTGCCGGTCGCCATATCCGCATGGTGATGAGGCCATGGCACACTATCTGGATGCATTGGACTGGGTTCTGGATGACGGTGTGATCGACCGCACGGAGTGGGACGCGATGGATGATCTCGCGACGGAATGGGGCCTCTCGAGAGCGAACCAACTCGAGGCACATCGTTCCTACGTGGAGTGCATGGTTGCCGCCGCCGAGAGAGACGGCTTTGTCAGTGAGGCGGAACACCGGATTCTCAGGCGAATAGCCAGTCAACTCAGGGTGGATGCCGAGATTCCCGAGCCGAGCCTACAGACGGAAGTAGAGGAACTGACTCCGGGTACGCGCGTCTGCTTCACCGGCGAAGCCGTGATAGGGCGCCGCATGTGGAAGCGTCACGATCTTCACGAAATCGCACGTCGGCACGGTTGCGAACCGGTCAATAGCGTCACCAAGAAGAAGTGTGACATGCTCGTCGCCGCTGATACGTCCAGCGCATCGGGCAAGGCTCGCAAGGCCCGCGCCTACGGCAAGCCCATCATGTCGGTGGCCGAATTCCTCGAGCGGTGCGGCGAGGGTGCGGTACGGTGACACGCGGATGAATCCTGACACCGGTTCGAACGCCCCGTCCGGACCGCAGATCATTGTCGAGAGCCTCTACGCTCTACTGGCCGTCGGCTCGGTGATTCGCTTCGGGTTGCGTGAGCCCCGGGCTACACGGAACCCTCGCGATCAATCGATGAACCCGATCCCCATGCGATAACCTCATGGCCGTCGAAAGACAAACCACCTCGAAGGGCCGCGCCATTGGCCTGTGGCTGGGCCTGGGCGCCTTCCTCTTCCTCCTCGTCTTCCCGGTAGACCCCGGCAACGTTCCCGCCAGCCGCCTGGCCGCGGTGGCCCTTCTCATGGCGATCTGGTGGGTCACGGACGCCATTCCGCTATTCGCCACCGCGCTGATGCCGCTCGTCCTCTATCCCCTCCTCGGGATCATGTCCGGGAACGACACCGCGCCGATCTACTTCAACAGCACCATCGTGCTCTTCCTGGGCGGCTTCATGATCGCTCTTACGATGGAGAAGTGGAACCTGCACCGGCGCATCGCGCTGAACATCATTCACGCGGTCGGGGGCGGGCCCGCGCGCATCGTGCTCGGGTTCATGGTCGCGGCCGCGTTCCTTTCGATGTGGATCTCGAACACGGCGACGGCGGTGATGATGGTGCCGATCGGCCTCGCCATCTGCCTCCAGATCGAGAGCGAGGCGGGCCGCGAGGGCGCGAAGCATCTGTCCGTGGGCCTGATGCTCGGGATCGCCTACGGCTGCACGGTGGGCGGACTGACGACGCTGGTGGGCACGCCGCCCAACCTCTCCTTCGTCCGCATCTTCCAGATCCTCTTCCCCGAGGCGCCGCCGATCGCCTTCGGCCAGTGGCTGATCATGGCCTTCCCGGTGGGCCTGATCATGCTGGTTGTCTCCTGGTTCCTGATTACGCACGTGCTCCACCGCGTGCCGGAGGGCGTCACCATCGATCACAAGGTGGTGGAGAGGGAGCGCCAGGGCCTCGGCGGCATCTCCTTCGAGGAGCGCGCGGTGCTGGGGGTCTTCGCGGCGACGGCGCTGCTCTGGGTCTTCCGCGTCGACCTGGAGCTGGGATTCCTCACCCTGCCGGGGTGGTCACGCCTGCTGCCCGACCCCGGAATGATCGACGACGGCACCGTGGCGATCGCAATGGCGTCCATCCTCTTCTTCATCCCGGCGCGCAACCCCACGGACGGCGCCACGCGGGTGATGGGCCCCGATGTAATCCCGCGACTGCCCTGGAACATCGTCCTCCTCTTCGGCGGCGGCTTCGCGCTGGCCGCCGGTTTCCAGGAGACGGGACTCGCTCAGCTCATCGGCAACCAGTTCGAAGTGCTGGGCAATCTGCCTGTGTTTGTGATGATCCTCCTGGTCTGCGCGGCGCTGACCTTCCTCACGGAGTTCACAAGCAACACGGCCACGACGGAAATGATCCTGCCGATCCTCGCGTCGGTGGCTGTCGTGACTGGCACCCATCCCCTCGTGGTGATGATCCCCGCCACCCTGTCCGCTTCCTGCGCCTTCATGATGCCGGTGGCGACCCCGCCCAACGCGATCGTCTTCGGCAGCGACCGGATCACCGTGGGGCAGATGGCGCGCGCGGGCATCTTCCTCAACCTGATCGGGGTGCTCGTGATCGCCACCATCGTCTTCACGGTGGGACTTGCGGTCTTCGACATCGACCCGGCGGTGGTGCCGGAGTGGGCCAGGTCGATGGCCGAAGGGCCGCACCAGTAGCGGCCACGCGGCAAGTCCGCGCGACCCCGAAACTCCCGTGGGGCCACCAGGCCTCTGGCCGACGGCCCGTCCCGAGGAGGGCTTCCAACTTGACAGCGAGCAATGGGCCGCCGCACTTTGTTCGGCAACCGAACAAAGTCAGACGTGGTGTTCCGGTGCTCTGCCATCGCTGGGCCCCGGATGCAGCCGATCAACTCGGGGATGGAAATGATGACAGCAAGCACCTCACATCGGCTGACTGCAGCCCCGGCACCCCACGGCGGCAGACGCGGCGAGCGCTTCACCCTCCCATGCGCCGGCCCGGGTTCATGTCTGGGGCTGCTCGGGATCCTCCTCGGCGCCGCGGGCTGCGAGCGGGACATCTCCGTCCTCGAGCCGGCACCCTTCCCTCCCGAAGCGGTGGTCTTCGAGGATGGCTTCGGTCCCGGGGTTCAGTTCTCGGCCTTCGGTGGCTCGAAGGTCGACGCGCTGGACATCGAGCACGACGAGGTCTACCGCGGGACCGCCGCGCTGAAGTTCACCATCCCCGCGCCCACCGATCCCTCCGGCGGCTACGCGGGCGGTGTCTTCTATTCCGTGGTGCCCCGCGACCTGACCGGCTTCGACGCCCTGACCTTCTGGGCCAGGTCCAGCACCGCGGCCACGATCAACACGATCGGAATCGGCAACGACAACAGCGGCAACTCCCGCTATCCGGCCACGGTCGAGGGGCTTCCGTTTTCCACGCGCTGGACCAAGTATGCCGTCCCATTGCCCCTGCCCTCGAAGCTGGGCGAGGAGACCGGCCTCTTCCTGATCGCCGAAGGGTCGGAGTATCCGGTCGGCTACGACATCTTCTTCGACGACGTGCAGTTCGAGCGGCTGGGGACGATCGTCAACCCGAGGCCCCAGATCGCCACCCAGACGATCAGCGGTGAGCTCGGCGGCACGCTGTCGGTCGGCGGGACCCAGGTGACCTTCGATGTCAACGGACAAGACCAGACGGTCCTCGCGGCCCCCGCCTACTTCGACTTCTCATCCTCCAACTCCGGGGTGGCCTCGGTGACGCCCGATGGCACGATCTCGCTGGTCGGATCGGGTACGGCGACCATCACCGCCTCGCTGGGATCGACCGCCGCGTCCGGGGCCGTCACGGTCGTCGTTTCGGCTCCGCCCACAGGGGCGGCGCCCACACCGACGCGCCCCGGCGAACAGGTAATCTCACTCTTCAGCGACGCCTACAACGATGTTCACGTCGACACCTGGTCGGCGGTGTGGGACCAGGCCGATGTCGAGGACATCGCGGTTGCCGGCGACGCGGTCAAGAAGTACACGAACCTCGCCTACGCGGGAATCGAGTTCACGTCACAGACGGTGGATGCATCGGCCATGACCGACTTCCACATCGACCTCTGGACCAACGATCCGTCCGCCTTCCGCATCAAGCTGGTCGATTTCGGGGCAGACGGAGCCTTCGGCGGCGGCGACGACAGCGAGCACGAGATCACCCTGGACGAAGGGTCGATGCCTCCGATCGCCGCCGGGACGTGGAACTCGCTGGACATCCCGCTTTCGGCCTTCGCTGGGCTGGTGAACCGTGGGCACGTTGCCCAGATGATCATCTCGGGTGCGAGCCCGACCGTCTACCTCGACAACATCTACTTCTTCACGACCGTGCCTCCTGCGCCGGCCGGGCCCACCGAGGCCGCGCCGGCGCCTGCGCACGCAGCGGCCAACGTGGTGTCGCTCTTCAGCGACGCATACACCGACGCGACGGTCGACACCTGGTCGGCCTCGTGGGACCAGGCGGATGTCGAGGATGTGCAGATCGCGGGCGACGCGGTGAAGAAGTACACAAACCTTGTCTTCGCCGGGATCGAATTCACCTCGGCGACGGTCGACGCAAGCGCCGCGACCCACTTCCACTTCGATATGTGGACCCCGGACCCCACAGCCGATCCGGCCGCGTTCCGCGTCAAGCTGGTCGACTTCGGCGCCGACGGCGGCTTCCAGGGAAGCGACGACAGCGAGCACGAGCTGACCTTCAACGACGGCTCCGACCCGCCCCTGGCGACGGGCGAATGGGTGAGCTACGACATCGCGTTCTCGGACATGGCGGGCCTGACCGGCCGGGGCCACCTCGCGCAGATGATCATCTCGGGCGATCCCAACACCGTCTTCATCGACAACGTCTACTTCTACTCGGCCGCCGCGACCGAGCCGGCCGAAGCCGCGCCGACGCCGTCCCTCGCAGCCGAAGACGTCATCTCGCTCTTCAGCAACCCATACACGGACGCGACGGTGGACACCTGGTCGGCCTCGTGGGACCAGGCGGATGTCGAGGATGTGGCGGTCGGGGGCAACGCCACCAAGAAGTACACCAACCTTGTCTTCGCCGGCATCGAGTTCACATCGGCGACTATCGACGCCAGCGAGATGACCCACTTCCACATGGACTTCTGGACACCCGATCCCACTGCGGACCCCGCGGCCTTCCGGGTCAAGCTCGTCGACTTCGGCGCCGACGGAGGCTTCGGCGGAGGCGACGACACCGAACACGAACTGACGCTGAACGCCATGTCCGATCCGCCGCTCGCGACGGGAATGTGGGTGAGCTACGACATTCCCCTCACGACGTTTGCCGGGCTGACGACGCGCGGGCACCTTGCCCAGATGATCATCTCCGGCGATCCGAACACGGTGTTTATCGACAACATCTACCTGCACAAATAACCCGCCCGGGCCGGACCCCGTCGCGACGCAACGGGAGGACGGCCGGAATGAGGGGGCTCATGGCGTACAAGAATCCGTCCCGTTCAGGCACTTCGTCCGAACGAGGGCTGATGACGGAAGTCCTGGGCCTTCTGTGGCAACGGCGGAAGCTATCCCGCGCAGAGATCGCCCGACACACGGGGCGCTCCCGATCCACCATCTCGGACGTAGTCGCACGGCTGCTGGCCACCGGGTTGGTCCAGGAGTTGGGAAGCGGCGAGAGCCGTGGTGGCCGTCGCCCGATTCTGATTGGGTTCCGGGACGATGCCGGGGTCATCCTGGGGGTCGATGTGGGCGCGGCACACATCTCGGTCGTCCTGACCAACCTGCGTGGCCAGGCCCTGGTGTGGCGCGACCGCTCCTACCCGGTACGCACCGACCCGAAGGGCGCCGGGAAGCTCATTCTCGAACTGTGCAGTGACTGCCTGGACGAATGGGACGGGGACCGCCAGCACCTGCTCGGAATCGGCGTAGCCGTCCCCAGCCCGGTCGATCCGGAGTCTCCGGACCGCGTGCTGGAGCGGATTCACCCCGCCTGGCGCGGCCGCGCTATCCTGGACAGGCTGGACGACACGTTTGGCGTACCGGTGTTCGTCGACAACGATGCCAACCTCGGGGCGGTGGCAGAGCACGCGTGGGGCAAGGCCGCCGGTGTCGACGACTTCATTTACCTGAAGGTCGCAACCGGAGTAGGCGCCGGCCTGATGATCGGCGGAGAGATCTACCGGGGCTCAACCGGCGTGGCGGGCGAAATCGGCCACATCGTCGTCGATCCCAGGGGGCCCGAGTGCGTGTGCGGCGGCCGCGGCTGCCTGGCAACCTTCGTGGGGACCCGGGCGCTGGTCGACAGGACCCGGGAGCTCCTCCGGGACTTTTTCCCGAGTGCGCTGGCGGGCAAGGAACTCGACATCAAGTCCATCGAGGATGCGGCGCTCGCCGACGACCCGGTCGCTCTCCGGGTCGTGCACGAAGCAGCCCGTCACCTCGGCATCGCGCTGGCCGGCGTGCTCAACCTGATGAACCCCGGGTCGGTTGTCGTGGGCGGGAGCCTCGCCCGTGTCGGCGACCGGCTGCTCGTTCCTCTTCGCGAAGCGGTCCTCCGGCGCACCCTCGTCGCTTCCGCGGCAGCCGCCGACATCGGTATCAGCGAGTTGGGGCCCCGCGCCACCGCCCTGGGGGCTGCGACGCATGTGCTGGTCGCCGCCCTCGCCAACCCCAGTCTCTTTCCGGGAGTGAAGTCCGCATGAAGGCCAGATCAATCCAGCCGCCCCGATGGGCCATTCTCCCGCTCTTCATCGTCCTCACTTCTGCCTGCGAGAACGGCGCCGAAGAAGAAGACGCCGCCTCCTGGCGACTGGTCTGGAGCGACGAGTTCGAGGGCCCCGCCGGCCAGCTCCCCGACCCGGCCAACTGGGCCTTTGACATCGGCACGGACTGGGGCAACGCACAGCTCGAATACGACACCGACCGGCCCGAGAATGTCTCGCTCGACGGAGACGGCAACCTGGCCATCACGGCCCGCCAGGAATCCTATCAGGGGAGCGCCTACACGTCGGGACGCATCAAGACGCAGGGGCTCTTCGAGCAGACCTTCGGCCGCTTCGAGGCGCGCATACAGCTTCCCACCGGACAGGGCATCTGGCCCGCCTTCTGGATGCTGGGCAACGACATCGACTCCGTGGGTTGGCCCGAGTGCGGCGAGATCGACATCATGGAGTACCGCGGCCAGGAGCCGAGCGTCGTGATCGGCACGATCCACGGACCCGGCTATTCTGCCAGCGCCGGCGTCACCGGGCGCTACACCCTTCAGGGGAGCCGCTTCGACACCGATTTCCACGTCTTCGCCATAGAGTGGACCGAGGACGGCATCGACTGGTTCATCGACGACACTCTCTACCACACCGTCGACGTGGGCGATCCCACCGGCCGCTGGGTCTTCGACCACCCCTTCTTCATCCTCCTCAACGTCGCGGTGGGCGGGGGCTTTGTCGGCTCTCCCAACGAGTCCACAACCTTCCCCCAGACCATGCTGGTCGACTGGGTGCGGGTCTACCAGACCGAGTGAGATGACCCGCCACCGCCGAACGCCCTCCCGGGACCGGATTTCCTTCGCGCACAAGGTCGTCTACGGGATCGGCGGGTTCGTCAACAACCTGCTCGCCTCGGCGATCGGTGGGATGGCGATCATTCTCACGCTGGCGCTGGGCGTCAGTCCCGCGCTCGTCGGCCTGCTGGGTCTGTTCCCGCGCATCTTCGACGCGATCACCGACCCGCTGGTGGGCTTCATTTCGGACAACACGAAGTCGCGGTGGGGTCGGCGGCGGCCCTTCATCTTCGTCGGCGCCATCTTCACCGGGATAATCTTCGCGCTTCTCTGGCAGATTCCGGCCCCGGCCCAGTTCCGCCTCAAGCTCGTGGACTACGGCGCGGACGGGATCTACAGCGGCGTGCACGCGATCCAGGAGGAGACGGAAGCGGTGGGCGTGGCGCAGGCCATCCCGGGACGCATGGGCAGTGCCCAGCGGATGGACGACGTCGAGCACGAAGTGACGATCACCCCGCCCACGCTGGTCACGGGCGAGTGGGTGGGCATCGACGTCCCGCTGGCGGACTTCGACCAGCTCACCACACGCGATCACCTCGCCCAGATCCTCATTTCGGGCGACCTCGAGAACGTCTACGTCGACAACGTCTACCTCTACCGGGCCGACGACGACCCGCAGGTCCCGCCCCCTTCGGCCTCCGCCGATGTCGAGGGCGCAACGGCCCCCACGACCGCCGCCCCGACTCCGAGCCTGCCAGCCGACAACGTCATCTCCTTCTTCAGCGACGCCTACGACAACGTCCCCGTCCAGTACTTCTCCACAGACTGGGACCGCTCGGACGTCGAAGACGCCGTGGCGGGCGGAGATCCCGTCAAGCGCTACTACAACCTTCGCTTCGCAGGGATCGACTTCGGCGAGACGACGGTGGACGCGTCGGAAATGACGCACGTCCACCTCGACATCTGGACGCCCGACGAGACGCCCGAGGGCCGAAGCGACATGTATTACTTCTGGCACTTCCTGATCGGGTCGCTGATCTTCTTCCTGGGCTACACGGTCTTCGCGACACCGTGGGTCGCGCTGGGCTACGAGCTGACGCCGGACTACAACGAGCGCACGCGGCTGATGGGCGTGCAGAACTTCATCAGCAACTTCGCGTTCATCGTGGCGCCGTGGTTCCTGGTGATCATGACCAACCCGGACTGGTTCCGGAACCAGATCGACGGCGCAAAGTTCCTCGCCCTGATGGTCTGTATCGCGACGATCGTCCTGGGCATCCTGCCCGCCCTGCTCCTGCGGGAACGGGCCGCACCCCGACAGGTGGCCGCCGCGCCAGCAGAGAGCAAGGGCTTCGGCGCCAACGTCACCGAGTTCCTGTCGGGCCTTCTGAAGACCGTCAAGTCCCGGCCATTCCTGCTCCTGTGCCTCGCGACCTTCCTGATCTTCAACAGCTTCATCATGATCTCGTCGTTCCAGATCTTCGTGTTCATCTACCACATCTCCGAAGGAAGCCAGGTGGACGGCGCCTGGCTCGCCGGCATCGTGGGCACCGTGGGCATCGTCGCGGGCTTCGGCGCCATCGTGCTGGTCACCTGGATGGGCACAAAGATCGGCAAGCGACGGGCATTCTTCGTTTCGACAGCCATTTCGATGCTCGGCTACGCTCTCAAGTGGTTCTGCTACCGGCCCGAATACCCCATGCTCGCCCTCGTGCCCGCCCCCTTCCTCGCCTTCGGCCTGAGCGGACTGTTCACCCTGATGGGCTCGATGATCGCCGATGTGGTCGACCTGGACGAGCTCCAGAACATGGACTCCAAGGGTCGCAGCCAACGACGGGAAGGGATGTTCGGCTCCATCTACTGGTGGGTGGTCAAGGTCGGTCAGGCGGTCGCACTCGGCCTCGGCGGCGTCCTCCTGGTCGCAACCGGATTCGACATCGACCTGGGAGCCAACCAGACTGCGGAGACGCTCCTCCAGATGCGCGCCTTCGACGCGTTTATTCCCCTCGTGGCGTCGGGCGTGGCCATCTACGCCATCACGAAGTTCCCGATCACCGAGGAGATGGCGCGGCGCACGCGCGAGGAGCTGGAGCGGCGGAGGGCAGGAGCGGCGGCGTAGGACTGGAATCGGGGCGGGCTCCGCCGGTGGTTCGTGGTCGAGGAGATGATGCCGGACCCGTCCCACCCGGACATTGCGATGGACCTGGACGGCATCGTCCCGCCGGGATTGGCACCTGCTTGACTCGCTCGCGCCGAATTGATACGATGAGTCGCAATTGAGATACAGGAGTTTCGAGTGAAGACACAGAGTTCAATGGTGCATGTTCGGATGGACACCGAGATGAAACGGAAGGCGATCAAGGCGCTCGCGGCGATGGGCCTGACGGCTTCGGAGGCCGTGCGGCTGCTGTTCCATCGAATTGCCGTCGATCAGGCGTTCCCGCTTGAACTCAAGGTTCCAAACGCGGAAACGCGAGAAGCCATGGCCGAAGTTGACGAGATGGTCAACACGCGCGCGGCGCGATTCGCGAGCGCGGACGAGATGTTTGCGGAGCTTGAAGAAGCCTCCGGCCAGTAAGCGGGCCCCGCCACCACGACGGGTTGACTACTCCCGACAGTTCCTCAAGGACTGGAAGCGTCTCTCGCGTTCCGGCCGATACGACCTGCATCGGCTGAAGGCGGTCATGCTCCTGCTCATCGCCAACGACGCTCCGCTCGGTCCCGAATGGAGGGATCACGCGCTCAAAGGCTCATGGGGGCGCTACCGGGAATGCCACGTCGGCGGTGACTTTCTCCTCATCTATCGCATCAACGACACAGACGAGCCGACCGGCTCCGTCTACTTTGCCCGTGCTGGTACGCATGCCCAGCTGTTCGATTGATCCGGCACTCGCGACACCAATGGTCGCATGTTCAAGATCTCCTACGATGGCCATGAGATCGAGTACCAGTTGCGCTCGGAGTACGGTAGCGTCGACAGCCCCTGGGTCCGCAGCCAAGCGCAGGTGCTTGCGCCGGCCGCGCGTCTGGCCTGCTACTGTCAGTCCCCCCCGTCCTCTGCGGAGCGCCTCAGAGATCAATCCCTCAGGCCAAGGGAGTGCAGAGCGGACAATGCTGCCCTGCCCGCACCTCACCCCATCCGCAACCTGTAGCCGCGGGAAAAGAGGATGTTCTCCCCGCTCGGCCCGGCGCCGTTGCCACCCGGGTTCATCCATGTCCTTCCCGGCCAGGAAAACGGCAGCCGCCCCGTGAACTCGTAGTCGCCGAAGAGGACGTCGGCTACGCCTCCGCCCTCCGAGCCGGGCAGCCACGCCGCGACGAAGGCCGCCGATTCGGCCAGCTCGGCGTCGACGACCAGTGGACGGCCCGAGATCAGGATCGTAACCACCGGGATGCCGCGCGCGGCCAGGCTGCGAATCGTGGCGAGGTCCTCGGGGTGGAGGGTGGCGAGCTCGAGTGTCTGCCCGTACGGCTTGAGCACGCCCGGACCGGCCGGCAGATGGTTCGTGCCGGGCCGGACAGGGCCTGGCTCGCGAATGTCGCCAATCCCTTCGGCGTAGGGGCGCTCGCCAATGACCACCACGGCCGCGTCGAAATGCTCAGGGGTCGCATCCATCCCACCGTTCTCGCAGAGCACCGCCCCCGGCACCATCGCACGGATCCCCTCCCAGACCGATGTCCCGCCCTCGATCGCGTCGTTGCCCGACACGCCCTGCCACTCGACGGTGAAGCCCCCGCACTGCCTGCCGCGGTCGTGCGCGTTCCTGCCGGTCACCAGGATGCGGGCGCCCTTGTGCAACGGGAGGATCCCGCGCCTGTTCTTCAGCAGCACCAGCGACTTCCGCACCGCCTCGCGGGCGACTTCCCGGTGCTCCGCCGATCCGAACTCCGTATCGTTGGAACCCCGCCGAGCCCACGGGCGGGGCCGGTCAAAGAGGCCGCTCGCAGACTTGACGCGCAGGATCCGTCCGACGGCGTCGTCGATTCGCTCGATCGGCACCGCGCCACGCTCCACCTCCGTCTTCAGCCCGGAGATGAAGGGTTTCCAGGTCTCGGGCACCATGAACATGTCGATTCCGGCGTTTACCGCCATCGCGGCAGCCTCGGAATAGTCGTCGGCCAACGGATCGATCCCGTTCCAGTCGGAGACTACGAACCCGCCGAACCTCATCTCCCCTTTGAGCACGTCCCGGATCAGGTAGCGGTGTGCGTGGCACTTCGAGCCGTTCCAGCTGCTCAGCGACACCATTACGGTCAGCACCCCGGCCTCCAGGGCGGGCATGTACGGCGCGATATGGAGACGCCGCAATTCCTCCTCGCCAACCACCGTGTCGCCCTGGTCCACCCCCGCATCCGTCCCACCGTCTCCGACCCAGTGCTTGGCGCAGGCGACGACGCCGTCGGGGCCGAGACGCGCGGGCTCGATGCCGTTGCGCGCGTCCTGAAGCCCCTTCACGATCCTGTCCGCGTACTCCGCAACAAGCGCCGGATCCTCCGAGTAGCTCTCGTAGGTGCGGCCCCAGCGAGGATCAAGCGCGACGGCCAGCGTGGGTGCGAACGTCCAGTCCACGCCCGTGGCCAGCACCTCCAGTGCGGTGACGCGCCCGATCCGCTCGATCAGGTCCGGGTCGCGGGTGGCGCCCAGCCCGATGTTGTGCGGGAAGATCGTCGCCCCTCGCACATTGCCATTCCCGTGGATCGCGTCCACGCCGTACAGGAGCGGGATCGCCAGGTGGTCCTCGTCCTCCTCCATCGATGCCGCCCAATAGGCGTCGTTCATGGCCACCCAGTCCGCCGGGCGATTGCGGCCCGGACACGAGCCACCACCACTCAGCACGGAGCCGATGTGAAACGCCTTGACCTCGGCCGGACTGACGTGCATCCGCTCGGGCTGCGTCATCTGCCCGATCTTCTGGTCGAGGGTCATGCGCGCGAGCAACGCTTCAACGCGTGCGTCGGTCTCGCCCACACCCACCGCTCCCGCTCTCAGGCCCACGTTTCCGGTCATTGATCAGCGAACATCGGTCGCGGAGTCATTCAAACGCGCCCAGGCGCCCTCACATGCCGATGTGCAGGTAGGTACGGATCTCCCACTCACGACCGTTTTCGCTGCCCAGGTCGGCGTTGCACTCCATCTTCCCGAATTCGTCGGGCGTTAGCGCCGGGCAGTAGCGCGGCGAGAACTCGTTCAGGGTGCGCATCGCTGCGCGCACACCGAAACGGGTCTGCGGCATGTCGAACCACTCCGGCGGGCCGAGGGTGTACGAGATGTCGCCCACGAGCTGCAGCGGGAAGGTGTGGTTGAAGTCGCGGTGGTAGTCGTACGGGCCCCAGTCGTTGATCCGCGCCATCGTCTGGAACTTGATCGGGCCGCCGATCAGGCGCAGGTCCAGCCCGGCCCGGTTGATCGTCCGCTCGTCGTTGCCGTTGGGTTCTCCCTTGCCGGCGAAGACGTTGGCGATCATCCCCACGCCGTTCGGCTGCTTCGAGACGAGGCGCGCCTTGACTTCCCAGAGGTCGCGGGCGGGGGGCGCGCCGGGGAACGCGAACGTCGAGCGTCCGTCGGCGAAGATGCCGATCCCGGCGTCCTGGGTGGTGGGGAAGCTGAAGTAGACGAAGCCGAACGAGGTCGCAAAGCTCGCGTCCTCGCGGATGTCGCTGTCCCATGTGTACATCCAGGTGGCCGGTGTGGGATCGTAGGTGAAGAGGATCTCGGCCGCTCGGGTCTCGCGGTTGCTGCGGACGGAGAAGGGGTCGTCGAGGATGTTGCGGGGACGCCCCGGCTGCGGGACGTCCTGCGGCACGGGCCCCACGAGCGGCTTCCGCCACATGAAGTTGGGCGCGACCTGCCAGTTGCCCGACGTGATCGCGAAGCCGGTGATGATGTTGCGCTGGTTTCCGGAGCCGGTGTCCTTGAGCGTCCAGCCGGTGAAGGTCTGGGTCTGCGTGTAGCCGCCATCGGCCACGAGGCCCATCGCCGCGCCCTGCAGGTACCAGCTGATGCGCCCCTGCGTCAGCTCGATCTTGGCCTTGGCGCCGAGGGCGTCCGACGGCTTGATCTCGTCGTGGAGCACCCGGTAGTTGCCCGGCGATCCATCGACGATCTGGAAGTGCTGGCCCTCCTTGGTGCTCCCCGACCAGATGCCGCCGAAGTCGAGGACCATGTTGCCGCGGGTCGCCGTCATATGGAGCGTGGCCTTGCGCGTGGGAGGCAGCGGAATCGCGAACGAACTGGCCGCCTTCCCCGCCTCTGCCAGGTCCTCCTGGTAGATGGCCGTGGTCTCGAAGGGTCCAAGGTTGGTCTGGTACTTGGCGAGGATCGCCGGGTTGGCCCCCCACCACAGCTCTGGGCCGATCGCCACCTTCCAGCCGGCGAAGGAGCGCTTGCCGGAAATCTCCATCCCGACCGGCGCGACCCCGTTGTAGATGTCCATGTTGGGGCCGTAGTTGGCCTCGGGGTACAGTCCGAAGAAGTCGCCCTCGTAGCCCCAGTGGTAGTGGCCGGTGCGGTAGAAGCCCTCGAGCTGGAACCACTTGTCGTCCCAGGAGACGTTGGCGTTGTAGACCTTGAGCCGCTCGATATCCTGGAGCGGGAAGGTCTGGCCGTCGTCGGCTTCGATGACGCGCGAGCGGCCGCGGTTTTCGTAGAAGAGCTCGTCGATGGGGTTCTGCGGGACGTCGCCCAGGATGTTGAACGAGACGTTCGTGATCATGTTCTGGACGGGCCGCGCCTCCAGGTCCGCGTAGAACGACTGCATCTTGTCGAAGCCGCGGTGGCTCGGGAAGCTCCGGTTCCTCTCGGGCGCTTCCGTGGGCGTGCTGACCAGGTGGCCGCCCGTGCTGAAGGTCTCCAGTTCGGCGCGGACGCCGCTGAGGTGAACGCGGTCGCGCGCGGCGGACAGCAGGGCGGCGCGGTCACCCAGCGCCTGCAGGCCGACGTTGGCCGGCTGAATCGCGGCAAAGTGCTCGCGGATCGCCGTGATGTCGGTTCCGGGGGCGTACGGATCGAGCTTGTACGCCTCTTGCAGCGCGTAGTAGGCGGCCCTTGGGTAGAGCTCGTAGAGGTTGTTGTGGTCGGTGGGACCCTTGGCGACGATCCCCCACCACTCCTCGTTCATGTTGTTGTCGCCCTCAACGAAGTCCTCGGGGTAGGCATCGTTGGCCCACGAGGCGTTCGTGTCCTGGATGTCGAGGCGCGATTCCTGGCCGAACTTCCACCAGCCGTCGGTCCACTGGAAGGTGAGGCCGCCGATCGAGTTGCCCACGCTTCCCTTCCCGGCCGACTCCTCGTAGATCTCGCGCCACTGCTCGATCAGGTACTTCGCCTGGGTGACTTGGTCCTCGCGCATGTTCTTCGCGTCCCACACGTCCGCGCCGAACTCGGTGAACATCACGGGGCGGTCGAGCTTCTCGTGCACCTCCTGGAAGAGGGTGTTGAACGAGATGCCCCGGTAGACGTTGGTGCCGAAGATGTCCAGATCCGGGATCTCCTCGGCGATGATGTCGATGTACTGCAGGTCGCCGTTGGCCATCGCGATCGGGCGCGTGGGGTCCATCTCCTTTATGCGCGCGGCCACGTCGCCGAAGAGCGAGTACATGAAGCGCGCGCGGTAGGCGTCGGCCTCGCCGGTGGGCATGTCCTCGGTCTCGGCGGAACTCCACACCAGCCCGTAGTTGTTCTCGTTGCCGAGGAGCCACATGAGGACGCCGGGCGTGTCCTTGAAGGCGTCGACCATTTCCTCGATCTCGTCCATCACGACCGCGCGGGCCCGGGGGTCGGAGTAGTCCGTGTTCGCGTTGAAGACGCCGCCCACCGTCACGCCGTAGCGCGCCACCGCGTGGTTGAGGACCGTGTAGATCCCGTACTCCTCGTAGATGTGCTGGACCCACTTCGGCGTGATCCCCACGTAGGCACGGATCGCGTTCCCGCCCATCGCCTTCAGGAGCGACATCTCGCGATCGAGCGCCGCCTCGATGATCTCGTCGGGCTCGGTCCAGAAGTTGTAGCTGTACGTGGTGCCGCGCGGGAAGTAGTCCCAGTTGACGCCCAGCACCATGATGTCCTCGCCGTCCACCTGGAGGCGGGTGCCCGAGTCGTCCTTCAGGAGCTCGATGACGGGCATGTGAGGCTCGTCGGCGTCCTGGGCTGCGGCTGGCACGGCGGGGGCGAGACCCAGGACGAGCGCCAGGGCGGATGCGGCGAGTACATGCGCCGACAATGGCTGCCGCGCGGCAGCGGGCCTCATTGCGGCTCGGGTGATCTGATTGCGGATCGGACTCATGGCTGCACTCCTCCCGGGGGCCCGGCTACTTTGTTCGGTTGCCGAACAAAGTGCGGGCGGGAGGGCGCGTGTGTCAAGCAGGGGACCCGTGGATGGAGTTGAGCTAAGTCGCGTCGCAAACGTGGTCGAATACCGAGACGGCTACACGCCCGCACGCGGACGCGACCTGCCTCCAGTCCTGCCACCGGGGCGCAAGGTCCCTGTACTCGGCGAGATTGGCTTCGTCGAGATCATACGGCAACGGGTTGGCCAGTTGGGCCTGGAGCTGCTGCAAGGCGGACTCTCCGCTTTCCTGGGGATAGAGCCGGTCGAACGACCGCAAGGCCTCACCGGTCGAGCGGGCCCCCATGTGGTTTGCCAAAGCAACGAAATCGAGGTAGTCCCTCGTGGCATTCCGTTTCAGGATCAGGACGCCCTTGATGCGTAGGATCTCCGCCTCGGTCGGGACAGTCAGTGTTGCACCGCCCAGATCGAGCGTAGTCGTCTCAAGCGGTTCGGTTCGAATGAGTTGACGTATCCCCGTCTGAATCCCATCCAGGTTGCCGAGGATCTGGACCTCCTGCAGGCGCGCAGCTGACGAAAGCAGCCGCTCCCACTCAGGAACGCGTTCGGGATTCCTTGGCATATCGCATCCAGAAGTGATACCGCTGCGCGCGCGAATCCCGGACGTACTGGACGCAAACCCGCTCGATCTTGTCCAGAATCGATGGGTCCCGCCGGGCCGCCTGGCGAAGATCAGCCCAATGCCGCCACTGTCCGCGTGAGATGATATCGTCGATCGCGGCAAGGGTCAGCCGGCTGTGATTGAGGTGGCGATGGCGCATGATTTGTCTGGGACGCGGCGTCCGAGCACCAGTCGGTTGGAACCGGCCTACTGCGAGACGCCCTCGAAGTTCAATAGTAACATGTCAGGGCTTCCCTCTTCCTGCCACGGATTCACGCGTTACACGGCTCTACGCCGCTAAACGACGCATACCCACGGTCCCCTCAGAACGCCTTCATGTACGTCAGCTTCACCACCCCGGTCCGCCGCTGCCACCGTTCCGTTCTGGGGTCGAGGAGGTCACCCGTCAAATACCCGGTGTCGAAGACCACGAAAAGGTCGCTGCCGGGGGTATGAATCCAGTTGACGCGCACGTTGGCCTGGATCTCGTTCGAAACGTCATCGTACTGCACCAGCGCGTTGGCGAAGAGCGACCGGCTGACTGCAGCCAGGACGCTCATGCTGAAGAGTTTGGTGGTGAAATCGCCGTTGTCCACGGGCAGGCTGATGTCGTTCCGGGTGTAGTCGCCGCTGAGCGTGAGGTAGGGGCCGGTCTTCCACATACCTCCGATCGCCGCCTCGCTGCCGGTTCCTCCCCAGAACCCGCCGTGCGAAAACCCTCCCCGCGCCGAGAAACGCCGGCTGGTGTCGGTGTCGAACCGGATCTGCGCGCCGCTGAACACGTAGTCGCCGGGTGACAGTTCGCGCCCCTGAATGCGCGCGGATTCGTAGAGGACTTCGGAGCGGCGAGTGATGTTGACCATGACCCGGTGGCCGGATTCGAGGGTCAGCATGTTGTGCGAGAGGAGAAAGGTGCTCTGCTTCTCGCCATCCAGTCCGTTTATTCGCTCACCCTGCCCCACGATGACCAGTTGACGCGCCCAGTCGCTCTGCTCGAAGCGGGGAAAAAAGGATCCACCGATCTCGGACCGGCTCATGTCCCGACGGCGGACGAAACCGAGCGCGGGATCGAAGTCGGCGGGAATTCGAGTGAAACCCCCTCCGCCGGACAGAAGACTGCTGCGGATCTCGCCGGCGATCGAGAGCGCCGTGGAGGACCGTGTCGTCTCCCCGGTCGAGGACGAGCTTCCCGGGGTCTGGGGGTTGCCTGCTGCGACATTCCGGGCGAACCCGCCTGAATCCGAGGAGCGCGCAACCCAGCCCTCCAGGTAGCTGGAACCCGCGAAACGGAACTGTGCGTCCCCGCCCACCACCCTGTTGCCGCCCTCGTCGGTTTCGAGCGAAGCGAAGATCCCTCCCACGGTCGTTCTCGGCAACGGATCGGCGCGAAGTCGCAGGACGGAATTGAGGCCGCCGGCAATCGTCCGGCCCGCTGCATCGCGGGCGTCGTCGGTGTAGAGGCTGAGGGCACCCACCGAAAACGGCCCGGCCTGGCCGGTCAGCCGCCCGCCCCCGACGATGTCGTTGGTGATGCCGATTCGCCGGCTGAAGAAGACCTGCGTCTCCTCCGGATCGCCGAAGTCGAAGAGCCCCGCGCGCTCCAGGAAGAACTCGCGCTTCTCCTGGAAGAACAGACTGAAGCGGCTCAGATTGATCTGGACATTGTCGGCCTCGACCTGGGCGAAGTCGGGGTTGACGGTCGCGTCGAGCGTCAGGTTCGAGGTGATCGAGTACTTGAAGTCGAGGCCGACTTCGTTGAGGGTCTCGGTCTCACCGGCAAGGTCGTCCCGCTGCCCGGTCGCGGACCGCCCCGCGGATCGCGAAGGGCTTCACCTCCATGTAGCGGCCGCGGCGCAGCCCTTCGAGCCCCGTCAGGGTCGCGTACTGGGACACCTGGCTGAGCGCGCGGCTGAACTCCTGGCCGATGTGCGGGAAGTACACCATCTCGTTCTTGCGCCGGATGGTGCGCTCCATGAGGATCCCCATCTCGACTTCGTCCGAGTCCGCAAAGCGGATGGTCGTGAAGGGGACTGCAGCCTCGACCACCCAGCCGTCGTCGGTGATCCGGGCCTGGCTCTCGTAGACGCCCTCCCACCACCAGTCCGACAGGGTCATGGACTCGTCCGTGATCAGCGCGTCGCCCTGGGTGCCGAACGGGTTGATCTCGAAGATGTACGCGTTGCGCTTGTCGTTATAGGTGTCGAGGCCGATGCGGATGTTGTCGTCCTGATCGATCCGGCCCTCGCGGTGCAGGATGCTGCGCCGGATCCCCGACGGATCGGAGTCGTGCAGGACGATCCCGAAGTAGATGTTGCTATCGTCGAAGGCGACCCTCAGTTCGGTGCGCTCGGAAGAGGGGGCGCCGTCGACCGGAACGCGCTGGCGAAAGTCGGTGACGGGCTCGATCTCCTGCCAGAACGCTTCGTCGAGGACGCCGTCGATCGTGGGCGCCTGCTCTGTGCGCACGGCGCGCACCGTCGCATCCTGCGCAGCCGCGGGAGTCCCGGGCGCGAGATTACCGGCCGCCAATACGGCAAGGAGTCCGCGGATGATTCCGCGCACCCAAACGGCCGGGCGGACTTTCAAGTCAGGAGTCGCCGTCCTCGTCTCCGCCCTCTGCGGCACCGGTCTGGCAGCAACAGCATCCACAGGTGCAGCCGCACGCCGCCGCCTTGCAGCCGCAGGACGGACCGCAACCCATCCCCCACGACCACGTCGCGCAGCAGGATTTGCCGGCGTCCCCACCGGCAGCCCGCCCGCACTTTCTGCGCCGGATCCAGCCGATCAGAAGGAGCACCAGCACCAGCTGGGGAAGTCCGATCCGGACCGCGGTGCCCCAGAATTCGGCCAGCGAGGTCAAATACGAACTGAAGAAATCGAGCATATCACACTCCTTGTATCCCTAAATCAATGAATCCGATCTCAGGCGATAGATGGCGAACCCGACCCACGCCCCCAGCAGAAACGCGCCGATGACCGTCCACACCGTCACCGGGAAGAGCACGCCCGACATGACTACCGCCGCAAGGGCAATCCCGCCGATCAAGCAGTAGACCGACAGGATGCGGTACTGGCGGCGGCGGTCGATCATCGCGTGCCCGCTTCGCGGCGGTGGTCGATCATTTGGCGCTCCAGCTCCCCGAGGGGCCGTCGGTCATGGCACCTCGATGTACGACGGTCGCGGGTCATCGGTTTCTCACCACCGCAATGTGCGACCCGTCGGCGCTCACCGCGAGCCGCGAGATGTCGCCGGCCGCGTCGCCGAGATCGGCGATCTCTGCCCAGCCCGCCTCGGCGGTCCAGGCGAAGAGCGCCGCGCCGTCCCCCATCAGGATCTCGCCGGCTGGCGTCCACGCGTAGTCCTCGCGGCCGGGCAGTGTCTGCGCGATTCGCTCGGCGGCGCCGGTCGCCGGGTCGAGCCGTTCGATCCACCACTCCTCGTCCGACACCTTGCGCACGAAGGAGATCCCCGCCGTGCCGGGGATCCGGTGAATCGAGCGGCCGGGGTTCTCGGCCACGGTGCGCACCTCGCCCGAGAGCGCGTCGCCGACCTGCAGGGTCGGAGGGTCGCCGAGGACGAACATCGCGACCGTGCGCTCGTCGGCCCAGGCGTGGTATCCCACCGGCTCGACGGTCGCGAAGATCGGCCCGAATTCGGAGCCGTCGGCGGCGTAGCGCCACAGGTACTGGAGGCCGCGCACTTCGTGGATCGCCGAGAAGGCGTCCTGGCCGGGGATCGTGGTGGGGGAGAACTCGCTGGCTCCGGCGGTGTGGGTGACCTGCTCCACCGCACCGTCCGTGATGCCGTAGCGGAATGTCTCGGTCTGGATCGCGTCGACGGCCGCCGTGTAGTAGATCGCCGCGCCGGAGGGGTCGAAGGAGGGCTGATTGTCGTAGCCGTCGCGGTCGGTGCCGTTGACGAGGTCCGCGACCGAGAGCGCTCCGTCCTCGCCGCGCTCGAGACGGCCGACCCAGATGTCGGTCGACGGGGCGCCCGCCGCCGTCGGGACGTAGTCGTCCGGGGCGGGGCCGATCTCGGGGGGCGGGCCGTCGGCGGGGGTGGCGGCGAAGGGGTCTGCGGCGGTGGCGGCCGTGGCAGGGTCAGCCGTGGCGGCGGATGGGTCGCCGGACTCCGCGTCCGAGGTGCAGGACAGGCCGAGCGCGAGGAGCAGGGCCGTGACGACGGCGGTGGTGGCCGGTCCCGAGTCGTCCTTGTCGGCCGGCTCTGCGGTGAGGGCAGCCGCGAGGGCGTCCTCCTCCATCCCCCACTCCTGGAGCACCGCGCGCGATTCCTCGTCGCCGGCTCTCGCCACGCCCAGCAGGAGGTGCGGGCTGCCGGTCGCGTCGGCGCCGGTGGCGGAACTTGCCTCGATGGCCGCCGCCAGGGCCTCGTGGCCGGAGAGGGTGAAGGGAAGGTGCCCCTCGTAGGTCTCGGGAGCATCGCGCAACGCCTCGGGGAGCGCCTCCAGGTCGAGGTCGAGCTCGGCGAGGGCCTCGAGGAGCGCGGGGTCGCGCTGGGAGAGAGCGCCCGCCAGGATGTGCCGCGGCGTGATCGATTCGCCGCCTTCCCGCGCGGCCACGGCTGCGGCGCGGTTGAGTGCGTGGACGGCGTCTTCAGCTAGGTTAATGGCCATGGAGGAATCTGTAGGAATGGCGGCCCGGCGTTCAAGGGCGCGCGGCAGGGTTCGGCGGGCGGATCGGGGTCCGCGGCGCGGCTGGCCGGTCGCTCTGGCGCTCCTGCTGCTCGCAGGCTGCCAGGGGCCGCCGAGAGAGTTGACCGAACTCGTCGTACAGGACAGCACCTACCTCGACCCCGAGACGATGCTGCCGTTTTCGGGACGGGTCTTTCGCGACTTCCCCGGCGAGGATGGCGTCCCGCAGCTGGAGGCCGTCATGCGCGACGGGACGTGGGAGGGCGAACTCACCGTCTTTCACGAAACCGGCCGGATCCGCTACCAGGGGGAGATGTCCGGCGGCGCCCGCTGCGGCGCGTGGATCGAGAACGAGAATCCGACCGAGCCGGAGAGCGTCTACGAGGCGATCAAGGAGGACCTGGAGTCGCTGGTGATGTATGCGGATTGCCCGCAGCGGTAGCTAACGGCTACAGCCCTGGCCAATTGAAAGCCAACCGCCGTCCATTTGAAAGTCAACTGCCGTCCAAATGAAACTGAAAGCGTCGAGTCAGAACCGCACGGACACGCCGAACGAAGCGCGCCCATCGGGTGTCACGCCCAGTGCCGGCGTGACGCGCTCGACGAGCCCGCGGTTGTGGTCGAGCGTGGTGCGCACTGCGGACACCACGCCCCATATCTTGCCGCCGGCGACCGTTCCCACGCCGATCAGGCCAACCAGCAGCCAACTGTCAACACCACGGGCTTCGCTGTGGGCCAGGGCGACCATGGCGACGCCGACGCTCGTGACGATCAGGGGAGCGATGCCGCGGTCGAAATCCCCAGCATAGGCGTGGCCCAGCGTGGGAACCAGCAACTCGAGGGTGAACGCGACAGGCCAGTCCTTAAGGGTGGCGGTGGTGTCCCGGGCCTGGCCCGCCGCTGGCGCCGGGAGCAGGAACAATGCGAGTAGTGCGAGGTGCTTTCCGAACCGTCTCCGGCGCTTCTTCGACCCGCAGTCCCGGTTGATTCGATCGATCCCCGTCATGGTGTAGACTCCTACTCCAGAAACCACTCCATGATTCTCCGCCCGATGTTGTCGGGATCGAACGCAGGGACATGGGCGCCCGCCTGCACCGTCCAAAGTTCGACCCTGAGCCCATCGGCGCACCCGGTGGAGTAGAGGCGGCGCGTCGTTTCGTCGCCTTCCAGAATCAGGTCCAGGTCGAGGCGCGGCAGCGATTCGGAGGCGTCGAGGTCGCATCCGGCCCGGGCGGCCCAGCGCCTGACGGTCTCCCGGGCGCCCGGATAGCGCGTGCCCCCGGTGCCGCTGCCGCCGCCGAAGCGGATGACGTTGTCGCTCGTGCCGTGGATGTGCAGTACGGACAGCGGCCTGGCGCCTTCGCAGACCTCGGGGTCGTCGAAGCTGGTGCCGGCGACGGCCGCGATCGCCCGCAGGCCGGGCATCGACTCGCAGGCCATGCGGTACGACATGAAGGCTCCGTTGGAGAGGCCGACCAGGTAGACGCCGTCGGGGACGATGTGCTGGCGGGCCTCCTCGACCAGGCTGTTCAGGTATCCCACGTCGTCGACTCCGGTTCGGTAGCCGTCGCAGCAGAAATCGGTGGCGTTCCAGAAGCTCACGCCGTCGGGGTTGCGGGTGCCGTTGGGGAGGATGACGGCGATCCCGTCCGCCTCGACGCGGCGGGAGAGGCCGAAGTAGTTGTCCGTGACGCCGGCGTTGCTCGTGAATCCGTGCAGGGCGATGACGATCGGCACCGGCGTGCCCGCTACATAGTCCTGCGGCCGGATCATCGTGGCGGGGCGCTCGCCGCCGATCATGCGGATGGCGTCGTTGACGGGCGGGGGCGGTTCGGTCGGCGCCGCGTCGCCCTGGCAGGCGGCCTGGATGGCGGCGGCCGCGAGAAGCGGCAGCATGGCCGGCCAAGCAGGGCGTGTCACGACCCCTCCCCGCCCCCCGCGCCGTAGTCCCGCGCGGCGGCCCCGGCACTCACCAACCCGTCGAGCACATCCTCGCGCACCTTCTCCCCGGCGCGCCCAGCCGGATCCCCCAGGCCGCCGCCCCCAGGCGTCTCGAGCACGATACGGCACCCCGGCGGCACGACCTCGCGTCCCTTCACGCGCAGCTCCGCCCCACCCGCGATGTACACCCGGCCCGGCGCGCCCGCCCCGCCCCCGTCCCGCCCCAGCGCCGCGTTGCGCACCCGCTCGAACATCTTGGACACGGCAAACGCCGCCCCCTCGGCGTGCGAGATCTCCATCACCTGGCCCAGCCCCCCGCGGTACTCGCCCGGGCCGCCCGAATCCGCGATGTACTCCTTCCGCCAGAAGATCAGCGGCGCGACCGTCTCGGTGATCTCGATCGGCGTGCTGCGCACCCCCGACGGGAAGGCCGTCGCGGAGAGCCCATCCTTGCCGGGACGCGCGCCGGTGCCGCCGGTGTGGAAGGGGTTCACCACGAAGGGCTCGGCGTCGCCGTAGCCGTAGGAGCCCGCCAGCCCCTGTCCCCCCATGATCACCGGGTTCCACAGGCACGATGCGCCCTCCGCCGGGACCGAGCCCTGCGGCATCGCCTGGCCAAGCGCGCCCAGAACCACGTCGGGGAGCATCTGCCCGATGGAGTGGCGGGCGGAGACCGCGGCCGGCGGCGGGGCGTTGAGAAGGCAGCCCTCGGGCGCCGTCACGTCGATCGCGCTCAGCGAGCCCGCGTTGTTCGGGACCTCGGAGCCGACCACGCACCGCACCCCGAACGACGCGTACGCCCGCGTGTAGGTGACCGGCACGTTGATCCCGTATGAGGACTGCGGCGAGGTCCCGTCCCAGTCGATGCGGATGCCGTCGGGCGAGACCGTCAGGCTGCACACCAGCTCAAGATCCTCGTCGTAGCCGTCGATCGTCATGCGGTGGCGGTAGGTGCCGGGACGCAGCGCGCGGATGCGCTCCAGCATGGCCCGCCGCGAGGCCGCGACGATCTTGTCGGCCAGGTCGTCGAGCGAGTCGAGGCCGAACTCGGTCATCATGGCCAGAAGACGCTCGCAGCCGGTCTCGTTGCAGGCGGCCAGCGAGTACAGGTCGCCCTGCGCCACGTCGGGCTCGCGCACATTCGCGCGCACCATTCGCATCAGGGTGGCGTCCACCTCGCCCCCGCGGATCAGGTAGCCGATCGGGATACGGATGCCCTCTTCGAAGACCTGGTTGGCGTCGGCGCCGAAGCCGCGCCCGCCCACGTCGGCGATGTGGCTCGTGGCCGCGAAGAGCGCGACCAGGCGGCCGTCCAGAAACGCCGGGGTGACGACCGTGAAGTCGTTGAGGTGGCCGGTGCCTTCCCACGGGTCGTTGGTGACGAGAACGTCGCCCTCGCGCAGGGTCTCGACCGGGTGGTCGCGCAGGAAACACCCCACCGAAGCCGCCATCGCGTTCACGTGCCCGGGCGTTCCCGTGACGGCCTGCGCCAGCATGCGGCCGCTCAGATCGAAGACGCCGGCTGACAGGTCGCCCGCCTCGCGCACCGGGGTGGAGAAGGCGGTGCGCACGAGCGTCCGGGCCTGCTCCTCGACCACCGACAGCAGCCGGCTCCACATGATCTGGTCCTCCAGCGCGGAGAAACCCGTGCGCGCAGTCTGTCGCGCCCGCCGCTGGACCAGGAGGTGCCCGCCCGCCAGCACCCGCGCCTCCCAGCCCGCCGGAACGACCGTGGTGGTCTGAGCCTCGGCGATCAGGGCCGGGCCCGGTACCGCCGCGCCTTCGTCCAGATCGGGCCGCAAGTGGACGGCCGCCCTAACAACCCCCTCATCCGCGCCTGCGAAGAGGTCGGTCCACTTCGAGGGATCGGGCGCCGGGCCGTTGGTGGAGGGGGAGAGAGCGACCGCCTCGCGCGGCTGCGGCTGCCCCCCGACGGCGAGGTGCCCGTGCGCGGGAGCAGAGACGACCAGCGTCCAGCTGAGGACCTCGATGTCGAGCCCGGGAATCGTGCGTCCGTACACGGCCTCGTAGCCGCGGTCGAAGGCCTCGCGCAACTCGGCCACCGCGTTCTTGTCGCCGCGCACCACCGCGCCCGGCAACTCGACGCCGATCTCGTGGCCCTGCCCCACGTAGCGCATGTAGGCGTGGGCGCGCTCGCTGGTGGCGACGCCCGGTGCGCCCGAGGCCACCACCGCGGCCGCCTCCGACCTCATCCCGGCCAGCACCTCGCGCACCAGCGCCGGATCGAAGGCGGAAAGACGCAGGTAGCGGCTCTGGACGACCTCGTACGAGATCGGCGCCAGGAGGAACCCCACCGCCGAACCCACCCCCGCGTCCCCCGGCACGACGAAGCGGTCCAGCTCGAGCTTGTCGGCGAGGCGGGCCGCGTGGATCGGCGCCGATCCCCCGAAGGCCACCACGGTGCGCCCGCTCAGCCCCTTCCCCCACTCGATGGCGTGGGTGCGGGCGGCGTTGGACATGTTCTCGTCCACCATCTCGCTGACCCCCAGCGCGGCCACCGCCCCGTCGAGCCCCAGCCTGCCCCCCACGCGGGACCCGATGGCGGTCTCGGCACGGCTCCGGTCGAGCCCGATCGCGCCCCCCGCGAAGAGGTCGGGATCGATGCGCCCCAGCACCACATCGGCGTCGGTGACGGTCGGCTCTTCCCCGCCCCGCCCGTAGGCCGCCGGACCCGGCTCCGACCCCGCGCTCTCGGGCCCGACATGAATGCGGTCGAGGTCGTCGACCCCCGCGATGGAGCCGCCCCCCGCCCCGATCTCCACCATCTCGATCACGGGGATGCGCACGGGCAGGCCGCTGCCCTGCTTGAAGCGGTAGCTGCGCGCCACCTCGAAGGTGCGGGAGTGGAGCGGCTCGCTGCCGTCGATCACGCACAGCTTGGCGGTGGTGCCCCCCATGTCGAACGACAGGACGTCGCCCAGCGCGAGCTCGCGCGCGAGGTGGCTCGCGAGGATGGCGCCGCCGGCGGGGCCGGATTCGACGAGGCGGACGGGGGCCGTGACGGCGGTCTCGAGGGTGGTGAGGCCGCCGCCGCTGGTCATGAGGAGGAACGGGCAGTCGAGGCCCGATTCGCGCAGCGAGGCCGCCAGGCCGGTCAGGTAGCGCGCCATGCGGGGCTGGACGTAGGCGTTGGCGCAGGCGGTGGAACTACGCTCGTACTCGCGGATCTCGGGGCACACCTCCGATGCGAGCGTGACGGACAGGTCCGGGCGCTCGGCGGCCAGGATGTCGGCAATGCGGCGCTCGTGGGCCGGGTTGGCGTAGCCGTGGATGAGCGCCACCGCGACGGCTTCGACGCCGTGCTCGTCGAGGGCGGGAAGGGCGGCGCGCACGGTGGCTTCGTCGAGGGGGATGAGGACGCGGCCGCGGCGGTCGACCCGCTCCGTCACCGGGAGGCGGAGGTGGCGCGGGACGAGGGGCGGGGGGCGGTCCACGCCGATGTCGTACTGCTCGAAGCGGTTCTCGTGCGCCATTTCGAGGGCGTCGCGATGCCCCTCGGTGACGATCAGGGCCGTGCGCGCGCCCTTCCGCTCGATGATGGCGTTGGTGGCAAGGGTGGTGCCGTGAATGACGAGGCGGATGGCGGAGGGCGGGACCGACGCCATCTCCAGCACCTTGTGGACGGCGTCGAGGACCCCGTGCTCGGGGGCGGCGTGGGTGGTGAGCACCTTGGTGGTGACGAGGCGGCCGCCGGCCTCCAGGGCCACGTCGGTGAAGGTGCCGCCGATGTCGACGGCGAGGCGGGCGCCGTCGGCCCCGGCCGGCTGCATGCGGGTGTCGTCAGTCATCTTCGCGCAGCGGTACTGTGTAGTTGAGGGACAGCCGGCCGCCATCCGGGAAGATGGTATCGCCGGTCAGATACGACGCGTAGTCCGAGGCCAGGAACACCGCCACGCTCGCGACTTCGCTTGCCTCGCCGATGCGACCCATCGGAGTGCGCGACAGGATCGTGCGCCGCGCCTCGTCGTTCGCGATGACGACCTTCAGCATGTCGGTGAGGATGGTGCCCGGCCCGATCGCGTTTACGCGGATGTCGTGGGGCGCGAGAGCCATTGCCATCGCGCGGGTCATCTGGGCCACGCCGCCCTTGGACGCGGCGTACGGCAACTGGTCCGGAATCGTCACGACGGCGTTGGTGGAGGACATGTTGATGATCGAGCCCTTTGTGCCGCGCTCGACCATGTGGCGCGCGACCAGCTGGCTGAGGAGGAAGGTGCCGCGCAGGTTGACCGCGATCACCCGGTCGAAGTCCTCGACGGACGCGTCCAGGACCGAGCCCTGCACGATGATGCCGGCGTTGTTGAGCAGGATGTCACAGGTGCCGAAACGGTCCGTGCAGGCCGCGAGCAGGGCGGCGCAGTCCTCCGGGTCGCTCACGTCGGCGCGCACCGGCAGGGTGGCCGCGCCGGTGTCGGCAGAGATGCCCCGGGCGGTTTCGGCGCACAGGTCTTCAAGGACGTCGCCCAGCACCACGCTGGCGCCGTGCTCGGCAAATGCCCGTGCGCAAGCGGCCCCGATCCCCCTGGCCGCACCGGTCACGATGGCAGTCTTTCCCGCGAGAGAGATCACTCGATCGGGCTCCATGTCAGCAGTGTCGAATCCCCCGGCCCCGTCCGCCCTCAGCCTTGAAAGCTCGCATGATTCGGTTGAACTGGCGAGTCGGACTGCGATGGCAGAGAATGTCAACTACGCTTGTCATTATGTAATCTTCTGTTGACATTTCGGCTGCTGCACTTTGTCGGCGCCTCCGAAACGAGACGCGACTCGATGTCGACCGGCGCGGAAGGGCCGTTGGCAACCCCTGGTCCCCACCCTACCTTGCACGCCCATGAAGACGCTCCGCTTCGCCATCCCGTCGCTCCTGGGCGTGGCGATGTTCCTCGCGCCCTACCCCACCGACAGCGGCCTCAATATCGGGCTGGGCATCCTCACCGACTGGGCCAAGGCGCTGCTGGGCGGCTCGCTGCCCACGATCGCGGCGGTCATCGTGTGCCTCTCGGCGCTGCTGTCGCTGTACGCCGCGCTGGCCCGGCCCGGCTGGTCGGGCGGCTCGAAGGGGCTCGCCGCGCTCTTCGCCGTTTCCCGAACCTCGGTGGCCGTCCGTGTGATCGCGGCGGTGGTGGCGTGCATGATCCTCTTCGGCGCCGGTCCCGCGTGGATCACCTCCGCGGACACCGGCGGGGTGATCCTGAACGATCTGATGACGGTCATCGTCATCGTTTTCGTCTTCGCGTCGTTCCTGCTGCCGTTCCTGACCGATTTCGGGCTGATGGAGTTCATCGGGACGCTGGCGCGGCGCGTCTTCCGCCCGCTCTTCCGCCTTCCAGGGAGGGCGGCGGTGGACGGCGCGGCTTCGTGGTTCGGTTCGTCCATCGTGGGACTGGTGATCACGACCGAGCAGTACGACCGCGGCTACTACACCCAGCGCGAGGCGCTGGTCATAGCGCTCAACTTCTCGGTCGTGTCCGTCGCCTTCGCGAAGGTCGTGACCGACTTCGCCGGCCTCGGCGAGCACTTCCTGCCGCTCTACGGCGCCGTGATCGTGAGCGGGTTGGCGGCGGCCGTGATCATGCCCCGCATCCCCCCGCTGTCACGCAAGCAGGACCGCTACTCGGCGGCCGGTCCCGCACCGGAAGCAGGCAACCCATCCGGGCGCGGCCTGCTGGCACACAGCCTTGCACTGGCCACCGAGCGCGCGGCAGGCGCCCCCGGACCCGCCGCCCTGGCCCGGCACGGTCTGCGCACGACCTTCGACATCTGGTTCGGCCTCCTGCCGCTCGTCATGGTCATCGGCACTTCCTCGCTGGTGATCGCCAACCACACCCCGATCTTCACCTGGCTGTCGTACCCGCTGGTGCCCTTCGCCGAACTGCTGCGGCTTCCCGAGGCGGCGGCCGCGGCCCCCGCGCTCCTGGTGGGCTTCGCCGACCAGTTCCTGCCGGTCATCCTGGGCCAGTCGATCGAGAGCGAAGTCACCCGCTTCGTGATCGCCTGCGCATCGGTGACCCAGCTCGTCTACATGTCGGAGGTGGGCGCCTACCTGCTGAAGTCGCGGCTGCCGGTCAGCCTGCTCGAGTTGTTCGTGGTCTTCCTGCTGCGGACGCTCATCACGGTGCCAGTCTGCGCGCTGATCGGCCACATGATCTTCTGATCAGCTGTACGGCATCGGCGACACCTTGCCCAGGAGCCGCGCGTAAACCGTGAGCGCTCCACGGTGGTGCGCCGTGTGATCCACGATGGGACCGACAATGGAGGCCCGGGGCGCGCCCCCCATGATGCGTTCGTCGACGATCGCCGCGGCGAGGTCTTCGTCGGATGCCGACTCGAAGGTCGCGATCGCGTGCGCGAAGGCCCGGTCGAGCCACGCGTTCGCCTCTTCGAGCGTCTCGACCGCACGGGCGGCGGCGATCAGACCCTCGAAGTCCAGATTCCAGCCCTTGCCGAAGGCGCCCTCCACGAACCATTCCACCGAATCGGCCGCGTGGGCGATGTGCCCAGCCACCGAATAGAGTTCGGGCTGCGGCGCGAACCCCGCGTCGTCCTCCTCGAAGATCGAAACCGTGCTCTTCATGTATTTGTGGGACGTCTTCAACTGGGCGACGATTGCGGCGGTCTGCGACATTGGCGGGCTCCTGGCTGGCTGGTGTTCGTTGTGAGCGGCGGCGGCCAAGTCTAGCTTACCCGCGCACCCTTCTCCAGTTCCGCGCTCCAACCCCGCGAGACCCATGACCCGGATCATCACTTCTTCGACCCGCTCCCTGGCGACCGCCGCCCTCTTCGTTGCCGTAGCGATCCTGGCGCCGATCGCGGTCGCGGCCCAGGAACTCCCTCGCGTCGCCCCCGCCGAGGCGGGCTTTGTCCCCGGCAGGCTGGAGCGGATCGAGGCCGTACTGAAAGACTACGTCGCCGGCGGCAGCCTTCCCGGCGCGGTGGTGGCCGTCCTGCGCGACGGCGCCGTCGTCTACGAGGAGGCCGTCGGGTACAGTGACGTGGATGCGGGGGAGAGGATCGAGGTCGACGCGATCTTCCGCATCGCTTCGCAGACGAAAGCGATCGTGAGCGTGGCCGTGATGATGCTCCAGGAAGACGGCGCGCTCCTGATCTCGGACCCCGTGGGCAGGCATCTCCCGGCGTTCGCCACGACCACCGTGGCCGTGCCGGGCGAGAACGGAAGCTACGAAGTCGTGCCTGCCGACCGCCCGGTCACGATTCGCGACCTGCTCACTCACACGGCAGGCATCTCCTACGGCTACGGGCCCGGCGGCGACCGTTGGGCCGAGGCCGGAATCACGGGATGGTACTTTGCGCACCGGGACGAACCGGTCCGCGCCACCGTGGACCGGATGGCCGCCCTTCCCTTCCAGGCCCAGCCCGGCGCGCGCTTCGTGTACGGCTACGCGACGGACATCCTCGGCGCGCTGGTCGAAGAAGTCTCGGGCCTCACGCTGGACGACTTTCTCTCGAAGCGCATCTTCGAGCCTCTCGACATGCGCGACACCCACTTCTACCTGCCCGACGACAAGACGGACCGGCTGGCGGTGGTCTACGGCCACGCCGGCGACGGCAACCTGACCCGGTCACTCGACGGCCCCGGCATGGACACGCAGGGACAGTACGTGGACGGTCCCCGCGCGAGCTTCTCGGGTGGCGCAGGCCTCCTCTCCACCGCACGCGACTACGCGCGCTTCCTGCAGATGATGCTCAACGGCGGCCACCTGGGCGACGCTCGCATCCTGTCCCCCGCCAGCGTTGCGCTGATGACCGCCAATCACATCGGCGACCTGATGGGGGCCGGGGTCGGCTTCGGGCTCGGCCTTCAGGTCCGGCTCGACCTCGGCGCGGCCGGCCAGCCCGGATCGGAGGGAGACTACGGCTGGGGAGGCGCGTATCACACCACCTACTGGGTGGATCCGGCCGAGCGGCTGGTCGTCGTCTACTTCACGCAACTGCGCGGCAACCGGCCGGTGGACGACCACGCGAAGCTCCGTGCCCTGGTGTATGGCGCTCTGGCAAACTAGCGCGGCCATTTTCCGTAGAGTGCCCAATGGTCATATGTTTGTCGGGCATTTGTCACAAGCGACTTCGCGAAGGAAAAGCGGGATAGAATGATCCTCGTAGATCGGCACACGCGCTCCGGGCAGGGGCCCTTTCACGCGACCCTGCGCATCATGCCCGCGTCGCGGATCGAGTTGATCAACGTGCGCGGGAAGCTGCTGGAGGAGTTCGGCGATGACTTCACGAAGTACACGCGTTCGTTCTACATCTCGAATCACACGACCGCGGGCTATCTCGACCAGCGGCTGGCGGAGCTGCTCGAGCACGACGGGCGCGGGATCAAGGGCTACCTCCAGCTCTTCCAGGAACTGTTCCCGGCCGGGGCCGACTACACGCACGACGCGATGCACCTCCGCTCGGAGCTCTCCGAGGAGCAGCGCGACAAGGAACCGCTGAACGCCGACTCCCACCTCACCTTCATCGGGGCCGGGTTGCACAACTCGGCTTCCTACCAGCTCGGTGGCTCCGAGCCCGTCTGGTTCGTCGAGCTGGACGGCGTGCACGTCGGCGGCACGCGGCATCGGCGGACGACCGTCATCGCCTACGACCACGAAGAGGAGATCGCCAGCACGCGGGTGCCGATCAGCGCCTCCGCGCACCCGATCGACGCGCAGAATCTTCGCGACCCGGGGCTGGGGTTCATCGACAAGCTCCAGAAGATGGTCGAGAAGCACGGCGTGTCGTTCGGGCGTTTCGACGTGTCGCTCCCCGAAGAAGAGCAGCATGCCGGGCTGACGGTGAACGAGTACGAAGCGCTGTTGATGAACTACGATCTGCGCGAGGCGCTGAGAAACCCGTTTCGCTTCATGGCGCAGACGGGGAAGGATGTGAGGGATGTCCTGCGGGACCCACGCACGATCCCGGCCAAGGCCGTGAACTTCGCCCAGTTCGACGCGTTCTACGTGCTCAACCAGGTGCTGGACCGCGTCGGGCTGCGCGATTCAATGGTCGAGCGGGTGGTGAACCGGGCGGTCGCGCTGCCGGTGTCGCACTTCCTACGCATGAAGCGCGGGTTCAGCCTGCCGGTGCTGGATCGCCGGGGCGATGGGACCGGCGAGATCGGTTGGGGGACGTACCAGAGCCCGATTCTGGTGCAGTGGAAGGGGGCGCAGCAGCGGACGCGGGCGCTGGATGTGAAGCTGGTGAGGTTCGTTTAGGGCCTCACCATCTGAGAGGTAATGTACCGGACCTGTATTTTCTGCAAGAAGCCCCTCGGCTCGAACGAGGTGGTGGAGAGCTTCCCCATAGGGCGGCGACTCGCTTTCGACGCCGCGAAGGGACGGCTCTGGGTCGTGTGCATCAAATGCCGACGCTGGAATCTCACGCCTCTGGAAGAACGCTGGGAGGCGGTCGAGGACTGTGAACGCCTGTTTCGGGCAACGCCGATGCGGGCCTCGACAGAGAACATCGGGATCGCGCGTCATCGGGAAGGGTTGTATCTGGTGCGCATCGGGCAGCCACCGCGCGGGGAGTTCGCGGCGTGGCGGTACGCGGATGAGTTCGCCCCTCGGAGGCGTCGCGCGTTCGCGCAGGCCGGCGCGGGGTATGCAATAGGCTGGATGCTCGGTCCGGCTGTTTCGGCCTTGGGCACCGTCGCCATTGGAGCGGGAGCCCTCGCCTTGTTGCGGTGGTATCCGTACGCGAAGGTGCGGCTGAATCGAAGAAAGGCCGATGGTGCTCCCGCTGCGGCTGCCGACATCGCTGTCTTTTCCTACTTCGACGTGGCAAGGACGCGCCTGTTGACAGCGGGTGAGAACACGGGATTCCGGATCGAGCTCGGAGCCGGGCGTCGGAAGGCGGAGTTCGAGGGGGAGGAAGCACGCCGGATTGCGGCGTCGATCGTACCACGCCTCAATATGTGGGGCGGTTCTCGGCGGACGGTCGGGCGCGCCGTGCGCGAAATCGAGTCCCGCGGCCACCCCGGCCGCTTCGTCACCCGTGTGGCCGAACTTGCCGACCGGGGTTTGAGGGACCGCTCCAGGTACATAAGGAAGATGCCCAGGAGCACCCGGGTCGCCCTCGAAATGGCGCTCCACGAAGAGCAGGAGCGGCGGGCGCTGGAAGGGGAACTCTGGATTCTGGAGCAGGCGTGGAAAGAGGCGGAAGAGATTGCGGCGATCTCGGACAACCTCCTGCTTCCTTCAGGGACGGACGCCTTCTTCGACCGGCACGGGGACGGCGGATGAGACGCCTACGCTCAAGCAACCAGAAAGGTCAGTAGACGCATGCACGCCTCCGATCGGCCAGGCTCAGCTCTCGCCGGGAAGACGTAACTCGTGCACGACGACCGTCTCGATCCCGAGATCGCTGGTCGACACTCCGAGCGCATAGTCGGCCCCGAACTCATGGACCGAGAAGTTTGCCGCCTCCCCAGGGCGTTCGAGGTGACAGAGGAACTCGCCGTCGGGGGAGAAGGCCATGGCACGTGTGGGGCCGGCTCCCGGCCGCCGGTATGGCCAGACCCAGAGACGCCCGTCGCGGCCGACCTGCAGGCTTGAGATCGCCGGCATCACGTCTGCTACCGGTCGCTCGGGGCTGATCATCGGACCGTCGTAGTCGTCGTTCCAGATACTGCTGCCCGTGCTGCGCCGCCTGATGAACTCCTCGCGGTAGGTGCGCACATCGCCGGAGGTCACCTCCTGATCGGGGACGTGCCAGCGGACGATGGAGCGGAGGTTGAACGCCTCGTCCAGAAGCCGCACCTCGGGGGTCGCGGTGTGCGCGAGCGCGATGGTCCGCTCCCTGGCGTCAACCTGGGCAATGGGATCGAACAGGACGCCGATGTAGTAGTTGTACGCCTCGGTGTCTGGAGCCCGTCCGAGCCTCCGCGTCGGGAGCCGCGAGAGAACCCCAACCCGGTTGCCGTCCCGGTCGTGAACCTCTGCGATCGCAGTATCGGGTGTTCGGAAATCCCGGCCGCGGGGCGACCGGTAGACCGAGTTCACCGACACGCCGTTGTCGAGCACCCCGCCGCCGCGTGACGGGTCCGGGTAGATCGGGTCGAGCGTCACATTGCGGACCCACTCGCCCTCGGGGGTGAAGACGACGTAGCGGAAGGGCCGGTAGTCTCCGACCCAGATCGTGTCGCCCGGCAGCACCCAGAGCACGAAGGGGTCCTGGAATTCGCCGGGTCCCTCGCCGTGGCGGCCCATCGACCGTAGGTGCCGCCCGTCCGTAGCAAAGATCCGCACCTCGGCGCTCGTCCGGTCGGCGACCGCCACCGAGCCGTCCGAAAGCCTGCCCACGCCCCGGACGCTCGAGAACCACTGCTTGTCGTCGCTCTCGTCGTCCCCGACTCTGAAGATCGGCACCTCGCTCAGTGTGCACGTCGCGGTGAACGTCGCCGGGTCGCTCGTCACGATCCGCACTCCCGCGCTGTCGATCGCGATCGTGGGAACCGGCGGTTCACCCGCGTCGCAAGCAACGGCGGTCAGGGCCGCGAAGAGGAGGATCGGTACTCGGCGCGGAAAGGACGAGGCCCGGGGGAAACACGCCGTCCGCTGTCGCGTGGTCGTCCTGCGGGCGGTCATGCCCTGCTGCTGTTCAAGCTCACGCCCGGACCTCGGCCATCCCCTGGCCTGGCCATTCGGTAGCCGACCCGTGACTCGGTGAAGATATAGGTCGGATTCTTCGCGTCGTCGCCCAGCTTGTCGCGCAGTTTCTTCACGTATACGCGCACGATCCGAGGTTTCCCCGCGCGCCGGGAACGCCAGACGCGGCGCAGCAGGTAGTCGTACGACGATACCCGGCCTGCCTTGGCCGACAGGGCGCTCAACAGATCGAATTCGGTTGCGGTCAACTGGACCGGCTGGCCGGCCAGGATCACCCGGCGCTGATCGTAGTGGATGGCGAGCTCGCCCACCCGGTAGGGCTCGGTCGGTCCGGCCCGTTTGCGGATCGCCACCTTGATTCGAGCGACGAGTTCGGTCGGCGAGAACGGTTTAACCAGGTAGTCTGCCGCGCCGGTCTCCAGGGCTCGGGCGATTGTTTCGTCGCGGCCGTATGCTGACATGAAGATGACCGGCCGGTCGGCGAGTGCAGGCAGGCTCTGCATCAGCTCGATCCCGTCCGTCCCGGGCAGGAGCAGGTCGAGCAGGACGAGGTCGGGTCGGTGCGTCTCGAGAAGCACGGGCACCTCGTCCGGGTCGCCCGTCACGATCGCGCGGTGGCCCGCCTCCTCGAGGATGCCCCGGGCGTACAGGAGCGCCTTGGGATCGTCGTCGACCACGAGCACCTGGAGCGCATCGCCGGCCCTGGCGTGCAGGTCCCGCGCAACTCGCGACGGGGCCGCCGCGACAACGGGCCGCGCCTCGTCCAGGGCCGGAATCGTGAACGTGAAGCGCGCGCCCGGCCCCTCTCCCGCGCTCTCGGCCCAGATGCGGCCCCCGTGCGCCTCCACCAGGCCCTTGCAGATGGCCAGGCCCAGGCCGCTTCCCACTCCGCGCCCGCGGTCCCTGCGCGCGCTGCGGGCGAACTTGCGGAACAGGTGCGGCAGACGCTCGGCCGGGATGCCGGGACCCTCGTCGATCACGGAGACGGCCACATGAACGCCCTCCTGCTCCGCGGTCACCCGGACGGGCGAGGAGCGGGGCGAGTGGCGGGCCGCGTTGGAGAGCAGGTTGCCCAGCACCTGGACGATGCGCTGCCGGTCCGCCAGCACATGGGGCAGGTCCGGCGGCAGGTCGATTGCGACGGGGTTCGTGCCTCCTCCGCTCACGTAGAGGTTCCGCGCCTGGTCCACGACAGCCGCGAGATCCGCGGGCTCGAGCGCGACCGACAGCCTGCCCGCCTCGATGTGCGCCGCGTCCAGCAGGTCGCCGATCAGCTGGCGCATGTGGTCCGCCTGCTCGTCGATGATGCGGAAGAACTGGACCATCTCGGCCGGACGCAGCGCCGTCGATGCCGCCAGCAACGTCCCCGCTGAACCCTTGATCGAGGTCAGCGGCGCCTGCAGCTCATGGCTCACCATGCCCAGGAACTCGGCCCTGAGCACCTCCACCTCCTCCAGCGGCGTCAGGTCCTGCAACGTGACGACCACCGACTCGACTTCGCCCTGCCCTGATCGGATGGGCGTGGCGTTGATGAGCGTGTTGAGCTTGCGACCGTCCGGGACCTCAAGAACGATCTCCTCGACGCGGACCGCCACGGCGTCCGACAGGACCTGCTTCAGCGGCGTGCGGTCCAGCGCCACTTCGCGGCCGTCCGCCCGGCGCACGCGCAGCACCTCCAGGAGATCCTCCTCCAATTGGCCGGGGAGGCAGAGGTCCTTCAGGATGCGGCGCCCCTCGCGATTCAGCGACGCCACCTGCCCGCTCCGGGCGTCGAGCACCACCACGCCCACCGGTGTCGTGTCGATCAGCGCCTCCAGGTCGGCCCGGGCGCGCTGCTCGTCGCGGTGGGTGCGCGCATTGGCGATCGCCGCTCCGGCGTGCGAGGCGAACAGCACCAGGACCTCCTCGTCCCCCTTGGTGAACTCCCTGCCGCCCTCCTTGTCGACGAGGTAGAAGCCGCCCACCCGCTTGCCCCGGTGGCGGATCGGCGTCCCCAGGAAACTCCGGGCCAGGGTCCGGTCCTCGGGGAAGCCGAGCGAACACAGGTGGGCGGTGAGGTCGCCGAGACGGAGCGCTTCCGGCAGCTCGCGCAGATACGCCCACAGCTCCGGGCCGTAGGGGAGTTCCAGCAGCCTACCGTGCTCTTCGGGACTGAGGCCGGATGAGACGAAGTCGCGCAGCCCGCCGGAGCCGTCCATCGTCGCGATGACAGCTCGGCCGGCACCGGTGAGCGCGCGCGTGTTTTCCGCCACCTCGCGAAGGACCGTATCGACGTCCAGACTCTCGCTGATCCGAAGACTCGCGTCGCTCAGCCGCGAAAGCCGATCCCGCAGGGCCTGAACCTCTCTGTCCAGTTTCTCAATGTCTCGCACCCCAATCATCTCCTCGTTTTCGGATGATTAACGGTTTATAGATATAACTGATCAAATATAAACACATTATAACATATGATGTGAGTGGACACCAAGAGACAATGGTCTAAATTAAGATGTCCATTGTAAACAACACACTCCAAAGCTCTCCACCGCCGGCCTCCAGCCGCTCTCATCATGGCCAAGACCCTCGCCGGGACCCCGCCGACCGGAAGGAACCCAGGACGGCCGGGGCGGCGGCTGTCCGAACGACCATGCCTTGGTTCAGGGGCTCGAACAGGCGGTCAGGCTCACACGGTGACCCGATTGACCCTGATCGCGGCGCTGGCTTCTTCCGCGCCGCTGGCTTCTTCGGTCGACGCTCAGGCCGGGTCGGCGGCGGGAGCACCCAACCGCACCGTTTTCGAGGGCGCAACCGTCATCGACGGAACCGGTGCTCCGGCGCGTCCCGGGATGGCCATCGTCGTGGAGGGCGACGTGATTGCCGGCATTCTGCCGGTCCGGGATCTTGCCGGAGACGTTCGCGAAGGCGCGGAGATCGTGGACGCGAGTGGATGGTTCGCGATCCCCGGCCTCGTCGAGGCGCACACGCACCTGGCCAGCGTGGCGGACCGGGCGATCGCCGAGTTCATCCTCAACCGACAACTCTTCGGCGGCATCACCACAGCCCGCGACATGGGCGGTGATGCCCGGTCGCTCATCGATCTCCAGCGCGCTTCGCTGGTAAAGGAGATTCCCGCGCCGGACCTGCACTTCTCGGCATTGATGGCGGGGGCCCAATTCTTCCTCGATCGGCGCGCGGCCCTGGCGGCGGCGGGAGAAAGGACAGGAGCCGTTCCCTGGCTGCAGGCGGTGACGGATGAGACCGATCTCGCGGAAGCCGTCACCCTGGCACGCGGGATCTGGGCAAGCGGGATCAAGGTCTATTTCCCGTTTGAGGGCGATCTCCTGCGCAACCTCGTGGCCGAGGCATCCAGGCAGGGATTTCCGGTTTGGTCGCACGTGAGCATCGGTCCGGCGAGGCCTCTGGAAGTCGCCAGAGCCGGCGTCCGGTCGATGGCCCACTCCTGCGGCATCGTTCAGGCGGCCATACCCGAAGATGTGTATCGCGAGGGAGAGGAAGGGACGCGCACCGGGGTGGTGGAGGTCGACCTGAACGGCCCCGAGGTGGACACGCTCTTCGCGACCATGAAGCGGAACGGCGCCGTGCTCGACCCGACGCTTCGGGTGATGGTGCCGCGCGAATGGCCGAGCGTGGCAGAGAGCGACACGGTGGGGCCGGAGCAGCCGACTCCCCCGTCCCCACCCATCAACACACGTCCCCAAGGCGTCGTGGCAAACTGCGGGTTGGAGGAGGCAATCGAAGCCACGCGGCTGGCGTACGAAGCCGGTGTCATGATCGCGGCCGGCACCGATGGGACGTCTCCGCCGGATTCCGCGTTTCCCGCACTCCACGAGGAGATCCGCTACCTCAACGAGTGGGCTGGAATGGCGATGATGGATGTCCTGACGGCGGCAAGCCACCACGGCGCTGTCGCGCTGGGAATGGAGGACACGATCGGGACGCTCGAGCCCGGCAAGCACGCCAACATCGTGTTCCTGCGCCAAGACCCCCTGGCCGGCCCCGAGAGCCTCAGTTCGGTGGAGCTCACGGTGAAGCGGGGCACGTCGTACTACCGGCGCGACTTCATACTCGGAGCGCCCCCGCGACCGGGTTTGCCGGGTGAGATCAGGTAGCCTCTTCCGGGTTGGCTGGCCCGGTGTCAACGGCGCCACTGCGCTGTCTCCGGGATCCCGCGACTGAACAGCCCCTCCGGGCGTGCGCCCGGCAACGCGACGGCCGCCTCGGACCCCGAAATGAGATTCAGGGCATCCGCGTCCCGGAGGATGGCCTGCACGCGGCCGCTGTCCTTGTCGCGTAGAATGGCCATCGGCCTATTGGTCGTCAGATCCATCGTTGCCACTCCCGCCGGTCCGGACAGCGTGATGTTTTGCAGAGCGTCCGCCCAATCCGCCCGTGCGGGAAGCGAGAATACAAAGGAAGCGTTCCCCTCGGCGTCGGCGACTTCCATCATGTCGAAGCTCAGCGAAAACAGGTCGCCGCCGTTTGCGTCGCGGCCATTCAGCTCGTACTCGCCGACAGATTGTGGCAGGGCCGGAGGAGCGTGCCCCACGAAGGCGGGCTCAAGGAACGGATTGCCCTGGTCGTCGACGCCGCCCCAGAGGAGGATCGTCTTCGTGGCGGCGTCGGCGGTCACAGTGGTGCCGACTTCCCTGTTGAGCCGATAGCCCATCGCCTTGGCGAAGCTGAAGTCGCTGACCCAGCGGGGAGGGCCGCAGTAGGACATCATGTCCCGGGCGTGAGGCGGAATCAGCGCGCCACCGTTACGGAAGTCATATCCCCACACGCCAGTTGACCCATTTCGCTCCGGGAACGCCGGATCCGGACCCGCAGCCCCTCCGCAGGGTGCGTGATTGAGACTGACGTTGTGCCCCAGCTCGTGAGCGATCACGAACGGGTCGGCCACCGAGAAACCGGCCACGGAGCCGAGAAACGCCACTCCTGACTGGCCGCCTACAACGTGCTCCGGCAACAGACCCATGTAGTAGCCGCTGCCGCCTTCCATGGTCCGGATCAACCACGTTTCCAGAAGCAGATTCAGCGTGTTTGTGGTCGAGGTCAGCACCGGCTCATGGGCTTTCACGTCGAGTTCCCCGACGGGCAGCATCGCTCGGGTATCCGAAAGCAGGTCATGGCCCTCCGGGTCGGCAGCAATGTCCCGGACGACATCCACCAGCGAAGAGTCGGAGCCGGCCGACCAGAGGAACGGTACGAAGGTGAGGTCGAGCGCGGGCATCTCCTCTACCTGCAACTGCATGCGCCCGGTCTCGGGAATCCGTTTGGCCACGCCCAATGCGGAGTCCAGTGTGTTGTCGGGATCTACCTCGATCACCATCTCCAATCCCGGCTGGACAACCGATCCCGGGATCTCGACGTTGGCCGACCTGTCCAGCGCGCTCTCGGCGTCGTCGATCCGGGTCGGGATGGACGTTATGGTGCCGGGGACATCGACCGAGTGGATCTCGCTCCCATTCCGATAGAAAGTCGCCCTCACCGCCGGAATTGTTGCGCTCGTGGCCTGTGAGGCCGTCACGAGGACGCGCAGCAATGCCTTCCTGCCCGCGACGAGCGGCACCGGGAACGCCCGCGACTGAACCGCCTGCGTCAGGTAGGCCATCGAGCTGCCTTCACCTTCGCAACGTGACGCCCGGACAAAGGCCACCCGGGAAAACCAGCTCTGCAAGTCGGGGTGCTCCGGAATGCACAGGTCCGTACCGTGCAGGACGAGGTCGTTCAGCCGGGAAAGAGCAGTGAAGCCCGAAGGTACGGGCCCGGTCAGATCCGGGTTGTTGGCCAGGTACAGGTGGGTAAGGGCAGTCAGGCCGTTGAGTGCCGAAGGGAGGGTCCCTGAGAGCCGGTTGTCAATGAGCCAAAGCTGATTCAAGCTCGAGAGATTGCCCAGCTCCGGCGGAATCGGGCCCGTCAGATCGTTCGCACGGAGGCTCAGCAGCCTCAGGTTGGACAGATTGCCCAACTCCGGCGGGATCGACCCCGTCAGATCGTTCGAATGCAGGCTCGCTGTTATCAATTCGGACAGATCACCCAGTTCTGCCGGGATCGACCCCGTCAGGCCGTTTGCTGAGAGAGAGAGTATGCCCAGGTTGGACAACGTGCCCAATTCGGGTGGGATCGACCCCGTCAGGTCGTTGAAAGCGAGGTCGAGGTAATCGAGGTTGGTCAGGTTGCCCATCTCGGGCGGAATCGACCCCGTGAAACCGTTGAAAGTGAGGCTCACGGACTCCAGGCTGGACAGGTTGCCCAGTTCGGGCGGGATCGGGCCCGTGAAGTCGTTGTCGACGAGGCTCAGGTGACGAAGGTTGGACAGGTTGCCGATCTCGGGCGGAATCGACCCCGTCAGGTCGTTCCAACCGAGGTCCAGCTGTCCCAGGCCGGACAGTTTGCCGAGCGCGGCCGGCAACTGGCCCGACAGGTTGTTGACGCTGAGCCTGAGGGTGCTCAGTGCGGGAAGATCCCCCAGCTCCACTGGAATCGGGCCGGTCAGGTCGTTGGCGTCGAGATCCAGGGACTCCAGGCGGGACAGGTTGCCCAACTCCGGTGGGATCGGCCCCGTCAGATCGTTCAAAGCGATGGACAACGCTTGCAATTGGGACAGGTTGCCGAGCTCCGGCGGGATGGGGCCCGCCAGATTGTTGCTGTACAGGTACAGTTGCTCAAGCGCGGCAAGGCTGCCGAACTCTGGCGGAAGGGGGCCCGTCAGATTGTTGGCGGGGAGTTGCACAAAGGTCACGCGGCCATCGGCGTTGAGTCCCACCCCATGCCATTCATGGAGGGGGCGATCCGTGAGCCAGTTCAGTTTGTTCGTCCAGTCCGGGCCACCGGTCGCATCGTACAGCGCGGTGAGAATCTCGCGGTCGGAAAGCGGCGAGCACTCCTCGTCGGTGCCTTCATGAGATGAGATGGCACCAATCCAATCGCGGAACGATGTACTGGAAGGGATGCAGAGCCCGGTCTCCTCGTAGTTGAGTTCCTGCAAGGACAATGCGGAAAGTGACACCGGCAACGGTCCGGCCAGGTCGGCGTTGCCGCCGATCGTCAGAGTGGCCAGCCGCGTCAGCTCAGCCAGCGATCCGGGCAGGCGGCCGGCGAGTCCGTTGTCGGAGAGATCGAGCCCTGTGACTCGTCCGAGCGAATCGGAATCCACGCCGTACCATCCGTCGATGCCACCCTGCCCGACCCATCCGGCCGAATTGGTCCAGTCCGCGCCTCCCGAGGTCTCGTACAGCGAAACGAGGGCCGTCCGGTCGCGCTCGTTGCAAATCGGCCCCACGTAGATGTCGAGCCGGTCGAGCCAGGTCATGGAACCCGACGACCCTGAGACACAGAGACCCTGATTCTCTCCGAAGTGAAGAGACCGCAACCCTTCGAGTTCCAGAAGGCTCGTCGGAATCGCACCCGTTAGGCGGTTTTGGTTGATTCCCAACCGGACCAGGCTGTGGAGGTTGCTCAACTCGGGCGGAATTGGACCTTCCAGGGCGTTTCTGCGCAGTCTCAGCGTCTCCAGGCTGGTCAGATTTCCCAGTTCCGCCGGGATCTGGCCGCTCAGCCGGTTGACCCCGAGGTTCAGGACCTTGAGGCGATCGAGATCACCCAGCTCCGGTGGAATCGGCCCGGTCAGCCGGTTTCGCTCCAGACTCAGAATCTCGAGGCTGGAGAGTCTACCAAGTTCCGGCGGGATCGGCCCGGCCAGGTCGCTGGCGGCAAGCCTCAACGCGGTCACCCGTCCGTCCGGTCCTGTAGTGACACCGTGCCATTCTCCGAGGGGGCGATCCGATAGCCAGCCTTCGTTCTCGATCCAGCCGGCGCCGTTCATCGCCTCGTAGAACGCGATGAGCGGCGGGTGGTCCCGACTCACTACCGTGACTTGCGCCGTTGCCTCGATGCCGCCCGCCGCCGCCGTAATCGTGGCCGCTCCGATCCCCACAGCCGTGACCAGTCCGGCAGAACCGACAGTCGCCACCAGTGGGTCACCACTCGCCCAAGCGAGGGTCTGGCCCTGCATCACGCTTCCCGTCTGGTCGCGCACCTCGGCCGTGAGCCGCACGGTGTCGCCCAGTGCCGAAAGTTCAGTCGCCGCCGGGTTCAGAGTGATCGAGGCGGGACGAGCAGGATCCTCGGGTGGCGCTACCGACGTTGTGTCGTCGCTGCAACCCATGATCCAGGCGCTGGCACCGGCGATCGCAATAAACAGCAATGTGTCAAGAAGTTGTCTCATTCTGGCCTCTGGTCATCCGGCTCCTGGCCGGGCGGAACGGTGTCTTGGGGGCACCCTGGTAAGGGGTCGATGGGATGCCCGGGGCCTTGATAACCCCAAATGACCCTGTGGTTCCCCGTCTTGGCGATTCGGTAGCCGACCCGTGCCCTTGACCTGCCTGTCGGGTTGCTGGGGTCCCGCGATTCGGCCAACTTCCTGGATGTTGAGACTCCTGCCGCGGGCCCACGTTCCAGTAGCCCTTCTTCTGTTCTTCCCAACCGCTTGTGGAGAACTGTTCACCGGTCCCGGCGACGAAATCACCGAGCTTCCGCGGGCCTTGAGTGCGGCAGAGGCCGAGGTCATCAGGGCAAGCAACCGGTTCGCATTCGACCTCCTCGCGCAGGCCAACCGCCCCAACGACAACCTCTTCCTTTCACCGCTCTCGGCGTCGATGGCGCTCGGGATGACCATGAACGGTGCCGCGGGGGAGACCTGGGACCAGATGCGCGACGTGCTCGGGTTCGGAAGCCTCGCTCAAGAAGAGGTCAACGCCTCCTACGAGTCCCTGCTCGAACTCCTCGTCGGCCTCGATCCCGCTGTTGAGACCGCGATCGGCAACTCCGTGTGGACCCGGCAGGGCTTCCCGGTGCATTCGGAGTTCCTGGACACCGTGCGAGAGACCTTTGACGCCGAGGTGGCTGAACTCGATTTCGCGAGCCCTTCGGCGTCCGCGCGGATCAACGAGTGGGTCAGGGCCGCGACAAACGGTCGCATCGAGGACATCGTTCCCGAGGTGATTCCCGGCATCGTCGTCATGTACCTGATCAACGCGATCTACTTCAAGGGTTCGTGGACCTTCCAGTTCGATCCGTCCGACACTCGATCCGAGCCCTTCCATCTGGACGACGGTTCCACGCGGACGGTGCCGCTCATGACCCTCCAGGGCGAACTACCCTATCAGGAGAACAGCCGCTTCCAGGCCGTGGACCTTCCGTACGGAGGCCGCGCTTTTTCGATGACTGTGCTGCTGCCACGGCAGGGCCTGAGCGTGGACAGCCTCGCAGCATCCCTCGACGCAATGGAATGGGAGGATATCACCGGCGGCTTCCGCGACACCGATCTGCTGCTCTTCCTTCCGCGCTTTCGGATGCCCTACGAACGCACCCTCAACGACGACCTCGCCGCCCTGGGCATGGTCGACGCGTTCGACCAGCGGGCGGATTTTTCAAGACTTTCGCCGGTCGGCGGCCTGTTTATCTCCGAGGTCAAGCAGAAGTCCTGGGTGGATGTCAACGAGGAGGGTACCGAGGCAGCCGCCGCAACCGCGGTCACGATGGCCAAGAGCGCCGGACCAGCCTTACGCGCCGATCGGCCTTTCCTGTTCTTCATCCGGGAGCGGCTGTCCGGCACCATCCTCTTCGCCGGCAAGCTCGCGAGCCCTCCGGAGGGCTGACAAGCGGGACCAGTTCGAATTTCATGACGCGGGTTCCCAAAGCTCGATCGCGTTTCCTTCGGGGTCGTGGACGCGGGCGAAGCGGCCGATGCCCTCCATCTCGCTTTCGTGGCTGACCTCGATATCCGCGGATTTCAGTTGCGTGATCATCGCGTCCAGATCGGCCACGCGGAAATTCAGCATGAAAGTCTTGTCCGCCGCGAAATAGTCGGTGTCAGCTTTGAAGGGTGCAAAAACCGTGACGCCGGACTCGGTCACCCAGGGCGGCATCTCCATGTCCGTCGGAGCAGGATTGATGCCAAGGTGATCGTGATACCATTTCGCAAGTCCTCCCGGGTCCTTTGCCCGAAAGAAGAACCCGCCGAATCCCTGAACTCTTTGCACGCTGTGTCCTTTCGATGATGGACTTGTACGATCGAAGCATCGGAAGTTGAGCGGAGAGCAGCCGTCTCCGCCAGCCGGAGGCCGGGCGAGGAATCACTGATCCAGGCTGCGAATGCACACGTTGCGAGGCCACATACACCAGGTTACCGTCCGCCTTCTGGACTGGGGATCCGGGAGGAGGGCACCAGGGAGATGACTATGTTCGCATCAACCGGAGATCGGAAGGTCAACCGGGGCCTCAGTCCACATCGCGCGGCCGCCCGAACGGCCGGTCTCGCTATCGTCATGATGTCGGTGGCCGCTTGCGCTTCGATGCGGTACTCGTCGGCCTTCAACCCCTCCGTAACCGTGGAAGTCGAACATCCGCCGAGCGTGGGGTTCGTAGTCAACCAAGTCGTGTTTGCCGAGGATGCCCGGTCCGGGCGCGGGAATCTTCGCGGCCCCGGGATATCGGAGGCCAGCTGCGAAGCCGAGTGGGTGCAGGTACTGACTGAATGGCTCGTGGAGCGGGGCGTCCGGGTTGGGCGCCGCGGCGACGAGCGGAATGCCGACGCGCTGATCGCCGTCAACGTGACTCGCTGTGAAACGGAGCAGGACCGGCGCGAAGGGTCGCGGGAAATCGTCGAAAGAGTCGGAGACGAAACCCGTCGCCGGACGGTGCCGGAGCACCACGCCAGAACGCGGGTGGCCTTTCGGGGGACCTTCGAGGTCACCGACCTGTCAACCGATCTCGTGGCCGCCTCGCGTACACTCGCCTACGAGCCCGAGAGGACCAATTCCAGCGTCAGGGGGATCCCGGAGTTCCCGTCCCCGGGCGTTGTGGCGAGCCGTGCCTACCGCGAAACCATCGCAGACATCGCGCCGATCGTGTTCAACTGGGTCGATGCGAGGGAACTGGTCTTCTTTAACGACGAGAGATGCGACCTGAACGTGGCCCACCGCGCCGTGGAGGCAGGCAGCTACGAGCGCGCGCTTGTGATATCGATCGCGAACGTCAGGTTGTGCCAGCCCGATCCGGAGGCGGACATCACCACCAGAGATGTGGCGGCCGCACACCACAATGTCGGCGTTCTGTATCGCCTCCAGGGAGATTTCGAGTCGGCCATGGCGAGCTTCGAACGAGCCCGGGCGGCCGATCCCGACAATGGCATCGTGCGAGATGCCATCCGCGAGGCCCTCTCCGCCGAAGCCGCCGCCGCCGACCTGCGCAGGGTCGAGCAGGAGGCGGCAGCACTGGAGCAGCAGCGACTGGTAGACGAGGAGAGCGTCCTTCGAAACGAGGACATCGTCGCGATGGTCAAGGACGGCATCGCGGACCAGGTCATCCTTGAGGTGATTCGGACGTCCGCCGTCGATTTCGACGTGTCGCCAGCGGCTCTGGCAGCGTTGGCCGAGGAGGGCCTGAGCGAAGCCGTGATTGCCGGCATGGTGCGGCGGGCCGGAGGTCCGGACGCAGAGGCCGGGATCGCCGACGACTAGAGGCCGACGCGCCACCCGGCATTGGCCGCCCACTTGTCGCGGGCGTCTACGTACGCCTGGTAATCCGCCGGAGGCAGGTCTCCCTCGGCAGCCGCCCGGGTCCGAGCCTCCTCGATCTGTTCTTCCAGCGGCGGGAGGCCGACGGCGGCTCGGCGTTCGGCAAGAAGCTGTGGATCTTCCACCTCGGCCGGAGAGAGGCTCCCGTCGGCGTCCCAATCGAGTTGCGTGCCGTAGCGCTGCGGGCGCCCCTCGAAGAATCGGATCCGGTCTTCCAGCATGGCGGCGTGTGCAGGATCCGCTTTCCCCTCCCGGGCCGCCGTCGTGAGGAGTGGCAGTGCTCGACGGAGCAGGCCGGGTTCCGAGATCGCGTGTTGCAGTATCAACCAGGCCGCCTCCGCGCCGTCAGAACCGACCAGGTCGGAACCCGGCCAGCCGACCGCTTCGATGATTCGCCGTAGACGCTGCGCGTTGCGTCGGTGCACCCGAGCCATCCGAGGTTCATAGCCGGCGCTGAAGAGCTTACCGGAGGCTGCGAGTTCGGCCCGCACAGACCGGTCCAGCCGGGCCATGTCCAGGAGTTGGCGCCGCAAGGGCCCACGTGACTTGGCAGTGGCCGTCACCGATTGGCCAATACCTTCATGACCGTGCGTCGCCGAACCGTAACCCCGGGGAGGTGATCAGCTTCCCCGCACCCGGTCCAGGAACTCCTCGGCGGTCTCGCATTCGATCGCCGCGTCGGCGATGGGTGCGATTCCTTCTGGATCGGAGATGTGGTCGAGTATGGCCCGGAGCGGTTCGGCGGTGCCGGGACCGAACCTGCGGGTGACCAGCCGGTGAACCAGCTCGCGCTCCCGGCGGATCGATGCTCTGCGCTCCCGCTCCAGCTTCTCCATCCACTGCCGGTCGTATTCCTTGCCCCACTCCGGGCCCGTTCCAACAGCGTCATCGTTCCTTCCTCCTCTTCCAGGACGTTGCGTTCCAGTTCCCTGCCAGCCTCACCGAACCGCCGCGCCACCGCCAGGTCGCCCTAGTGTAATGTTGACTTTACATTTTGCCATGTCTACTTGACATCCATGCTCCTACCGGCCCAATATCACCTCGTAGACCGCAAGCGTCTGGACTCCCAGGCTATCCCGGACCACTACCAGCGCCCAGTCATCTCCAGCATCGAGAAGACGCATGTTGCTCGGAATCGTCACTTGGCGAACCCGATTGCCGGAAGGGTCAAAGATGTCCCAGCGTTTTCCGGGATGCCCCGGCAGCCGACGCCGCCACATGATGCCGTCCCACTGCCCGATCCACAGGGTGCCGTCTTCCAGGACCAGAAGGTGTGAATATGCCGGCACAGTGGAGGGCAGCACTCTCTCGTAGTCAGGCCAGCTTTCCCTGAGGAATCGGGCTTTCGTCTCCTCGTCATCCCCCTCCGTAAGCTCATCCTGCAACTGGTCAATGTCCGCCTGGGTCACCGCGCGGTCCCGACCCGACCATGCAAGCGTATCCAGAACCGTCCCATCCCACCCGACCAACTCCAGCATGTAGTCGTCGCTCGTCCCGATCCACACGCCTCGGTCGGTTCCTCCAAAGACCAGTCTCCTGGACCACGGACGATCCCAATAGCTGTCGTCATCGAGAATGCGCTCCGGCCCCGGCACCCCGTCCCGGATCAGTTGAGCGCCTTGCATCCCCCGGGAAATCCATGAGATCGGCACGTGCCATCGCACGATCCCGGTTTCCGACGGAAATTGACCCGCCGCGAAGTAGATGATCCGTCCATCAGGCGCACAGGTCACCTCGTAGGGAACCGATGCTCCAGAGGGTAACTGCCACGCCGCCAACCGCTCGCCGTCCTGGCTGAACTCCGTGACTCTGAAGATGCTCCGGTCATAGGCGACAACCCTCTCTTCCGAGCAACCTCGCAGAAGCTGCAGCCGCTCGAACTCGCCCGGGCCCTGGCCGCGGCGACCGACAGTCCAGAGGTGCGCTCCGTCCGGCCCGAACTTCCTGATTTCGTGGAAGCCATCAACACCTGCGACGACACTGCCGTCACTGAGCCGTCTCGCGCCCGAGATCCGGAAAAAGATCTCTGCCTCGGGGACGGATCGCCCAAGGCCAGAATCACGGCAGAGAATCGTCTAACTGCTTACAGGGCTGCACGATCTGCGTTTTCTGCCGTTGGACTGGACACTATTGGACCGTGCCGCGAAAGCGGGAAAAGCGGACCTGAATGGCGGGAATCGGCCCGCACGGAGGCGGTCCTGTTTCATCAAGCTCTCGACGAATGTCTCTTGAGATCCGGTGGCCCATTAGGAACATAACCGTCTTCCCGTCGGGACCGGCTCCCGATGGGAAGGCGGGGGGAACCGCCGAGGCTTCGGCGGCTGCAAGCGCAAGGTGCGCGCCCTACGCCTCCCTGGCAATGACGCGCGTCGGATCGTCCTCACCACGTTCCCGCACCTACGCGACAGGCTTCGTGCCAGCAGTCCGGCCAGCCACGGATCCGTGATCTCGGGGCGTCGGCCTGCCGGCGGGCTGCCGCGCTTCGCTTGCCCACCCTCGTTCGGACGCCGGGAGACCCGCCATCCAAACGAGGGTCCGATCCTGCCGTCCCTCTCCGCAAGGGAGGGGCAGACCACATCAAACACCATCAACCCAAGAACGAACCGCCTGTGAAGTGAAAGCGGGGCAGGTCCATGGTGCACTGATCCATTACATTGGTGTCCCACGGATACCGACTCGTTGCGGCGGGCGCCGCGGTTGTCCCCGTGGCGGTTTCGTGTATCGGTGGTCCGAGCGCACTCCCGACACACCCGAATTCAAGCCCGCGACGGAGAGGTTGACACAATGATCGTCTTCGACTCCACCCCGATCGTCAAACGAGCCGAACCGCGGCGGATCTTGGCAAGCAGTACTCATTTCTGGCTGTCGTTGGCGTGCCTGGCCGTGGTGCCTTCGCAGGTTCAGGGGCAGGAGGCA
>LXNI01000191.1_pt1 | contig 77177 bp, 56 predicted proteins | sample 809091 | NCBI WGS metagenome assembly LXNI01 (sample SAMN04870527, study PRJNA318959) | sponge metagenome | biome: 01000161; feature: marine sponge reef; material: water | host: Sarcotragus foetidus | place: Greece: Milos, Mediterranean Sea | collected 2013-05-29 | depth 5-7 m
TGTCTGTACTCCCTCGGCTTCCGTCATGTACCAGCAAGCGGCGTCGCCCTCCGGCAACCACTCCAGCCCACAAGGGTCGGGGTCCGTCTCCCAAATCGTGTACGTTGCCAGAATCCGGTCCGTGGTGTTGGTGTGCTCGTACTCCACGCGGATGAGGGTGGTGTCCGCTTCGGCGCTGTCCGCTTCGGCGCTGTGCGCCATCATGGCGGCATTGGTTGGAATGGCGACGCCCTCCCACCGCATGACCCTCGGTCCGGGTGGCTGTGTGGACTCACAGGCCCACAGACCAAGCGCTAGGAAAAACGCGACCTTTTTCATTGGGAATTCCCTTTCCTCTTCGGAGCAGGTGCTGCGCCGTGGCTTGATTCCCTCCGTGGAGGGGCAGCCCGTCGCAGAGTAGTGGGGGGCCACCAAATTATACACATTCGCCGACCGCGCAAGGTTCTCCTACCTCGATCTCTTTGTCGGGACCGCCTACGTCGGCTCGGTGCAGGTCAAGGATCGCCTCCTGGGCTACGACCTCTACGGGTCACCCTGGCCGTCTTGGTCGAGCGGCCGCCTGACGCCGACGGCACATCCGGGGAGGATCCCCTCCTAACGCCGCGCTCGCGCCACGCCCACTACCCCTCCAGCACCGCAACCGCCGCCCCCACACCCGGCCCACGGTGCGCGGCGACCTCCAGGCCGGCGACCTCACCCGCCAGCGCCGCCGCCGTTTCCCGCGCGATCGCGACGCCCTCTGCGGCCGCGTGCTCCGCGCCACGGGACTCCGCCCGCCCCATCCGCTCCAGCACCCAATCCGGCAGAACCACGCCCGGCACTTCGTTCCTGAGGAACTCCGCGTGGCGGAGCGAGCCGAGCGGCTGGATCGCGGCCAGGACCGGGATCCCGGGCCCTCCGTCGCCGGTTCCCGCGAGGAAGTCGAGCAGATGCTCGGTGTCGAACACGGGTTGGGTGACGGCGAAGTGGGCGCCCGCGTCGACCTTCCAGTGGAAGCGGCTGAGTTCCCGGGCGGGATCGCGGGCACCCTGGCGGAGGGCCACACCCACCACGAAGCCGGGGGGCGGGCCGATATCGTTTCCCGATGGATCGACGCCGCTGTTCATCGCAGTGACCACATTGGTGAGCCCGATCGAATCCACGTCCACGACCGACCGGAAATCGGGGTAGGGGGCGGCGCCGGGCGGGTCGCCGGTGAGCAGGAGGAGGTTGCGGACGCCGGACGCCGCTGCGCCCAGCAGGTCGCTGATCATCCCGGAGAGCGTGCGGTCGCGGCAGGTGTAGTGCGCCACGGGCTCGGCCGGGCATGCGTTCGCGATGAGGCTGGCAGTCGCGAGCACGCTCAGCCGCGCCGTGCGGCGATCCTCGTGGATGCCGATCGCGCTGGCGCCGGCCCGTTCGAGGGATCGGCAGTCGTCCAGCATCTGTGCCGTGTCCCACCCGCGCGGGGGCAGGATCCGGACGGACTTAACGAAGTCCCCGGCGGCGAGACAGCGACCTAGGTCGGACCGTAACGCCAATGGACTGGCAGACTTGTGTGTGGATATCTCATCCACTGCACGAATCACTCTCACCGACGTGCTGCGTCGCTGCACGACCGACACCGCCTCCCGGATGCTGCGGATGTGCTCCGGGGTGGTGCCGCAGCAGCCGCCGACGATCCTCGCGCCCACGCCGATGGCGCGCCGCGCATACTGCGCCATGTACTCGGGCTCGCTGACGTAGATCTTGCGGTCGCCGATCGCGCGCGGCAGACCGGCGTTGGGCACGGCCGCGAGCGGCAGCCGCGTGACCTCGGCCATCTGTTCCAGCCCCTCCAGGATCACCGCCGGTCCCACGGAGCAGTTGAGCCCCACCGCCTCCGCGCCCCAGTCCTCGGCCGCCCGCGCGACCTGGTCCACCGATGTCCCGTACTCGGTCACGCAATCCTCGCCGACAGTGACCTGGGCGATCACCGGCAGATCGCAGCGCGACCGCACCGCATGGAAGGCCTGCTCCAGCTCGACCAGGCTGGAGAAGGTCTCGAGGACGAAGCCGTCCACGCCGCCGTCGAGCAGCCCGTCCACCTGCCGCCCGAAGTAGCCGCGGGCCTCTTCCAGCGATGTCGGGCCCAGTGGCTCGAGCCGGATCCCGAGGGGACCGATCGCACCCGCCACCGCGGCCCGCCCCGAGGCGGCCTTCACCGCGATTGCGGCGGCCCTCGCGTTCAGCTCCTCGGTCCGCTCGTCGAGGCCGTGCGACGACAGCTTCACGGGGTTCGCGCCGAAAGTGTTGGTCTCGATGATCTCGGCGCCTGCGCGGATGTACTGCTCGTGCACCTCCTCGACCAGGTCCGGGTGGGTGGCGTTCAGCTCGTCGTAGCAGACATTGAGGAAGACGCCCCGCGCGTAGAGCATCGTGCCCATCGCGCCATCCATGACGTGGACGCGGTCGCCGGAGAGCATTCGGCGCAAGTCAGCCATGGGTGAGTCCGGTTCCCGGGTGCGGGTGCTGGCAATGCCGCAGGTCAGCCACGTGGGGCCTCCGCCAGGTTCGGACCCAGCCACCGCGCGGCCTCGTCGATCCTCATTCCCTTGCGCTTCGCATAGTCTTCCAACTGGTCGCCTCTGATGCGGCCAACCCCGAAGTAGAAGCTGTCGGGGTGTCCGATGTAGAGGCCGGATACCGAAGCGGCGGGGATCATGGCGCAGCTTTCGGTGAGGGTGACGCCGATGCGGTCGGCGCCCAGGAGCCGGAAGAGCGTCTGCTTCTCGGAGTGGTCGGGCGAAGCGGGATAACCGGGGGCGGGACGGATGCCGGCGTACTCCTCGGCGACGAGCTGGCTGTTGGAGAGCGACTCGTCCGGCGCGTACCCCCAGAATTCGCGGCGAACGCGTTCGTGCATGCGCTCGGCGAAGGCTTCGGCGAGGCGGTCTGCCAGCGCCTTCGCGAGGATGCTCTGATAGTCGTCGCCCGCGGCCTCGAATTCGGCGCAGAGTTCGGCGACGCCATGGCCCGCCGTCACCACGAAGGCGCCCACATGGTCGGCGACTCCGGAGCATGCCGGGGCCACGAAATCGGCCAGCGAGAGGTTGTCGCGGCCGCCCGGCTTGCCGAACTGCTGCCGCAGGCACGGGAAGGTCGCGAGCCGCCGGTCCCGGTCCTCGCTTGCCCAGATAACCAGGTCGTCGCCCACCGAGTTCGCGGGATAGAGCCCGACGACGCCCCTCGCGGTCAGCAGCCCCTCGCGCCGGATCCGCCGCAGCAGCGCGCGCGCGTCCTCGTACAGACTCGTGGCCTCGGCGCCGATCTCGGGGTCGGAGAGGATGGCCGGGAACTTCCCCTTCAGCTCCCAGGCCCGAAAGAAGGGCGTCCAGTCGATGCGCGCGGTCAGTTCTTCGAGGTCGTAGGATGGTGCAGTGGAACCGGAGGTGGGGGAGGTTAGGGCGGCCATTGGGGATGCGGATGCACCGTGTCCGTGGGCCACCGAGTCTGCGCCGCCCCGAGGGAATAACCGCGTACCCGTAAAGGTCGGCCGCACCGGCGCATGGCGGCCCCAGTCGAGCTGCAGGCGGTTGGCGCGGGCGGCTTCCAGCGCCAGAAGCGGCGCCCGTTTCCCCGGCCCGGCGCGCCTCCGGCGAATGGCCTCGTACTCTTCGCGGACGCCCGCCGCGTACCCCGCGCGGCTGGCCCGGTCGAGCAGCTTCCCCGCGACGGCCACGCAGCGCGAGGCGTCCAGCACATGCACGGTGGCGCCCGAATAGCACGGCTCGATCTTCACGGCGGTGTGGACGCGCGAGGTGGTGGCGCCGCCGATCAGGAGCGGGGTGGTCACGCCTGTGCGCTCCATCTCGGAGGCGACGTGCACCATCTGGTCGAGGCTCGGCGTGATCAGCCCGGAGAGGCCGATGAGGTCGGCGTCCACCTCGCTTGCCTTTTCGAGGATCTTCTCGGCGGGCGCCATCACGCCCAGGTCGAAGACCTCGTAGTTGTTACACTGAAGCACGACGCCGACGATGTTCTTGCCGATGTCGTGGACGTCGCCCTTGACCGTCGCCATCACGATGCGCCCGGCGGACCGCTGCTCCTCGCCCGCCGGTTTCTCGCGTTCCAGGAAGGGCACCAGGTGCGCGACTGCGCGCTTCATCACGCGGGCGCTCTTAACCACCTGCGGCAGGAACATCCTCCCGTCGCCGAAGAGGTCGCCCACGGTGTTCATCCCCGCCATCAGCGGACCCTCGATCACGTGCAGTGCACGCTTGGCCCCCGCGCGCGCCTCCTCCGTGTCCTCCTCGATGTAGTCCGTGATCCCGTGCACCAGTGCGTGCTGGAGCCGCTGTCCGGCCGGGGTCTCGCGCCAGGAGAGGTCCTCGGTGTCGCCCGCCGCGCTCCCCCGGTATCTCCCGGCCAGCTCGGTCAGGCGCTCGGTGGCCTCCGGGTGGCGGTTGAAGAGCACGTCCTCGACCGCGGTGAGCAGCTCGTCGGGGATCTCGTCGTAGACCGTGATCGCGCCCGCGTTCACGATCCCCATGTCCATCCCGGCCTGGCCCGCGTGGTACAGGAAGGCCGAGTGCATCGCCTCGCGCACCCCGTGGCTGCCCCGGAACGAGAACGACACGTTGCTCACCCCGCCGCTCACCAGCGCGTGGGGGAGCGCTTCCTTGATCCGCGCAACCGCCTCGAAGTAGGCCAGCGCGTACTCGTCGTGCTCCGCGATTCCGGTGGCCACGGCGAAGATGTTGGGGTCGAAGATGATGTCTTCCGGCGGGAACCCCTCCTCGCGCACCAGGATGTCGTAGGCGCGCTGCGAGATCGCCACCTTGCGCTCGGCTGTGTCCGCCTGGCCCTTCTCGTCGAAGGCCATGATGATCACGGCCGCGCCGTAGCGGCGGACCAGCCGCGCCTGCTCGCGGAAGGCGTCCTCGCCGTCCTTCAGGCTGATCGAATTGACAACCGCCTTCCCCTGCACGCACCGCAGCCCGGCCTCGATGATCTCCCACTTCGACGAGTCGATCATGAAGGGGACCCGCGCGATCTCGGGCTCGGCAGCGAGCAGGTTGAGGAAGCGCACCATCGCCGCCTCCGAATCCAGCATCCCCTCGTCCATGTTGACGTCGATGATCTGGGCGCCGTTGCGCACCTGCTGCAGCGCCACCTCGATCGCGGCCTCGTAGTCGTCGTCCAGGATGAGGCGGGCGAAGCGCTGCGACCCGGTCACGTTCGTGCGCTCGCCCACGTTCACGAATAGGGATTCGGGACCGATGGTGAGGGGTTCCAGGCCCGAGAGGCGGGTGCGCACGGGGGGCGTGGGGATCGGCCGGGGTGCAACGCCGTCGACAGCCTCGACGATCGCGGCGATGTGGTCCGGCGTCGTCCCGCAACACCCGCCCGCGATGTTGAGGAAGCCGGAGCGCGCGAAATCGCCCATGGTGGCTGCCATGTCCTCGGGGGCGAGGTCGTAGCCGCCGAATTCGTTGGGCAGGCCGGCGTTGGGATGACAGCTGACCGGGTATTCGCAGACGGTGGAGAGCTCCTGCAGGTAGGGCCGCAGGGCGTTGGGGCCGAGGGCACAGTTGAGCCCGAACGACAGGGGAGCCGCATGCCGCAGCGAGTTGTAGAAGGCCTCGGGGGTCTGGCCGGTGAGGGTGCGGCCGCTCTGATCCGTGATCGTCCCCGAGATCATGATCGGCAGGCGGACACCCAGCGCGTCGAACTCCTCCAGGATCGCGAAGACCGCCCCCTTGGCGTTCAGCGTGTCGAAGATGGTCTCGACCATGAGGATGTCGACGCCGCCCTCGATCAGGGCGCGGGCCTGTTCGGCGTACACGGTGCGAAGCTGCGCGAAGGTGACCTGCCGGGCGCCGGGATCGTTCACGTCGGACGAGATGGAGGCCGTGCGGTTCATCGGGCCGAGGATCCCGGCCACGTAGCGCGGGCGGTCGGGCGTGCGCGCCGTGTATTCGTCGGCGGCCTCCCGCGCGATCCGCGCCGACGCGCGATTGATCTCGCCGACCGCATCCTCGACCCCGTAGTCCGACATCGGCAGCCGCGTGGAGCTGAAGGTGTTGGTCTCGATGATGTCCGCGCCCGCCTCGAGGTACGCGCGGTGGATCCCCCCGATCACGTCGGGCCGCGTCAGGCTGAGCAGGTCGTTGTTGCCGAGCAGCGGCGCCGGGTGAGCGCGGAAGAGGTCGCCGCGAAAGTCGTCCTCGCCGAGGTCGTGGCGCTGGATCATGGTGCCCATCGCACCGTCGAGCACGAGAATGCGGTCGGCGAGGAGGTGTTCGATGGGGGGGCGGGGGGGGTGGGTGGAGGGCGAACCGGGCCTTCCGGCACCGTTCACGGCGCGCCCGGGCAGCGAGGCGCCTGAAGGTGAACCTGCCGGATCGGATTTCCTCGAACTCACCTGGTGTCCCGCGCTCCCCGCCAATCCGCCCGTCAGGAAGGGATCGGGCCCTGTTACTTCAGGGGCGAACCGCTCCGGGCGGGCGTGGCTTTTTAGCTGTTCCCTGGCCGCAATATGCCACAAATCGCCGTCGCATCGGTCCGTCCGCCGTCAAATGGCGGGGGCCGTTGGAGTTGCAACGATAGCGGAAACGGCGGGGCGATTCCAGCGGCTGGGGCGATCGCCGACCGCCGGCGGGGACGGGCGGTGAGTATATGAGTATATGAGTAATGACGCCCCAAACTACGTGGCGAGCCCGCTTCCGCTCAGCCGCCTGCCCGTCCCGCTTCCCCTCGCCGAGTCATCCCATCCACCGTCGTCGCGGCGGACATGTGGGCGATCACATTGGTGGCGGAACGGAAGACATCCGGGACGCGATCGATCCCCAGCAGAATGCCCAGCCCCGCGACCGGCACGCCCACCACGTCGAGCGCCGGGACCATCGACACGATGCTGGAACCGGGCACCGGGGCGACCGTCATCGAGGCGAGGAAGAGGGCCAGCACCGCAGCCGCGATCAGCCCGGCGTCGAGCGGCACGCCGTACATGGCGGCGAGAAAGACCAGCGACGTGCTCTGGAAGAGCGCGCTCCCGGGCCGGTTGATAGACGCCGCCAGCGGCAGGACCAGCGAGTAGCTGCTCTTCGACAGGCCGAGCTTCTCGGCCTCCTGGAGCATCATCGGCAGCGTCCCCACGGAAGTCGTGGTGGTGAAGCCCACCGTGTAGGTGCCCACCGTCCCGCGGATGAATCGACCCGGCGCCATTCCGCCCACGAAGCGGACCAGCGGCAGGAGCACGAGGCCCTTGAGGATGAAGAAGCCCACGACCACGGCGACGATGAAGACGGCCAGGTTCTGCAGCATGGCCATCCCGGTCTGCGCGATCACCGGCGCCGCGAGACCGAAGACGCCCACGGGCGCCGTCCACAGGATCCAGGTCATGAGCTTGATCAGAGCGTCCCCGAGAGTCTCGGCGAGGGACGTGAGCGCCTGCTGCTTCTCCCTCGGCAGCGTTGTCGTCGCCGCAGCCAGGAGAACGATGAAGATGAGGAGGGGGAGGAGCGTTCCATCGGCGGCGACCTGGATCGGGTTCCGCGGAACCAGGTTGACGAGGAAGTCGATCACGCCGGGCACCGCGGTGTCCGGAGCCGCGACGGGCGTGGGCGGCGGCATTGGAGCCGTGAAGTTGAGGGCGAAGCTCATCACCCCCATCCCGATCAGGATCGCGGGCAGCGTCGTGACCCAGAAGAACCCCACCGCCAGGCCTCCCAGCCGGCCCAGCTCGCGCAGGTTCGCGATTCGCCCCACCCCTACGAAGACCACGGCGGCCACCAGCGGGATGACGACCATCTGGATCGCGCGCAGGAAGATCTGCCCAAGGGGTGCGACGGCGTCCGCCGCCCACAGCAGCGCCGGCGACCCGGTGGCCGAGGCGGCGACCCCGAGCCCCAGCCCGAGCGCGAGCCCGATGAGAATGGCGCGTGTGTTCACGTCGCGATCGCCAGGCATTCCTGGGTGGGGGAAGTGTTGCGCCGGATCCGGCAGGTGGCAGGAGCGGGCAATGTGGAATCGGGCAGGCGGCACGGTCAACCACGAGGCGGCGGCGCGCACCGACCCGGACCAACCTTGCACCGGGCCCACCACGGCCCCAACGTCCCCTGCAATCACCACCCCTGCAGGAGTACCCACGATGGAGCCACGCCGACGCCTCCACCCTCTCCGCCCGCTAAACTGTGTTCCACATCTGACCCGTCCGATCGCCGCGATCTCCGTCCTCGTGGCGATCTTCGCCCTCTCACCCCCCCAACCCGCTGGCGCTCAGGAAAACACGGATCGCCTGACCCCCGAGCTCTACCTCGACTGGGAGGAGGTTCGCCCCTTCCTGCTCGCGGGCGGGATGGGACCGCAGATCTCGCCCGACGGGAGCCAGGTCCTCTACGCGCGCAGGTACATCGACAAGATGCGGGACCGCTGGGTTTCCCAGCTGTGGCTCGTTGATTCGGACGGCACGCGGAATCGGCGGCTCTCACCCAACTACGTCCTGCCGGGGTCCCCGGACGCCAACCGTGACCGGCAGCCGGCCGAGGAGGGTGGCGCGGCCTGGTCACCGAATGGCGACCGGATCGCCTTCGTGAGCAATACCGACGATGGGGCCCAGATCTTCGTGCGCTGGATGGACGCGGAAGGGTCGGTCACCCGGATCAGCCGTCTGACGCACTCGCCCGGCGGCCTGACGTGGTCGCCCGACGGCCGGCAGATCGCCTTCTCGATGCAGGTTCCCTCGGAGCCCGAATGGACGGTGGCACTTCCCGAACGCCCGGACGGAGCGGAGTGGACGGTCGCGGCGAAGGTCGTCACGCGCCCCAACTACCGGCGCGACTACGTGGGATACACCGACGGCGGCTACTCGCACATCTTCGTCATCCCCGCGGCAGGCGGCACACCACGGCAGCTCACCGACGGCGACTGGAACCACGGCGCCCCGGTGTGGTCCGCCGATGGCTCCGAGATCTTCTTCACCAGCCTGCGCGAACCCGATTCCGACTACCGCTTCCGCGAATCCGAGATCTACGCCGTCTCGGTGGCATCGGGGGCTGTCCGCCAGCTGACCACGCGCGCCGGGTCCGACCACTCGCCCGCTCCGTCGCCGGACGGCAGCCTCGTGGCGTATCTCGGCCACGACGAGACCGACGACGCCTACTACGCCGACAACATCTACGTCATGAACGCGGACGGCAGCGGGGTGCGCGAGATCGCCACCGACCGCGACCGCGATCCTTCCGGCCTGCGCTGGGCGGCGGACGGCAGCGGCGTCTACTTCAACGCCCCGGACGGCGGGGCCGAGAACCTGTACTTCGCGCCCCTCGACGGGCCCGTGCAACAGATCACCGAGGGCGACCACTACCTGACCGTCTACTCGATGGCGGCGAACGGGATGGCGGCCGGGGTGCTCTCCAGCGCCCACGAACCCGGCGACGTCGTCGTGTTCAACGTGGGTTCGGGCACCGGGATCAACACCATAACCAACGTGAACGGCGACGTCCTCGCGAATGTCGAGCTGGGTGAGGTGGAGGATGTATGGTACACGTCGACGGATGGCCTGGAGATCCAGGGCTGGGTCGTGAAGCCGCCCGGATTCGACCCCGCGAAGAAGTATCCCCTCATGCTCTCGATCCACGGGGGTCCGCACGGCCGCTACGGCTTCGGGACGCCGTACATGTGGTACGAATGGCAGCTGGAGGCGGCGAGCGGGTACGTTGTCCTCTACACCAATCCGCGCGGCAGCTCCGGGTACGGGAGCGAGTTCGGCAACGAGATCGAAAACGCCTATCCCGGGATGGATTACGACGACCTGATGGCGGGCGTGGACGAGGTGCTCGAGCGCGGCTACGTCGACGAGCAGAACATGTTCGTCTACGGGTGCAGCGGCGGCGGCGTGCTCACCGCGTGGGTCATCGGCCACACCGACCGCTTTGCTGGGGCGTCCTCGGAGTGCCCGGTCACGAACTGGTTCTCCTTCGTGGGCACGACCGACGGCCTCGGCTGGTACAACAACTTCGAGAACCTCCCCTGGGAAGACCCCAGCGAGCACCTGCGCCGCTCGCCGCTCATGTACGTCGGCAACGTGACCACGCCGACGCTGCTGATCACCGGCGAGGGCGACCTCCGCACCCCGATGGGTCAGACCGAGGAGTATTACCAGGCGCTGCAGATGCTGAAGGTGCCGACCGCGATGGTCCGCCTGCAGGACGAATGGCACGCCTACTTCAATCGGCCGACGAACACGCTGCGCACCTGGCTGTACCGCATGGACTGGTTCAAAAAGCACTCGCGCGGACAGGGGCCGGTGACATGAGGGGCCTTGTCCTGGCCACGTGCATCCTGCTGCCGATCACCGGGGCCGCCCGCGACGCCACGGCCCAGGAGCAGGCGGCCACCATCGTGTCCATCTCCGGCAACGTCTACGACGCGGTCACGAACCGCCCCATCGAGGGGGTGATCGTGGAGTTGCCCAGCCGCGGCTTCCGCCTCGAGACCAACATCGCGGGGCGGTTCACCCTCTCCAACATCCCCATTGGCAACTACACCCTCGAGCTGTCCCACCCCGACTACCACCCCACGGTGGGAGACTTCACCATCATGCGTTCGGGCGAATTCGACACGTTCCTAGAGCCCGTGCTGGAGGGAGGCAGGGACGAACTCATGACGGGGATCGTCGGGGTGATCACCGACGTCCGCGGCGGCACTCCCATCGACAGGGTGAGCGTCTACGTACTGCCGGACGGACGCGGCGGCACGCCCACCGATCCGCGCGGCCGCTTCGAAGTGGAGTTGCTGACGCCCGGGCCCAAACAGATCCGCTTCAGCGCGCTCGGATACGCCACTCGCACCGAAACAATCGAAGTCGAAATGGACCGCGTGACGAACGTGCGCGTGTCGCTGTCGCCGGATCCCGTGGAGCTGAACCCGATCGAGGTCACGGTGGAGCGCCGTGAGTTCGCGCTCCAGGATGTCGGCTACTACACCCGGCAGGCCGAGGGCTTCGGCAACTTCATCGACCGCGAGGAAATCGAGGCCCGGCGTCCCGCCGAAATGAGCGACGTGTTCAGCCGTCTCCCCGGGGTCGAGCTCTTCGCGGATCCGGACAACGCCCTCGAGAAGTACATCGTGTTGCGCGGCGGACGGCAATCGGGCTTTTCGTCGGGCCCCTATGGGCGGTGCTTTCCGCGCGTGGTGCTCGATGGCCTGGTGATCAACCGGGGAGGCGACGAGCCCGCAATGCTGGACCGGATGCTCGATCCCGCGGCCATCGCGGGCGTCGAGGTTTTTCCGACCGCTGCGGGAGTTCCGGCGCAGTACGGGGGCATAGGATCGTCCTGCGGGGTCATTCTGATCTGGACCAGGCGCTGACCCCATCCAGGCAGCAAGCTGGCAATGACAATTCGAAGTGAGGATGAAGAGATGAGAGCGCGATCATGGTTTTACGGCGGCGCGGCCATGGTGGTCACCGCTCTGGCACTGCCGCCGGGGCAGGGTGCGCCACCCCTCTCCGCCCAGACCGTCGAGCAGAACGACAGTTCGGCGCAGGCCGCGCGCCGGGCGAATTCGCTCCCTCTCATCACCTCGAGAACCCTCGACTTCACGACCGACGAGGGTACGTGGATCGACATCGACCTGGCTCCGGGCGGCGAGACCATCGTCTTTGAGCTGCTGGGCGACCTGTATACGCTGCCGGTCGGCGGGGGCACCGCGACGCGGATCACGAGCGGGCAGGGGTACGACATGCAGCCGCGCTACTCGGTCGACGGCTCCGAGATCGTCTTCGTGAGCGACCGCGACGGGTCCGAGAACATCTGGGTGGCGGGCGCCGACGGGAGCGATGCGCGGCAGCTGACCGACACCGAGCGCGACAACTACATGTCGCCGATCTGGACGCCCGACGGCGAGTACGTGATGGCGAACAAGGGCACCCAGCTCTGGCTCTGGCACGAGGACGGGGGCACGGGGGTGCAGATCACGGGGCAGGCGGGCGAGGGTGGAGGCCCGGGCGGTGGTCCGGGTGGCGGCGGGGGGGCAGCGTCGCACATCGGCGCCGCGTTCGGGCCGGATGAGCGGTATGTGTGGGTGAACGTGCGCGGGAACCTGGGCGGCGGCTTCCCGGTGGGTGCGCGCGATCCCTACAACCTCGATCCGGACCCGCCCGGCCACTTCGGCGCCGCCGAGCAGAGCTCGTCGCGCGAGGTCGGCGCCTTCCAGATCGGGATGCTCGACCGCGAGACCGGGCGCGTGATGGTGCGCACCCACGAGCACGAGGGGGCCTTCCGCCCGATGCCCAGCCCGGACGGGCGCTGGCTTGCCTACGCTACGCGGTACGATGCGCGCGAAGCGCTCAAGCTGCTCGATCTCGAGACCGGCGAGGAGAGCTGGCTGGTCATGGACGTGCAGCGCGACGAGTCGCAGGGCGGGGGCATGCGGGACCGCGACGTCTACCCCGGCGGAGCCTGGACACCCGATTCAGGCGCGCTGATCACCTTCTATGGCGGCAAGATCATGCGGGTCGAGGTGCCGTCGGGAGAGGCCTCCGAGATCCCCTTCACGGCCCACGTTCAGCAGGACGTGGGGCCGCTCGTCAAGTTCGACTACCCCATCAACGATTCGGTGCTCACCGTCTCCCAGATCCGCGGCGCGCGGCCCTCTCCGGACGGCTCGCGGCTCGTGTTCTCGGCGCTCGACCGGCTCTGGACCGCGCCGCTGCCGGACCCGGCGGGCACGCAGACCGACGGCTACCCGGTCATCACCGACGCCCGCCGCCTCACCACCTCGGCCGATGTGGAGCACGGCGCGGCCTGGTCGCCGGACGGCCGCTACATCGCCTACGTGACCTGGAACGATTCGGCCGGCGGCGACATCTGGCGCATCCGCGCGGACGGCGACGGCGAACCCGAGAAGCTCACCCCCACGTCGGCATTCTTCGACCGGGTGGCCTACAACGGCGACGGGACGCGGATCCTGGCGGTGCGCGGCTCGAAGATGCACCGCATGCGCACGCTGGAGGACTTCGGGCGCCACTCCCCGGCGGCGGAGCTCGAGTACGTGTGGCTGCCCGCCGACGGCGGCGAGCCGAGCAGGATCATGTGGGTGGGGTCGGGCGCCACGCAGGAAGGTCGCAACGCGCCCCACGCCGGCCCCGATCCTGACCGGGTGTACGTGTGGGCGGGGCAGGACGGACTGCTCTCGGTGCGCTACGACGGCACCGACATCCGCACGATCGTCAAGGTCACCGCGCCGGCCCGGCCGGGCCCGGGGAGCCGCCCGGCTGCGGACGAGGTCGTCCTCTCACCCGACGGCAAGCGCGCCGTGGTGCGCGCCAACCGGAACGTCTTCACCATCACCGTGCCGCCGGCGGGGGGCGAGGCGCCGACGGTCTCGGTCGCGGCCCGCTCGTCGGTCCCGACGCGGCGCCTCACCAGGGTCGGCGGCGACTTCGTGGGCTGGACCACCGACGGATCCGCCGCCTACTACTCGATCGGGCGCAGCTTCTTCCTGCACGACATCGCGCTGAGCGACTCTCTGGTGGCCGATTCGGTGGCGGCGGCGCGCGCAGAGGCGCGGGAAGAGGCCGAAGCGCCCGAAGAGGATGCCGATGCGCCCGAGGAGGAGGCCGCCGACACCGTCGACGTGATCGAGGAGGAAGCCCCCGATTCGGACGCTTCGGAGGACGAGGACGGCGGTCCTGTCTACGAAGCCGCGCGCTTCGACGTCGAGATCACTGCGGCCAAGGACCTCCCGCGTGGGGTGGTCGCCCTGACAAACGCACGCCTGATCACCATGCGGGGCGACGAGGTGATTCCGCGTGGGGACATCGTCGTGCGCGACAACCGCATCGTGGCGGTGGGCGCGGCCGGCAGCGTGGAGATCCCCGACGGCGCCGACGTGCGCGACATGTCCGGCAAGACGATCCTGCCCGGCCTCGTCGACATCCACGCCCACACCTGGGTCGCCTGGGGGGTGCATCGCGGCCAGGTGTCGCAGTTCCTCGCGCAGCTGGCATACGGGGTCACCACGCAGCGCGACCCTCAGACCTCGTCCGAGGACGCGGTCGCCTACTTCGACCTCATGGAGACCGGCGCCTTCATCGGGCCGCGCCTCTACTCGACCGGCCCCGGCGTCTTCAGCGCCGACCAGATCTCCAGCTTCGCCGAGGCCCGCGACGTGCTGCGGCGCTACAGCGACCACTACAACACGAAGACGATCAAGCAGTACCTGGCCGGCGACCGCAAGATCCGCCAGTGGGTGATCATGGCGGCGCGCGAACTCGGCCTGACCCCCACCACCGAGGGCGGCTCCAACTTCACCATGAACCTGACGCTCGCCCAGGACGGCTACGCGGGCCTCGAGCACTCGCTCCCGATCAGCCCCTTCTACCGCGATGTCGTGCAGCTCGGCGCCTTCAGCGGAATGGTTTACACGCCCACGCTCATCGTCGCCTATGGCGGCCCCTCCGGGCGCCAGTACTACCTGACGCGCACGAACATGGACGAGGTCGAGCGCCTCCGCTTCTTCACCCCCCACGACGAACTCGACAAGTGGAAGACAACGACGTGGTTCCGCGAAGATCAGTACCCGCACTTCATGCAGGCTGAACAGCTTGTGAAGTGGATGGAGGCCGGAGGCCAGGCCGGCCTTGGCTCTCACGGCGAGGTCCAGGGTCTTGGCACCCACTGGGAGCTGTGGATGATGGCATCCGGCGGGATGGACAACCACGACGCCCTGCGCATGGCCACCCTGATGAGCGCGGATGCGATCGGCCTGGCGGGCGACATCGGGTCGATCGAGGCGGGTAAGCTCGCCGACCTGCAAGTCCTCGCGTCCAACCCCCTGGACGACCTCGAGAACACCATCGACATCGACTACGTCATGAAGAACGGCCGGCTCTACGAGGCCGCCACGCTGACCGAGGTGTGGCCCCGGCAGCGGCCGCTGCCCACGCAGTGGTGGTGGCGGGTGGAGCCGCCCGAAGTGCGGCAGGAGCGCGGCCGGTGATGGCCGACTCGCCCATGGCCGCTCATGCGGGGCAGCGATCCCGGCGCCCCGCATGAGCGCCGTCCCCTTCACCTTCAAGCGCAATCAGGACCTGAGTTCGTGGAAGTACGAGTCCGGGACCGGAGTCTACGAGTCCACCCGGAAGGAAACCGCACACGGACTCGTGCGTCTGGAGGAGGATCGGCTGGTGATCCAGTGGCGCCTCGCCGTACGGAGGCAGCGGTGGAGCGATTCCAGCTGGGAGACGCGTGAAGACATCGAACCGGTGCGAGAGATCGTCATCCCGCTGGCGAACGTCTCGGGGGCGTTCGTACCGGAGCGGCGCTGGTGGGACTGGACCGGGCAGAAGCTCGTGATCACCGCGTCGGACCTGCTTGCCTTCGAGAAAGTCGCGGGGCAGGAGGGGTTGCGGCTGCGACACCCATCCAAGCTCGTGCTGCGGATCCAATCGGCGGATCGGCTGGCCGCGCGGGAGTTCGCGGCGGAGTTGGCGCTCAAGGTTGCGGAGTTGCCGATGGGGGATGCGGGCGGCAACGTGCCCAGGCTCCCAGACGGAGAGTCAAGCGAGTAAGCTTGGCTCCGCCCCTACCGCTTCACCTCCTCTAAAAGGATGATCGCTCCTGCCAGCAATTGGTTCAGCGACGTGGCACCTTCCTGGCCGGGATCAATCACAGCGCCTTGCGACTCGATTCCGGATCCAGCCAGGGATCGGAGAAGCGCGTCGGCCCGGCCGACGGAAGCAACGCTGGTGGCACTCCGGGAACTGGAGGCCGTGATCGTCAGTTGAACCGGTGCGGAACAGTTGTTTGACGTGTCGGACTCTCCTGCCACGGGGTCGACACACAGTCCCCAATAGACCGTGGTCAGGGGCGCGGTGGAGGAGAGCAGCCACCGAACTCGCAGGTTATCTGTCGTCCCGGCGGCGATGGGGTCAATGCTGATGCCGCTGCCGATTTCGGTATCACTCGTTGATATCGTGGAGTTGCTCGATATATAGCCTCGTACGGTTGTTGCGGCCGATGCAACGGTCCCAATGTTGCGAATGGTGAATGTCGCTCTGACGGTGTCGCCGCGGGGAACGGTCTGTGTTCTGGGTGAAACAGCCGTAAAGACCAGGTCCGGCCCGTCGGAAACGGTGACCGCTACCCTAACCGACCGCGAGCAGTTGTTTGTCGTATCGGCCTCACGCGCTACCGGGTCGACGCAGAGGCCGAGGTAGAATGTTCCCGAGCTGATACTGTACGACAACGACATCGAAAAGCGGACCCGTAACTCCTCGGAAGCAGCGAGAGCACGTAGCGACAGAGTGCCCGAAAGTTCGTTGTCACTAGTCGAGATGGTGGAGTCGTTGGACGAAAACGCGCGCACGGTGGTTGCGGCCGAAGTGGTGCCCCCGCTGTTCCGAATCGTGAACGTTGCCCTAACAGTGTCACCCGGTGAAACAGTCACCGAAGTCGGCGAAACGCCGGCAAAGACCAGATCAGGCGCGGAGCCGGAGCGAACGGTGACTCGTGCCTGCTGTGTGGCAGTCAGCCCCCCCGGATCCCTTGCCGTCACGGTCATCGTCGTGCTTCCGGTGCTCCCGGCCGTGATCGTCACCGTCGAGCCCGACACCGAGGCCCTCGCCACACCCGAGTTCGATGAAGTGACCGTGTATGTGAGCGTATCGCTGTCCGGATCATTGAAATACCGGGAAGCATCAACGGTGGCCGTGCCGCCTGGATTGATCGTTTGGGCGGGGATGCTGCCGACCGGACGGGGTGCGCGGTTCGCTTGCGAGACGGTGACGCGCGCCGGTTGCGCAGCCGTCAACCCCTCCGGGTCCCGCGCCGTAACGGTGATTGTCCCACTTCCGGCCGCAACGGCAGTGACCGTAACGGTCGAGCCCGAGACCGAGGCAGTGGCCACACCCGAGTTCGATGAGATCGCGGTGTAACTGAGCGAGTCCCCGTCCGGATCGCTGAAGTACCGGGACGCGTCGATCGTGGTCCTGCCGCTGGGAGCCAGTGTTTGCGCGGGGATGGTGCCCACCCGACGCGGCGCCCGGTTGGGTTGCGGGACGGTGACGTCGAACGTCTGCGCTACGGACGCGCCGTCATTGTCACGGGCCGTAACCGTAAGCGTTGCCGTCCCCGGAGTCACCGCCGAAACCGTCAGGATGCTCCCCGAAACCGAGCCGCGGGCCACCGCGGACCCTGACGACGCTACCGCGTAGGTCAGGAGATCACCGTCGGGGTCCTCGAAAAAGGGAGTCAGGTCTACAGTCGTCGTCTCATCAACCTCGACGGTCTGGTCCGGAATCGTGCCTACTGCTTCGGGATCCCGGTTGGGCACCGTGAACTGGAAGGTTTGCGTGGCGGTGAGACCACCGGGGTCCGTGGCCGTGGCCGTGACATTGCTCGTCCCCTTGGCCACGGCCGTGACCGTAACCGTGCTGCCCGCCACCGAAACCGTAGCCACGGCGGGATTGGACGATGTAGCGCCATAGGTCAGCGCTTCTCCGTCCGGCTCGGTGAAGTATGACGAGGCGTCCACCGTGGCCGTCCGACCGACCGGGACGGAGACCGACGGTATGGTGCCTCTTGGTTGCGGCGGCCGGTTCGGCACCGTGACCTGGAAGCTCTGCTGGCCCTGCAGGCCCTCGGGATCGCTTGCCGTGATCGTTACTGACGCGTTTCCGGGCGCGACGGCACTCACGGTGACGCTGGTACCCGAGATGGAAGCCGTAGCCACACCGGGATTCGACGACGTGGCCGAGTAAGTCAGCATGTCGCCGTTGGGGTCGCTGAAACAGACGCTGACGTTGGTGCTTTCGCCCGCGTTTACCGTGACCTGCGGAAGCGGACCACAAGATGCGGGAGGTTGCGGATTGTCGCACGCAACGACGCCGAGGACGATCAAGCTTGCACAGGCGATCCCTGCCCGACAGCCAAGGAGAGACTTGGGTTCATACATGACTCTTGCTCCTGGTCAATTGGGTGGGATTACCCGCAGGGTTCGACAGGATTTGCTACCGATCGATCGAAATCGGATACGGTTTCCCCTTTGGCTCGAGGCAGTGGCTACCGGGATTGGAGCCTGGTGCGTGGCCGCGGTGGGCGGACTACGAGTGGGTGGAACGGGTGGCTTGCCCTGTCCATGGACGACCGCGATGCCTTATATTGTGACCATCCAACATATCACATCACAAAGGCGTCCGCAAGTACTCGGTTGACCCGTGTAGCCGATATCCGCCCGGGGACTGGAAGGTGATGGTGCTTGGAGGATCGGCGAGTGCCCGGTCGGCGGCCCGCGCAACCCGCACGCGAACCGCCGGCCGGCCCTGCGTCGCCGCCTAGTTGTGCCGGATCCCGGCCGAGGTGCCTGCCGGGTCCGACTCGGCGGGCCTCCTTCGCTGCAGCGTGCGCTCCTCGGGGTACACCTCGTCGAGGGTCATGCCGTCGTAGAGGCGGCCGTCCTTCATCACATAATGGATATCGACCGTGTTGCGGAGGTCGTCGAGCGGATTCGAATTCAGGATCACGATGTCGGCGAACTTGTCCTTTTCAATGCTGCCGATCTGATTGCCGAAGCCGATCGCCTCGGCGCCCAGGATCGTCGCCGCTCGCAGCATGTCGTGGTTCGACGCGTCGCCCGCTGCCATGGCCCACAGCTCCCAGTGGAAGCCCAGGCCCTGGATCTGCCCGTGGCTTCCGACGGCCATGCGGGCGTCGTCTTCGAGCATCTTCTTCACGAATTCGGCGTGGCGGGGGAAGACGTGCTCCTCTTCCAGGAACCAGCCCACCGGTCCGGGGCTGCCGCCGGAGCCCGAGCCGCGCCGGCGCGTCCGCGCGTCGATGTTGGCTCCGGGGACGAACATGTTCAGCTTCGGGTCGTCGTGGGCGTTCTCGGTGGCGTAGAAGTAGTTCTCGCCGAAGGGGCCGCCGTATGACACCAGCAGGGTGGGCGTGTTGGTTGTCTCCGACTCCTTGAAGAGTTCGACGACGTCGGAGTACATGGGCGCGATGGGGATGTTGTGCTCGATCCCGGGGTATCCGTCGATCGCGTGGGTCATGTCGATCTTGTAGTCGAGTCCGCCCTCGGTGGTCGGCATCAGCTCGAGCTCGCGCGCGGCCTGGATGATCCACTGGCGCTGCTGGCGGTTCCCGCTCATGTACATCTTCAGCGTCTTGGTGTCGTAATACTCCGAATAGCGCCGCAGGATGGTCTTGGCGTGGTCCGCGTTGCGGATGTTCTCGCCGTTGAAGACGCCGGGGCCGGTCGAGTAGATCCGTGGGCCGGTCATTCCGCCCGTGAGCACGCGGTCCGTGTAGCTGAGGATGTCCGTAAAGGCGGTCTGCGGGTCGCGCGTGGTAGTGACGCCGTAGGACAGCGTCGCCAGGTACTGCCACACTTCCTGCGGATGAATCTCGGGGACGAGCCACATGGAGTGGTAGTGCGTGTCGATGTAGCCCGGGACCAGCGTCTTGCCGGCGACGTCGATGATCTGGGCGCTGTCGGGTATCTCGACGGAATCGGCGATGCCGACTTCGACGATCCTGTTGTCCCTGACCAGCACCACCCCGTTGTCGATGACGTGGGGCGCCCCGGTGGTGTCGGACGGATTGTCCCCCATCGTGATGATGCGGCCTCCGCGCAATGCGACCAGGCCACGGGGGATGTCGCGGGGCAGTTCGACCTCGATCTTGCGCTCGTGCGCCTCGTAGGTGTCGGTCGTGTCGGCCAGGACCTCCTTGTCGCCCTCCCGGACCGCGTCGGCCTTGGCGGCGACTTCCTCGGCCGCCCCCCGGATCGAATCCGCGCGTGCCATGAGCGAGTCGGCGACGACCTGCACCGAGTCGGCGACAAGGCGCGTGATCTCGTCCTCGAGTTCCTCCGGGACCTCCTCGTCGGCGGTCTCCAGGCTGTCCGCCTCGGCGCGCTTGTCGCTCAGGGTGTCCGAAATGGCCATGGCTCGGGCGCGGATCAGTGCGCGTGCGTGCGCGGTCTCCTCTTCCTCCGTCTCTTCCGCTTCCACGTGGTCGAGGTCGTAGGTGAAGAGGACGTTGCCCATGGCCCAGTGGAGCGCCGAGCCGTCGGGCGACCACGAGGGGAACTCGCCACCGACGTCCGTCAGCTTGCGCACCGGAACCGGCGAAGCTCCCAGGTTGACGAGCATGATGTTGGGCGGGGTCGCTCCGACCTCTGCCAGATCAGCGATGTAGATGTCGTTGCCGAACTGGACGAAGGCGCGGTCACCCTCGGGAGAGAGCACGATGAGGCCCGCGGGCTGCGGCAGCCCGGGCTCGGTCGGAGGATCGGGGTCGGTCGGGTCGGGGGCCTTGCGCCACGGGTACACCCGCCTCGGCAGGTATTCCCACTCGTCCGGGTGCGGGTTGGCGATTCCAGCGATGCCCTGGCGTCCGCGGACCACGAGGTGACGCTTGACGTCGGTACCGTCCCAGCGGAACGACACCAGCCCTTCGGCCGGGCTGTATGCATAGATCCGGTCGGGATCGTCCGACGCGAAGTGCGCCACGTCCCGGAAGCCGGTCGGGGATATCAACGTCGCTTCGGCGGGTGTGGCGGCGGCCGCGGGGACCCACACGAACTCGGCCCCCATCGGCCCGAAGAAGATGCCGGACGCCTCCATGAGATCGCGCGCGGCACCCCGCGAGGCAACGATGCGCTCGCCGTCGGGCGACCAGGCCACGTTGTAGTACATGGCCGCGGTGCTGGTAAGCTGCGTGGGCGTGCCGCCGGACGCCGGCACCCGCATGATCTGGCCGCCGTCGGTGTCATCCCAGGTGACGTAAGCGATCGAGGTCCCGTCGGGTGACCACTGCGGGTGGAACTCACCCACATCCGCTTCGGTAAGGCGCGTGGCCTCGCCCTCGGGCAGGTCACGCACCCAGAGGCGGTCGAAGGCGGTGAACACGACGCGGTCGCCGCCGGGCGACACCGCTGGACTGCGGATCTGGCTGGCGGTCACCATCGCGGTCGTGTCGATCTGGTAGTCGAACTTGACCGAAGGCCCGATGCTAAGCTCAACGTCGACCTCGAAGGGAATCTCCGCGGCGTCGCTGCCGTCCATCGGGACGTTCCAGATCTTGCCGCCGTAGGAGACAACGATCGCCGAGCCGTCCGGAAGGAAGGCGTAGCCCGGGTACACGTCGATCGGCGCGCGCGATTCCTGCTCGTCACGCTGCACGGGATAGGCCAGCCACTCCTCATCACCCGTCGTCAGGTTGCGCTTCCGGAGGCCCGTGTCCGCGTTGTAGCGCGACGCGTACACCAGCCAATTGCCGTCGGGAGAGATCGCGGGGCGCATCGCGGAGCCGTACCGGTTGGTCAGGCGCGTGCTGGCGCCCGTGTCGCGGTCGTAGCGGTAAACCTGGTAGCGGGGGAGACGGGCGTTGTACTCCCAATCCCCGAACGACTGCGAATACCAGATATGGCGTCCGTCGGGGCTGAAGGCGGCCCCGATGCGCTTGATGCCCCCGAACAGGGCCGCGAAGATAGGCGACGTGGCAGCACCGGGGATCGCGATCGGCGACGAGCGCTCCGCGTTGTACATGTACAGGTTGGCCGCGCCGCCCAGGCCGCCCGAGCGGCTGACCACGATGTATTCGCCGTCGGGCACCCACTCGGGCGACAGGAAGAGGTTGTTGTTGCCGCGAGATACCTGCGTCGTGTCGGTTCTGTCGAGACGCATGGTCCACAGGTTGTCGCCGCCGCTGCGGTCAGAGATGAACGCCACCGACTCGCCGTCGGGGCTGAAGCGCGGCTGCACCTCGAATGCCATTCCGGTCAGAAGGGGCGACGCCTTGCCACCGGTGATCGGCATGGTGTAGAGGTCGCCGAGCAGATCGAAGACGATCGTCTGGCCGTCGGGGCTGACGTCGAGCGAGATCCACGTGCCCTCGGTGGCGGTGAACTCGGCCGTGCGGGCGCTTCGGAGTGGGAGGGGATTCTGGCGCGCTCCGCCGGGGCGCGGTGGCTGCGCCGCGAGGGGGGCGACCACGAAGGCGATGGCGAGCAGCATCAGCGCCGGCGCCGCGAAACGGGAGGCCTTGCCGCCAACTGCTATCCGGGTCCTGCCGTACACGGGGCTCATTTGTCACCTCCCCGGATCCCGGCTCGCACATTGGGCGCGGTGTTGCGCCAGGGTTCGTCCGGTGCCGCTCGTTGTCTCGGCCACACCTCGTCGAGGGTGTCGCCGTCGTATAGCCGTCCGTTCATCATCACCTGATGGATCGTGTTGGTATTGCGGATGTTGTCGAGTGGGTCGGCGTCGAGGATCACCAGGTCGGCCAGCTTGCCGGACTCGATGGATCCCAGGTCGCCGCCGAGCCCGATCGCCTCGGCGCCCATGATCGTTGCTGCGCGCAGCGCGTCGTGCTCGTCCATGTCTCCGCTCTGCAGCGCCCACAGCTCCCAGTGGTAGCCCAGTCCCTGCAGCTGCCCGTGGCTGCCGACGCCGGTCTTCCCGCCGCCCTCCACAAGCCGCGCCAGCCATGCCGAGTGCTTCGGGAAGGCGTATTCATCCTCCATGAACCACCCGCCGGGTCCGGGTCCGGTGGTCTGCAGACGCCGCGCCTTCGTGTCCAGCTCCCGCTTGGGCGTGAAGTGGGTGAGCTTCTCGTCGCCGAAGATGTCTTCGCGGGTGTAGAAGTAGTTCTCGGCCCAGGGCCCCCCGTAGGAGACGAGCAGCGTGGGCGAGTTGACGGTCCCGGAGGTCGCGAAGAGTTCCACGATATCGCCGTAGGCCGGGATGATCGGCATCGAGTGCTCGATACCCGGATAGCCGTCGATTGCGTGGGTCATGTTGAGCCGGTAGTCCAGCCCGCCTTCGGTGGTGGGCATGAGCCCGAGCTCGCGCGCGGCCATGATCAGCCACTGGCGCTGCCGGCGGTTGCCGGACATGTACATCTTGAAGGTCTTGGTGTCGTAGTAGCGGCTGTACTTGGTCAGCACCTCGACGGCGTGCTCGTAGCTCTTGATGAAGTCCTGGCTGAACACGCCCGGGCCGGTCGAGTAGACGCGCGGACCGACCATCTTCCCGGCGCGCACCATGTCCTCGTAGGAGAGCACGTCGGTGGTTGCCGTCTGTGGGTCGCGCGTTGTGGTCACCCCATAGGCGACATTCGCCTGGTAGATCCAGGGGCGCGCCCAGTGGAGGCCCCAGAGGTTCCACATGTGTGCATGCGTGTCCACGAAGCCGGGGACGATGGTCTTTCCTGCGACATCGATCACCGTAGCGCCCTCGGGCACGTCGCCCGGCCCTGACGAGACCGACGTGATACGGTTGTTCGTCACCACGATATCGGCGTTCTCGACGATCTCGTCGCCGTTCATCGTGATCGCCCGCGCGCCGCGCAGCACGACGGTGCCCTGCGGGATGTCCCGGTCGGCCGTCACCGCGATCTGCTGCTCCTGGGGCTCGTAGTCCGGATCGTTGGCGGCGGCGTCCAGGTCGTAGGTGAACAGGGCGTTGCCGAGCGACCAGTGCACGGTGCGGCCGTCCGCGCCCCACGCCGGAAACTCGACGCCGAGTTCGTTGAGCTTCCACGCCGGGACCGCGGCCGAGTCGGGCTTGACCACGTCCACCGTGGGCAGCGCGGCACCCAGGTCGGGAACCGTGACGGCATACAGGTCGTCTCCCACCTGCGCCAGCGCGAGATCCCCGCGCGGCGCCATCTCCACCGAGGCGGAGATGAACCGCAGGATCAGTTCGCGCGGCTCGTCGTCGTCGAACTCCGCCGGCATCACGAGGTCGGATGTCTCCGAGCGCTCGTAGCCGATGGGCACGCCACCCGCCGACAGATCGGCCCGCCTCGTGACCTGGAGGTGCCGCTTCCTGTCGGTGTCGTCCCACCGGGCCGAGGACAGCGCGGTGGTGGGCGGGGGTGGGGTGGGGGAGCCGGGAATCGCGTCCGCGCGGGCGGTCCCGTAGTAGTAGATGCGGTCGGGATCCTCGGTGAAGTGGGGCGATCTGCGTCCCGCCGTGGGGCCGATCACCGTCACCTCGCCGCCATCGGCCGGAATCCAGATGAACTCGGAGCCGAGGGCGCTGACGAAGGGATCGACGGCTTCCTGCACATCGCGCCGCGAAGACCGCACGCCGACGATGCGCTCGCCGTCGGGCGAATACACGAGGTCGCGATAGTACGCGGGCGCCGTCGTGAGAGTGACCGCGGAGCCGCCGTCCGCCGGCGCGCGCCGGATGTGGCCCTCGCCGGTGTCGTCGTCCCATGTCACGTACGCAACATACTGCCCGTCCGGTGACCAGACCGGGCGGTGTTCGCCCACCTCGTCGCTCGTAAGCCGCGTTGGCGTCCCGTCCGGGAGGTCTGCCACGTACACCCGGTCGAGGGCGGTGAAGGCGAGGCGGCTTCCATCGGGAGAGGGACGCGCGTACCGGATCTGCTTGACCGTGAAGGTCGGCGTGTCCTCGATCGGGTACTCGAACTCGACCTCCGGTCCGATCGCCACCTCGGCCTCGACCGTGAAGGGGATCTCGGTGGGATCGCTTCCGTCCACCGGGACGCGCCAGATCCGCCCGCCGTACGACATCACCAGCGCGTCGGACTCCGGCGTGAAGGAGTAGCCGGGCAGCACGTCCATCGTCGCGGTCGACTCCATGTCGTCGCGCTGCACGGGATAGGCGAGCCAGCGCTCCATCCCCGAGGCGAGGTCGCGCAGGCGGATTCCGGTGTCGGCGTCGTCGCGGCTGCCATATGCCAGGTGCGAGCCGTCGGGGGACAATGCGGGCCGGAAGGCCGACCCGTACCGGTTGGTCATCGGCGTGCGCGTTCCAGACTGGCGGTCATACACCCACAGCTGGAACTGCGGGAAGATGGCGTTGTACTGCCAGGTGCCGTTGCGCTGGGCGTACCAGACGTAGCGGCCTTCGGCGTCCACCGCGGCGCCCATCATCCTCTGTCCCCCCGGACCGCCCACCATCTCGATCCCGGTGCCACCGTCCACGTGGTAGAGCCACAGCTTCTCGAGGCCGAAGAACTGACGCGACCGCGAGACGACGATGTACTTCCCGTCGGGCATCCACTCGGGCGACAGGAAGCCGCTCCCGATTCCCTTGCTGACCTGCGTGGGATCACCGCCTGCCGAAGGCATCATCCATACATTCTGATCCCCGCTCCGGTCGGACACGAACACGATGCGCTCGCCATCGGGGCTGAAGCGCGGCTGCATGTCGTACCCCATCCCGCTGGTTAGGCGCGTGGCGTCGCCTCCGGTGATCGGCATCGAGTACAGGTCGCCGACCATGTCGAAGACGATCGTCTGTCCGTCCGGGCTCACGTCGAGGGAGATCCAGGTGCCCTCGTTGGTCGTGAACCGCGCCCAGCGGGCGGGCTCGAGCGGGAGGCCGCGGTCGGGATCCAGATCCGCTTCCTGGGCCTGGGTGGCGAAGGGTGTGAGCAGCACCATGGTAACCGCCCAGTGACTGCGTTTGAGAGAGCGCATGCGCCGACTCCGTTCCGGGGATTGCATTGCGATTTCCGCGAATGAGAAACGGCCTTGGGGAATTGACCGGCCGAACCCAAATCATACGTTCGGGGTGAATAGTAGTGACAGCGGTTCGTTGCCACCAAGAAAAGCGAACCGGCCCCGGGACTCGTGGAGGCAGTGTTGCAAGACATGACACAGCGTAGGCGGCAGCAGCCTCGAGACATCGCGCTCATCTCCGTTTCCATCGATCTCGGCGCCGGACGCCGGGGCGTCGACATGGGTCCCTCCGCGCTGCGCATCGCGGGGATCAGCCGCGAGATCGAGGCGATCGGCCACAGCGTCACCGAACTCGGCACCATCACTGCTGGCGGACTCGAAACCACCGAGGCGGGCGAGACCGCGCTGCGCTTCCTGAACGAGGTCGCCCACGTCGCCGACAGGACACGCGAGGCGGTGGAACAGGGTCTTGCCCGGGGCTGTACACCACTCGTGCTCGGCGGAGATCATTCCCTGTCGATCGGATCGGTATCGGCGGTGGCCGACCACTATCGCGAGCAGAAGGCGTCGATCGGAGTCATCTGGGTTGACGCACACGCCGACATGAACCGTCCGCACACTTCGCCCACCGGCAACATCCATGGAATGCCGCTCGCGGTGCTGCTGGGGTTCGGAGAGGAGAGGCTGACCCGGGGCAGGGCGAGCGTACGCCCGGAGAACGTCAGCGTCCTGGGTGCGAGGAGTCTGGACGAGGGCGAAAAGCGACTCATCCGCGAATCGGGCGTTAGAGTCTTTACGATGTCAGAGATCGACGAGAGGGGCGTGGCTCCGTGCATGGACGAGGCGCTGCAACGCGCCAACGACGGGACGGGAGGATTCCACCTATCCCTCGACCTCGATGCGCTCGACCCAAGGGTGGCCCCCGGAGTCGGGACGCCGATTCGGGGCGGCCTCACCTACCGGGAGGGGCATCTCGTGTGCGAGAAGGCGTCGCGGTCGGGGACGCTGCTCAGCCTGGAGGTCGTCGAACTCAACCCGGTGTTGGACGACCGAAACCAGACGGCCCAGCTCGGTGTGGGACTCGTGGCTTCCGCACTCGGCGCTACGATCCTGTAGATGGTTCCTACCTTCGGACCCGGCGGCCCACTCTGACCCGCTGACGCAGGCCGTGCTACGTTTCACCCCTGCCGGGGTGGTGAAATCGGTATACACAGGGGACTTAAAATCCCCCGGGAGCATTCCCATGCGGGTTCGAGTCCCGCCCCCGGCATTCGTGGACGGGCCGGAACAGCTGGCGCGCGCAGCGGCCCGAGCGGGTGTCGTACCGGCCTAGCGCCGCCGGTAGGACCTCACCGGAGGCAGCCGCGCCCCCGTTCCTCCCGCCGGCTCGTCCTCCCCGACCACCGGAATCGTCAGCGTCCCGATCCCGTCGATGCTGGCCTCGATCAGGTCGCCGGGCTGCAGGAACCGCTGCTCGCCGCGCACCGCGGTTCCCATCCCCACGCCTCCCGACGTGCCGTTGTTGATCACGTCGCCGGGGAAGAGGGTGATGATCGACGAGCCGTATTCGACCAGCTCCCAGAGCGTGTGGATCATGTCGCCGGCCTGGGCCTCCTGCATCTGCTCGCCGCCCACGCTGAGCGTCTGCCGCAGATTCTCCATCGGGTCGCCGTAGAACTCCTTCGGAACGATCCAGGGCCCCATCGGAGCGAAGGTGTCGTGGCCCTTGCCCACGAACCAGTCCGAGGTGAGCGGATTGCCACCCGGGGGACGGCCGCCCCGGTCCGAGATGTCGATCGTGACGGTGTAACCGAAGACGTAGTCCTGGGCATCGGTGGCGGACACGTACTTGGCGGTCCTGCCGATCACGGCGCCCAGTTCGACCTCCCAGTCCGTGCGGTCGCGGCCGTAGGGAATCACAACCTCGTCGCCGTTCCCGATCACGGCGCCCCGGCTCGGCTTCAGAAAGAGGTAGGGGACGCCGCGGTTCTCACGGCGCTGCCGGCGCGCCTCGGCGCGTTCCTCGGGCGAGCCCGTCTCGTTGACGTGGCTGTAGAAATTGACCGCCGCGTTCATGATCTTGCCCGGGTACAGGATCGGGGGCAGGGTTCGCACGGCGTCGAGATCGTGAATGAATGCTGCACGTGAACTTCCGTCGATCAAATCGTTGGACGCCAAGTGGTTGACGATCTCGTAGAGGCGAACCTTCACTCCGTACTCATAGCGCCCGATCAGGTCCAGCATGTCGGCCGGCATCGGCACTTGGGGATACATGGGACTCCGCTCGAGCGCCGCGTTGGCGGCCCCGATGTCCACCACCAGCGCGTCCCGAAGCACCAGGGCAACCCGGGGCTCACCGCCGATCTCGAAGGTGCCGACCTTGAAGGGCTCGGCGATGTCCATGGCCGAGGCCTGGGCCAACACCGCCATGGGGCCGGTGCCCACGGCAAGCAAAGCGAAGAAGGCCGCCGCGAAGGCGGTACGAAGACCTGTGGCAACGTTGAGTCGCATGATCCTGCCCCATACTGAGGTGGTTTGCCGCTTGCGGCTGACGAGAACCCGAACCTGATTCTCTACGCCGGGCCCTCGCGCCCGTCAAGTGTGACGGCCTAGAAAATGGCGTCCAGGTGCAGTTCGACGCGGAACCCCCTGTGGGGACCGTTCAGCCCGTGCGACAGGTCCAGACGCATGAGCCCGTCCAGCAGGCTGCCGCCGATGCCGATGCCGTAGAGCAGGTCGCCCGCGGCGAAGTCGCCAGCCTCGCCCGCCCAGCCGGTGTCGGTGAAGAGACCCGCGCCGACCCCGTGGAAGATCCGGTTGACCTCGACGCGGCCGCGCAGGAACGACGGGCCCGAGACCACCGAGGCGGGGTAGCCGCGCAGGGTGGATGCCGCACCGAGGAACCACGAGCGCTGAAGGGGGGCATCGCCCCAGGTGTTGCCGGCTCCGGCTTCGAGCCCGAGCCGCCACCCGTCCCAGCCTTCGCCCTTCAGGGGGATGATCGCGCGCCCGGTGGCACTTGCCTGCACGTACTCGCTGCGCGCCCCGGCGTCATTCCCGCGCGCACCCGCGCCCTCTCCGCCGACGGAGCGCCACGCCGCGCCGCGGCCATGAACCTCCAACCCGAACTGCGCTCTGAGGGGATCGTGCCCCCACCAGGGCGAGATCCGCACCTCCGTGCCCACTTCGTCGGCCTCGTCCGCCGCCACATTCGGCCGGAAATCCCAATCTCCGTCAAAGACGCGGAAGAGGGCGAAACCGATCTCATTCTCCACGGCCGCCTGCCGCTCCGCGTAGGCGCGAAGCAGAAACGACTCCCTGCTGCCCTCCGGGGGGCGCCAGGTGAAATCGACCCCCGTGGCGCGGTAGTACTCGCCGTTGTCGCGGCCGAACAGCAGTGCGTCGAGCGAGTTCCCGAATCCGAGGTGTCCGGCCTGCGGGTCCACCGACTGCAGTTCGTGGTAGGCACCGAGCGTCAGGCGGCGCAGCACGTTCGAGCGTTCCAGATCCAGCCGCGCCTTGGGGCGCAGGTCGGCAAACCCGAAGAATCCCGATGTCCCGAGGGTGTAACGGTCGCCCAGATCCCAATCGAACCGTCCGCCCAGCGCTGGTCCCTCGACCCGGTTGTAGCGGATCAGATCCTGGCGCGCCCACCCCCAGTTGAAGTTCCAGGGTACCATCTGGATCGGAGGCGCGGGCAGGTCGGCCAGGCCCTGGACATACTCCGCCAGCTGCTCGGGGTTGGTGAACCCGGGCGCGCCGTCCCAGACCGGTGGAGGCAGGTGGGGGCTCTCGGCCACGAGGCTGCGGTTTTCGGGGACGATCAACAGCGATTCGCGGTCCGCCGCCGGGGTCTCGGACTCGTCCATGAGCTCGTACGCGATGCGGTCGTCCTTGGAGAGCAGCGCGGAGATGAAGGCCATGGCTTCGGCGCGCGACGCGAAGTGGACCTCCTTCATCCCGTCCCGTGCGGTTGTCACCGCCCCCGGTGCGGTCTCGTCGCCCGGAACGGCCGGGTCGCCCTGCTCATCCAACTCCACATCCTCCTGCAACACCACCGTCTCGACCTGATAGGCCATGTCCATCGTGACGGGGAACTTGATTATCCCCGCCCTTGCCACGCCCTCGATGCGCATGCTGTGGGGAAGCCAGGCCTTGAAGTCCCAGAGCGCGTAGTCCACCGAGACGACGTTCAGGTTGAAGGTCCACGGCTTGAAGACGCCGGGAACGAACCTGAAAGTGCCGGCTTCGTCCTCTTCCTGCAGGTCGGGGACGTCGCGCATGGCGTCGAACTCGCGGCTCATGCGGTAGGCTGCCCGGACCAGCGCGCCCGATTCGGGATCGATCCAGAGGATGCCGCTGATCCGCTGGGGGTCGGCTTCGCGGGGGAGTACGTCGAGCTGGATCGCCACCAGCCGGCGTCCGTCGGGGAGCGAGAGCGTGATCGTGTCGCCGCTCTGGAAGCGGTAGATCGTATCCGCGCCGGAGGCCAGGGGGTGGATCAGAGCGAACTCGTTGTCGTCCGGGTCCGTGCTGAACGCCTCGTCGTTCATTCCCAGGAAGAGGCGGTCGTTGCCCGGCTCGAACGGTCCGTCGAAGGGAAGGTCGTCGAGCCAGTCCAGGTCGCCCTCGCGCATGGCGATGGTGCGTCCCGGGTACTCGGAACGGGAGCCGAGGACCTGCACCACCGCGTCGTAGTCGCGCTCCCAGAAGGTGCGGACCGCGGTCTCGTTGTGGTAGATGACGCGGTCCCGCAGCGGGGTGCGGATGGCGGCGGCGATGCGCTGATCGATCCGGGACGTGTAGCGCACGACCGATTCGTCCAGCGCGGTCCAGCCGTCGAAGGCCGCGGTGTAGAGCTCGTGGGCGACCGGATCGAGGAAGGCGTCGGCGGCGAAGCGGGTCTGGGCGGAGGCGTTGTGTGTGGCTGCTGGCGAGACCGCCGCCGCGCCGACGATGGCTGCGGCCAGGACGCTCCTGATTCTGACGGCACTCAAGATCCCGAACCCTCCGGCGCACGCCGGAAGCGTGCCTCGCGGAAGTCCTCCCATGCCACGTAGTGCCAGTCGGAGCCCTCCTGCCCGACCCCCTCCCGCTCCCCGGGGCCCGCGTTCGGGAACACGAAGATCCCTCGGTTGTCTCCGTCCACGTCGTTCGAGTCGGAGAGTTCGTAGGTGCGCCCGTCCAGCAGCGTGACGCCGACAATCCCGTCGGTCTGCGCGATCCTCAGGATATTCGCGAACTCCACGTCGAACTCCACGTTGTCCGAGCTCCCGTCCAGGTAGTCCCAGGTCCACTCCTCGTCCGCGTCCCAGCGGATCCAGCCTTCGAACTCTTCGCCGGAAGAGGTCGCGACGACGCCGAACAGAGGGCCGCCTCCATCGAAGTCGGCATAGCCGGCCCCACCGGGACCGGGGTGCAGGCGCAGCGTCCTGAACTCGTCCCAGTCCACCTCCACGATGCCGAGGCCTGGATCGGCAATGCGGATGGTGCGGCGGTACCACCGTATGTCCGACTGCTCGTAGCGGGAGCCGAGCGGGCGGTAGAGGTCCAGTCCCTGTCCCGATGCCAGAATCACCCAAGCTCCACCGAGGCGGGATGCCACGGTTCCGATCTCGTCGAAGCGGAATCGTCTGGAATCACCGTCGTCGTCCCTACCGTGAAACCGGTCCGACCGCAGGACCGGAGCGCCGCTCCAGCTGATGAATCCGGTGAAGGTGCGCCCGAACCGGTCCTCGACCGACCCGTGAACCCGGGCCGCCGCGGGCTGTGCGCCCAGGGGAGCCGCACCGAACTCGACGCGCGCAATATCGCGTCCCCGGACCACGACCCGCCCCTCGACGGGGTCGTCGACGGTGATCCGCGCCCTCAGCCCTGCGCTCGCCGATTCCGTGCGTACGCCGGCGGGAGTCAGCGCTACGCTGCCCTCCCTCGAACCGGCGACATCGAGCAGATCACCGCCCGCCGAACCCCGCTGCAAGACCTCCACCCCACCCTCGTCGTCCTGCACCAGCGCGGCGAGGTGGCCGAAGCGGATGCCCGTGCTCGTGGTGGTCGCGAAGTCCCGGTACCGCTCCTCCCAGGAGACCCGGTGGCCCCTTACGTCCAAGGTGCGCACTGCCGGCTTGCCGTCGTGGACAGCCAGGAGCCAGGCGTTGTAGTTGTCGTCGGAAATCTCGCGGCTGCCCACCAGCACATCTGCCCAGCTGGCCGCGCTCTGCCCCCTGCCGAACTGCAGGAAGCCCTCGTACTGCTCCCCATCGGCGGTGAACACGCGTCCCCAGATCCGGTCGTCCGCCTGGGCCTGAAGGGTTGGCGCGCCGGCCAGGAGGAACGCGGCACACGCCAGATGGAGTGCAATGGGCGAAAGACGGGCAGGAGCCATGGGCGCGGGCGGGTTCGGGAGGGGCGGACGAACTCTCCCCCTTATACCCCGCGCGGCCCGGTCGGGTTTCGAAAGGCGTTGCCCGGCCCTTGCTAGCCCGGCGCCTCGCCGCTCTCGGTGCTCGTGCGGCCATGTCCGCGGGATGCTAGATTGCCTGCTGGTCTGCACCGACACCTCCATCGACAGGAGTTCAGGAATGCGCACGCACACTTCGACGATCCTTGCCCTCGCAATGGTTGCGACCGGCGCGGCCATGGCCTGCGCTCCCGCCGGCGACGGAGCGGAGCAGGACGGCGCCGCGATGTCCGGAGAGGAGGCGGCCGAAGCGCCGGCGAATCCCCGCTTCGGCGTCTGGCAGCTCGAATCCGACGCGCCGCCTCCGGAGAGCAACATCATGACCTACGAGCCCTACGGGGACGGCGGGATGAAGATCACGGTGGCATCCACCAACTCCGAGGGCGAGTCCAACGAGTGGGGCTATGTGACGATGTTCGACGGGGTCTTCCGTCCAGTCGAGGGCCGGGAGGATGCGGAGAGCGCGGTTGAAGTCGTCGACGAGCGGACCAACCACATCCTCAACGCGCGCGGCGGCGAGGTCTACCAGGTCATCGTCAACGTGCTCTCCGAGGACGGCAACACGATCAACAACGAGTACCGGACCACCCGGGAGGACGGAACCGAGCGGGTGAGCCACGCGGTCTACCGCCGGATCCAGTAGGGCCGGGCCTCACGCCCGATAGGTCGGCCCCCGGCGCGGCCGGTCGTCGCGTGGCACAAGCAGTTCGAACCGCTCGATCCGCGCGCGGAAGACCGACCCGTCCTCGCGGCGGAAGTGGAAGAAGCCCTCCATGTGGCCGCTGCGCCCCTCCAGCACACAGAAGCTGTGGTATTCGTGCACGTCCCCCGGGTGCAGCACGGGCGACTCGCCCACGACGCCCTCACCCTCGACCTCCTGATCGCCGGAGAGGATGTCGTGGATCTTCCAGTGGCGCCAGAAGAGCTGCGCGCTCAGGCTCCCGGTGTTTTCAATGCGGACGAAGTACGCGAAGACATGGTGTAGAGGCGGCTGCGACTGGGCCCGGGCATAGACCGGCTGGACGCTGACCTGCATCTGCCCATCCAGGATGGGCGGTCGCCGTGGCTCGCGAGAAGGTGCGATCATGGGTGCTGCTCCACGCAGAAGCACCCGTCATGTAATGTTGACATTACATTTTGCAATGTGTACATGACATATTCCCGTTGGTGTGGAGACTCGCCGCTCGACGATGGTCGCGCTTTCAACCCGACTCCCCCCCGGCAGTGTTAGACTTGCTGCCGCAGGTCACTAACATAGTACCCGTCCGCTGAATCCGCGCCCCACCGCCGATACCCCTCCAACGACCGGAGCGTTCCATGCCGCGCAGAATCTTCCTGGCCATCCTGGCGATCCTCGCCATTGCGCCCGATTCGGTGCAGTCGCAGCAGCCCGGGGTCGCCGGCATCGTCGCCCGTTTCGAACCCGAGGTCCGGCGCGCCATGCTCGAAGGCAGCATTCCGTCGGTGACCGTCGCGATCACCGACCGCCAGGGCGAACTCTGGAGCGGCGCGTACGGGCAGTCCAACCTGTGGGCGCGCACGCCCGCCTCCACCAACACCGTCTACCTGATCGGCTCCACCTTCAAGGCGCAGTCAACCGTCGCCCTGCTGCAGCAGATGGAGCAGGGCAGCTTCGCGCTCGACGACCCCGTCAGCGACTACCTCGACGACCTCGTCATCCGCGGCGAGGACGTGGAGCGTCCCGTCACCTTCCGCCACCTCCTGACCCACACCTCGGGGATGCCCGTCGACTTCGGGCCCCACGCCGTCTGGGGCACCACCGCGCCCCTGCCGCTGGACGATTACCTGGGTGACTCGCTGCGCGTCGAGACGCCGCCGCTGGAAGGCGTCGTCTACTCCAACATGGCCTATTCGCTGGTTGGACACCTGGTGGAGAAGTTCTCGGGCATGCCCTACCGGCAGTACATCGAGGAGAACGTCTGGGGCGCGCTCGGAATGACCTCGACCGTCTTCGATCCGCCCCCGGCGACCGCAGAACGGCTGGCGGTGCCCTACGTCCCCGATCCCGAAACCGGACGCAACGCGCCGACCACCCGCGTGAAGGCCAACGTGTGGCCCGCCGGGATCGTCTACGGGACGGTTCACGACCAGGCCAGCTGGGTGCGGTTCAACCTCGGCGACGGCAGCTGGGGGGACGGGCGGCTGCTCGAGGCGGCGACCCTGGACGAGATGCACACCCTCCAGTTCGAGCAGTTCGCGGGCGAGCCGATGGGCGGAGGATGGGGGTATGAAGAGCCCGGATATGGCCTCACGTGGTGGGTGTCGGCGCGCGGAGGCGAGCGTTTCTTCGCGCATTCGGGGAGTGTATCGGGGTACACGGCGTTCGCGTCGGGGAACAGAACGCGTGGCTTCGGTGTCGCCTTCCTGACGAATGGCAACCGCGCACATCCACACCTGGTCCGGCTGACCCGCCTGATCCTCGACCTCATGGCCGAGGAACTGGGCGAATCACGATAGAATCGAGACAATGGCTTCAACTGCACAACTGACGATTCCCCAAATCCCGCAAATCCCGCAGAACTGGCCCGAGCTGGCGATCGGGCTGGCCATCCTGGCCGCAGGCGCCTGGATCCTCGACTGGATCGCGTCGCGGTTCCTGCACCGGGCCTTCGCCCGGGTGGCGGCGCGCACCCGCTCGCAGTGGGACGATCGCATCGCCGAGCGCAAGGTCCTCGGCCGGCTCGCCCACGTGGTCCCGGCGCTGGCCGTGTATCTGGGGATCGGGCCCGCATTGGGCTTGAGTGGCGTCGCGGTGGAAGCCGACCCGGATGCGATGCTCGCAGTGGCCTGGACGGTGGTGCGGCGGATCGCGGCCGCCTGGGTGGCGCTCGCCGTGGCGCGGGCCTTTGCGGCCTTCCTGGACGCTATCAACGACATCTACCAGGGCAGCTACGCCGAAGCGAAGTCCAGGCCGATCAAGGGATACCTGCAGGTGGTCGGTCTGGTGGCGTGGCTGGCCGCGGGCGTCGTGATCGTCTCGGTCCTGATGGGCCGTTCGCCTCTGGTGTTCCTGTCGGGGCTGGGAGCCCTGGCGGCGGTCCTCATGCTGATCTTCCGCGACACCATCCTGTCGCTGGTCGCCAGCGTCCAGATCGCCTCCAACGACATGATCCGCATCGGGGACTGGGTGAGCGTTCCCCAGGCCAACTCCGATGGCGAAGTCATCGACATCGCGCTGCACACGGTCAAGGTCCAGAACTGGGACAAGACGATCTCGACCATCCCGACGAGCAAGTTCATCACCGAGTCGTTCAAGAACTGGCGCGGCATGAGCGAGTCGGGGGGCAGGAGGATCAAGCGCTCGCTGCGGATCGACATGAGTTCGGTGCGCTTTCTCGGGGACGGCGAGATCGACGACCTCGCGAGGCGCGAACTGCTGCACGACTACATGAGCGAGAGCACGGACAGGATCGCGCGCTACAACGAGGCGAGGGCGGCCGGCAACCCCGGAATCATTCCGGAGATCCGACGGCTGACCAACCTGGGCACCTTCCGTGTCTACGTGCAGAAGTACCTCGAGGCGCATCCCAAGACCCACAAGGAGATGACGCTTCTCACCCGTCAGCTCGCGCCGGGTCCCGAAGGCATCCCCATCGAGATCTACTGCTTCTCGAACGACACCGCGTGGGCGCGCTACGAGGGATTCCAGGGAGACATCTTCGACCACCTGATCGCGGTTCTGCCCGAATTCGGGCTCAGGGCCTTCCAGTCACCGGCCGGGAGCGACTTCGGGCGGGCGCTGGCGGCGGGGGCCTGACGGGAGGGGGGCCCGGGCGCGCCTGGCCCCGGGGCAGTCGGCCCGCCGGGACTACTTCCTATACACGATGCGTCCCACCGGACGCGCCTGTCTCCACACGATCTCGCGGGTGAGCAGCAGGTGCCCGCTCTCCAGAAGCGAGCAGGCGTCGCGGATGGTCCCGCCCCCCGGTATGCGGCGTTCGACCGCGAATTCGTTTCCGCGCCAGCGGAGGCGCACCTCGACGGGCCCCTGCGGCGCCGCTGCCTCCACCCAATCGCCCCCCATCGGGATCTGAACGGGTTCCTCGCTGTCGAAGGTGACGGTCACGGTCCCGTCGCCCGGCGAGAAGGTCAGCGTCTCGGGCGTGATTCCCAGCATCAGCATGGTCTGGCGAAGTCCTGCCGGGGTTCCCGACACGGCGTCGCCACCTGCGCCCTGCTCGCGCATCATGTCCATGGAGATGTCCGACGCGCGCTGGTCGATGTGGTCCTGCGGGCGTGTTCCGCGGAGGCCCGCCGCCTGGGCGGTCCCGGCCTCGTCGAAGTTCCAGACTCCCGCGAAGAGGGCGAGGGCGGCGGTGCGCTCCGGAGACGGGACGCCGGGTCCCGACGAGGCGCACCCGAGGATACCCGCGAGGGAAAGCGCGCTGGCGAAGGCGCGGAGGTGGTGGTGACGCATGCCTAGCAACCCCTGCCTGTCGTGATATTGATCGGTTGGAGTTCAAATCCGCGCTCGGCGGCGCGCTCCAGGTATTCCCTGGTGTACATGCGCACCATGCGCAGCGACTCGAAGACCTCGACGAGACCGAGCTGGTCGGGCTGGAGGTTCTGGAGGAAGCCGGCGCCGACCGGATACTCGTCGAGACATACGCGCAACCGGCTGATGCGGTTCCGGAACCGGGCGACGGGCAGACCGAACGAGTCTTCGATGATTTCGAGCGACGTCCGGTCGCTCACGAACTCCACGACGTCCAGATCGATGCTCTTGTCCAGAATATCGGTTTCGAACGCGCTCGAGGGGGTGGGCGTAGCGAGCCGCCGGATCTCGATCTGCCGGACCACGCGCTCGATTTCCACCGCGAGACCCTCCAGCTCGATGGCCATCGGGTTCAGGCGCACTACCATGATGGCCCCGAAGGGGATGTCGGATGGCTCGCGGTTGGTCTCGTACCCGAAGCTGGCGGTCACGATGGTGTAGCGGTCGGGCACGAGGGCAGGGAAGTCGAAGTAGCCGTTGGCATCGGTCTCGGCGGATCGGCCCAGTTCGGCGATCTGGACGAGGGCGCCCTCGATGGGTGCCTCGGTGAGATAGTCGACTACGTTCCCGCGGAAAGTAAACGACCGGACCGAGTCGTCCGGAGGATCCTGCGCGTGAGCGGGCCCGACCCAGACACATAGAGCGGCAACGAGGACGCTCGCGGCAACGAACAGGATCTCGCGCCTGGCCAGCCCGGCGCCCAGCCGCCCTCGGTGCGGCGCCGGATCTCTCCACGGCTCGCCAGGCATCGCGTCCCCTCAGCTCACTTGAGGAAACGGTCGAAGAAGTCCTCCGCGGCTTCGAAGACGGCCATCCAGCTGCGGTTCAACAGGAAGCCGTGGACCTCGTCGGGGAGGACCAGGTGCTCCACGTGCACGCCCCGGCGCCGGAGCACCTCCGCGAGTTCGACGGATTCGGCGAAGGGTACGTTGCGGTCGTCGTCGCCGTGGATCAGCAGCACCGGTGATTCCCACCGCTCCACGAAGGCCATGGGCGAGGACTCGAAGGCGCGCCGGGCGATCTGGGGACGCGCGGCCGGGTCGTAGGAGGGCACGAAGTTGCGAATGATCTCGTTCCAGTCGTGGGCGCCGTGGATGTCGACGCCGGCCTTGAAGAGATGTGAGGCCTGCGCGAGGCCGTGGGCGGTCAGATAGCCGCCGTAGGAACCACCCCAGAGCCCGATGCGGTCGCCGTCCACGTCGTCCCGCGCGGCGAGGTAGACGCCGGCCCCGAGGACGTCGTTCACCTCGGACGCACCGTCCGCGCCGTAGTGCGCCGCCTCGCGAAACTCCATGCCGTACCCGATGCCGCTGCGGTAGTTCACCGAGAGAACAGCGTAGCCCCGCGCGGCCAGGTGCTGGTTGAAGGAGTAGGTGTGGTGGTAGTAGTCCCGGTGGTGGAAGCCGAGAAGCATCTGGCGGCGGGAGCCTCCGTGCAGAAAGAGGAGGCCGGGCCAGCCCCCGGGCGGGGGAGGGCCCTGGGGGAGGAAGAGCTGGCCGTGGATGCGAAGGCCGTCCGCCGCGGGAAAGATGACCTGCTGGGGCTCGGCCAGGCCCGCGGGGATGGCCTCCGACGCCGACTGGATCAGCCAGCGGCGCTCGCCGGCGGCAAGCACTTCGGCGTGGGCGGGAATCGTCCCGGAAGAGGCCAGGAACGCGATCGACCCGTCGACCACCGGTGCGGGATGCCACTCGATCCCGGTTCCCGGCGTAAGCGCGCGTGCGCCGCTGCCGTCCAGCGGACCCCACCAGAGGTGCTGGCGGTCGGTGTCCCCCTGGTTGGACGAAAAGACGAGCGCCTCTCCTCCGGGCGCCAGCGCGACGTACTGCACCTCGAACTCGCCGGGCGCGACGGGGAGGGGTTCATCGCCACCGGCAGCGCGGACCGAATACAGGTTGGTGAAGCCGTTGCGCTCCCAGGGAAACGCTATCCGGTCGGCGCCGCCCCAGAAGATGTTGCCCGTGCCCGAGATGGCGCGAAACGCGCTGCCGGTACCTTCGCTGGCGGTGAAGACGTTGCGGGCCACGCCGTCTGCGATGCGGACAGCCCGGATGCTCCACGGCAGTGACTCCCGCACGGGAAGGAAGGGAAGGCGGCCCTTCACGCTCGGGATCCGCAGAAACGCGATCTCGCTCCCGTCCGGCGACCACACCGGACTGCCGTCAAGGTCGAGCGAAGGGTCGAGATACCGGAGTTCGCCGCTCGCCAGCTCGACCACCCCGATGAACGCGTGGTCTCCGCGTTGGCTGGTCCAGGCCAGGTGTGTCCCCGCCGGCGAGAGCCGGAGTTCGCCCGGGCTTCCGCGGCCTTCCACCAGCCGTGCCGGTTCCGCGGAGGGGTCGGTGGTTGATCTCCGCCAGATCGCGCCGCCCTGCAGATAGATCACGGAGCCGCCGTCGGAGGTCAGGACCGGCGAGTGCCCCGGTCCCAGTCTGCGAGGTTCCGCGCCGTCCGTCCCGACGACCCAGAGCTCCCGGTCGACGCCCTTGGGGTCGCTTTCCGGGTTGGGGATCTCGCCGGCGCGGTTGGGGGCGCCTCCGCGCACGAAGGCGATGGTTGTGCCGGTCGCGGAAACCGTGAGGCCGCCGACCTCCTGTCCATCGTCGCCGGCAAAGGCGGTGATGCGCCGCCCCGTCCACCCGGGGCCTTCGGCGACCCAGACGTTGCGTGCCCCGCGCTCGTTTCGCACCCAGGCCACCATCGGGGCGTCCGCGGCAGCCGTCAATCCGGTCGGGAAGGACCAGCCGACCAGGGCGTCGAGGTCGGTCTGGCGGACCTGCGCGGAAGCGGTGGTGACCGTCGCCGCAGCCAGAAGGAGCGCTGCGAGCGAGGCCGCCCGCCTCGTCATGCCGTCGGCAGCCCGTGCTTGATCGCCCACTCCATCGCCTCGCTGAACCGGTCGATCTCCTCGAGTGTGGTGTAGACGCTGGGTGAGATCCTGAGCCCGTTGCACTCCTCATGGCCGATGGGCACGTTGATGATCCGGTGCTCGTCCCAGAGCCAGCCGCTGAGTGCCGAGGTGTCGAGACCTTCGACATGCACGTTCGCGATGCCGCAGGCGAATCCGGGCTTCTGGCTCGTGTTGAGGCTGACGCGATCGTTCTCGAGGAGACGATTCGCCCAGTAGTCCCTGAGGTAGATCAGCCGCTCCGCCTTGCGCTCGGCGCCGATGCCCTGGTGGAAGGTCAGCGCCTCGCCGACGGCCAGGTAGTTGGCCGCCGGGTGGGTGCCGATCTCCTCGTACTTGCGGATGTTGTCCGTCATGCCGTCGGGCGCGGCCATCAGGGGCCAGATGTTGGGGATTTCCTCCTGGCGCACGTAGAGCATGCCCGTGCCGTGTGGAGCGAAGAGCCATTTGTGAAGGCTGGTCGCGTAGTTGTCGCACTCCAGATCGGGAAGCTTGAAGGGGAAGTGGGCCATTGCGTGGGCGCCGTCGACGATGACCGGGATGTCATGGTTGCGCGCCATGGCCACGATCTCCTTCACCGGCAGGATCTGGCCGGTGAGATTGATCATGTGGCACATGAGGATCAGCCGGGTCTTGTCCGTGATGCCCTCTTCGAAGCGGCGCACCACCTCGGCGGGGTCTTCGGCCGGAACCGGGACCTTGATCTGCCGCATCACGATGCCCTCGCGGCGTTCCCGCTGCCGGAAGGTGGTGAGCATGCGGCCGTAATCCTGGGTCGTGGTGAGGACTTCGTCGCCGGGCTTGAGGTCATAGCCGAACTGGCAGATCTGGAGGCCCTCGGAGGCGTTGCGCGTAAAGGCCACCTCTTCGGCATCGACTCCCCATTCCCGGGCCATGCGCGCCCGCACTCCCTCGCGCTGCGGCCCGAGAATCTGCCACATCGTATACGTGGGCGCCTTGTTGGAGAAGTCCAGGTGCCGCTTCATCGCTTCCTGAACGAAGGTGGGAGACGGGCTTACGCCGCCGTTGTTGAGGTTGACCAGGGTGCGGTCGACCGTGAACGCGCGGGCCACCTCGGACCAGTAGTTCTCGTCCCTGGCGGTCTCGGCCGGAGTTCCCTGATGGCGACTCAGCTCTTCGGCGATCGCGGTGGCGTTCGAGTTAAAGGCCGGTAGCTGGGAGGCGCCCAGCATGGCCGCCGCCGATCCGAGGAAATCGCGTCGATTCGGCGCCGGGCGGCGCGTCGTGCCCTTCTCAAGACTGCGGTTCATCTGTCCTCCCCATTGGACCGCCCCGAATCCGGCACCGCGGATTGGCCGCCGGGACGCATGATGGTCGCACCGGTCCGTCCGCGCCGGTGCCTGAGCCGCATTACAATAAGCCGTGAAGCGGACGGGGAGCAAACCGTGTTTCCCGCTCGCGATACGTTATCTTGACCCGATGATTCGAGTCCGCTTCCTGGGTACCGCCGCTTCCCGCCCGACGGTCGGTCGAAACGTCTCGGGCATTGCCGTGCAGCGCGAGGGCGAGTCCTTCCTGCTCGACTGCGGCGAAGGGACCCAGCGTCAGATCATGCGCTTCGGCACCGGGTTTTCCTTCTCCCACATCTTCATCACCCATGGCCACGCGGATCATTTCCTCGGTCTGCCCGGGCTGCTGCGCACGATGGGTCTGCAGGGCAGGGAGGACCCGATGACCATCTACGGCCCCACCGGCACCTCGGACCTGCTCCGTACGGCGGTCCGCATGGGCATCGAGCGGCTGGCCTTTCCGGTGGAGGTGAAGCGTCTCCGGGATGGCGAGCGGGTGGCGTTCGACGGGTGGGCCGTGCATGCCTACAGCGTCGACCACGGCGTGCCCGCTCTCGGATACGCGCTTGTCGAGGAACTGCGGCTCGGCCGCTTCGACGTGGACATGGCGCGAAGCATGGGCGTTCCCGAGGGGCCGCTCTTCGGTCGGCTCCACCGGGGCCACGCAGTCGAAGTGGACGGGCGCATGATCACGCCGGACGAAGTCGTGGGGCCGCCTCGTCCCGGGCGCAAGGTGGTGTATTCAGGCGATACCCGCCCGACGCGCGCCACCGGTGCGATGGCGATGGGCGCGGACCTGCTCATCCACGAGGCCACCTTCGGCTCGGAAGAGAAGAAGCGGGCGTGGGAGACGCGGCACTCCACAGCCGCGGAAGCGGCCCGCGTGGCGGCTCGCGCGAACGTCAGGCGACTCGCACTGACCCACATTTCGGCGCGATACGCCGACGTGCCCCGGGTGCTGGAGCAAGAGGCGCGCGCGATCTTCCCGGAATCCACCGTCGCCCACGATGGGCTCGAAATCGAGATCGGCTACCGTGACTGAGGCCGGGCCTCGCAGCGTCACGATCGTCGGGCTGGGCGTCATGGGCGGATCCGTGGCGCAGGCCGTGCTGAGGCGGTTGCCCGGGGTGCCGGTCTTCGGGATCGACCCCGATCGGGGATGTACCGAAGCGGCCGCCCGGGACGGGGTCGAGGAGCTCGCGCGGCTCGAGGATGGCGACGTGGAAGGCGGCGTCGTGATCTTCGCCGCGCCCCTTGATGCAACCGTCAGGCTGGTGGGCGAGACCGCCGCGACCTGGGGGCGGGCGGCCCTCGCCATGGATGTGGCGAGCCTGAAGCGTCCCGTGCTGGCGGCGGCCGCGTCGTCGTCACGAACTGCAACCGTTTCGCGCCGGCCGGTGGTCTTTGTGGGCGCACACCCCATGTGCGGCTCGGAGCGCTCGGGCTACGGCGCGGCGCGGGCGGACCTCTTCGAGGGCGCCGACGTCTGGATCTGTCCGGCGAGTGAGAGCGCTCGGCCCGAGGTGGGAGCGTCATCGCGAGGCGGCGACGGATCCCCGTCCAGCGCGCCGGTCGAGCAGGCTGCCGCCTTCTGGAGCGCGCTCGGCGGGAAGCCCCGGGTGATCTCCGCCGCCCGTCACGACCGAGTCATGGCGTGGGCGAGTCACCTGCCGCAGCTGGTGGCCAACGCGCTGGCCATCGCCCTGCGGGACGAGGGCATGACTCCCGACCAGCTCGGACCCGGAGGCCAAGGGATGACACGACTCGCCGGTTCCAGCCCCTCCATGTGGCGCCCTTTGCTAAAGGCGGCGGCCGAGGAGGACGCGGGGGCCCTGCGTGCGGTCGAGCGGCAGATCGCCGCCATACGTCGGGCCATTGAAGCCGGCGACTGGGACGCTCTCGAGGAACTCATGCTAGGGGGGAAGCGATGGACCGCGAGACAGGACTGACCATCCGGGTTCCGGGCGACAAGTCCATCACCCAGCGGGCCCTCATCCTCGGTGCCCTGGCGCGGGGCGAAAGCCACATCGGAGCTGTACCCCGCGGAGGAGACCCGCTGGCAACCGGACGCGCCATCGCCGCCCTCGGTGTGGAGATCCACGGACTGGACGCCTCGCACGCCGCGCCGCTAACGATTCGCGGCCTGGGGCTTCGGCGGTGGAGACAGCCCGGCGCCGCGCTCGATCTGTGCAACAGCGGCACGGGCACGCGGCTGCTCGCGGGTGCGCTGGCCGCCCAGCCGCTGTCGGTGGTGCTGCGCGGCGACGCATCCCTGTCGCGCCGCCCGATGGAGCGGATTTCCGGTCCCTTGCAACGGATGGGCGCCACCATCGACTACCTGGAGCGACCCGGTGTTCTGCCCCTGCGGATCACCGGCGGCCCCCTGACCTCGATCCGCCACGATGGCCGGGTTGCGAGCGCGCAGGTCAAGAGTGCGATTCTGCTGGCCGGAGTCGGAGCGGGTGTCCCGTTGGAGGTGCGTGAGCCGCGCCGCTCCCGGGACCACAGCGAACGCATGCTGGAGGCCATGGGCGTGGAGGTGGAGGAGGGTTGGCGCGGCGCCGCCTGGTCGGTGAGGCTGCCCGATCCGCCCGCCCGCCTGGAGCCGCTGGTCATGGACGTCCCGGGCGATTTCTCCTCGGCAGCCTTCTTCCTCGCCTGGGCCGCGCTGGGCAAGGAGGGGCCGCCCCTGACGATCGGCTCGGTGGGGCTCAACCCGACCCGCACCGGGCTCCTCCCCGTGCTGGGGCGCATGGGAGTCGACGTCGAGGTGGCGCCGCGAGACGCCGCGGGGGGAGAGCCGACCGGCGACCTGCGGGTTGTGCGGCAAAGACAGCCCTGCCAGCCAGTCGAGATCGGGGAGGACGAAGTCCCCGGACTCATCGACGAGATCCCCATCGTCGCCGTCCTGGCCGCACGGGCTGATGGCGTGACCCGCATCTCCGGTGCGGCGGAGCTTCGCGTCAAGGAATCGGACCGATTGGTCGCCCTGGCCGTCAACCTGCGCCGCATCGGGGTCGAAGTCGAGGAGTTTGCCGACGGCCTGGCGATCCGCGGCACCCGCAAGTCGCTCTCAGGCAGTGTGGAGTGCTTCCACGATCACCGCATTGCGATGGCTTTCGGCGTGCTCGGCGCATCACCGGGCTGCGACCTCGTGATCGACGACCCGGGCGTGGCCGACGTGAGCTTCCCGGGATTCTGGGAACTCCTTGCCCGCGTTGAGCGACAAAGCCGCGGCGACGCCCGGCATCCCCGCCGGTCTCACGGCGCACAACCAGGAGCGAATCGCTGCGTCATCGTGACCCTCGACGGTTCCGCGGGCTCGGGCAAGTCCACTACGGCCGCCGCCGTGGCGTCCCGGCTCGGATTCCGGCATCTGGATTCCGGCGCGCTCTACCGGGCCGTAACGCTCGCCCTATTGGAATCGGACCGGAGCGCGGAAGTCGAGGCCGTCACCCCCGCCGAACTGGATGCGCTCGGCATCGACCTGGAATGGCGCAGCGGAGGGATGCAGGTCCGGATCCGCGGGAGTGTGATCCCCGACGAGGCGCTGCGCGCGTCACGGGTCACGGCTGCGGTGTCCCGGGTTTCGGCCGTCCGCCAGATTCGCGCGCATCTGCTGGGGCTGCAGCGTTCGGCGGCAGCGGGCCCCGGGCTGGTGGCCGAGGGGCGGGACATGGGGACGGTGGTGTTCCCCGGCGCCGAGGTCAAAGTGTACCTCGACGCCGATGTGCGCGAACGTGCGCGCCGGCGAATCCTGCAGCGTGGCGATGCCGAGCCTGCGCCGGACGAAATCGAGGCCGAAGCCGCCCGGCTGGAGCGCCGCGACCGGCGCGATTCCACACGCGCCATCGCCCCCCTGACGCATGCGGAGGGGTCGGTGACGGTGGACACGACCGACCTGGATCCGCCGGGCCAGACGGAGGCCATCGTGCAACTGGTACTCCCGTTTCTGACGTCTGCGGACTATACTTAACGACTGTACCCCGTCCACATGCGGTAACTAGTCGGCAGGGTTGCGCGTAGTCAACATCAGCCTGGGGACAAACAGGCACAAGCGGTCCGCGGCCATGAACGGGTTGGCCCGGGACCGCGCGAAACCATTCAACTCCAGCCTCGCCCGTAGCGCTTTTTCCTGGCTGGACCAGCACCGGAGCGCCGGCCCCGTGTCGGCGAAGCACTGACAATGAACGATACACCAGAAACTCTCCCGGTCTCCGAGCCGGCCGGCTCCAACAACGGGCCATCCTCTTCCGAGCAGTTGCAGACCGACGACATCTCCCCGGAACTGCTGCACGACCCCTACGGCGAAGAGGTGCTCGACCTCTCGCACGACGACTTCGATGCCATGCTCGCCGACCACCAGACGGCACGCGGCGTCATCAAGGAAGGCGAGATCGTCAAGGCCAGGGTCCTGCGTACAACGGACTCCGTGGCCATCCTCGAATTCGGCTTCAAGAGTGAAGGGGCCGTATCCCTCGACGAGTTCAAGGACGGTGATTCCGTCGTTCCCGGCCAGGAAGTCGAGGTCCTCCTTGAGAGCCTGGAAGACGACGATGGAGTGGTCGTCCTTTCCAAGAAGAAGGCGGACTTCCTGCGGGTATGGGAGCTGATCAAGGACGCCTACGAAAAGGATGAGCCGGTCAAGGGACTTCTGACCCGCAAGATCAAGGGCGGCGTGACCGTCGACATCATGGGGGTGGACGCGTTCCTCCCCGGCTCGCAGATCGCGCTGCGGCGCGTTCCCAACATCGAGGAGCTGATCGGCGAGCGTTACGACTTCAAGATCATCAAGCTCAACAAGCGGCGCCGGAACATCGTGGTGTCGCGCCGGGTGATCCTGGAGCGCGAGCGCGAGAAGAAGCGGTCGACTCTGGTCAAGGAGCTGCTCAAGGGTCAGGTCCGCGAGGGCGTCGTCAAGAATATCACCGACTTCGGCGCCTTCATCGACCTGGGCGGGCTCGACGGACTCCTTCACATCACCGACATGTCCTGGGGACGCGTGGGTCATCCCTCCGAAGTTGTCGATGTTGGAAGCAATCTCGATGTGAAGGTGCTCGACATCGATTGGGACCGCGAGAGGATCTCTCTCGGTCTCAAGCAGCTGCTGCCCTACCCCTGGACGGACATCGAGGAGCGGTATCCCGTCGGTTCCCGGGTCCAGGGACGGGTCGTGTCGATCACGAACTACGGGGCCTTCGTCGAGTTGCAGAAGGGCGTCGAAGGACTGGTCCACATCTCGGAGATGTCGTGGACGCGCAACGTCCGGCATCCGTCCAAGCTCGTGTCGATCAGCGACGAGATCGAGGCCGTGGTCCTGAAGGTCGATCCGAACGAGGAGAAGATCTCTCTCGGGATGAAGCAGATCGAAGAGGACCCGTGGCTCGCGCTGCCGCTGAAGTACCCCACCGGCACACGCCTCACGGGAGTCGTGCGCAACCTCACCACCTTCGGCGCGTTCATCGAGATCGAGCCGGGGATCGACGGACTGGTCCACGTCTCGGACATGAGCTGGACCAAGCGCGTGGAGCATCCCTCCGAGGTCGTGCAGAAGAGCGACGAACTGGACGTGATGGTTCTTCACGTCGATTCGGACAACAAGCGGATTTCCCTGGGGCTCAAGCAGCTCTACGACGATCCGTGGCCCGAGTTGGTGATTCGTTTCGCGAAGGGCCACGAGCAGGACGGCACCATCGTTCGTCTGCAGGACAAGGGTGTGGTCGTGGATCTTGGCGAGGGCGTCGAGGGATACGTGCCCGGTTCCCACAGCGGTGTCGCGCCGGATGCCCTCGAGATTCACTACCGGGTTGGCGAAAGCGTTCCACTCAGGGTGATCGCTTCGGACGCCGGGGATCGGCGCATCGTTCTGGAAGTGCTGGCGGCACCGGAGAGGCAGGCCCAGTCCGCGGCCGAGGAAGTGCTCGAGGATGAGCCTGAGGCAGTGTCCGAGCAGGCACCCGAGGCAGCGGCCGAGCAGGAGCCCGAGGCAGCACCCGAGGAACCCGAAGCAGTGCCCGAGGAACCCGACGATGCCGATGGCGATTCCCCTGAGTCCGACGACGAGTCCGAGCCGGGAGGGACCGAGTAGGGACGGATCCGGAGCGCCGATGACGAACAGACCGACGGTGTTGCTGATCGTGGCCGCGCTGCTGGCCGGTCCCGTGATCGGGTGTGCCGCTGGCGCCGTCGAGCAACGTGAATCGCGCCTCGCTGAGGCCCCGACGCCCGCGGCAGCAGACGACGGCACCATTGTCGGCGACTCCGTGGGGGCGATCGGGTGGGTCGAGGCCATGCTGGACGCGGGGGAATTCCTTGCCGCGGCGGAGGCACTCCTTGGCCCGCCCGTGGAATCCGTAACCGACAACATGGTCGCGCAGTTGGCGTCCGCCGTCGTCCGCGTGCCTCGTCACCAACTCGAGGTTCTGGCAGCCGGCGCGGTCCACGAAACGAACGACCCGCGGCTCGGCCCGGTGTTCGCCGAACTGTCGTTGACCCACGCAGCGTACGGGGACACCGCCGGGGCCAACGTGTATGCCCGCAGGGCCGTCGAGGCGGGAGCCGAGGCCCGATCGCTGGACGTCGCCCGGGCGGTTTTGGAGGCGGACCTCTCCCGCCTGCTGCCGGCGGAGTTGATTGTAGGGGCGGTCCTGCCGATCTCCGGCTCGCCCTCGAACCGCGAGTACGCCCGTCTCTTCCTCGAGGGGGTCGAGGTAGCCGCCGCCCGGGCCCAGAGTGCCGGCGTCAGCGTCGAGTTGATGGTCGAGGACAACCTCGGCACGCCCTCGGGGAGCGTTCGTGCAGCGTCGGCGCTCGTTTCCGAGGGAGCAGCGGCCATCCTGGGCCCCTTGTCGGACGGCAACCTGGAGTCGGTAACGCGGGTCGTGCCGGGGGACGTGGCGCTGTTGTCGCCGACTGCCCGCCCATCTGCCTCGCAGCGTGCCGGCATCTACAGCATGAAGGTGGGAGATCCCGGCGCAGGGCGCGCGCTGGCCGAAGCGGTCGCCGGAATGGGGTATGCCGACGCGGTGATGATCCATCCGGAGAGCCCGGAAGAGACGCTGGAAGCGGTGGCGTTCGAAGAGACCTTTGCTGCCGAGGGAGGCATTGTCCGGCGCAGGCTGGTCTACCTTCCCGGCACCACCACCTTCGATTTGCAACTCATGGAAGTGGAATCCCTCCTTCCCGAGTTGCTTGTGGTTGCCGCCCCGCCCGCCGATGTCGAACTTATGGCCCCCCAAATCGCCTTCTTCGGGCTGGACACCCTCGATATCCAGGTCGCGGGCACGGGGGCGTGGACGACTCCCGCGGTCCTCGAATCGGTGGCCCGCCGGCACACCGACCTGGTCATCGCGGTCAGCACGTCCGTCCCGGGTGCCGATCACGATCCGGCGGCCGAGTTCGTCGCTGCCTACGAGGCGCACTTTCGGCGCACGCTGCGCAGCCCGGTCCCCGCAGCCGGATACGACCTGTTCCGCATGGCCCTGGACGCCCATGCCGAGGGACATCGGACCGCCGGCGATCTGGTGGCCGCGATGGATCGGCTTCGGAGCTTCGAGGGGGCGACGGGGACGTATTCCTTCGTCGACGGCCGCCTCGTGCGCGACTATTTCCCGGTGCGGATCTACAACGGGGCGCTTCATCCCGTCGGGACCGAACTGATCACTCGCCCTCCTGGCAGCCGGTAAGCAGGACATGACGAGAAAGGCGTCGCTGGATCGGCTCGAGGCGCTGAAGGCCGAGTCGGCTCGCGGGGGCGGCGAGGAACGCCTTCGCGCTCAGCACGCGCGGGGCAAGCTGTCCGCGCGCGAAAGGCTCGATCTGCTGCTGGACGCGGACTCCTTCATCGAACTCGATCGTTTCGTAACCCACCGGTCATCCGACTTCGGACTCGACGAGCGGAAGATTCTCGGGGACGGGGTCATCACCGGCTACGGGACGATTCGCGGCCGGCTGGTGTACGTCTTCTCGCAGGACTTCACCGTGTTCGGCGGATCGCTGAGCGAGGCCCACGCCGAGAAGATCGTCAAGATCCAGGAGCTGGCCCTCAAGAACGGAGCGCCCCTTGTCGGCCTGAACGATTCCGGCGGCGCACGCATTCAGGAAGGCGTGGTGTCGCTTGGGGGGTACGCCGACATCTTTCTGCGCAATACGCTGGCATCGGGGGTGATCCCGCAGATCAGCGTCATTCTGGGGCCGTGCGCCGGCGGAGCGGTCTACTCCCCCGCCATTACGGACCTGGTGTACATGGTGCGCGGCACGAGTTTCATGTTCGTAACCGGTCCCGATGTGGTAAGGACGGTGACCCACGAGGACATCGACAAGGAGGGGCTGGGGGGGGCGGACGTTCACGCCGAGACTTCCGGCGTCGCCCACTTCGCCCACGACAGCGAGGCCGAATCGCTGGCCGCGGTGAGGGATCTCTTCCGCTACATCCCCCGCAACAATTCGGAGCGTCCACCCGTGGGCCCGGGGCAGGACCCGCACGACCGCCGCAGCCCGAAGCTGCTCGAGATCGTCCCGCAGAGCGCGAATCGTCCCTACGACATCGTCGACGTCATCCGGGAGGTGGTCGACGAGGGCGAGTTCTACGAGGTGCACGCCGGGTTTGCGCGCAACCTCGTAACCGGCTTCGCCCATCTGGGGGGCCATTCGGTGGGGATCGTGGCCAACCAGCCGGCGGTCCTGGCGGGCGTGCTGGACATCGACTGCTCGGACAAGGGGGCGCGTTTCGTGCGCTTCTGCGACGCATTCAACATCCCTCTGGTCGTCTTCGAGGACGTTCCGGGATTCCTCCCGGGGGTGGGCCAGGAGCACGGCGGGATCATCCGGCACGGCGCCAAGCTGCTCTACGCCTTCTGCGAGGCCACCGTGCCCAAGGTCACGGTCATCACCCGGAAGGCCTACGGAGGCGCCTACGACGTCATGAATTCGAAGCACATCCGGGGCGACATCAATCTGGCCTGGCCCTGGGCCGAGATCGCGGTGATGGGCCCGAAGGGGGCGGTGGAGATCCTGTTCCGCAAGGAAATCGCCGCATCGGACGACCCTGCGGCGGCAACCGAAGCGAGGATGGCCGAATACCGGGAGAAGTTCGCCCACCCCTTCGTGGCAGCGGCCCGGGGATACGTGGACGATGTCATCGATCCCCGCGATACCCGTCCCCGCCTCATCAACGCGCTCGACATGCTTTCGGAAAAGCGCGACGCCAACCCACCGAAAAAGCACGGCAATATTCCGCTGTAGCCGCCGCAGACCTCCCGGCGGAAACCCAGTGCCGGGCATCCGGGCAACCCGTCGCCGGGCATTCCGCGTCTCATCTGCCGAGTAGCCTGAGTGCAGGGTGTGCCGGGGGCTGCGAGACCAGCAACGGAGGGGAACGTGATGAGAACGAGGACAACGGCCAGCCGGTTGGCGGTGTTGATGGCGTTCGCGGTAGTGGCGGTCCTGGGATCGGTCAAGTGGTCCCCGGCCACCCATGCGCAGGAAGAGGAAAGGGATTTCACCAGTACGCGGATCGTATTCGCGTCTGGTGACACGCGCCCCAGGCTAGGCGTCTTCGTGAGAGCCGCGGGGGCGGAGGTTGACGGTGGCATCACGATCACGCGGGTGTCGTCCGGGGGCCCTGCCGAGGAGGCGGGAATCCGGGCCGGCGACGTCATCGTATCCGTTGGCGGGCATCACCTCCTACAACCGTTGGCAGAGGAGCAGGAGGCAGAGCACGGCGCCGGGGCAGCGTCACCGCTGGAGCGCATGCGCGCAATCCTGGACGAGGTCCCGGAAGGTGAAGCGGTCCAGGTCGAGGTCGACCGTGACGGCGAGTCGCTGACCTTCGACGTGGCTCCCGAGAGGATGGGCAACAGGTTCCTGCGCCCGACTTTCGACACCGTGACTTTCCGCCTGCAAGACATGGCGGAGCAGATCCGCGACCGCTACGAGGACTTCGAGTGGCAGGTGCCGGACGCAGACCGAAGGCTCACGGTCATCACCGACCCTGCCCGCGCCGGAGGGCGGGCAGACTGGAGCTACGTCCTTCCCTCATACGCAGGCGCGTACGACCTCGAGCTGGTCGAACTCAACCCGGGGCTCGGCGCCTACTTCGGCACGGACCAGGGTGTGCTGGTGGCAAACGCCGACGAGGACTCTCCGCTCGGCCTCCTGCCCGGGGACGTGGTGGTCGCGGTTGAAGGGCGCAAGGTGGACGATGCCGCGGAGCTGAGGCGCATCCTGCGCTCCTATACCCAAGACGAAGAGATCGAGTTCAGCATCCGGCGCGATGGCGCGGAGACCACGGTCGTGGGTACCATTAACCGACCCTGAAAACCACCGCACCACCAATCCACCACCCCGCGGCCCTTGACCGGCCCGGGGGGCCCGGGAGCGCCTGGCCGAAGCCTTGATCGAATCCGTACTCGTCGCCAACCGGGGTGAAATCGCGCTCCGGGTGATCCGGGGTGCCCGCGAGATGGGTATCCGCACCGTCGCGGTGTACTCGGAGGCCGACCGCACCTCGCCCCATGTGCTTCACGCCGACGAAGCGTACTGCATCGGTCCCCCGCGGGCGTCGGAGAGCTACCTGTCGGTGGACAGGCTCCTCGAGGTGGCCAGGCGGTCGCGGGCGCAGGCCATACATCCCGGCTACGGCTTCCTTGCCGAGCGTGGCGACTTTGCCGAGGCGGTCGCTGAGGCCGGGCTCGTCTTTGTCGGACCCTCGGCATGCACGATCCACGCCATGGGGGACAAGACCGAGGCGCGGCGGCGCATGGCAGCGGCCGGCGTGCCCATCGTGCCGGGTACCGACACGCCGCTCACCTCCGGGCGCGATGCCACCCGCGCGGCCGAGTCCGTGGGCTTCCCGGTCGTGCTCAAGGCGGCAGCGGGGGGCGGGGGGAAGGGGATGCGCGTCGTCCAGCGGGCGGACGAGGTCGCCGGTGCCTTCGAGACGGCCAGCCGCGAGGCCCAGGCCGCATTCGGGGACGGCAGCGTCTATGTCGAGCGATACCTGGAGCGGCCGCGCCATATCGAGATCCAGCTCTTCGGAGACACGCACGGCAACGTCGTGCACCTCTTCGAGCGGGAGTGCTCGATTCAGAGGCGTCATCAGAAGCTTATCGAAGAGGCGCCCTCTCCACTCCTGACGGGCGACGAGCGGCGGGACATGGGAGAGGCGGCCGTGCGGGCGGCCCGGGCGGTGGACTACACCGGGGCGGGCACGGTCGAGTTCCTCCACGCCGGCGGCGAGTTCTTCTTCCTCGAGATGAACACCAGGCTGCAGGTCGAGCATCCGGTCACGGAGCTGGTGACGGGCATCGACCTCGTGGAATGGCAGTTCCGCGTCGCCGCGGGCGAAGCCCTTCCTCTGCGCCAGGAGGAGATCCCGCTGCGCGGCCACGCGCTCGAGTGCAGGATCACCAGCGAATCGCCCTTCGACGGCTTCCTGCCCGCCACGGGCGTCGTCGACGAGCTGGAGGTGCCCGGCGGGCCGGGTATCCGCTGGGACGGGGGCATCGCTCGCGGCACGGAGATCGGACTGCACTACGACCCCCTCCTCGGGAAGCTGATCACCTGGGCGCCGGATCGCCGCCTGGCGGTGCGCCGCATGAAGCGGGCGCTCGATGAGTTGAAGATCGGCGGCGTCTCGACGAGCGCGCCCCTGCTGCGCCGGATCATGGACGAGCCGGACTTCCGCAAGGGCCGCCTGTCCACCGCGTATCTTCCCGAGCACCCCGACCTCTGCGACACAGGGTTCTCGACGCGGAAGCAGGACGCGCTCCTTGCGGCCGCCGCCCTGCTTGAGCACCGCAGGCGCCGCGACCGGGCAGCGCCCCGAATCCGCCGCGGCGGCCGCGCACTCTCGACATGGCAGCGCCGGGTGAATCTCGACGGGAAGGCGCCCACGGAAGCCCCGGCGGTCGCCAAAGCCGGGCCCCGCCGATCGGATGACTGAGGCGACGATGCCGATCCCGCCCGCCCGCTACGTCGCCTCGCTCAACGGCGAACTGCACCAAGTGACTGTTGCGGAAAACGGCGACGTCACCGTGGACGGGCGCAGCTACGCTGCTTCGCTTGCGGCCGCGAGCCCGCCGGCCGGATACTCGCTGCTCCTGGACGGTGCATCGGTTGCGCTCCTGGCCCGGGCGGGCGCGCCGGGCGAGTGGGAGGTGGGCGTCGATGGCCGGTCCGTCACGATCGAGGTGCTGGACGAGAGGCAGGCGAAGATCCGTGAACTCTCCGCGATCGCCGGAGGTGCGGCCGGAGTCTCCTGTCTCAAGGCTCCCATGCCCGGCCTGGTGGTGCGGGTGGCCGTGGAGGAGGGCGAGGTGGTGCAAGCCGGGACCACGGTGGCCATTGTCGAGGCCATGAAGATGGAGAACGAACTGCGCGCCACGGCCACCGCGAGGGTCGCGCGGGTGCTCGTGGGCCCGGGCGATGCGGTGAAAAAGGCCCAGGTTCTGGTGGAATTCAGCGAAGTGGACGGAGTCTAGCAGCGCGTGGACAAGAATCCGGAAGACGGCGGGGCGGCCTTCGACGGGTTGCCGGAAGGGTTCAGCGCCGAGACCGACCTCGGGGAGCCGGGCAGCTTCCCCTTCACCCGCGGGGTCTATCGGACCATGTACCGGGGACGGCGCTGGACGATGCGCCAGTACGCCGGCTTCGGGACCGCCGAGGAGACCAACCGCCGCTACCACTTCCTCCTGGACCGAGGCACGACGGGCCTTTCGGTCGCCTTCGACCTGCCCACCCAGATGGGCCTTGATTCCGATGCTCCCCTGGCCGCCGGGGAGGTGGGGCGGGTGGGCGTGGCGATCGACTCCCTTGCGGACATGCGCACCCTCATGCACGGCATCGACCTCGCCCGCATTTCCTGCTCGATGACCATCAACGCGACCGCCCCGATCCTGCTCGCGCTCTACACCGCGGTGGCCGACGAGACCGGCGTGTCGCGCGCATCGCTCAGAGGCACCGTGCAGAACGACGTCCTGAAGGAGTACATCGCGCGCGGCACGTACATCTATCCGGTGCGGCCCTCGCTTCGGCTGGTGAGCGACCTGATGGCGTTCTGCGCGGCCGAGCTCCCACGCTGGAATACGATTTCGGTATCGGGCTACCACATCCGCGAGGCCGGTTCCACCGCCGCCCAGGAAGTCGCCTTCACGCTGTCGAACGGCATCGAGTACGTGCGCCGCGCACTGGCCCGCGGAATCGCGCTGGAGGACTTCGCCCCCCGCATCTCGTTCTTCTTCGCGGCCCACAGCGACCTCTTCGAGGAAGTCGCGAAGTTCCGCGCCGCCCGGCGGATCTGGGCGCGCACCATGAGGGAGCGCTTCGGCGCCTCCGACCGGTCGTGCCGCCTTCGCTTCCACACGCAGACCGGCGGCTCCACGCTGACCGCCCAGCAGCCGATGAACAACGTGGTGCGCGTCGCCGTGCAGGCGCTGGCGGCCGTGCTCGGCGGGACGCAGTCGCTGCACACCAACGGCTACGACGAGGCCCTGGCGCTGCCCACGGCCGAGGCGGCGGCGCTGGCCCTGCGCACGCAGCAGATCCTGGCCGAAGAGTCCGGCGTCGCCGACCGGGCCGATCCCCTCGGCGGCAGTTTCCTCGTGGAACACCTCACGGACCGGATCGAATCCGAGGCGCTCGCGCTGATGGGTCGGATCGAGGAGAGGGGCGGGTCGTCCGGCGCGATCGAATTCATGCAGGAGGCGATCCACCGCGCCGCGTACCGGTACCAGCTCGATATCGAGGCCGGGAAGCGCGTGGTCGTGGGAGTGAACCGGTACGAGACCCCGGACGTCCACGACTCGCCCCCGGGGCCCGACTTTCGCGAACTGGAGGCGCGCCAGACCACGTCGCTGCGGGTGTTCAAGGCGGCGCGGGACCCGGCCGGGGTCGCCGAACACCTGAGCGCGCTGAGGGTGGTGGCCGACAGCGACGCCAACATATTGCCGGCGATGATCGAGGCCGTGAAGGGCGGGGTCACCCTGGGCGAGATCAGCGACGTGCTGCGGAGCCTGTGGGGCACCTACGACACCCCCGCGTGAACGGCCGGCGATCCTATTATCATTGACAATGCCTACCTACGAGTACAGATGCGGCGATTGCGGCCGCGAGTTCGAAGTCTTCCAGAGGATGAGCGACAGGCCCGGCGCCCCCTGTCCCGGCTGCGGGCGCGCGGCCGAGCGCCTGATATCCGGCGGTGCCGGCCTGCTCTTCAAGGGCGACGGGTTCTACATCACCGACTACCGTTCGGACGACTACCGGAAGAAGGCCCGGGAGGAAGCCGGCGTGGGCGCGGGCAAGGACGGCGGCGCCAAGGGGTCCGAATCGAAGTCGTCCTCTCCGGACACCTCGAAGCCCTCCAGCGGGAGCGTGGGTGACGCGGCGAAGGGCGCGTCCGGTTCCGATTGACCCCCATGTTCGTCGAACGCATCTCGGACGCGCTGCGCGAGGCGGCGGCCGAACTGGGGGCCGAGGGCGCCAGGTTTCGCCTCGACCGGCCCAGGGAGGCGAGCCACGGCGATCTGGCGTCGAACATTGCTCTCACACTCGCGAAGCGGCTCCGCCGTTCTCCCCGGGACATCGCCAGCGACCTCAGGGACCGGCTGAACGGCCTCGAGGGGGTGGACCGGATCGACATTGCCGGGCCGGGGTTCCTGAATTTCTTTCTCGAAGTGGCGGTGGTAGGGGGCACGCTCCATACCATTCTGGCGAAGGGTGGCGACTACGGGCGCAGCGACGAGGGGGCGGGGAGGCGCATCATGGTCGAGTTTGTCTCCGCCAACCCGACGGGGCCGCTGCACCTGGGCCATGGCCGTCAGGCCGCCCTCGGGGACGCCATCGCGTCGCTGCTCGAGTGGTCGGGCTGGGATGTCCACCGCGAATTCTACTTCAACGACGCGGGCGGGCAGATCACCCGGCTGACCGACAGCGTATGGGCGCGCTACCAGCAGCTGCTGGGTCATGACACGCCGGTACCCGAGGACGGCTACCAGGGCGAGTACGTGTCTGAAATCGCCGGTGCCTTCCGGGACAAGGTGGGGCGGGTGCATGAGGGCGACCACGGCCCCGAAGCGACCGCTGCCATGCGTTCCTTCGCGGTTGAAATGCTGCGGGACGAGCAGAAGCGCGATCTGGCCGCCTTTGGTGTCCACTTCGACGAGTACTACCCCGAAACGCGGCTGTACTCGGAGGGCAGGGTGGCGGATACGATCCGTGCCCTCGATGAGACCGGGCTTACCTACCGGCTGGATGGCGCGGCGTGGCTGCGCACATCCGGATTCGGTGACCAGAAGGACCGGGTCATGGTGAAGAGCGACGGGTCGCCGACCTACTTCCTCCCCGACGTCGCCTACCACATGGGGAAGTGGGAGCGCGGATTCCACGAGGTCGTCAACGTGCAGGGCGCCGACCACCACAGCACGGTGGACCGTGTGCGCGCCGGGCTTCAGGCGCTGGGCCGTCCGGAGGGATACCCCGAGTACGTGCTGCATCAGATGGTGACGGTCGAGCGGGGCGGGGAGGAGGTGCGGTTCTCCAAGCGCGCCGGATCCTACACGACATTGGGGGAGCTGGTGGCCGAAGTGGGTGCGGATGTGGCTCGCTATTTCTTCCTCATGCGCCGGCCCGAGGCCCACCTCACCTTCGACCTGGACCTGGCGCTGGATCAGTCCGATCGGAACCCGGTCTACAAGGTGCAGTATGCCCACGCGCGTCTCTGGCGCCTGTGGGCACTCGCGCACAGGGAGTTCGGTGACAGCCCGGAGACGGCCAAGTCTGCCGACACTTCACTCCTGCGGACGCCGGCGGAGCGGGAAGTCATCAATCAGCTGGCGGAGTTCCCCGGTTTCCTGAGCCGCGCCGCGGCAGCCAGAGCGCCCCACCTGATCTGCGACTACCTCGAAAAGACCGCGGGCCTGGTCAATTCCTGGTATCAGACCGGCCACCCCAACCGGGACCCGTCGGCCAGGGCGCTGGTGCAGGATCCGGCGCTTCGGGCGGCCCGGCTGGCGCTGGTCACGGCCGCGCGGATCGTGCTGCACAACGGCTTGGCGGTGCTTGACCTCACCGCTCCCGAGAGAATGGTACGTGATCGCTGACCCGGGGCCTTCGCGGACGGACTCGACGGCCGCGGCCGCGGGTTCCGTTCTGGCGATCGGCAGTGTGGCGCTCGACGCGGTCGAAACCCAGTTCGGCGGGGTCGACGGAGTCATTGGTGGATCCGCCGTCTTCTTCAGCGCCGCGGCGTCCCTCCTCACCGGGGTGCGAGTGGTAGGGGTGATCGGGGACGACTATCCCGTCGAAGAATTGCGCTTTCTGCAGCAGCGGGGGGTGGACCTGGAGGGACTCTCCAGGCAGTCCGGGAAGAGCTTCTTCTGGGCGGGACGCTACCACGACGGCTTTGCGACGAGGGAGACCCTGGCTACGCGCCTGGGTGTCTTCGCCTCCTTCGACCCCGTGGTGCCCCCCGCCCATGTCGACTCGAAGATCGTCTTCCTCGGCAACATCGACCCGGTCCTGCAACTCGGGGTGCTGGATCAGGTGAGCGCTCCCCGGCTCGTCGCCGCCGACACGATGAACTACTGGATCGAGCGCACCCCCGACGCGCTGATGGAAGTTCTGGCACGGATCGATGTCCTGCTTGTGAACGATGAGGAGGCGATCCAGCTCTCGGGCTGCTCCGATCTGCCGGCTGCGGCCCGGTGGATCGGCGATCGGGGCACGCGCGTGGTCGTGGTCAAGCAGGGAGCGAATGGAGCGACCCTGTTCGCCGACGGCTGGAGCGTCTCCTGCCCGGCGCACGTGGTGAGCGCCCTGGTCGACCCGACCGGGGCCGGCGACGCCTTTGCAGGGGGCTTCCTGGGTTGGCTCGCCGCCAGCGGGGCGTGCGACCCGCCGGTTGGCCCGACGCCCGGGGATCTGCGGGAAGCCCTAGTTTATGGTTCGGCCATGGGCTCCTATGCCGTCGAGGCGTTTTCCATAGATCGGTTCCGGGACCTCGGCCGCGATGAAGTCGACGATCGGGTCCGCGCCCTCTCGAGCGGGCTCTCGCGTCGATCGGCAACCGGCACGGTGGGGGCAGGCGCCCTGGAGCACGGATGAACGATCCTCTGACCTACAAGGACGCTGGTGTCGATCTCGACGCCGCCGATCGGGCCAAGCGCTCCTTCGCCGCCCTCCTCGACGCCTCCGGCGACACGAACACGCTCTCCGGGCTGGGCGCGTTCGGGGGACTCTACGCCGTCCCCGAAGGGTTGGCGCAGCCGGTGCTGGTTGCCAGCGCGGACGGCGTCGGCACCAAGCTGAAGCTCGCGTTTCTCTCCGGCCGCCACGACACCGTGGGCCGCGATCTGGTCAACCATTGCGTGAACGACATCCTGGTCCAGGGCGCCGTCCCCCTGTTCTTCCTCGACTACCTGGCCACGGGTCAGCTGGACGAGGGGGTGGCCGCGCAGGTCGTTGGCGGCGTCTCGGGCGCCTGCCGCGAGAATCGGTGCGCTCTGCTGGGCGGAGAAACCGCGGAGATGCCGGACTTCTACGGCGAGGGCGAGTACGACCTCGCCGGGTTCGTCGTGGGCGTCGTCGAGCGGGACCGCATCCTCGACGGGTCGGCCGTGCGGCCCGGTGACCGGCTCGTGGCGATTCGATCGTCGGGGCTGCATACCAACGGGTTCACCCTGGCCCGCACCATCGTCTTCGAGCGCATGGGACTCACCGTGGACGATCCCTTCCCCGGCGAGTCGGCCTCGGTGGCGGACGTGCTGCTGCGCGTGCACCGATCCTACCTGGGGTCCGTGCGGCCTCTGCTGGACGAGGGCGCGATCAGGGCGATGGCGCATGTGACGGGTAGCGGGATCCAGGGCAACCTGCCGCGAGTGCTTCCCGAGGGTCTCGGCGCGCGCATCGACTGTGACTCGTGGACGGTGCCCAATGTCTTTCGGCAGCTGGGCAGGGCCGGGGGGGTGGAGCCCGGTGAGATGTTTCGCGTGTTCAACATGGGCGTGGGGATGATTCTGGTGGTGGCGCCGGATCGGGAGGCGTCCGTGCTGGCGGCACTCGGAGACGAGGCCTGGCCGCTCGGCGAGGTGGTTCGGGGTGCCGGCGTCGAATTGGCGGGAGTGGAGTCGGTTGGATAGCAGAGCTGTTTCCGGGACAGGTTGCCGCGCCGCGCGGGTTGTGCTCATTGCGCTTGTGCCGGGTTTCTCCCTGGGCGGGACGAGCTCGGTTGTCTCGGGGCAGAACCTCGGTGCCGAGTACGCGAGGGTGGAGGGGGTCGAGGATCTGGCCACGCGGTGCGCAGGGGGACACCCCGGGTTTGTCTCGCCCTGCCGCGAGATGTCCCTCGCCATCATGGCGGTGCAGGGAGGCGTGGGTCTGGCAACGGCTCTGGGCAGCGATATTCCCGGCACCTCCAGCACGCACGGACGGCGCCTCGGCCTGATGCCGCGGGTCGGGGTCGCGCTCTCCGCGTCGGCGGTTCGCTACGGGATGCCTCGCGTTGCGGCCTCGACGCCCGCAGGGTTGGCGGAGAACGAGAACGTCATTCTGGCAGGGCTCGGCGCGACCGCGTTTGCGGGCGTCCTCGACGGCTTTCAGCTCGCACCGACCGTCGGCGGTGTCCTCTCGGTCGATGCGCTCGCTTCCTACTCCCTGTTGAGGCTTCCGGCGGGCGCAGGGCTGACCGGGTCCGGATCCGGATTCGGTGCCGGAGCCCGCGTCGGACTCGTGCGCGAGTCCTTCACGCTGCCCGGCATATCGGTGTCCGCAGCCCGCCGCTGGCACAGTGACGTCCAGTTGGGCTCCACCGCTGACGGCAACCCTGGCCAGGCGACGACCGGGGTTACGGTTTCCTCGCTGCGCGCAACGGCCGGGAAGAACTGGTTTGTTGTCGGACTCATGGGCGGCGTGGGATGGGACCGCTATGAGGGCGACGTGGAGCTGTCGGTGCCCCGGGGTGCGGGCGTTCCCGGGTCGGTCACCGGCGATATCGCGTCAGAGCGTGTTCTGTACTTCCTGAGCGGGTGGTTCAGCTTCCTGCTGACCCGGTTGTCACTCGAAGTGGGGTTGGCCGAAGGGGTCGGCGATCCCTTTGAGAGCCGAACGGGCGCCTTCGAGCCGTCCGGTGCCACCTGGTTCGCCTCGACCTCGTTCAGGATCACACTTTGAGCCCCATCTCCCTTGAGGGATGTAGTGCAGAGGGCCTCAGCGATCTGGACAGCCGTCTCCTGGGGCGTGCCGTGGAATTGGGGCGTCAGGGTTGGGGCCGGGTCCATCCCAATCCGATGGTGGGGGCGGTCGTGGCCCGCGAAGGAAGGGTCGTGTCGGAGGGGCACCACGAAGTGTTCGGCGGGCCGCATGCCGAGGTCCTCGCCCTGGACGGCGTCGAGGACGGGCGGGGATCAACGGTCTACTCCAGCCTGGAGCCGTGCAATCACACGGGGAAGACGCCTCCGTGCACGGAAGCGCTGAGCCAGGCGGGAGTCGCGCGGGTCGTCTACTGGGCGGCCGAACCCGGCGCCGAGGCCGCGGGAGGGGGGGCGTGGCTCCGCCGCCACGGCGTGCAAGTGGACGGCCCCTTCGGTGACCGAGCCGATTGGGCGGCGGAGAATCCCTTCTTTTTTCATGCGGCCAAGGCCCGAAGGCCATACGTCGCGCTGAAGCTTGCGGTCAGCCTTGACGGATGCATCGCGCCGAAGGATGGACGGCGGTTCTGGCTCACCGGTCCGGAAGCCCGGGCGGAAGTCCACAATCTGCGCGCCGGATTCGACGCGGTCCTGGTGGGAAGCCGGACCTGGGAGGCCGACGACCCCTACCTTACGGCTCGCGGTAGCATCGAGCCCCGATCGCCTCCCGTGCCGGTGTTGCTCGATCGTCGCGGGCGGGCCGGCCCCGAACTCCGTGCGCTGCGTGGGGGGACCGAGGCCCAGGGGATCGTGTTCACCGACCCGGACCACGCCGCCGGCCTCGCCAGGCGACTCGCCGGCTGCGCCGATGTGCTTGCGGCTCCGGCGGCGCCCGGCGGGCTTGACCTCGAGGCGGTCTTACGCGCCCTGATGGAGCGCGGCATCGCCCGCGTCCTGTGCGAAGGCGGAGGCCGACTGGCGTCGACGCTGTTGGCCCTGGGCCTCGTCGATCGCCTCTATCTCTTCCTGGCGCCGGTTCTGATCGGCGCTGGCGGTGTACGGGCCTTCACGAGCGGATTCAGCGGCGACCCGGAAACGGTCGTTCGCCATTTCCGGGGGTGGCAGTCTCGCCTTGACCCGGTGAGATTCGGGAATGACACCCTTGTCGTCCTCGATCGGGGAGATTGAAAGGCTTGTTTACCGGAATCGTCGAAGCGGTGGGCGAGGTTGTCTCGGTCGAGAGGAAAGACGCCGGTCGCACCCTTGTGGTCGCGGCACCCTTCGCGAAAGAGGTGGCGGACGGGCAGTCGGTAGCGGTGGATGGGGCGTGCCTCACGGCTACTGCGGCGGACGACAGGAACTTTACAGTCGAGGTGGGGGCCTCCACCCTGGAGCGCACGGTCGCAGGCGGATACGCTCCTGGATCACAGGTGAATCTCGAGCGCGCAATCAGGCTGGGCGACCGGCTGGATGGGCATCTGGTTCAGGGACATGTGGACGGTCTGGGGATCTATCTCGGCGGGAGCACGACCGGAGAGACCCGGTTTCTCGACTTCGAGATTCCACCGGATGTCTTCTCGACGTCCATCCTCTACGGCTCGATCGCGCTCAACGGCATCAGCCTTACCGTGAACAGGCTGCGCTCCGAAGCGGTTTGCCAGGTAGCCGTCATTCCCTTTACGTGGAAGCACACCAATCTGTTCTCGCTGGCGCCCGGCGACAGCGTCAACGTGGAATGCGACCTCGTCGGCAAGTACGTCAGGCGGATGATCGAAACCCATGGCCTTTGATTCCGTTCCCGCCGCGATCCGGGACATTGCCAGGGGAAGGCTGGTCATCGTGGCCGATGACGAGGATCGCGAGAATGAGGGCGACCTGGTTTGCGCAGCCGACAGGATCACCCCGGACCTGATCAACTTCATGACGAAGTTCGGCCGCGGCCTGATCTGCGTTTCACTCACGCCCGAGCGCGCGGACGCGCTGGAGCTGCCCCCGATGACCGGCCGCAACACCGACCCGCACGGGACCGCGTTCACGGTTTCGGTGGATGCGCACCACCGCTTCGGAGTTACGACGGGCATATCGGCTCACGACAGGGCCAGAACCGTGGAGGTGCTGGCCGACACCGCTTCCGTTCCCGAGGACCTGAGGCGGCCAGGTCACATCTTCCCGCTGCGTGCCCGTTCCGGGGGCGTTCTGCGCAGAGTGGGCCAGACGGAGGCCGCCGTGGATCTCGCGCGGCTGGCCGGTCTCACGCCGGCCGGGGTGATTTGCGAGATCCTCAACGAGGACGGCACGATGGCCCGCCGAAGCGAGCTCGAAGTGATGGCGCGGGAACATGGCCTCAAGTTCATCACCGTGGAGCAGATGGTCGCCTACCGCCTGTCCCGGGAACGGCTCGTGACCAGAGTCGTGGAAGCTCCGCTGCGAACCTGGTGGGGTGATTTCCATGTCATCGGCTACAGGACCGAGATCGACGACCGGGTCCACATCGCCCTCGTGAAGGGCAACGTCGCAGGAAGGGAAGACGTTCTGGTGCGCATGCACGCCGAGAACCCCCTCGCCGAGACCTTCGGATCCACGGACGAACCGGGCGGAAACATGCTCGCCGGGGCGATGGAGCGCATCGGCAGGGTGGGTGAGGGGGTCATCGTCTACATCCACCGGGACCGTGCGGGAGACCGGTTGGTTGAGCGGCTGCGCGGGATTGTGGACCGGCCCGAGGTGGAGCCCGAGTCCTCGACTCACGGCCAGGTACTGCGCGATTACGGGGTCGGGGCCCAGATCCTCCTGGACCTGGGATTGAGCTCGGTCAGGCTGCTCACGAACAGCAAGCGGCACATTGTGGGCCTCGACGGGTACGCACTGACTGTGGCAGGACGGGAGCCATTCGACGGGTTGCGGATGACGAACGACGGGATGATGACGACAGCTGCCTTATCGGCGGCGGGAGGGGAGGGGGATGGTGGATGAATTGAAGGGCGATGGAGCACGAATCGCGCTGCTGGTCTCACGCTTCAACAACATGGTGACGGAACAGTTGTTGATGGGGGCACGGGAACGCTTTCTTGCTCAAGGGGTTGCCGAGGACGGAATCGCCGTCCTTCGGGTGCCCGGAGCGTGGGATCTTCCTCAGGCCGCGCGTCGCATCGCCGGGTCGGGAGAGTACGACGCGATCGTGGCGATCGGATGCGTCATCCGGGGCGAGACTGCCCATTTCGACTACGTTGCGGGAAACGCCAGCGACGGATTGGGCCAGGTGGCCCTCAACTCCGACATCCCCGTGATCTTCGGCGTTCTCACCACCGACACGGCAGAGCAGGCGATGTCGCGTGCCGACGTGTATGGTGCCAACTACGGCAGCGAATTTGCGGACTCCGCGCTAGCCATGCTGGCCCTTTACAGGTCCCGTGGGCCAAGCTAGGAGGTTGTCGTGCACCAGTCACTCGACCCCCAGGAACGGCGTGACCGCAGTCGCTCTCGTGCGTGGTACCTCCAGGTGCACTATCGATGGGAGACGGAGGGCGGTAAGCTGACCTTCCAGGAAGCCCTCGCCGAGACCTGCGAGCAGCGCCTCGTATCGCCGGCCAGACTGATCTATCTGCAGCGTCTGGTCACGGCGTTCGGTGACAACAGAGACGAGATCGAAGATGCCATCTCGACATCACTCGACAACTGGCGGCTGGATCGCCTTTCCGTCATGGACCGCGGCATTCTGCGGCTCGGGACCACCGAGATCCTGTTTCTGGAGGACCTCCCGGGGAAGGTGGCCATTCAGGAAGCGGTTCGTCTCGCGGAGCGGTATGGCGGGGCCGACTCTCCCCGATTCGTGAACGGCGTGCTCGATGCGGTGTATCGCGCGTCGAAATCAGGCTGAATCGGTGCGGTCGCGCTGATGCTCGCCGGAGGCCGGCTTCGGATCCTCGTGGTGAACTGGCAGGACCGCCTCAACCCCAACGCAGGCGGCGCCGAAGAGCATCTGCACCAGATCTTCGGGCGCCTCTCGCGCAGGGGACACAGGGTCACCCTCCTGTGCTCGGGCTGGGATTCCTGCGAGCCCTCCGCCGAGATCGACGGGATCCGCGTCTTGCGGACGGGAGGCCGGTACTCGTTCAACCTGTCGGCGCCTCTCAACAGTGGGCGGCTTCTGCGGGGCGAGCGCTTCGACGTGGTCGTCGAGGACCTGAACAAGGTCCCGATGCTGTCTCCCCTCTGGGTACCGGCGCCGGTACACCTCCTCCTGGTCCACCACCTCTTCGGAACGACCGCGTTCCGGGAAGCGAATCTCGGTCTGGCAACCGCGACCTGGCTCTTCGAGCGCATCATTCCGGCCGTGTACCGGGGGCTGCCCTGTGTTGCCGTATCGGAGAGCACCCGGGACGACCTCGCGCACCGTGGCCTCGATCCCGCGGATATCACCGTGATTCGCAATGGGGTGGAGCTGGACGACCTCGGACCGGCCACCGAGCGGTTTGCGACACCCACGATCGTCTATCTCGGCCGGCTGAAGCGATACAAGCGGGTCGACCTCGTCCTGAAGGCGGTTGCGCGGCTCCGGCAGCGTGGCATCGAAGTGGACACGATCGTGGCGGGCAAGGGTGACGCCAGGGCCTCCCTGGAGTCCGCCGTCCATGATCTCGGGATTGCCGATCAGGTCCGGTTCGCCGGGTTCGTTTCGGAGGAACAGAAAGGGGAACTGCTCTCGCGGTCCTGGGCCCATGTGCTGACTTCTCCGAAAGAGGGATGGGGGATCGTGAGCATGGAGGCGTCGGCTTGCGGCACCCCGACGGTGGCGTCCGATTCGCCGGGACTGCGCGAGACGGTGCGCCACGGCGAAACCGGATACGTCGTGCCGCACGGAGATGTGGACGCACTGGCCGACGCCCTGCTTCGTGTCATGGAGCCCCGGAATCGAGACAAACTGGGGCTGGCCGCCCGATCGATGGCGGAGGAGTATTCCTGGGAAGCGATTGCCGACGCATTCGAGGCGCACGTACTGTCGCTAACGGAAGGAGCGCGGACGATGGGGTTGGGCTGTTAGACTAGGACAGTCTGCCTGACTTCCGCGGCGGCAAACGGAGTCCGGCCCTACAACCCACTCCAACCTCTTCTCGAGGAGGTCACTACGTGACGCCGACACGCATAACAGCGCAGGGATGCGAGATCAGCCAGGCCATCCGCGACCACGCCGAGGCATTGGCCGCGCTCTGGCCCCGCTTCGATCCTGCGACCATGGCAGTCAGCTTCGTGTTTCAGACCGAAGGCCGCACCTGCACCGCAGAGGCCATCGTGTCACGCCGCCGCCGCCAGCCGGTGGTCGCCCGCGGCAGGGGTCCGGATTTCAGGGTGGCGATGGATGAACTGGATGGTCATGTCAGGCGGCTCCTCAGAAGGGACCGGGCCAAGCGGAAGGAGTACCGCATTTCGTGACGGGCTCGATCACCGTCGAGGAGCTCCTGGGTGCAAGACAGGATGCGCTGGGTCTTGAGTGCGTCACCCCGGACGTTTCCCTCGAGGGTTGAGTTACGCACCCCGATCTTTCCAATCCGGGCCTGTCGCTTGCCGGGTACACCGCCCGAATCGCCGAGGGGCAGATCCAGGTCTTCGGTGAGACCGAGATGAGCTACCTGTCCACCCTGCCACCGGATCAGGCGCGGTGGAGACTCGAGGCAGTGTTCGCCCGGGGAGTGCCGGCGGTGTTCGTCACGGGGGGGCAGGATGTCCCGCCCCCTTTTCTGATGGCTGCCCAGGACGCGGGCATACCCGTCTTTCGGACTCGCCTGGCAACGGGGGACTTCTACCGTGTCCTGAAGCCCTATCTGGAGGACATGCTCGCCCCGGCCACCACCGTGCACGGGTCGCTGGCCGATGTCTACGGGATCGGGCTGCTCTTTACCGGCCCGAGCGGGATCGGCAAATCCGAGTGCGTACTGGGTCTGGTGCAGCGCGGCCATCGCCTTGTAGCGGACGACCTCGTACTGGTCTCACGGCGGGGAACGGATGTCCTGATGGGCAAGGCCCACGAGCTGCAGAACTTCCATATGGAGATCCGCGGGATCGGCATCATCGATATCGCGTCGATGTTCGGGACACGTGCCACGCGGCAGAGGAAGCGAGTGGAGATCATCGTGGATCTGCAGTCGTGGGACGACGCAGAGGAGTACGACCGCACGGGCTTCGGCCGCGGGTCCACGGATATCCTGGGTGTGGAGATCCCGCGCCTCGTGATTCCACTGAACCCGGGGAAGAACCTGACGGCCATCAGCGAAGTCATCGCGATGAACCAGCTCCTCGCCTACTCGGGAGTCGACGTGCCGACCCGCTTCAACGAGCGGCTCAGGCACGCAATGAATCCGCGCGATTCCCTCATCGAGGACTATGAGTGACGTCGCAGCCCCGGGGCACTGGCCGGTACGGGGTGTGGTGGTCGCTCACGGTGAACTGGCCAACGGGCTTGTCAGCGCGGTCAGGCAGATCGCCGGCGTCACTCCCGAGGCCCTGGTCGGGATACCCAACATCGGCCTTGGACGCGAGGAGCTGTGCCAGCGAATCCGCGAGGCTCTGGTGGGTCCCCGCAATCTGGTGTTCACGGATCTGCCAGGCGGGAGTTGCCACCTGGCGGCGATGATCGTGATCCGGGATCTGCCCGAGGTGCCGGTGATTACCGGCGTGAATCTTCCGATGCTGCTGGACTTCGTCTTCAACCGGGGACTGGAGCTCGAGGAACTTGTCCCGCGCCTCACCGAAAAGGGGCGGGCCGCGATCATCGGCAACCGGCCCAAGCCCTGCTGAACGATGAAGCACACGGTTTCGGTCGAGGTCCCCAACCCGTTGGGAATGCACGCTCGCCCTTCCGCCGAGTTCGTCAAGCTCGCCGGCACGTTTTCCTCGTCCATCACGGTCATGCGGAATGACCTGTCGGTGAATGCGAAGAGCATCATGGGCGTGCTGATGCTGGCCGCCGAGCAGGGAAGCAGCCTTGTCATCACGGCAGAGGGGGCCGACGCACACCGCGCAGGCGAAGCCCTGGCCGCTCTCGTGAGGGACGGATTCGATGAGTGACGCGGACAGAAGCGACCCTGCCGGTCGGAGCGGGCGCTCCCGGGCGATTGTTCTCGCGGGCTCAGCCGCGTCGGAAGGCATCGCCATGGGGACCGCCTGCCGGGTCGCGTGGGGCGTTCCCGAGGTCCCGCCGGCCGCAGCCGTCGCGCGGGAGGCTCGTGATCGGGAGATGCAGCGTTTCGGCGCGGCCCGCGAATGGGCCCGATGCCGGCTTGAGGAGCTCAAGGGCGAGACCGAGTCCCGCCTCGGGAGCGTCGAGGCAAGGATTTTCGATCCGCAGATCCTCATGCTGGACGATCCGGAGGTCGTGGCGGGAACCGAGGGGTACATAGTCGAAAACGGCCTGTCGGCGGCCCGCGCCTTCGACCTGCGCATGCTGGAACTCAAGGAGCGCTGGTCCCGCACTTCCCACCCCATGGTGCTGGATCGGCTGAACGATCTCCAGGACCTCAAGCTGCGCGTCCTGAGCCGACTGCTGGACCTGCCCAATCCCTGGGATATCGAGACCGGCAGCGGCGTGGTCGCGGTGGCGCGCAATCTGACGCCCAGCTTCGTGGCTCGGCTCGATGCTGCCGACGTGGTCGGCATCGCCACGGATGAAGGGTCCCGCACGTCGCACTGGGCGATTCTGGCCAGATCCCTCGAGATCCCGGCTGCGGTCGGCCTCGGCGACGTATCGGAAAGGGCAGCGGACGGTCAGTTGATCATCGTCGACGGCGGCACTGGACGGATTGTCATCGATCCCGACGCCGAAGAGCAGGAGCGGCTGGAGCGGCGGCGCTCGAGACTCCGCGACTGGCGACAGATCGCGCTCAGGGAGGAGGAGGATTCGGCCATCCCGGACCGGCAGGGCATCACCCTGCGCGCGAATCTGGATCTGCCGGCAGAGGCGGCTCGCGCCAGGAACCACGGCGCCCAGGGCATCGGCCTGTTTCGCACCGAATTCCTGGTGGTCGGCCGCAACGCCATGCCGGGAGAGGAGGAGCAGTACAGGGCCTACAGGGCAGTTGCCCGCGCCTTCCCCTCCCATGCAGTTCTGATCCGCACCTTCGATCTCGGGGGCGACAAGTTTCCGATGTTTCTCCGTGCGTCGTTCGAGGAGAACCCGTTGCTGGGAAGACGTGGAGTGCGGGTGTGCCATGACGAGCCCGAGCTCTTTCTGACCCAGCTGCGCGCCATTCTCCGCGCGGCAGTCCACGGCGACATCCGGATCATGGTGCCCATGGTGAACGGGACCGACGAGATTTCTGTGGTCCGCGAACTGCTGGGTGCCGCAAGAGCTGATCTGCAGCGCCAGGGCGTTCCGATGGGTGACGGAATCAAGCTTGGAGCGATGATCGAGACGCCGGCTGCCGCGCTCAATGCCGCCGCCCTGGCGCCCCATGTGGACTTTCTTTCCGTCGGCACCAATGACCTGGTTCAGTACGCGCTGGCTGTGGACCGGACCAACGCGCGGCTGGCCCACATGTATGACCCGCTGCACCCGGCGGTGCTCCGCCTGATCAAGATGGTTGTAGCGGCAGGTCGCGACGCGGGCATCGAGGTAAGCGCCTGTGGAGAGATGGCGGGCAGACCCGGGGGCGCGTTCGTCCTCGTGGGGCTCGGTGTGGAGGCGCTTTCGGTAGCGTGGCCGTCGCTCCCCGAAATCAGGAATCTCCTTCGCACCCACAGTCTTGCAGACATCCGGGCGGCTGCCGCCCGGGCGCTCGATGCGCCCACGAGCGACGCTGCGAAGCGCGCTTTGTCCGAATCTCTGCAGGGCACGGCCGGCCGGCGGCTATTCCCCTTGGGGCCGTGACCATTATCGTAGTTACCCCAACCCGATCCCTCAGCCTTCCCTTGAAAAGCAGAATACGTTGAATTGCCGCCTGTTTACCTCCGAGTCCGTGACTGAAGGTCATCCCGACAAGCTCGCGGACCAGATATCCGATGCCGTCGTCGACGCAATCCTCAAAGACAATCCGAATGGACGCGCCGCGTGCGAGACGCTGGTCACCACCGGTCTGGCTCTGGTCTCCGGGGAAGTGAGCGGAACTACCCGGCTGGACATTCCGGGTCTCGCGCGCCAGGCCATTCTCGACGCGGGCTACGACCGGCCGGAATACGGCATCGACGGCGAGACCTGTGCGGTCATTACGGCGATGGACGGTCAGTCTCCCGAGATCGCTGCGGCCGTCAACGCGAGGAGTGACGGCGAGACCAGGAAGCCCCTCGGTGCCGGCGACCAGGGAATGATGTTCGGCTTCGCCTGCGACGACACACGCGAGCTGATGCCTGCCCCGATTTCTGTCGCTCACGCCCTGGTCAAGCGGTTGTCGGACGCCCGCAAGGAGGGCGAGATCGAATGGCTTCGGCCGGACGGCAAGTCACAGGTGACCTTTGCCTACGATGAGCAGTGGAATCCCCGGCAGATCACCACGGTGGTCCTCAGTGCCCAGCACGATCCCGGAGTCACGCCGGACCGGATCCGGGAGGAACTCATCGCGAAAGTTATCCTGCCGGTGCTGCCGGAGGAGTTCGCGCCCGACCCGCGCGCAATCAACTATCACATCAATCCCAGCGGGAGCTTCACGCGGGGCGGGCCGCACGGCGACGCCGGACTGACCGGCCGCAAGATCATCGTAGACACGTACGGCGGCCTGGGCCGGCATGGTGGCGGCGCGTTTTCCGGCAAGGACCCCACGAAGGTGGACCGCTCGGGTGCCTATGCGGCGCGGTGGGCGGCCAAGAACCTCGTCGCCTCCGAAGCGGCGTCCCGCTGCGAGGTGCAGCTCGCCTACGCGATCGGTGTGGCGGAGCCGGTGCAGATCTGGGTGGACTCGTTCGGAACGGCCCGTCGCGGGCTCGACGACGGGATGCTGTCGGCGGCCGCGCAACAGGTCTTCGACTTCCGCCCGGAATCGATCATCCGCGACCTGCACCTGGCGGCGCCAGTGTTTGGCCCCACTGCGGCATACGGTCACTTCGGCCGTGATCCGGAAGGGGCGGCAATCGGTGGCCGCGAGGTCCAGCTCTTCGGTTGGGAGCGGCTCGACAGGGTGGGCGACCTCAGGACGGCGCTGGACCTGTAACGCTCCCCGACTGAAGTCCTCCCGAAGTGCAGCACGAAGCGCACGGGTTGTGTAACGCCACTGCAGGGCGCATCATCGGCTGAGGGATTGGGACCCGGGCGGCGTAGCACTCGTCGAGGCGCAACCGGCAACGCAAGGAGAACATCGTGATCGAGGTCAGGGTGCAGAGTCTTGCGTTCGACAAGACGTCGAACACGCCGGTCGTCATTCTGAAGGACACGGGGAGCGAACGTGTCCTCCCGATCTGGATCGGTCCGGGCGAGGCGAGCGCCATCGCCATGCACATGGGGGGAGTCGCGTTCCAGCGGCCGCTCACGCACGACCTTCTCGTGGCGGTGCTGGGTGGGCTCGGGGGTACGCTCCAGCGCGTGCTCATCACCCGCGTTCAGAACAGCACCTATTTCGCCGAGCTGATCATCGACCGGGACGGCGACATCATCTCCGTCGACGCACGGCCCTCCGACTCGATCGCGATCGCCCTCAGGGCACAGGCGAGCATCTTCGCCGAGGAGGCCCTGCTGGAGTCGGTGGCCAGCGCGATGGCTGTGGAGCAGGACGACGATGCCGGTGAGGAAGACGACGGCATGAGCGGAGAGGAACTCGAAGAATACCTCCGCGGGATGCATCCCGAAGACCTCGGGCGGTTCGAGCGCTGAACGCCTTCCTGTCTCCCAATGCGGTGCCGCCGCGCCGATGGGCCCCTCGTACGCTATACGCCTTCGCCTGGCTCTGCGGAACGTCATTCGCGCCCCAGGCAGTGTCTTCCCAGGAGCCCGCCCCGCTCGTCATCTCGGGCGAGGTCCACATCGGCGAAGAGCCCGCGGACACCGGGACCGTCGTACTCCACCGTGTCTCCACATTCTTTACTGGTGAGGTGGACAGCGTCTCTGTGGAACCGGGCGGCGGTTTCGAATTCATCGTCCCGGCACTCGCCGAACCCTTCGGCGACGACGTCTACTTCGCCTCCATCCGGTATCAGGGAGTGCTCTATTTCGGCGGGCCGGTGACCGAGGCTGCCGACACCGTGGGCACCTACCTGATTCACGCATATCCCGCCGTCGGCGCCGCACCGGAAACACGGCTTCCCGTCAGAATTCGGAACACCTTCGTCGAGCGGGCCGAATCAGGCACGGGCTGGCGCGTCACCGACCTCTTCGAGATCGAAAACCGCACCCGCACGACGATCATCGCCAGCGAGGCCGGCGCATCATGGTCGTACACGCTGCCGCCAGGGGCGGTCGACTTCGCGGTGGGGCAGAGTGACCTGACATCCGACGCGGCCTCGTTTCGGGGGGGGCGGGTGCACACGTCATCGCCCGTCCCTCCCGGAGAGAGCGTCTACCTGTTTCGCTACAGCATCCCCGAAGACGCCTTCAAGCTGCCGCTGGAGGGAGCGACCGAGTCCATGGAACTCCTCTTCAGAGAGCCAGCGGGGGAGCTCACGGTGGGCGGACTCGCGGCCGTCGGTCCCATGGACCTGGAGGGAAGCACCTTCCGGCGCTTTGCCGGCCGGGAACTCGCTCCCTCGGTTGTTACCGTGGAGCCGGGACAGGCGCTGACCCCGTCGAACTCGATCCCGCTCGTTGCCGTCCTGCTGGCGCTCGCGCTGACCGTCGCCGGTTCCCTCCTGGCGATGCGCGCCCGCCCGCGTCCGTCGGGGGTGGCGAGCGCGCGGCGTCTGGCGCTGGTCGAGATCGCGCGCCTCGACGAAGCCCGGCAGCGCGGCGAGGTGGAGGTCGACGACTACGACCGCCGCCGGGGGGCGCTGCTCAGGGAGCTGAAGGGGTAACGACCCCCGGATGTCGATCCTGACGACGCCCGCGATCCTCCTCCGGTCCCATCCCTATTCGGAAACCAGCCGCGTGCTTCGGTTCTATACGCGCGACATGGGCCTGCTGGGCGTAATGGCCCGAGGCGTACGGAAGGGAGCCTCCAGGGGGCGGGGCGGGACGGCGACCTTCGGCGAAGGCACGGCGGTAATCACCTTCCGCGACAGCCGCGACCTCCAGTCCCTGCACGAGTTCACTCCAGCGAAGGCCCATCTGGGACTGGCCCGGGATTTCCGGCGACTGGCCGGCGCTTCGGTTGCCGCCGAGCTCGTGTTGCGCCACGCCCACCAGGAGCCCCATCCCGAGCTCTTCGACGCCCTCTCCAGCGGGTTCCAGCGACTCGAAGACACCGGCCCCGATGAAGTCGTCGGAGAAGTGCTGGCATTGTGCTGGAGCATCGTGCAACTGCTGGGGTTCGGTCCCGAACTGGATGTATGTACCGCCTGTGGCGTCCCGTTGGAGGATGACGAGATGGGGCGTTTCGACCTGGAACAAGGGGCGATTCGCGGGCCGGACTGCCCGGCGGCGGAGGGATCCCGCCGTGTCGGTCCGGGGGCCAGAGCTCAACTGGCTGCCTTCCTGCACGGCAAATCGCCGCCAAACCTGCGCGGCCATCGGGCGCACCTTTCCCTGCTGGACGACTTCACCACCTTTCACATGCTCGGTGGACGCCGCCTCGATTCGTTTCGCTTCCTGGAACCCGCCAGCCCCGGCGATCGCGATGCCCCTGCCCAGACCTGAATCCGCCTCCCCGCCGCAAGTGCCCCTTCTCGCGCGAGCAGAGCCATGCAACCCGCCAGCCTGATCCTTGGGACGGCGGGCCACATCGATCATGGCAAGACGTCGCTGGTGCGGGCCTTGAGCGGTGTGGACACCGACCGCCTGGCCGAGGAGAAGGAGCGCGGCATCACGATCGAACTCGGGTTCGCGCAGTATGCTCCCGAGGAAGGCTGCTCCTTCGGGATCGTGGATGTGCCCGGACACGAGGGATTCGTCCGGACGATGGTGGCGGGCGCGACCGGGATGGACCTCGTGCTCCTCGTCGTCGCCGCGGACGAGGGGGTGATGCCTCAAACCCGCGAACACATGGCGATCATCAGGCTGCTCGGGGTGGAGGGCATGGTGATCGCCCTCACCAAGACCGACCTGGTGGACGAGGAGTGGATCGAGCTGGTCACGGAAGATGTTCAGGATCTGCTCGACGGCACCCCGTATGAGCGCTCGGAGATCGTACCGGTTTCGGTGGAGGATGCCCCGAGTCTGGCCAAGCTGTCACGGGCGCTGGTGCGCTGTGGCTCGCTGGCCCGGCAGAGGGCGGTGAAGGACCTCTTCCGCCTCCCCGTGGATCGCGTCTTCGCGGTCGAGGGCGCGGGAACGGTCGTCACGGGCACGCTCTGGTCGGGAGCGCTGTCCAGGGGAGACACCGTTCGGATCCTCCCTGGCGGCGGGGAGGCCCGCGTACGCGCCGTGCAGGTCCACGGAACCCGGGTGGACGGCGCCCGGGCGGGTCAGAGGACAGCTCTGGCCCTAACGGGGGCGGCCGTGAGGCGCGGAATGATCGCCCGCGGCGACGTCCTCGTCGCGCACTCGAGCTGGTCCCCCTCGATGATGCTGACCGTCCAGCTGGACGCCCTGCACGACAGCGGGTGGCGCCTGGTGGCTGGGCAGCGCGTCAGGGTCCATCTGGGAACGGTCGAGGTCATGGCCCGCGTCGCGCTCTTCGGCATGGACGAGGTGGCGCCGGGCGAGCCGGGACTCGCGCAGTTGCGGTTGGAAGGGTCCGTGGTCGCACGCTGTGGCGACCGTTTTGTGATCCGCTCCTACTCGCCCGTCACCACGATCGCGGGCGGCGTCGTCCTGGAACCGGCGCCTCCGAAGCGAAAGCGCATCTCCGGTGCGGAAGCCGGCGCCCTCGAAGCCTTGTCCCGGGGAGGCGGGGCCGCCGTGCGGGGCGCGGTGGCGCTCGCCGCCTGGAGTGGATTGCAAGCGGATGCCCTTGGAGTGCTGGCCGGATGGACCGGAGCGACCGCGGCCCTTCCCGGCGACCTGCCGCACATCCACGGCAATCTCTTCGATCCGGCGATCGTCGCCGATGGCGAGGGGCGCATTCTCGCGGCTGTGGAGCGCCACCACCGGATTCATTCCCTGGAGGCGGGCACGCCGCTGGACAGACTGCGCGCCACTCTCCCTCCTCGCTCCCATCCAAAGCTCGCCGACGGACTTGTGGCGCGGTTGGCGGGAGCCGGACGTCTGGTGATCGAGGGGAAGGTGGCGCGTCTTCCCGACTTCGAGGCTGTTCTGTCGACCGGCGAAGAGAAGATCGCCCACCGGATCATGGAAGTCCTGTTAACCGAAGGGCTCCGGGGACCCAGCACAGACGAACTCGGGATGCGGTTGGCCGGCGCGGGCCCACGCCTTGAACCCGTCCTCGAATTCCTCAGGGCGAAAGGGCGAATCCATCGGCTGGGGGACGCCTTCTGGGTCGCCTCGAGCGTCCTGGAGAGCGCCGCGTCCGATGTGGTGGAGCACTTTGGAGGCAGGACCGGCCTGGGGCCCGCCGACTTTCGCGAGGTGCTGTCAGTGACCCGGAAACACCTGATCCCGGTGCTCGCCTACTTCGATGCAGTCGGAGTGACAGACCGCACCGATAGTGGTCGACAGGTGGCCGCCACGGTTCCCTGAGGCGATCGGGGGAGCCTTTGGGGCAACCCGGCGCCCGGCATGCGTGTCCAAGTTGCATGTTGGCCACAAGCACGAGAATCTTCTTGACGTGGGTAGTCCATTGCCGGTAATATTGCCGACAGTCAGCCGGTGGCGAAGCGTCTGCGCTGGCGGGGCGCCTGCGCCAGGGTTGCGAGAAGCCATCCGGATTCCTTCGACCATTGGAGGGACACTCGTAACAACGCTACTGATTTGCAGGCAGGACAAACCATGAGGCTCGTGTCGCTGGTGTCGGCACTCCTGATCACGGGATGGGCGGAGTTCGGTGTCGCCCAGGAGCCTCCTTTGCCCGTCGACGAGGAAGCACGCGACGGGGACATCGGCTTCAGACTGGGGCAGAATTACCCCAACCCCCTCAATGCCCAGACGCGGACGCGGATTCCTTTCGAGCTTTTGGATCCGCTGTTCGCGACCGGCGAGCCGGTGACCGTGTCGATCCGCATCTTCAACATCCTCCAGCAGTATGTAGCCGCACCCGTGGCGCTGGGGTTCATGGGCGGGGAAGGACTGCCGATGATGCAACTGGAATACACTTCTCCCGGTCGCTATGAGGCGTACTGGGACGGGCGCGATCGAAACGGCAACCAGGTCGCGTCGGGGGTGTATTTTGTCCAGATGCTGGTGAACGGCCAGACCATTTGGCGAAAGATGTTCGTCACCAGGTAGCTCCGTCGTTACGAGCCACCCCCAAACCAACCATGCCGACGCGCCTTTCGATGGTGCGCAGCATCCGGTACCCGCACGGCCGGCTTCGCGCGGTCAGATCCCCTTCGCGTCGAGAAGACCGAGAAACTCCTCCGGGGTAGCAATCGTGTCGAGCCTGGCCGGGACCTCGGGGTCCTTCGCGAACTGCGCCACCTTGCCCAGCACCGGGAGGTACTGCCCCGACACTTCGAGCGGAGGGGCCACGATCAGAAAGAAGTGGGAGACCGGGCGTCCGTCGATCGCCTGAAAGTCCACCCCACTCGGCTTGCGGCCATAGGCCAGGTGGAGATGGCTCACGACCAGGGAGCGGCAGTGCGGGATGGCGATGCGCTTGCCGATCCCCGTGGAACCGAGGTTCTCGCGCCGCCTCAGCGTCCGCAACAACGTTCCGAGGGACCTCCGGTCAAGGTCCAGGAGCGCCAAAAGCGTTTGCAGGATCTCGTCCTTGGTGTCGCCGGCCAGATCGAGGTCGATCCTTTGTGGACTCAGGTAGTCCCGAAGCTGCATGGGCGGGCTGAACGCTCCCTGGCGGGGTTGCACTGTCACGGGGAGGCGAAGGTATGGAGGACGCCGCCACGAGGCTACCCCCGCCGACGTGCGCGATTAGCTTGGAAACATGAACGCACTGCCCTTCGACTTGCCGGACAACCCGGACACGCCCCTTTTCCTGGCCCCGCAGGCCGGGGTTTCGGAGTCTCCGTTTCGGAGACTGTGCCGCAGTTTCGGAGCCGATGTCGTGCTCACCGAGTTTGTGAGCGCCGAGGGCATCGTGCGGCAAAACGATCGCACCGCCCGCTACCTCCGCTTCCACGACGACGAGCGGCCGATCGGCATTCAGATCTTCGGCGCCGACCCCGCGCGCATGGCGGAAGCTGCGGCTCTCGTGACGGAGACGTACGCCCCCGACTTCGTCGACATCAACTTCGGATGTCCGGTCAAGAAGGTGGTCAAGCGCAACGGTGGCTCGGGCTGCCTGCGCGACCTGGGTCTCGTGCGGCGGATCATCGAAGCGGTGGCGCGCGCCACGACGCTGCCGGTCACCGCGAAGATCCGTTCCGGCTTCGACGAGGCGACCCGCGACCCGGTGGCGATCGGACAGGTCTGTCAGGACGCCGGCGCCCGCATGGTCACGCTCCACCCTCGCACCCGCGCCGACATGTACTCGGGAAGCGCCCGCTGGGAGGAGATCGCCGCACTCGCGAGCACGCTGGAGATTCCCGTGATCGGCAACGGCGATGTCCGCACCGGCGAGGACGCGCGCCGAATGAGGGACGAAACCGGCTGCTACGGGGTGATGATTGCCCGCGGATCGCACGGTGCGCCCTGGCTCTTCCGGCAGTCCCGGGCAGCCCTGAACGGAGATCCCGTTCCCGGCGAACCCGACATCGCCAACCGTTTCTCCATCTGCATGCAGCATGCCGACAACGCGGCCGCATTCGAGGACAACCCGGACAAGGCCGTACGCGAATTCCGGAAACACCTGGGGTGGTACACGAGGGGAATCCCCGATGGCCGCAGCCTGCGCCAGCGGCTCTTCCAGATCGAAGATGCCGGCGAGGTGCGTTCCGTGCTGGAAGGGTACCTGAGGCAGCAGGGGGCTTTCCCAGCCGAACAGGACTCGACTCCCGCCGCCTCCACGATTCCACAGGTGTCACCTGACAAGCCCGCCTGGGCCGGCAGCCCGGCTTCCCCGTAAGGAATCCACCCAGTGAAGCGAAAGCTGACCATCCTCGGCATCCTGCTGCCGATCATTCTCGTCTCCGACATCGTCACGAAGCGGTGGGCGCTGGCCGCTCTCGCTGATGCTCCCAACTCCGACTTCATGGGCGGCTACGTTCCTCTCACGCTGCATCTGAACACGGGTGCCGCGTTCGGAATCTCGATTGGAGATGATCCGCGCTGGTTCTTCATCGGGGCGGCACTTCTGGCGCTGGGGGTGATGATCGCGCTGCTGATCCGTGCCCTCGACGACGACTACCCGAGGATCGTTTCCCTGGGGCTGGTGATATCCGGCGCCCTCGGCAATCTCGTCGATCGGATCAGGTGGGACCGGGGCGT
>LXNI01000192.1_pt1 | contig 76906 bp, 67 predicted proteins | sample 809091 | NCBI WGS metagenome assembly LXNI01 (sample SAMN04870527, study PRJNA318959) | sponge metagenome | biome: 01000161; feature: marine sponge reef; material: water | host: Sarcotragus foetidus | place: Greece: Milos, Mediterranean Sea | collected 2013-05-29 | depth 5-7 m
ATTCGACCGACGCGGCATCCCGGCTGACTGCGTTGCTCGTCGGTCGAATATTCCCGATATTCTCCCTCCTCGCGCCTTGTCAGCCGGGCGCCGCGCCGGTCTCGGTGCGACGGGGGACTTTTGTCATGGGCTGCTTGCAGGTATGGTCCGCAAATGGACCTGAACTTCCTGGACTTTGAACAGCCCATCGCCGAGCTTGAGGCGAAAATCGACGAACTCAAGTTCGTCGGGGACGATTCGGAGTTCAACATCACCGAGGAAATCGCTCGACTTCGCCGCGAGAGCGAGTCACTGACGCGCAAGATTTTCTCCAAACTGTCTTCGTGGCAGATCGCCAATCTCGCCCGGCATCCGCAGCGGCCGTACACCCTGGACTACGTTTCGAGGTGTTTTTCGGACTTCCAGGAACTGCACGGGGATCGCATGTATGCCGATGATCAATCACTTGTCGGCGGCCTCGCGCGCCTGGAAGGACAACCGGTGATGGTAATCGGTCATCAGAAGGGACGCGACACCAGGGAGCGGATACGGCGTAACTACGGAATGGCCAGCCCCGAGGGCTATCGCAAGGCGCTGAGACTGATGCACCTGGCCGAAAAGTTCGGTGTCCCCCTGGTGACCTTTATCGATACCCCCGGGGCCTACCCGGGCGTGGGCGCGGAGGAACGCGGCCAGAGCGAGGCGATTGCCCGAAACCTGTTGGTCATGGCCAGCCTGAAAGTGCCCATCGTGAGTATCGTCATCGGCGAAGGCGGCTCGGGCGGGGCGCTGGCCATCGGGGTGGCGGACCGCATTCTCATGCTTCAGTACGGGATCTATTCGGTGATATCGCCGGAGGGCTGTGCGTCCATTCTCTGGAAGAATACGGAAAAGGCGGCGGCGGCGGCCGAAGCCATGGGCATCACTGCGGAGCGGTTGCAGAAGCTCGGGCTGATCGACGAGGTCGTTCCCGAGCCGCTGGGCGGCGCCCACCGGAATTACCAGGCCACGGCGGAGGTGGTGAAGAATGCCCTGCTGCAGGCGCTCAACGACCTGCAGATTCTGTCTGCCGACGATCTGATCTCGAAGCGTCGCAGCCGCCTTGCCGGCTATGGAATGTACAAGGAAGGTTGAGTCTCGACCTTCGCAAGTGCATCTCCGCCGGTTCAATGCAACAACTGCTGGAAAGCCTCGGCCAAAGCCTGGCTGAACTGCCGGGCCCGCCGCAGAAATTCGCGGTCGCCTTCAGCGGCGGCCTCGATTCCACGGTCCTGCTCGCCGCGCTTTGCCGCTTGGCACCGTGTCGGGACGTGCGCGCGTTGCACGTCGATCACGCGCTGCATCCGGATTCGAGGGCATGGGAAAGTCACTGCAGGGCCGCCGCGGCGGCTCTTGGCGCAGGTTTCAAGAGCCTCCGGTGTCCAGTGGAGGCGATCCCGGGGGAGAGCCTGGAGGCACAGGCGCGCCACGTCCGGTACCGCGCACTCAAGAGCCTCATCGCGCCCGGCGAGACGCTGCTGACGGCCCACCACGCCGATGACCAGCTCGAGACGGTGATGATGCGACTGCTGCGGGGTACGGGCGTGAAGGGGTTGCGGGGTATCGCCGGCGTGCAGCCGTTCGGCGCAGGCTGCCTGGCCCGGCCGCTGCTCGGGGTGACGCGTGCGGACATCCTGGCTGCCGCGCAGTCCTTGGGGCTTGAATGGCTCGATGACCCCTCGAACCGTGATACGCGGTTCGACCGCAACTACGTCCGCGCCGAGTTGCTCCCCAGGATCACGGCACGCTGGCCGGCCGCGGCGCGCACTGTCGGGCGCGCCGCGAGCCAGATGGCCCAGGCCCAGCAAATCCTGGACGAAGTCGCCCGATCGGACGCCACCGGTGACCCTGGCCGGATCGAATGCCCGGCTCTGCGTGGCCTTTCCCCGGCCCGGCGGCGGAATCTGTTGCGCCACTCGATGGTTCAGCTTGGGCTGCCGGTTCCCGATACCCGGCAGATGGATACGCTTCTGAAAGCGCTTGAAGTACGGCGCCGCGATGCCCGGACCCAGGTCCGGTGGCCGGGCGGGGAGGCCCGAGTCTACCGGGACCACCTGTATCTGCTCGAGCCTCTGCCGGCCGCGTCGCCGGAGGGGTATTCGGGGGAGGTGAGCCTCGCGCGGCCGTGGAGGGGGCCCGAGGGCGAACTGCGGCTGGTTACGGCCACGGGACCCGGGTTGCCCGGTAACTGGGCCGAAGAGGGCTTCAGCGTTCAATTCCGAAGAGGAGGCGAGCGTTTCAGGCCGCTGGGGCGGCAGCACAGCCGCCCGCTCAAGAAATGGTTTCAGGAGGCGGGCGTGCCGCCGTGGCTCAGGGCCAGAATACCGTTGCTGTATCGAGAGGATGCGCTGGTCGCGGTGGGAGACCTCTGGGTTACGGCTGCGGCAGGTGGCAAGGGCGAGGGCCGAACCCGATGGCAGGTCCGGTGGACGGACCATCCCCCGTTGTCGTGACGCCGACCCGTTCATGCTCGGGCCTTTGACTTGATCGGATCGGGAACCACACAATGGCTTCTGTGAAAGTACTTTGTTCCCTGCTGGCTCTCGGGTCGTTGCTGCCGATGGCGGTGCGAGCTCATCACGCGGTCGGCGCGTTCTTCGATACGTCGGCGCCGATGACGATCGAGGGCACCCTGACCTCGATGCGGTGGCAGAACCCCCATGTATTGTTGACGGTCGAATCGGAGCCGGCCGGCAACGGGACCGAACTCTGGCACGTGGAGTCCGGCGGACCCACGCTCCTGCGGCGACTGGGCGTGACCGCAGACATCGCGGCCGTCGGCGACCGCGTCTCCATCTCGGGCTATCCCTCCAGAATTCAACCGCAGGAAATGATCGGCGTCAGCATCGATCTCCCGGATGGCCGGTCGTTGCCCATGTTCCCCACGCTTGCGGCTCGATTCGGACACCAGCCGCAATCCGGTGTGCACATCACGGAGGCGGCGGCGCAGGCCGGCGCGCGCGAGGCGCGAGGCATCTTCAGGGTCTGGACCTATGGACGGACATCCGACCGGCCGGTGGTTGAGCCCGCCTACACGCCGCAGGCACTCGCCGGGCAGGCCCGGTACGATCCCCTGGTCGATGACCCGGCGCTGCGTTGCATCGCGGCGGGCATGCCGCTGGTCATGGACAATCCGTTTCCCATCGAATTCACCGACCTTGGAGCCGAAATCCTGCTTGAGCTGGAACTCTGGGACATCGATCGAACGATTCACATGAGCGAAAGCGCCGACGAGAGTGACCGCCCGGGCACGCCGCTTGGCTATTCCATTGGCCGTTGGCAAGGGAACTCGCTGGTTGTGAACACCACGGATATCGATTGGGGCTATTTCGACGATGCCGGCACCCCGCAGAGCCCGCTGGTCCGATCGGTCGAACGATTCACGCTCAGCGAAGACGAGTCCCGCCTGGATTACGAGGTGGTCATCACCGATCCTGAGACGTTGCTGGAACCGCTGGTGCTGCACTGGCACTGGAACTGGGTGCCCGGGGAGGCGCTGCAGGACTACGGCTGCACGTTGGTGGAATAGGGGTTCGTGGGCCCAGATTCGGGCTCGAATAGGCCGCCAGGAAGGTCCCATCCCGGTTTGCTGGCTCAAATCAGGGATTGGCTGCCGCCGGATCCTGCGCGGCCCTTATCGCCGCATCCGGAAAATCGGTAAAGACCCCGTCGATGTCCAGGCTGAAGAACTGCCGGTATTCGGCGGCCGGGTCGCCGTCGTACTGCCGGGCGAGATAGCGCGCCTCGGATCGAAACGTGTACGCGTGGACCGCAAGGCCCGCGGCATGGGCCCGTTCGATCAGGCTGGTCGGCGGCCCCAGGTTTCCCTCCTCATCCCGGGGCACTACCAGGGCTTTCCAGGGGCCGATTCCGTCGGCGTAAGCAGCGATGTCCCGCAGTCCCGATTCAGTCATCATGTCGCCGTAGGTCAGGCCGGTGCCGACCGACGCCTGGTCGAAGGGCGCCAGTGGTGCGGCACTGACGAGCTGGATCAGGGGCACGTCGGTCAACTCGTGCAGTTTTCTGAGATTGCCGATTTCAAATGACTGGATGAACACCGGGGCATCGGCGCGATTGAGCCTGTGTCTTTCCAGTGCGGTGACGAGGGGTTCCTCCAGCGCAAGCCCGAGCGCGGCGAAGTGGGAAGGATGCTTGGTCTCCGGGTAGATGCCGATGCTGCGCCCCGATTCGCGGCTCTTGCTCAGGACCAGTTGAACCACTTCATCGAAGGTCGGGACCTCGAATTGTCCGTTATTGGATTGATCGCGAAACGCAAGCCGTTCCTTCGCACGAAGGGTCTTGATTTCCGCCAACGTGAAATCCTCGGAAAACCACCCATCCACCTGCTGTCCATCGACAAGTTGCGTGCGCCGTCGTTCGGGGAACTTCTCAGCCACGTCTGTGGTGTCGGACAGGTCATTCTCATGCCGGGCGATCAGTACGCCGTCGCCGGTACTGACGAGATCCGTCTCGATGAAGTGAGCGCCCTGTTCGATGGCCAGGGCGTAGGCCGCAAGCGTATGTTCGGGCAGGTATCCGCTGGCCCCCCGGTGGGCGATGACGAGCGGTCTGGGCAGGGGTTCAGGACGCTGTAGCGAACGATCCGAAGTGTATACGGCGCAACCCGTGGAAAGGATCAGCGTGAGCAGCGCAGCAGGGGACGCGAGAATTGAGCTGGTCCTCATGCCCAACCGGTTTGCAGCCGCTTTGTTATCGCTCTGTTGCAATGAAGGAAGGTCGGTGGCGTTGACGCTTGATCGCATGACTCATTTTATCGGATCGACAGCGTGGAATTGACGCTGGATCAGGACAGCAGTCTCGCGGTCGCGACCGCCGCTTCGCAGGAGTACAATCAGGCACATAAGCCAAATCAGGGGATTTCCATGAAACAAGAAATGGCCGATTCAAGATTTACAAATGCTGCGGCCCCGCTGTGGGCACTGGCTTTTCTGTCGCTGGCGGCGTGCGGTCCCGGCACGGAGCCGGCTTCCGAGCAACCGATGACCGACGTTGAACCTGCGGCCGATGTCGAACCGGTGACCGCTGTCGTGTACGAGGGCGCCCGGGTGATCACAGGCGATGGTTCGGACCCCATCGACAATGCGGCGGTGGTCGTCGACGGGGGCGTGATTGTCGCGGTGGGCCCTGCCGGTGAAGTCGCTGCGCCGGAAGGCGCCGCGAGCGTGGATCTCAGCGGCATGACCGTCATGCCGGTCATCGTGGATGCCCACGTGCACATGAATACCAGCCGCGACGCGCTCATCAACGACCTGCGCCAGCGCGCCTGGTTCGGCGTGGGTGCTGCGGTCAGCATGGGTTCCGACGACACCGAGGAAGCCCTGGCGGTGCGCGATGAAGAGATCGCCGGCGCTGCGCGGTTCCGTTCCGCGGGGCTGGGCATCACACGGCCCGAGGAGGGTCGACGCGTAGTGCACTGGATCAACACGGAGGAGGAGGCCCGGGAGGCCGTTCGCACGGAGGCAGCCCGCAACGTCGACCTGATCAAGCTCTGGGTCGATGACCGGGACGGTCAGTATGAGCAGCTCACTCCGGAATTGTATGGCCCTGCGATCGATGAAGCACACCAGCTTGGCATCCGGGTTTCGGCACACATCTTCGATCTTGCCGATGCCAAGGGCCTGCTGCGCGCCGATGTGGACATCTTTGCCCATGGCGTTCGAGACCAGGATGTCGACGATGAATTCATGGAGTTGCTCGCCGGACAGCCTGACACGGTGCTCATTCCGAACATGGGGGCCCGCGGTGTCGCCACCGATCTGAGCTGGCTGGCCGGTGCGTTCTCCGAAGAGGAGATTGCCGAACTCGAGGCTGCCGCGGACAATCCGGACGTTCAGGAAGCCCACGGGATACAGGCCCGCAATCTGGCCAGAATGAGCGAGGCCGGCATGATCATCGCGTTCGGCACCGACGGCAACACTCCGTGGGCGCCGCACGTGGAAATGGAGGACATGGTCCTTGCAGGCATGTCGCCGGCCGACGTGATCGTCGCTGCAACGCAAAATGCCGCCGCAGCGGTCGGCCTGGACGAGATGGGTTCCATCGCGGCCGGCAAGAGCGCCGATTTCATCGTGCTCGAGGCGGACCCGCTGGAGGACATCACCAACACGCGCCGGATCGCGTCGGTCTACATGCGCGGCGAGGAAGTGGATCGCTCGAGCTACGGCGGGATGTAAACTCCAGGTTTACCGCCGCACCCTGCTCAGACCGCTTCTCGCTTACGCGGAGAACTGGAGCTTTACGCCACAGGCATCGGCCACTTTTGCCAGCGTGTCGAGGCGCGGATGCCTCCGGCCGGACAACGCCCGCGACAGCGCGACCCGGTCCACTTTCGCGCGCCGGGAAAGCTCCGACACGCCGCCCTGCGCTTCGGCAACATTGCGAAACGCCTTCATGAGCAATCTCGGGTCGTCCATCTCCTCGATGGTGGCGTTCAGGTAGGCGGCGATGTCTTCCGGCGTCTGCAGGAAATCGCTGGCCTTATGAACCTTGATCGGCATTTCGTTTCTCCTGCTTGTAGGTATTCCAGTTTTCTATCGCCCTATCGATGTCGCGCTGTTGCCGTTTCTTCGATCCGCCGGCCAACAGAATCACAAGCTCATCGCCATCCTTCCCGCAATACACCCGGTATCCCGGGCCGTGGTGTATACGAAGCTCGAACACGCCGGAGCCAACCGCCCGATGGTCGCCGAAGTTGCCCAACTCCACCCGATCCAGGCGAGTCTGGACCCTGGCGCGTACCTCCGGATTCTGCCTCTTGAACCATGAACCGAATTCATCCGAGCCATCGCTTCCAATGTATCTGGCGACCTTGATCATTGACAGCACTGTAGCCATTTGGCTACATGAATTCAACAGCTAAGTTGGCCTACAAAACCGGGTGGACGTGCTTGCTGAATATTGCCGAGCTTCACCGGTCTTTAGGGCACACGCACCACTTGCACGGATGATCGCTGTCGCTGTGCGTTTCGTGCCGTCTTCGTAAATCTCCCTGTTTTGCCCACATTTGAACCTCGACAAAGACACAGCGCGACCCACAATGACACCATGTGGAACCGGACCGAGCACGAATTCACATTCTAGACGGGGCGCTCTTGCAGAGTGAGAGGTCGTTTCTTGTCCGCAGATTCGCCCGGCGTCTCGTGGCCGGAGAAATTACCGTGTGGGAGGCTGAAGAGCGCATTCGCGAAGACCCCAGTGTGACAGGGCCCAGCGAATCCGTCCGAAGCATCACCGACAAGCTCGGGAGCATATACCGGAGTACCCGCGTATGATCGATACCGAACGAACGTTGCGGTACCTGCCCCTGGACCGGCTGGTCCCTCCGATGGAGAAGGTCCGAAAAACACCCACCGAAGGCGCGGCCTTTGAGCAGCTCAAGGCATCCATCGCCGCCCACGGGCTACTGGAGAATCTCCTCGTGCGCCCTATCGAAAAGGATGACAGCGGCGCCGGCCGCCATGAAGTTGTCAGCGGTGGTCGGCGCCTGGAGGTGCTACAGGCTCTCTCTGGCGAGGGCGCTATCGCACAGGATCACCCGGTGGCCTGCCATGTGTTGCCGGTCGACAGTGCTGTTGCGGAGTTGTGCCTGGCGGAGAATACGGTACGCGCGGCCATGCACCCCGCCGACCAGTTCGAAGCTTTCGCCAGGCAGGTCGACGCCGGAGCCACAGTTCCTGGGATTGCCGCCCGCTTCAGCGTCTCCAGACGCACCGTGGAGCAGTGGTTGCGCCTCGGCAACGCGCATCCGGATATCCTGGATGCGTACCGTGCCGGCGAGATCGGGCTGAAGTCCCTGAAAGCGTTTTGCGTCACGTCCGATACGCAGCGCCAGCATGCCGTGTGGGATGAACTCAAGGCTCGGCAAAACAGCCCGAGCATGCAGCAAATCTGTTGTCTGGTGATGGAGGGCTGGATTTCCGCGTCGGCGCCGGTCGCCCGTTTCGTCGGCCTGGCCGCGTACGAGGCCGCCGGTGGGGGCCTGATCCACGACATCTTCGCCGAGGGGGACTATGACGGCATCTGGTTCGACGATTCAGGGCTTCTCAGAAAACTCGCGCTCGAGAGACTCGAAGCTGCCGCCGGGGAACTGCGCACTAAGTGGTCCTGGGCCGAGGTGCGTGTGTATGTCAACAAGAGCTACATCGCAAGATTCGCGCAAGTCGATCCGATACCCGGCGATCTCACCGAGGACGAAGTGAAGGAATTCGACCGGCTGATCGTCCGCGTCGACGAGCTGACGGCACTTGATGACGACGACTGGAACGAAGACGCCGAGTCGGAGCTCGAGCGCGTCGAGACGCGCCTGGAGGAACTCAGACGGTTCGAGTTCGTCGACCGCGCCGTGTTCCGCCGCAAGGACATGGAAATGGCCGGAGCCATCGTCACTCTCAACGACGATGGCACGTTGCGCGTCATCGAGGGACTCGTGAGGCCCGAGGACCCTGCCGCCACGGGGGCGCACCCTGCGGCAGCAGACCCCGCGAGCGCGGATCACGATGGCGTCGAAAGAAAGTGACCTGAAGAGAATTCAGCCAGCAAGAGATTTGCTACCCAATGGGTAGCGAATTGAGCAAGGGCGGAAGTCCCAACCCACCGGGCGGAGATTTGACACCAAGCCAGCGTCCGACGGGCGTTAATTCCGCAACCCGCAAATCGTTGATCGAATGAACAGGATCGGTCTCACCGATTGCCTGAGTCACCTTGGGGCGCTATTCGGATTCCAGCGACGACACACGGAACGAGGCCCGGTAGCCGGCATCACCGAGTGCGACGACGTCCAGCAGCCCAGCCAGTTCCAGTTCCGCGGTTGCTGCGCGCGTCCAACTCGATCCGCTGGAGTGCTCGCCGATCCATCCCGCGTCCCGCACCCAGCCCTGGTCCTCCAGTTGCTCCCCGAAATGCTCGATCAGGTTCTGTATCGAAAGCGCCGTTTCCACTTCGATTTCCGAGCTGGCTGATCGACCCGTCCCCGAAATCGAACCAACACTCGCAACCATCGGCATGCCCTGGTTCAGACGGGTGATTTCGTCCGAAAGCGCAAGCGTTGGCATGCGTTCGAACAAGCCTGCCCCGCCAGCCGCTCGAGCGATCGTCCTGCCCCCGGCGCCGGTCAACTCATCGCACGGAGACGCCCCGAAAATTGGCGTGACCGTCAGCCGCACATAGGTCGTGTCGTCGATGGCGTTGCCCATGACATTGAGCATTGCGTCGTCCCGGCAGAACAGGTCGAACTGTCGTTGGACACCGGTCACGAATCCGCCGCTCGGAGGTCCCCCAACCGCAAATTCACTCCAACCCGCCTCGCGCAGCATTTCGGACGCGGTGTCCATGGCGTCGTTGGCCGCCAGATCCGACTTGTACGCCGCAAAGGACTGTAAGTCAGACTCGGAGCTGCCGATGAACTCAAGATTTGCGGATTGCGCCAATCCGGCAAATTCGTCGGGTACGGTCCGGGTCACGGCTGCGACAATGCCGGGCATTGCGGACAGCAGGCCTCGCCTGACATCGGGGTCCACGCATGCCAGCAGATCATCCTGGGCCGATGAACTCGTCGCACACAGGGCCAGGACCCAGGCAAGTGATTTTTTCTGCATTTCTGTCTCCCGCGCTCGTCACGGCGCCACACGAGAAGGTTAGCGTACGCCAAGTACGCCAAATCGGACAATTCCTGGCGGCGGATTGTTAGTAGTAAGTGATCTGTCCGCTCTTGTAGCACGTGATCTGTCCGGTTTGATGGGATACCGAGAGGAGGTGTCCCATGAACCGAACGAAGGTGCTGCAGGAGATTCGGCAGATGCGATTTGTAGAGGCGTATGTGGGTTGGCAGGCGCGGCGATTGACGCAGGGCCATGCCCGCTATTCAAGGATGGTGGCGAGCCGGGCGAGCACATCGTCAGTAACGGGGTCGGGGACGGCTTCCAGGCGCTTGCCGTTCCAGGCTCCAGGATCGAGGGCGCGAGGCTGGTCGCATCGGATCACGCCTGTCGTTCGGGTGCCGGTATCCTTGAGGGAAACTGCGAAGCCACGCCGACGCGCGAAATCTCCGCCCGTGATGATGGGCAGGACCACGGGCGTTCCGGTGATCTTGTTGAACGCGCCAGGGGAGACGATCAACACGGGCCGCGTACCCCGCTGCTCATGCCCGGTCGTGGGATCGAGGCTGACAAGCCAGATTTCGCCCCGATTCACTAAAGGATTTCTTTGCCGACCGGCTTCGCGCCGAGCCAGTCACGATCCTCAGCGGATTGGATATCGGTCTCGTCGCACTGCGCCAGAAGCTCGTCGAGGGTGTAGCTGGGACGCGCCCTGGGTTCAATGATCAGGCGGCCGTTCTCCACGCCGACACCCACCTTGGCGCCAACGCCGAGTTCCAGGAGATCGAGAAGGGCTCGGGGCACGGCCAGCATGACGGAGCCGCCGACCTTGCGCAGGTTCGTGGTATGCATATGCACCTCTTGAATTATACATAGATATAACTTATGTGCGTCAGCCATCTATCGTCCGCGCCGGCCCGGTCTTCGGCGTCGCCTCTCCACCGTACGGCGCCCACCCTCCCGCTTTTGCCGGCGCGCCTCCTCGTCATCCGACTCGTGCGGCAGGTCGTCGATGCTCTCGTAACCCCCTCTCAACATGGCCGCACTGGCCATCGCCTCGGATTGCATGCGGTGCTTCAATGACAATTGCCCGCGAATCTTCATCCCGGTTGCAATCTCCCGGTCCAGTCGTTCGCGCGCGTTCTGCATGTCGTTCAGCGCCTCCAACAGGCGCAGGTACCGCCATTCGGCCTCGTGCGACTCCTCGATAAGGTTGTCGTAAAGACTGCTGGTCGAGGGATAGTTCCGTATCGCCTCCCACACCGCCTTGCTCCTGGTCCGCGAACCGGTAAACCGCTCCAACTCCAGCAGCGCCGTTGCGTCGTCCTCGTTTCTTATCCGTAGAGTGAATGCTTTCATTGGCCTTTTTTGATATCAAAAAATATACGAAATAACAATTAGATCTAGTGATTGATACTAATATATAAGAGAGACACCCGAAAGACTCTGAAATTTGACGTAATTGATATTATAGTTTGGAAGAGGCAGTGTCGTGACGTCATTGCATCATGCCCAATATGGGCATTAGAGTACCCAAAGTGGGCATGTCAACAATGACACAATCTACGCGCGCGGTCCGGCGCAAGACTGCCAGCGTGAATGGTTTGCCGAGCAGTCTCGCCGACGCGCTTTTCACCACCACTCAGCAACGCGTTCTATCGCTGCTGTTCGGCCAGTCATCGCGCAGTTTCTTTGCAAGCGAGCTGATCAAGCTCACCGGCTCCGGGTCCGGCGCAGTGCAGCGCGAACTCAAGCGCCTTTCATCCAGCGGGCTGGTCACGGTGACCCGCGTCGGCAGACAAAAGCACTATCAGGCGAACGCCGATTCGCCGGTTTTCGGGGAACTCTGCGGCCTGGTGGTCAAGACCATCGCCATGGTCGAGCCAATTCGCGAAGCCCTGAAGCCGCTCGCCGACAGGGTAGCCTTGGCCATGGCCTATGGATCGGCGGCCAAGGGATTCGATAGGGCCGACAGTGACATCGATCTTCTGGTCGTCGCGGACCACATGACGCTCGAAGAAATGTATACGGCGCTTGCACCGGTAGAATCGTGTCTCGACCGGCGGATCAATCCTGCCTTGTATTCCTCAAGGGAATTTGCCCACAGAAAAGCCGCTGGCAACGCTTTCCTTGCCCGCGTGCTTGCTGGCGAGCACATCGTGTTGATCGGGGGCGAAGATGAACCGCATTCCGAGAATTCACCCCTGTAGCGGCGTTACTGTGGTAGCCGTCCGCTTCATATTTTGGTATTTTGTAATACCGTCTTGAAGCAGTAGCCGCCAGCGGTTCAGCATCACCCTGCCGGGATCGTTCTGAACCCTCAAGCGGCCAAACCGGGCGGGCCATGACGCGATTCATATTTATCACCGGGGGCGTGGTCTCGTCGCTCGGCAAAGGCATTACCGCAGCGTCGCTGGGCGCCATATTGGAAGCTCGGGGACTCCACGTGCGGATGATCAAACTGGATCCCTACATCAACGTGGATCCGGGCACCATGAGCCCGTTTCAGCACGGCGAGGTCTTCGTGACCGAGGACGGCACCGAAACGGACCTTGATCTGGGCCACTACGAGCGCTTCGTCAGCAGCAAGACCGGCAGCTACAGCAACTTCACCACCGGGCGCATCTACAGCGAGGTGATCGCCAAGGAACGGCGCGGCGACTACCTCGGCGCCACCGTGCAGGTCATTCCGCATATCACCGACGAGATCAAGGAAAGCGTCCTGCGCGGCGCCGACGGCGCGGAAGTCTGCATGGTGGAAATCGGCGGCACGGTGGGCGATATCGAATCGCTGCCGTTCATGGAGGCGATTCGCCAGTTGGGCGTCGAACTGGGTCGTGAGCGCGTCGCCTACCTGCACCTGACGCTGGTGCCCTACATCGCGGCTTCATCGGAGATCAAGACCAAGCCTACGCAACACTCCGTGAAGGAATTGCGCTCCATCGGGATCCAGCCGGACATTCTCGTGTGCAGGTCGGAACAGCCCCTGCCGGACGAGCAGCGCGCCAAGATCGCGCTGTTCACCAACGTAGAGGAGCGAGCCGTGATCTCCGCGGTGGACGTGGACAATCTCTACAAGATCCCGCTGATGCTCAACGAGCAGCACCTGGACGATATCGTCGTCGACAAGCTTCGGCTCGACGTTCCCCCGGCGAATCTGTCCAAGTGGGAATCCGTGGTCGAAGCTCATGCCAACCCGGAGTCCGAGATCGAGATCGCCATGGTCGGCAAGTACATGGACATTCGCGATTCCTATATCTCGCTGACCGAGGCCCTGTTGCACGCGGGAATCAAGACCCGCACCCGGGTCAACATTCGTTACGTGGAATCCGAGGAGCTTGAAGCCAACGGTGACGGCCGGCTGCACACGGCCGACGCCATACTCGTCCCCGGAGGTTTCGGCGACCGCGGTATCGAGGGCAAGATCTCCGCGGTGAAGCTGGCGCGGGAGAAAGAGATTCCCTACCTGGGGATCTGCCTGGGGCTGCAGGTCGCGGTGATCGAATACGCACGCAACGTGGCGGGTCTCGCCGGCGCCCACTCCACGGAGTTTCAGTCTGACACACCGAATCCCGTCATTGCCCTGATCACCGAGTGGCAGGACCGCAGCGGCTCGATCGAGGAGCGCACCGAGGATTCGGAAATGGGCGGCACCATGCGGCTCGGCGCGCAAACCTGCCACATCGCCCCGGGCAGCCTGGCCCGTGAAGTCTACGGGCAGGACACGATTTTCGAGCGTCACCGCCACCGTTACGAGTTCAACAACAACTACTTCGAGTTGCTGGCCGACAAGGGCCTGGTGTTTTCCGGTCGGTCCGAAGACGACCTGGCGGAAATGATCGAACTGCCCGGGCACCCGTGGTTCCTGGCCTGCCAGTTCCACCCCGAGTTCACCTCCAACCCCCTCGACGCGCACCCGCTGTTCGCCAGTTTCGTGACCGCGGCGCGCTCCTGTCAGGGACTGAGGCTGCCGCGCGTGGCACGCGCATGAAACTCGCCGGGTTCGAGGCCGGCAATGCCTCGCCGTTCTTCCTGATCTCCGGTCCCTGCGTGATCGAAGGCGAATCGTTCGTCGTCGACGCGGCAGGGAAACTGGCGGAGATCGCCGCGGCGCTCAAGATCCCGTTCATCTTCAAGTCCTCCTTCGACAAGGCCAACCGCTCGTCCATCGGCAGCTTTCGGGGGCTGGGGATGGAGCAGGGGCTGCGGGCGCTGGATGCGGTCAGGCAGCAGGTCGGCGTTCCCGTGCTCACCGACGTTCACGAGGACACGCCGCTGGCGGAGGTCGCGGCCGTGGTCGACGTGCTGCAGACGCCCGCGATGCTGTGCCGCCAGACCAACTTCATCGTCTCGGTGGCATCCTGCGGGCGCCCGGTCAATATCAAGAAGGGGCAGTTCCTGTCGCCCTGGGAGATGACCAACGTGGTCGAGAAGGCCCGTTCCACCGGGAACGACGACATCCTGGTGTGCGAGCGGGGCTACATGTTCGGCTACAACAACCTGGTGTCGGACATGCGCTCGCTGGTCCTGATGCGCGAGACCGGCTGCCCGGTGGTGTTCGACGCGGGACATTCCGTTCAGTACCCGGGGGCGCAGGGTCATGCTTCGGGCGGGGAGCGGGCCTTCATTCCCCCGCTGGCGCGCGCGGCCGTGGCCACGGGTGTCGCGGGGTTGTTCCTGGAGTCGCACCCGAATCCGGATGAGGCGAAGAGCGACGGGCCCAATGCCTGGCCGCTGGGCAGGATGGCGGAGCTGTTGACCCGCCTCAAGGCCATCGACGAGGCCGTCAAGAACGGCTCGCTGGAAGAGCAGCGGGTCTGAGGATCGCAAGGGAGCGGCGATGAGTCGTATCAAGGACGTTCAGGGGCTTGAGATTCTGGATTCCCGGGGCTTTCCCACGGTTGAGGCCGTGGTCACCCTGGAATCGGGCGCGCGGGGTCGGGCGGCGGTGCCTTCCGGGGCCTCCACGGGCTCCCGCGAGGCGGTGGAACTGCGCGACGGCGACCGGACGCGGTACGCGGGCAAGGGCGTGAGCCGGGCAGTGGCGGCGGTCAATGGAGAGATTCGCGATGCCGCGGTGGGTATGGAGGCGAGCGATCAGGGGGCGCTGGACCATGGGCTGATCGAGCTGGACGGGACCCCGAACAAGGCGCGCGTGGGCGCCAATGCGATCCTCGCGGTCTCGCTGGCCAATGCGAAGGCCCTCGCGGCGGAGCAGGACAAGCCGCTGTACCGTTCGCTTGCAGACCGGGACGAGTACGTCATGCCGGTGCCGATGATGAACATCATCAATGGCGGCGCCCACGCCAACAACAGCGTGGATATCCAGGAGTTCATGATCCTGCCGGTCGGGGCGCCGAGCTTTTCGGAGAGCCTGCGCTATGGCGCCGAGATCTTTCACAGCCTCAAGCGCGTCCTTGAAGGGCGTGGGCTGAATACCGCGGTGGGCGATGAAGGCGGTTTCGCCCCGGATCTCGACTCCAACGAGGCGGCGCTCGGCGCCATTGCCGAAGCCGTGGAGGAGGCCGGCTACACGCTGGGCCGCGAAATTTATCTTGGTCTGGATGTGGCCAGTACGGAGTTCTGCACCGATGGTGTCTATCACCTGGAATCGGAGGGGCGCCAATTCACATCGGCGGAATTCTCGGGCTACCTGGAAGATCTCGTGGCCCGCTACCCGATCGTCTCCGTCGAAGACGGCATGGCCGAGGACGATTGGTCCGGTTGGTCATATCACAGCGAGCGGATGCGGGGCCGACTGCAGCTCGTGGGGGACGACCTGTTCGTGACCAATACGGAAATCTTGAGTGCCGGGATCGACCGTCAGATCGCCAACAGCATCCTGATCAAGCCCAACCAGATCGGTACCCTGACCGAAACGGCCGCGGCCATCGACATGGCTTGTGCGGCCGGCTACACGGCGGTGGTCTCGCACCGCTCCGGGGAGACCGAGGACACCACGATCGCGGACATTGCCGTGGCCACGACGGCCACGCAGATCAAGACGGGTTCGTTGAGCCGCTCCGACCGCATCGCCAAGTACAATCGACTGCTTCAAATCGAGGCTCAACTGGGCGAGCGGGCCGTATTCGCGGGCGCCGATGCGTTCCCGATGAGCCTGTAGCAGCAGCGGAACTTTTACCACGGGCTGCTAAACAGGTACCATGGATCATCCGGGCTGAGAGTTGCACCAACCATGCGAATCCTGCTGCTTCTGTTGGTAATCTGCCTGGGCCTCGTACAAGCCCGTCTGTGGTCTGCGGACGACGGTTTGCGCGAAGTGTGGCGACTCGAGGACCTGATAGCCGAACGTACCCTGGAGAATCGTGAACTGGCTGAGCGCAATGCGGCGCTGGAGGGCGAGGTCCAGGACCTCAAGCAGGGTCTGGCCGCCGCGGAAGAGCGCGCACGTGCCGACCTGGGGATGATTGCCGAAGGCGAGACGTTCTACCAGATCACCGACCTGCCCTCCGAAGAAAACGCGGAACAGTAGCAGCCCGTGGATTCAGCGCCTGCGGCGAAGCAATACGTAGACTGCGCCGGAGCCGCCGTCGCGGGCGCGGGCGGTTACGAAAGCCAGAACCTCCTCCCATTGGGCCAGCCAGCGCTGCGCGTGCGTCTTGAGCACCGGGCCGCGGGGTCCGGAACGCAGGCCCTTGCCGTGGATCACGCGAACGCATCCGAGGCCGCGGGCCGCCGATTCGACGATGAATACCCGCAACTGCGTTCGGGCCTGGGCCGCCGTGAGTCCGTGCAGGTCCGTCTCGTCCTCGATGCGGAAGCGGCCGCGGCGCAGTTGGCGAAACGTCCGTTCCGGCAGGTTGGGGCGCCGGTATGACACCTCTTCGCCCAGTTGTTCGAGGGCATCGGGCAGGTCGTCCGACCCCATCAGGCTTTCGCGCAGCACTTCGCGGCGGGCATTGCGCGCCATCGCGGCGGTCGCCGGTCGTGAACGCCGGCGCGAAGCGCGTTCCTCGTACTCCAGGCGCCTGACGCCGCGCATCGCGCGTGCAAAGGCTTTCTTGTCATTGCCGACTGTCAAGTCATCGCTCCGTCGGACCCTGATGCTGCATCAACCTGATAATGCCGTATCCAGTATAGTGGCCCCGGAAGTGCCGAATCCAGCAGTCCTGACCCTCAGAATATTCCGAGCATGGGAGCGGAATCCTTGAACGAAGTTTGGAGCGTGCCGCAGTGAGACACGGTCGGGAGGTCCGTGGAGTCGGCATGACGTCGGCGCGTACCCGGGACCGCCTGGTTCGCCGTCTGAGAAGCGAAGGCATCGGCAACGAGGCGGTGCTTGACCGGATTCGCGAGGTGCCGAGGCATCTGTTCGTTGACGAGGCTTTGTCCAGCCGCGCCTATGAAGATACCGCGCTTCCCATCGGGCTTGGCCAGACCATCTCGCAGCCGTACATCGTTGCCCTGATGACCGAGGCGCTCGTTCGCGACCTGGCGCCGGGACAGAAACTCAGGCGGGTCCTGGAAATCGGCACCGGGAGCGGCTACCAGACGGCTGTCGCAGCACCCTTCGCGCAGCACGTATTCAGCATGGAGCGGCTGCTTTCGCTGATCAGGCGTGCCCAGGAGCGGCTCAGGAAACTCGAGATCAGCAATGTCTCGCTGCGCCACGGCGACGGCCTCGGAGGCTGGAAAGCACAGGCCCCGTTCCAGGGCATCATCGTCACCGCGGCGCCCGCGGACGTTCCCGCGGAGTTGCTCGAGCAACTTGATGAAGGCGGGCGCCTGGTCATACCGATCGGCGCCCGCGGCGGGCAGCGCCTGCAATGCATCACCCGAACCGCCGACGGCTACCGGCGCGAGCCGCTGGGCGCCGTCAGCTTCGTGCCACTGTTGCCCGGTACGCTCAATTGAGCCTTTTCTCCGATCTTTATGACAGCGCGCTGCGGTGGGCGCAGCATCGCCACGCGGAACGCTACCTGGCAGGACTCAGTTTTGCCGAGTCGTCGTTCTTCCCGATCCCCCCGGAGGCGATCCTGGTGCCCATGACGCTGGCCGAGCCACGCAAGGGTTGGCGCCTTGCGTTGGTGACCACCGTGGCATCCGTGCTGGGAGGTGCGGCCGGCTATGCGATAGGGTGGTTCGCGGCCGATGCCGTGGAGCCGATTCTGCGGTCCGTGGGCTACTGGGACGGGTATCTCCTGGCGATCGAGTGGTTTGCCGCCTGGGGGTTTCTGACCGTACTCGGGGCCGGATTTTCTCCGGTGCCCTACAAGATTTTCACCATCGCGGCGGGTGCGCTGCACATGCTCTTCCCGTTGTTCGTGCTGGCGTCCCTGGTCGGCCGCGGCGCCAGGTTCTTTCTGGTGGCCGGTCTGATACGCTGGGGAGGCCGGCCAATGGAGCAAAAATTGCGCCGGCATGTGGACCTCGTGGGATGGATTTCGATAGCCTTGCTGGTGGTGCTGTACCTCGTTCTGCGCTAGGGAGCCCAATGCCGATCCGACGTACATTCTGGCTGCTTGCGACCGCCCTCCTGGCGGCGGCATGTACGCCGACGCTGGTGAACTTCGCGCCTCGCGTCCACATCGTGCAATCGGGGGAAACGCTGTTCTCCATCGCGTGGCGCTACCAGCTCGATGTGCGCGAACTGGTTCTCTGGAACGAGCTTGATAATCCCGACCTGATCTTGGTGGGTCAGCGGCTGTTCCTGACGCCGGAGGGACAGGCGGAGACCCAGGCAGCGAATGTAGGACGGCCGCCGGTCGTGCCGCGGGTGAGTTCGGGCCAGACAGGACCCGCGCAGGCTGAAACCCGGCCGCTCGAAACCCGACAACCCGTCACGGAGTCGCCGGCGGTTGCCACCGATTCCGACGACGGGAGTGACCAGAGCCCCGCAGACGAGAGCTCTGCGGTCGAGAGCCCCGCGGCCGAGAGCCCTGTGGCCGGGAGCCCCGCGGCCGGGGGGCAGCAGGCGGCGGGGTCGGTTGCCTCAACGGCTGTCCCGACGCCCATACCCACTCCCGTGCCCACGCCCTCGGCACCGTCGGCGCCGACCCGGACAACCGCCGGTTCGATGGGCGCTGCGCCGGCAAGCCCGGAACCATCCGAGGCGTCGCGTCCGCCACCGGCGCCAGCCGCACAGCCACCATCCCTTGCCGTGCTGCCCGCCCCGCCGTGGCAGTGGCCGATCCGAGGGCCGGTGGTGAGCGCCTACGGCGCCGCGCAAGGCACCGGAAGCGGTATCGGCATCGGTGGGCAACTCGGTGCGGACATCCGGGCTTCGGCGCCCGGGCAGGTGGTCTACGCCGGCGACGGTCTGGCGGCGTATGGGAACCTCATCATCATCAAGCACAACGATACGTTCCTGAGCGCTTACGGACACAACGATGCCCTGGTGGTCGGGGAGGGCGACGCGGTGCAGCAGGGCGACGTGATCGCCAGGATGGGCATGGGTCCCGAACGCCAGCCCCAGGTGCACTTCGAGATTCGCCGCAACGGCACGCCGGTGGATCCCCTCGGGCACCTGCCCAATTGACCCAGGGCAACCCCGTGGCAACATTCCGGCGCCGCTAGGGTATGAACAGCGCAGCGACCACGGCGCGCCCCTCGTGGAGCAGCACGTTGTACGTCCTGCACGCCGCCGGCGTGCTCATGATCTCAAGGCCCACGCCGCGCTCCGCCATGAGTCCCATCAGGTCGAGCTTCGGGCGAAGCTGCAATTCCCCGGTACCGAGGATGATGATATCCGGATCCGATGCCAGCGCCGGTTCCAGGTCGGCGAGACGCAGATCCTCCGGCGTTGGCGGTTGCCAGTCGCGTACGATCCCATCGGCGGAAACGATGAAATGAGTGCGGATCCAGTCATCTCCGATTCGCACTGCGCCGCGCTGCCAGGCAGCAACGTGGTGCGGTTCCGCAGTTTCCCTGGTGAACTTGATGATCCGCTCCGCTGGGAAGTTCCGGGCGATTATACGCGGCAGGCGGTCGCTGCATGGCTGCCGTCCTGCAGTCGGGCATCGCCGGATCGTTGAGAAATGCAGCCAAGGATCCACGAACGGCCGCCGATACCCGGGTCCGAAGAATGGACATGGCCCGACGGGACGCATCGGGTCATACGCCAGGTCTTCTCCCGGCGAATGATCCGTTCACCCCGGGAGCTTGATCTCCGGCTCAGGAATCTGCGCCCTGTGGGCGAGTTCGACGAGGTGGAAGCCGGCGTCGATCTGTTGCTGCGCCATCGACAGGGGCGCGTGGTGATCGCGGGGGATTTCGACGCCGACGGCGCGACCGGCGCGGCGTTGCTGAGCCTGTGCCTGGCCGACTTCGGCTTCGAGTCCGTGGATGTGTTCATTCCCGACCGTTTCGAACTCGGTTACGGCCTGACGCCGGAGGCGGTGGAACAGATCAGGCACAGGTCGCCAACTCTCATCGTCACCGTTGACAACGGTGTCACCAGCGTCGCCGGGACCGAGGCGGCCAGGGACTCCGGCATGGATGTGCTGATCACCGATCATCACCTGCCGGGCCCCGAATTGCCGCGCGCAAACGCAATCGTCAACCCGAACCTGGACGGAAATGCCTTTGGCGGCAAGAGCCTGGCCGGCGTCGGAGTGGCTTTCTATCTCATGGCGGCACTGGGCAAGCGGTTGGGAATGGCCGGGCAGGTCGCCCGCTACCTCGATCTGGCGGCCATCGGCACCATGGCCGACATGGTCAAGCTCGATCGAAGCAATCGCATTCTGATCGAACAGGGACTGGCACGCATTCGCGCGGGCCGCTGCCGGCCCGGCGTCATTGCATTGTGCCAGGTGGCGAAGATCCCTCACGACGCCATCACCGCCAGCCGTCTGGCCTACCAGATCGCCCCGCGACTGAATGCCGCGGGGCGTCTGGAGGACATGAGGGTGGGCGTTCGCTGCCTGATGACCGAATCCGGTGAGGAGGCGCTGGAGCTTGCCAACCGCCTGAATGAGCTCAACCTCGAACGCCGCGCGATCGGTGCAAGGATGGACGCGGAGGCGCTGGAGCATCTGAACGCCGACAAGCTGGTGGATTCCCGTGCCTTGCCGGCGGTGGTCTGCCTGTTCCAGGACAACTGGCATGAAGGCCTGGTGGGACTGGTCGCATCGCGCATCATGAAACAGTTCCATCGCCCCGCGTTCGCCTTTGCGCCCAGCGACTCCGGGGCGCTCAAGGGTTCGGGGCGTTCGGTGCGCGGATTTCACCTGCGCGACGCGCTGGTGGATGTGGACGCGGCAAGCCCGGGACTCATGTCGCGCTTCGGGGGGCATGCGATGGCCGCGGGCCTGACGCTTCGCAGGGAGGGGTTCGCCGAGTTCCGGACCGCCATGGAAGCGCTGGGGGCGGAGCGCCTCGGGCCCGAACACTTCGCCGAGCGAGTTTTTACGGACGGGGAACTGCACAGCGCCGATCTGACCCTCGAGGTCGCGGCCCTGTTGCGGGACGCCGGTCCCTGGGGCCAGGGGTTTCCGGAGCCGCTGTTCGAGGGATCGTTTCGGCTGATCCGGCAGAAAGTGGTCGCGGACGCGCATCTGAAAATGACCGTCGCCGCCGCAGGCAGCGGAAATCAGCTCGACGCCATCGCCTTCAATAGGCAACCGGGCGACTGGCGACCGGGCGACAGGCTGCGGCTCGCGTACCGACTGGATGTCAACGAGTACTTCGTCACTCCGTCCGTGCAACTGGTGGTGGAGCATATCCGGCCGCACAATTCCTGACGCGCAGGGAGTAGCCATACAGGTCAGTCGCCTGCGCAGGCGCGCGGCAACACGGAATGCCGGGCGCGATTACGCTATCATTCGCCGCCAATCCACCCCCTCGGACGACAGCGCATGGAACTTGGCCAGATCGGTTTGAAGATCGACGACCTGAAGGGGCGTTGCGGCGCCCTCAGGGGGTACCTTTGACTACGATGCCAAGCGGGCGCGCCTCGCGGAGGTGGAGCGGGCACTGGAAGATCCCGAGGTCTGGGCCGATCAGCAGCGGGCCCAGGCGCTGGGCAAGGAACGGGCCGGCCTGCAGTCCGATCTGAACGCGCTGGACCGGATCAGCCGGTCGTTGGACGAGGCGGAAGAACTGCAGATCCTTGCGGAATCCGAAGACGACGAAGAAATCCTTCGCGATGTCGCCGATGAAGTCTCGTCTACCCAGCGGCAGATTGAACGACTCGAGTTTCGGCGCATGTTTTCAGGCGAGATGGACGCCCATAATGCGTACCTGGACGTTCAGGCGGGCTCAGGTGGTACGGAGGCTCAGGATTGGGCCGAAATGCTGCTCAGGATGTACTTGCGCTGGGCCGAGAGCCGCGGGTTTGCCAGCGAAGTTCTGGAGGTTTCGCCTGGTGAAGTCGCGGGTATCAAGAGTACAAGCGTGCTGTTTCGCGGGGATTACGCCTATGGCTGGCTGCGCACCGAGACAGGCGTTCACCGGCTGGTACGCAAGTCGCCCTTCGATGCCGGGCACCGCCGCCACACGTCTTTTGCCGCGGTGTTCGTGACGCCGGAGATCGAGGACGATGTGGAAATCGAGATCAACCCGGCTGACTTGCGGGTCGACGTCTATCGAGCCAGCGGCGCCGGCGGGCAACACGTCAACAAGACCGAATCCGCGGTGCGAATCACCCATCTGCCCAGCGGGATCGTGGTTCAGTGCCAGAATGATCGCTCGCAGCACAAGAACCGCTCCTCGGCGTTGGGTCAGCTCCGCGCGAAGCTCTACGAGCGCGAGCAGCAACGGCGTCGGGAAGAGGCGGAATCCCTGGAGCAGGGCAAGGCCGATATCGGCTGGGGTAACCAGATCCGCTCCTACGTTCTGGACCAGTCCAGGATCAAGGATCTGCGCACCGGGGTTGAAAGCGGCAACACGGGCGCGATACTGGACGGCGCCATTGACGCATTTCTGGAGGAAAGCCTGAAACAGGGCCTGTAGCACGCGATGGACAAATCCACTGCCAACGCCAACGCGCCCGAAAATCGGCTGATCGCCGAACGGCGCGAGAAACTGCGCCGGTTGCGCGACGACGGCGAGGCGTATCCAAACGACTTCCGGCGCAATGCGCTGGCCGACGCTCTGCAGAAGGAGTTCTCGGGCCACACAAGCGAGTCACTCGAGGCAGAGCCTGTCCGGGTGTCCGTGGGCGGTCGCATGATGAGCAAGCGGGTCATGGGCAAGGCGAGCTTCTGTCACCTGCAGGACCGGTCGGGCCGAATCCAGTTGTTCGTGGAGCGCGACAGGGTCTCGACCGAAATCTACCAGGCGTTCAAGACCTGGGATGTGGGCGACATCGTGGGCGCCGCCGGGAACCTGTTCAAGACCCGCACCGGCGAACTTTCGGTGCGCGTGGAAGAGCTGCGGTTGCTGGTGAAGTCGCTCAGGCCGCTGCCCGAAAAGTGGCGCGGCATCGCCGATCGGGAACTCAAGCTGCGGCGACGTTACGTGGACCTGCTGATGAGCGGGAAAACCCGCCGGGTGTTCGAGAATCGAACGCAGACGGTGCGGTTCGTTCGCCAGTTTCTCGACGCGATGGGCTTTGCCGAGGTGGAAACGCCGATGATGCATCCCATCCCGGGCGGCGCCATCGCCCGTCCGTTCGCGACGCATCACAATGCGCTGGACCTGGAACTGTATCTGCGAATCGCCCCGGAACTGTATCTGAAACGACTGCTGGTGGGCGGGTTGGAACGCGTCTACGAGATCAACCGCACTTTTCGTAACGAAGGCATCTCCACGCAGCACAATCCGGAATTCACGATGCTTGAGCTGTACCAGGCCTACGCTGCCTGCGAAGACATCATGGAACTGACCGAGACGCTGGTGCGGGAGGCCGCCGTGACCCTGCTGGGCACCGCGCAGCTCGACTGCCAGGACCGGACCTTCGATCTGGGCAGTCCGTTCGAAGTGCTGACGGTGGAAGACGCCCTGGTGCGCCACAATCCGGATTTCGCCGGCGATCTGCGGGACCTGGACCGGTTGCGCGAGGCGTGCGAGCGAGTCGGCATCGGTTTCAAGCCTGCGGACGGCGCCGGCAAACTGCAGATCGAGTTGTTCGAGAAGACCGTGGAGAGGCACCTGGAGGGTCCGGTCTTCATCACCCGATACCCGGCCGAAGTCTCGCCGCTGGCACGGCGAAACGACGAGGATCCCTTCGTTACCGACCGGTTCGAGCTGTTCATCGCGGGACGCGAACTGGCCAACGGGTTCTCCGAACTGAACGATCCGGAGGACCAGGCCGAGCGCTTTCGGCAGCAGGCACGGGCCAAGTCCCAGGGCGATGAAGAAGCGATGTACTACGACGATGACTACATACGCGCCCTGGAGTACGGCATGCCGCCTGCCGGCGGACTCGGTCTGGGCATTGATCGCCTGATCATGCTGCTCACGGATTCGCCCTCCATTCGCGACGTCATTCTCTTTCCGCACCTCAAGCCTGAGGCGAAGTGACGATTCCCCGCACGGCGTTGGCCGCGGGCGCTGCCCTGTGCATGCTGCCCGGTCTGGGCGCGGCTCAACAGGCGGTTTCGGGGGGCGACGTCATGAAGTCCATCCGCATGGTGCGAGCGGATACGCCGCCTGTAATCGACGGGCGCCTCGACGACGCCGTCTGGGCGCGGGCAGCCGTCGTCGACGACTTCCATCAATCGCAGCCCATCGAGGGCGCCGAGCCCACCGAACGCACCGAAATCTACCTGCTCTACGACGAAGATGCGCTGTACATCGGCGGACGTTTCTGGGACAGCGAGCCCGACCTGATCGCCGCCAGTACCCTGCGGCACCGGTCGCTGCGGCTCGGCGACGATGATCGGATCGCGATCGTGCTGTCGCCCTACAACGACCGTCGCAGCGGCTACAAGTTCGAAACCAACGCCAACGGCGTCAAACATGAGGCGATCTACCAGAACGTCAGCCAGAACCTGTCGGTCTGGAATACGATCTGGGACGTCGCATCGTCCACTGACAACGAGGGTTGGATCACGGAGATCGCGATCCCCCTGAAGTCGATCTCGTTCGATCCGGAAGACGACACCTGGGGCATCAATTTTTCCCGCGCGGTGCGCCGCAAGGGGGAAGAAATCTCCTGGGTTTCGCGTAACCGCTCCTACAATCCGGGCATCGTGGGTCTGGCCACAGGCTTTACGGGACTGGAGCAGGGACTTGGTCTCGACGTCGTGCCTTCGATCGCCCTGAATCGCCGCCAGGTATTCGATCCTTCCAGCGACACTTCCAGGTCGCGCCCGTCCCTGGACCTGTTCTACAAGATAACACCGTCGCTGAACAGTGCGCTGACGCTGAACACGGACTTCTCGGCCACCGAAGTCGACTCAAGGCAGGTCAACCTGACGCGATTCAGTCTCTTTTTCCCGGAGCAGCGGGCGTTCTTTCTGCAAGACACCGATATTTTCGAATTCGGCCGCCTCGGGAGTCGAAATTCCGACGTGAATCGGTCCCTCTCGGGGCCAAGCCGCGAAAACGGGCGGCCGTTCTTCTCCCGGCGCTTGGGCCTCAGCGATTCGGGCCAGCCCGTGGACCTGGACTACGGGGGCAAGCTCAGCGGGCGGATCGGCTCCTGGAGCGTCGGCGGGCTCGCCGTACGGCAGGACGAATTCGGAGAGGTCGACAGCAGCGATGTGTTCGTCGGTCGTGCTTCGCTGAGCATCCTGGAAGAGTCCGCGGTGGGCTTCATCGTTACGCAGGGCGATCCCAATTCAAACCTGGACAATTCCGTCGCGGGCGTGGACTTTCGCTATCTGAACAGCCGGCTGGGCAACGGCCGCGTCATCGAGGCGGACGCATGGTTCCAGCAGTCCGATACGGAGGGGCTGAGCGGGGACGATCGCGCCTTCGGCCTCGGGCTTCGGGCGCCCAACAGGTCCGGCTTGCGCTGGGGCCTGGCGGCAAAGGAAATCCAGAGCGATTTCAATCCGGCGCTTGGCTACGTCAACCGGTCCGGTATCCGCGACCAGACAGCGGATCTCGGCTACACGCACCATTTTCGCGGGGGACCGATCGCGTCCTGGTTCGCGAGCGTTGACGCTCAGCGCATCGAACTGCTGGATGGCGGGTTGCAGACACAGGTCTTCACGATCAGTCCGCTGGAGATCGACAGCCGGTCCCGGGATTCGCTCGTCGTGCAATACCAATCCACCGATGAGATCCTGATTCGTCCGTTTCGAATCTACCGCGATCCCTCGGACCCCTCGCGCCAGGTCGTCATCCCCGCGGGGCGGTATTCTTTCGACGAGTACGTCGCCACGGCCACCAGCGGCAGTCACCGCAATCTTGTTGCTGCGGTGCACCATCGATGGGGTGAATTTTTCAGCGGGAAACGCGACCAGTACTCCACGATCATGACCTGGCGGCCGACGAAACACTTCACCTTCAGGGTTGGTTACGACTATCACGACATCAGGCTCCCGCAGGGCGCCTTTGTCACCCGGCTTGCCAACTTCACCTCGGAAGTTGCGTTCAACTCGGACCTGTTGTGGACCAATCGGATTCAGTACGACAACGTGTCCGAAGAAGTGGGCATCAACAGCCGCCTGCACTGGGTACTGCAGGACGGGCGCGAAGCGTACCTGGTGTTAAACCACAACCTGCAGGATTACGACCGCAACAATTCATTCCACGAAACGCTTTCGGACCTCAGCATGAAGGTGAACTACACGTTTCGCTTCTGACGTGTCACTTTATCCCGCGTCCCGGAGCCGTACGATCATGTCGTCCAACGTCACGGCATGTACGTGCCTGTCGAGCGGATACGACTCGTGGCCGCCGTGCACCACGAAGCTGCGTGCGGGTCGCAGATCGGCGCACGCGCTACGGAATCCTCTGGATAACCTTGGCGTGGAACTCCGTTTGATTTCCACGGCCCACATGGTGCCGGCACCCATGTCGATTACCAGGTCCACTTCGGCGCCCCCCGACGTACGGTAGAAGCCCGCAGCCGCCCGTCCGGGCAGGGCCGTGAGGATGTTTTCGATGACGAATCCTTCCCAACTGCTTCCGATGACGGGGTGTCCAAACAACTGGTCGGTTGTTTCAATGCCCAACAGGGCGTGACAGATGCCGCTGTCCCGAATGTAGATCTTCGGAGCCCTGACCATGCGCCGACCGATATTCGAGGTCCATGATGGCAGCCGGCGCACCAGCAGCAGGTCGACCATCAGGTCGAGATATCGGGCGATCGTGACGCCACTGACGTCAAGCCCCCGAGCCAGCGCCGAGGCGTTATGCGGTTGCGCTTGATTGTGCGCGAGCATGGTCCAGAATCGCCTCAGAGTTTCGGCGGGGATGCGCGGCCCGAATTGGGGGATGTCGCGCTCAAGGTAGGTTCCAATAAAGTTCAGGCGCCATTCGAAACTGAGCGCGTCGCTATGGGCGAGGAAGCTTTCCGGGAAACCGCCCCGACTCCAGAGGGGCCGATGATCGCTTTTCGGAATCTCGCTGGCGGAGAAAGGGCATAGCTCGCAGTGGGCGACCCGTCCGGCCAGCGTTTCGCTCGACTGTTTGAGCAGGTCGATGGAGGCTGAGCCGAGCAAGAGAAAGTGCCCGGTTCTCCTGCCGGCGCGCCGTCGCTCGTCTATGATGCCGCGCAGCGGCGCGAACAACGCAGGAATCCGATGAATCTCATCGAGAATCAACAGTGCGTCGGAAGTTTGCTCGCAGTACTGCTCAACGTCGCTTAATTTCGCCAGGTCGCTCGGTCGCTCAAGATCCAGATACACCGCGCCACGTTCCGGAGCGAGCGCGTGCGCAAGCGTGGTCTTGCCGACCTGCCGCGGCCCGGTAAGGACAACCGCCGGATTCGAATCCAGCAACCGGTTGACTTCCGATTGCAAATGCCGATGTAACATCCATGCAAATATAACTCATCGAATCATATTTGCACACTTTATCGTGCCCCTACCCCGTTTCGAATCCACCACGGCGGCTCGCTGCTCGACGACAAGTGCCTGAAGGAGTTGGAGGCGCCCATGTAATAATCCGACGGGCTCTGCTGCCGGCATACCTGCCGCAAGCGGTATCTCGGCGAGCCTTAGATCAATCCCAGCCACCACATCAGGCAGACTGCCGCGAAGGAGCCGATGCCGCCCACCAGGGTGGCGCCCCCATAGCCGAAAATGGCGTCGTTTGCCGACAATCGGCTGAGTGACGTGCAGACCCAGAAGTAGCTGGAGTTGACGTACTTGATGATGACCGAGCCGCTGGCGCCGGCGAGCATTGCAGCCTCCGGCGAGAGCGCGAGGGTCGGGAGCATGGGCGCGACCAGCGATGCGGCGGTGATGACGCCAACGGTGGTGGACCCGGTGATCATGTTGCCGATGATGCCGATGACGAAGGGCAGAAGAATCGACGGCAGGCCGTAGGCGGCGAAGAAGCCGGCGATGGTTTCCACGGCGGGCGTGCCCTTGAGAATCTCGCTCAGGGAGCCGCCCAGCCCCGTGACCACCAGTATCATGGCGGACACCCTGAGGCCGTCTTCCACCCAGGCGTTGGTGGCGGCCTTGCGGTGCTCCGGCGTCCTGATGTTGCGATAGGACAGCCAGACGCCGATGCTCAGTGCCATCACGGGCCAGCCGATATAGGCCAGTCCCGCCCGCACGATATGGTCTTCGTCCAGGAACAGACGGGAAACGCTCTGCGCGGAGATCAGTACGATGGGCACTAGGATGGGGGCGTAGGAACTCAGCGCTCCGGGCAATCCGCCCTTGGGTTCTTCTTCAAGGAAATTGGCGCCTACGAACTCGTCGTCCGGCAGCGTCTTGATTCTCGGCCCGGCGATGTACTGGCCCCAGATCCACCCGGCAAGCGAGCCGACCAGGCACGCGAAGGTGCCGAACATGATGGTCTTGCCGATATCGGCGCCCACCAGCGCGGCGGCGGCGAGGGGACCGGGCGTGGGCGGTACGATGGCGTGGGTGAGTTGCAGCGATCCCACGAGTCCGATGGACATGACGCTGACGGTGACCCCCATCATTTTCGCCGCCGAGTGCACCAGGGGGTTCAGGATCACGTAGGCCACGTCGGAAAATATCGCGATACCGAGGATGAAACCGGTCAGCGTGAGCGCCAGCGGCATGCGCTTGGAGCCGACCGCCCACACCATGCTGCGGGTAATGGTCTGGATCGCGCCCGTGTGCCGCAGCGCTTCGGCAATAATGGAGCCGAGCACGATGACCACGCCGATGGACCCGAGCGTCGCGCCGAAGCCCCGTTCGAATGCGTCGATGAAGTTGTTGCGGGCAACGCCGGGGATGATCCCGAACAGCAGCAGCGGTATCAGCAGGGCGAGAAAGACGTGCCACCGCCACTTCGCTATGAGAAACAGCAGCAGCGCAATGACGCCCAGAAAACCCAGCAGCGCCACCAGGGGACTGTCAACTACGGTCGTGGTCGGATCCATGTATCTCCCATGAGCTGGTCAACCGGAGGATGCTACCCCTGGCGTGCCTGTTCGGCCAGGTACGCAAGCGCCGCTGTGACGCCGCCCGAACAGCCGGGGATGCCGGCGAGCCCCAGCCCCATCTCCACTCCCGAAAGGGTACCCGCCAGCATGAGTTCGTTGAAGTGGCCCAGGTGGCCGATGCGGAACACCTTGCCGGTCAGCGGTCCCAGCCCGGTTCCAAGCGACATGTCGAAACAGTCGAGGATGACGGCCCGGACTTCGTTTGAGTCGATGCCCTCGGGTACGAGCACGGTGGTGACCGAATCGCTGCTCTTTTCCGGGATGACGCAGTAGTTCTCCACGCCCCAGACGGCCACCGCGCGCCGCGTGGCTTCGGCCAGGCGGCGGTGGCGGGCGTACACGTTTTCAAGCCCTTCCTCCTCCATCATCGTCAGCGCTTCCCCAAGTCCGTAGAGCAGGTTGGTCGGCGGTGTATAGGGAAAGAAGCCGGTCTCGTTGGAGGGCACGGCATCGTCCCAGTTCCAATAGGACCGGGGCATTGCCGCGCCGGCCCCGGCTGCCAGGGCTTTTTCGCTGATGACGTTGAAACTGAGCCCGGGCGGAAGCATCAGGCCCTTCTGGGATCCGGCGATGGTGACGTCGACTCTCCAGTCGTCCTGCCGGTATTCCATGGATCCGGCGGAAGAGACCGAATCCACCATGAGCAGGGCCGGGTGCCCGGCGGCATCCATGGCCGCGCGCACGTCGGGGATGGAGTTGGTGATGCCGGTGGAGGTTTCGTTGTGGACCACCATCACCGACTTCAGTCGCTGCGAACGGTCGGCGCGCAACGCGCTCTCGACCTGGTCGGGGTCCACACCCTTGCGCCAATCGCATTCTACGAGTTCTATTTCGAGCCCGAAGCGCTCGGCCACACCCCTCCACAGGGTCGCGAACATGCCGCTTTCGAACATCAGCACGGGATCGCCGGGGGACAGCGTGTTGACGATACCGGCCTCCCAGGCGCCGGTGGCCGATCCCGGATACATGGCAACAGGACCCGAAGCGTTAAACAGCCGGCGTACGCGCGGGATCAGTTCCAGCGCCATTTCCGCGAACTTCGGACCCCGATGGTCGATGGTGGGCATCGACATGGCCGCAAGCACCCTGTCGGGTACGTTGGTGGGTCCGGGTACTTGCAGGAAGTGGCGGCCGCTGCCGGCGCTGCGGCTGGAAAACTCGGTCATGGTGGTTGCAGGATTCAGCGAGGAAAGGAGCGGCAAGGATACCACGCAGAGGCGCTCGTTCTGAGGCGGGAGACGCCCCAACTTTCCGGCCGCCGGAGGCTGCGCCGAGCTTGCGAATGACAAGGCAAGGGACTACGATTTCGGAACGAATCTCACGAGCCGGCGGACATCTCATGAAACGCTTGATTGCATTGTCAATATTCGTCTTTTTCGGAGCGGTTCAGTCGGCCATCGCCCAGGCTCCCGGTGCGGGCATGGGCATGGGCATGGGCATGGGCGCGGGACCCACGGCCATGGATGAACGCTTCTACAGTACCGTGCCCGGCATCGGCGAACCGGTGCCGGACGTCCAGGTGGTCAATGATCGGGGAGACCCCGTGAATATCAGGGAGGTGGCTACCGGCCAGTACACGGTACTGGTCCTCGGCTGCCTCACGTGACCCCCCTTCCTTCGTAACGTCCCCAGTTTGGAGACGGTTCAAAGAGACTTTGCCCCCAGTGGCGTGGACTTCTATTACATCTACAAGCCGCTGGCCCATCCCGAGTACAACAACTACGTGACCCCGTTCACGCTTCAAGAGCGGCTCATGCACGTCGCCGAGGCGAAGCGGCGGTTGGGCTCGAGCATCACGTGGCTGGCGGACCTGATGCACAACCCGTATCACGAGGCCATGGCGCGGACGCCCAACAGCGAGCTGGTGATCGATCCGGAAGGCCGGATCGCCGCGCGCCGAACCTGGAGCGATCCGGAGGCGTTGCGGGCCGACCTTGAACGGCTCATCGGCCCGGTGGAAAAGCGGACGCGGATCGAGGACCTCGATCTGCCCTCGCAGCCTCCGCCGCCCACCGTTGCCAAGGGAGTCGTGCCCCGGGTGGAAATGCCGCCCGACATGGCGGGCATAGTGGTCGAGCCGGTCATCGAAGAGGGCGGTGTCCCGTTCTACGTCAAGCTTCGCGCGGAAGGCGATGAGAGCCTCAGGACGACGGGCACCGGCAAGATGTACGTCGGCTTCCACCTGGATCCGTTGTACCGGGTCCACTGGAACAACGAGGCGGGTCCGGTGAAGTTTTCCCTGACCGCGCCATCGGGGAGTACGGTGACACCCGCCGGCGGTGAGGGTCCCGCGCTTGACGTACCGGCGGATGCGGACCCGCGCGAATTCCTGGTGGACGTCGCCATGAACGACACGGCGCAGCCGCTGGATCTGGATGTGTTCTATTTTGCCTGCGACGATGCCCTGACGTTCTGCATCCCGGTGAACCAGAGCTACCGAATCCATATGCAGCGGGACAACCACGGCTGGACGATACGCACTGGAGCGGACAACGTGCCGACGGCAGGGCGGATTCCGCCGAGCTAGGAGCCTCCCATTGGCTGCCGGCGGCTGGCCGTGTGAGCCATTGGATTACCTGACTTGCTGAGAGTTAGCGAGAAATCAGCCCATTCATTCACCCACCCCAAGAGATGGATGGTTCGACGCTGATCGTCGTCCCCAAGGAGTAGTGAGCCGATGACCCATGCTTTGCGCCACCTGTTCGGAGTGATCGCCGTGTTGTTGGCCCTGTCCGCCTGCACCCCGCCCGACCCCTCAGCCGACGGCCAGGAACTGGCCATTCTGGTAGAAAGTACCGGCACCTACACCCGCCCGATATCGACTGACTCGCCGCTCGCCCAGCAATTCTTCGATCAGGGGTTGCGGCTGACCTGGGGATATCACTTTCCGGAGGCAGTGGCTTCTCACCAGGAGGCGTTGCGTCACGATGCCGAGCACCCGATGATCCATTGGGGTCTCGCCCTGGCGCTGGGCCCGAATCCCAACAGCCGGGCCGGGGGGTTGCCCGACGATCCCCAGGGAGAGGGACGCCGGGCGATCGAGCGGGCCATGGAATGGGTGGAACGCGGTGACGAGAAGGAGCAAGCCTTCGTGCGCGCGCTCCACCTGCGCTTCGATGCGGACACCAATCCGGACCGGGACGCCAGGGATCAAGCCTACCTGGCGGCGACGCGCGCGCTGTTCGAGCAGTACCCCGACGATCCCGACGCCGGCGCACTGCTGGGGGATGCGTACATGATTACCCGGCGCGGGCGCGCGTACTGGGACGACGAGGGCGGACCGCTGCCGGGCACGGCCGAGGCAGCGGCCGCGCTGGAGCGGGTCATGGAACAGCGGCCGGATCACCCGGGCGCGAATCATCTTTATATTCACCTGCTGGAATCCTCCAACACACCGGACCGGGCGCTCGATGCCGCGGACCGTCTCGCCGCACTGATGCCCGGCGTCGGGCATGTCGTACACATGCCCGGGCACATCTACGTCAGGGTCGGTCAGCACACCAAGTCCATCGAACACAATCAGCGTTCGGCAGAGGTGGACGGCGATTTCCTGGCGGCCTGGGGCAGCCTCGAATTTCCGCAGATCGGAACGTATTTCCTGTCGGCACAGAATCACCGCCGCCATGCCTATGACTTCATCCGGTATTCGGCGGCCATCCAGGGAAACTATGCGCAGGCGGTTCAGGCAGCCACCGATGCCCGCGGCCATGAACCCGAAGCGCGCATTCTGCGGGGGCAGGCTCACAAGACGATCGCGACCCGCTGGCTCGTCCACAAGATGTTCGGACGCTGGAACGAGTTGTTGGCTGAGGATCGCGTGATGGAGGGGGCCCAATACCTGGACGGCATGTGGAACTACACCCAGGGCAGCGCCCATGTGGGCCTCGGAAACCTGGATGTTGCCCGGTCCAATCTGGAGCAGATCAGGGCCGTGGCTGCGGACCCGGATTCGGCGACCGTACGTCGCAATGCGAACACAGTGGCAACCTTGATGGATCTGGCCGCCCTCGGACTTGAAGGCGAGATCAGGCAGTCGCAGGGGGATCTTGAGGGCGCCATCGCGGCATTTCGTGCGGCGGTCGCCATCGAGGATGACCTGGAATACACCGAACCCCCCGACTGGCCGCAACCCATGAGGCACTATCTCGGCGCGGCGCTGCTCGAGGCGGGCGCAGCCGAGGAAGCCGAGCGGGTTTACCGACGTGACATGGAAAGGAACCGCGGCGACGGTTGGGCTCTGTTCGGCTTGTGGCAGAGCCTGCAGGCGCAGGACAGGACCGCCGAGGCTGCGGAGGTCTTCGAAGCCTACGAACAGGCATGGCAATTCGCCGATGTTGAACTGACGCGCTCCCGCTTTTGATCCTTGCAGGCTGCCTTCACCTGTCAACAAACATTTTCGCCACGGCAAACGCCAGCGCTGCGCCGAGGAACTGTGCCGCGACGAATGCAGGCGCGTCTACGGGCTGGATGCCTGAAAACGTATCGGTGAATGCACGTCCGAAGGTAACCGCGGGGTTGGCAAAACTCGTCGAGGCTGTGAACCAATAGGCCGCGGTGATGTAAAGGCCGACCGACGCGGCAACGGTTTTCGTGCCCCAGCGCAAGGTGCCGAATATCGTCAACACGAGACCAAACGTTGCCACGCACTCGGCGAACCACTGCGCACTGCCCGTCCGAACAGCAGTCGAGGCTTGCAAAACGTTCAGTTCGAACATCAAGTGCGCAGCCCAAACACCGGCTATTGCGCCGACGACCTGCGCACCGACATAAAGCAGCGCCGCCGTGCCGCCAAGCTCGCGTCGCAGCGCAAACGCCAATGTGACGGCCGGATTGAAGTGTGCGCCCGATATCGGGCCGAACATCAAGATGATCACAACGAGTATGGCGCCCGTTGGTATCGTGTTGCCGAGCAATGCCAACGCCACGTTGCCGCCCGCCAGGTTCTCGGCCATGATGCCGGAGCCGACGACGGTGGCGAGCAAGAACGCGGTGCCGAGACACTCGGCTGCCAAACGCCGTGCCAGCGGCACCTCACTCATTGGCCGCCTCCTCTTGTGACAGCGTGTCGCGAACACGTTGCAACTCTTGAGAAGCCTCTGTCGGGCTTCGTCGTTGATGCGGCAACTGCAGGAAGGCTTCAATACGACGTTTGAGCTGATCGTATGCTCGATCGAACGCCTGGCGCCGCGCCGCATCGCCGGGCGCGGCGGCAGGGTCCGGAATTCCCCAATGTGCAACCACCGGGCTGCCATTCCAGATCGGACACGTTTCGCCGGCCGCGTTGTCGCAAACCGTGATGACAATATCCAGGTCGGGTGCGGCGTCCCCGGTGTACTGGTCCCACGATTGCGACGCTAATCCATCGACTGGCAATCCTTCCTCGCGCAGCTTCTGCAGTGCGCCCGGATTGACCTGCCCTGCCGGGTGACTGCCCGCGCTATAGGCTTTGTAGATGCCGCCACCGAGTTCGTTGAGCAAGGCCTCGGCCAAGATGCTGCGCGCCGAGTTCCCCGTGCACAGGAATAGGACATTAAGCACAGCGGCGTTCGCTGCTCTTGGGCTGCGCCGCCACGTGAAATCGTTTCATGACAATCTCCTTAGCAACGGATTGATGCTGCGATCGGGTCGCACAATGCGGCGCTTTTACCGCAGCAGTCATCCATCAAGTACAAAATGAGCGCGCCGACCGCTTCGAAGTCCGCGCGATAAATGATGTGCCGCCCGTCGCGCTCGTTTGTCACGATGCCGGCACGGTGCAATTTGGCCAGATGGCTCGACAGCGTGTTTTGCCGCGCATCCAGCTCATGCGCAATATCGCCCGCCGTCATGCCCGTAGGCCCGGCTTGCACGAGCAATCGAAACACGCTCAGCCGGGTTTCGTGGGCCAGTGCCTCAAGCGCATTGACAGCCGTCGATATATCCATATTTCGAGATTAATCGATATGTTACTTCTTGGCAAAGGTGCGTCTGAGTTTTCTGTTTGTTTAGTTCGTCTGCGCGCCGATACGACCGACGAATGCGAGGCCGTCATTAGCGGTGTCCTCGATCCCGGCCCCGGGGGCCTCGTCGCTACGCTCCTCGACCTCCGGGGCCGGTGCATCGGCGCCCCTCAAAACGATCGAATCGCCACTGCCTCTCATCGTCGTTCACCTCCACCGCCCTACACTAATTCCAAGGGTAGTCGATGTCTCAACGATATTGGCAGATAGGGGTTGTGCACGCCCGGCAGACGTGCCCGTCTATAATGCCCCGCATGGGTGAAGGGCCTCGGGATTCGCGGGAATTGTTCAGGCGGCTGCCTGCCATCGACAAGTGGCTGGCTTCGGAGAGCGGGTCTGCGCTCAGCGCCGAGTTTTCGAAGGCCGAAGTCGCCGAGGTCATGCGCGAGCACCTGGCGCGGGTTCGGCGCAGCCTGGGTAACGGGCTGACCGATCTGCCCGACTTTCATGGTCCGCAGTACGCGGCGTTGATGAGGGCCGACCTGCTGGAACGGCGCCGTCCGAGCCTGCGCCGCGCGATCAACGCCACCGGCATTGTCCTGCACACCAACCTGGGGCGTGCACCGCTCGCGACCGAGGCTGTCGAGGCCGTGGAAGCGGCCGCCAGGGGTTATTCCAACCTGGAGTTCGACCTCGAGACCGGCGAGCGCGGTTCGCGCCAGGACCACGTGGAGTCGCTGCTTTGCCGCGTCACCGGGGCCGAAGCCGCGCTGGCGGTCAACAATTGCGCTGCGGCGGTGATGCTGGCATTGGAGAGTTTCTCGGCGGGTTGCGAGGTCATCGTTTCCCGGGGTGAACTGGTAGAGATCGGCGGGTCGTTTCGCATGCCCGACGTCATCGCCAAGAGCGGCGCCCGCATGGTGGAGGTGGGCACCACCAACAAGACCCGGCTTGAGGACTACGCTGCGGCCCTGAGCGAAAGGACCCGGATCCTGCTCGCGGTTCATCCGAGTAACTTCCAAATCGTCGGATTCAGCACCAAACCGGCATTGAAGGAGCTCGCGAAGCTTGCCCACGACAATGAACTGCTTTGCGTGCAGGATTTGGGCAGCGGTGCGCTGGCTCAGGTCCAGCCGGTTTCGTCCATGACCGGGGATACGGTCCAGTCGAGCCTCGCCGCCGGCGTGGACCTGGTCACCTTCAGCGGCGACAAGCTGTTGGGCGGTCCCCAGGCGGGACTGGTCGTCGGTCGTCGGGAACTGATCGAAACGATCAAGCGCAACCCACTGGCGCGGGCACTGAGGATCGACAAGCTTTCGTTGGCTGCGCTTGCGGCCACGCTGCGGCTCTACCTGCCGCCCAACGATCCGGTGGAGAAGATCCCCATATTGCGCATGCTCGGCGCGACCGAGTCGAGTATCGCCTCACGGGCGCGGCGCTTGCTGAAACTCCTGCGTGAAATACCGGGAGTGGATGCCACCATCGCCGACGATGTGACCTACAGCGGGGGCGGCGCCCTGCCCATGGTGGAACTGCCCACGCAGACGATCCGCCTGACCGCCGCCGGCGTGAGCGCCGGGACGCTGGCGAGGCGATTGCGCCAGGGGCAGCCGCCCGTCATCGCGCGGCTGGCCGATGACCGACTCGTGCTCGATCCGCGAACGATGCTCCCCGCCGACACGAAGGATCTGCTGAGCGCGTTCCGACAAGCGCTGGGATGACGCATGAGTAGCCCGGCCAAAGTCTGCGTGCAACGGGCCGACGACACCACCCGTCCGGGATGACATATGGGACCGCCGGCCAATCAAGTCACGCTTGGCGTCATCGGGCACGTTGATCACGGCAAGACCGCGCTGGTCCGCGCGCTGACCGGAATCGAAACGGATCGGCTCAGGGAGGAGCAGGAGCGGGGCTTGTCCATCGTCCTGGGGTTCTCCTTTCTCGAATCGTCTCGGGGAACGATCGATCTGATCGACGTACCGGGGCACGAGGATTTCATTCGCACAATGATTTCCGGCGCAACCGGTATCGACGGAATCGTGCTCGTGGTCGCCGCCAACGAAGGCGTCATGCCCCAGACCCGGGAGCATTTCGACATCGCGGAATTGCTCGGGGTTGAGCGTGGGCTCATCGTGCTCACCAAGACGGACGTTGTGACTGCCGACGAACTCGAACTGGCGGAAGACGATGTGCGCGACTACCTGAGCGGCTCCTTCCTGGAGGGGGCCCCGCTGGTGCGCACGTCGGCACTTCGGGGCGAGGGGATGGAGGGTTTGAGAGAGGCGCTGGCGGGCATCCCGGTACGCGCCCAGCCGGCGTCGGCCGAGGGATTCTACCTGCCGGTGGATCGGGTATTCGGGATGCGCGGATTCGGGGTGGTGGTGACCGGTACGTTGCGCGCGGGCGTGCTTCGTGCCGATCAGGCCGTGGAGATTCTTCCCGGCGGGGAGGCGGCCACAATCCGCGGGCTTCAGATTCACAGCCAGGCTGTGCAGGCGGCGTATCCGGGGCAACGTGTGGCGGTGAATCTCAGGCACCACAAGCAGGCCGCATTGAGTCGGGGTGACGTGCTTGCCGCGCCCGGGTACCTGCAGCCGGCGCGCCGTATCGATGTCGAGCTTCGAATGCTGGAACATGCCGAGGGGCCGCTCAGGAACGGCGCGACGGTCAGGGTGCTTTTCGGCACCACGGAGGAGATCGCAAAGGTACGCCTTCTCGGTGTCAACGCGTTGGCGCCCGGAAAGACGGGATTCGTGCAATTGCGCTTTCGCCAAAGGGTCGTCGCACAGCAGGGTGAACGCTTTATCGTGCGTGGCCTCACGCCAGTGGTGACCCTGGGGGGCGGTCGTATGCTGGACGTTGGCGCTCCAAGGCACCGGCGGTTTGATTCGGCCGTTGTCACGCGCCTCAAGAGTGCCGCGGCGGGCGATACCGTGGCCCTGGTGCGTGCCAGCCTGGAGGCAGCCGGGCTTGAGAGCGTCGATCGCGAGTTGCTAAGGCACAGTCTGGGACTTGGCGAGGCGGACATGCAAGCGGTTGTTCATGCCGTGGGCGCCGTGGAGATGGCGGACGGGCGACTGATGGATGCGTCGGCTCACGGCCGTCTTCTGGAAGACATCCGCGCTGCCGTCGAGGGATTCCATCGGCGATATCCACGCCGTCAGGGACTGGCCATGGCCAGTATTCCCACCCTGTTGAAGGCCAGCATCGATGAAACCGCGTTACAGCACGCCGTGGATGAACTCCAGGCGCGGGGCGAACTGCGCAATGACGCGTCGATCCTGAGCCAGGCCGGCTTCGATCCGCTGGCGAGCCTCTCGGCCGATGAACGGCGCGTGGCCCGTGAAATCGAGGAGTCGTTTCGAACCTGCGGACTGATGCCGCCATCGGTGGAATCCGTGCTTCGGGGCGATCGGGTGCGCACCGGCGTTCTGCGTCTGCTCACCGACACCGGCACCCTGGTGCGCCTGAAGACTTACGACCGCAGTCGCCACCTGGTGATGCACAGGGACGCACTGCGCGAGGTGCGGGGTAAACTCCGGCACCGCTTCCCCTATCCGGCCGAATTCACTGTGGCGGATGTCCGGGACGAGCTTGGCACGACACGCAAATACATCGTGCCGCTGATGGAACACCTGGATGCGTCGGGCGTCACCATCCGCACGGGCAACATCCGCCGGCTCCGGGCGAGATAGGGTCGCCGGTTTAGCGGCTTGTACGTTCATGGCGCGGTCTTTTCGAGTCTTTTGCGCCAAAGAAATGGTTGACAAGGAACATGTCCTTGATAGAGTAAGGAAATGTCCAAAGTTACCAGCAAACTTCAGGTTACCGTGCCCAAGGCGCTGGCTCAGCGCTACGGAATCCAACCCGGTGACGATATCAGTTTCGAGCCGGCCGGTGAGGTTATTCGGGTAGTACCCGCCGGTTCGGTCGCGCGGACGGAGGGGCTGGAGGTAGACGAACGTCTTCGCCTCTTTGACGCAGCCAGCGCCCGCCAGGAGTTGCGCGAATCACGTCGTCGCGCACGGCAAGCCACGTCTCGTGGCTGGACAAGGGAGGAACTTTACGAACGTGGCATCCAGGACGCTGATTGATACCAACATCCTGGTTTACCGCCACGATGACAGATTCCCGGAGAAGCAGCGAAGGGCGACCGGTATTCTTCGGGAAGGCATCACTGCGGGAAACGTCCGCATACCGCACCAGGCAATTGTCGAATTCGTTGCCGCAACAACCCGCGGGCGCCCGGAAACGCGATTGCTCGAACTCCCCGATGCACGACGAGAAGCTGAGGAACTGATGGTGCTGTTTCCCGTCATCTATCCTGACGACGCAGTCTTGCGGGCCGCGCTACGAGGTGCTGCAGCCTATGGCCTGGCATGGTTCGATGCTCATATCTGGGCTTATGCAGAAGTCCATGGAATCCCGGAACTGCTTTCGGAAGACTTCCAGCACGGGCGCATGTACGGGACAGTCATGGTTCGAAACCCGTTTTTGCAGGTTTCGGCAACCTGATCGCCAGGCAAGTGCTATCGTACAAGCGCTGTCGAGATGCTTGTGTCGCGAAAAAAGCTGGACGAGGTGCCCGCTGACCTGGAGGTGAATGGAGTCTGGTGACTCCCCTGGTCTTCAAAACCAGTGAGCCGGCGAACCCGGCTGGTGGGTTCGATTCCCATCCACCTCCGCCATTAAGTTATCATAACTTACTGAATAGTAAATGAAAAAATTTATTATATGAAGGTACGTCCCACGTTAAGACCCACATATTGTGCCGGATAACAAAATGCGTCTTGGCAAAGCGGCACACTACCCTATTTCTCTGACTGCCCTTTCCGCTGGGGTTGGGTTGCTATTCAATATAGTTGGGTCCGCCACAGCGATAGGAGAAGCTTGGCCTACAATTAGAGTGTTTCTTCCCCTAATTGGTTTATCCATTACGGTAGGTGGGAGCAGTTGGCTCCTTCTCACGCTCATTCATGACATACGTAATTTTGTTGTTCGCAGGGAAGAAACCAGGCGCAATCAAGTAATAGGCAGGATGCGTTTCGTAGCCAAGCATGCCTTCGTTGGGCAATCCTCGAATGTAACTCCACACAATATTGAGGTGTATTCTCGTGTCAAACTGTATGTCGAAGAGCTTAGGAGATTGAAGTTCATTCCACCGTCTGAACTACCTCCGAATGCGTTGTCGATCACGCTTCTTAGCCTAATACCGATCATTGAATCGAAAGGAATCAAAGAGGCACAAATCTATTGCAACAAGAAACATCAAGATTGAAACAAGAAAAACGCTGACGAAAATCCACCGGCTCGCTAAGCGCAACCCACTATTCCGTTAACCCGAGCAACTTGACCACGCCGTCACTACTAAGGCCGCCGCCGCAATCCCTAGGCCAATTTGCGTTAGCCGATGGCTCGTCTTCAATTCCCTATTCTCGGCCGCCCGCTTCTGCAAGACCTTGGCGGCGTCGATTGACATTCCTTCCTTTACAGGCCAGAAAAAACAATCGTCTCTCCCGTCTTTGTCAACGATCTTTTCCGCGTTTTCTTTCGTCAAGAGCGTACCGTCACCCCAGACCTCTTGGGCACAAGCCAAGCGATCCCATCCATCCAAAGCCAAGCTAGACCTCTCAATTTGCTTCAGTGGAAGATATTTTGGTTCATCCAGTTTATGCATCCTTGTGATGCGCTTCGCAAAGAAATGGCAATTCCTACAGCACTGTTTTGACGGCAATGGATTTCGCATCGCGGGAGTCTATCATCGCCAACAATCAGCGGCCCCGACGGCCCCGGTCGTCGGGTATCCCAAACAACTACCGGCCAGACTCCCGCCGATCAATCACGCCGCACGGTCCACAGAACAGCCGCCCGGCCAACGATTCCCGGCCGCACCCCAGACACGGCCGCGCGGCTTCGTCCAACTCCCGGCGCAGTTCCATATCCTCGACACGCGCCCGCAGTTCGAGCCGCCGCTTTCGTTCTGCCGACAGTTCAGGCCCCGGCGCACGCTCAACAAAATGCGGCCGTTTGCCGCTGATCGTTAATTGACGCGCCCGCAGTAAGTTAGCCACCGTCCACCAGAAGGCCCGACAGCGCCGCCGCCTTGGATACGTCCATCCCGCCGCCGACAAGCGACTGGAACGCCCTTGCGCGGCCTTGTAGATCGGCCGCAAATAGCCGGTCAGTGTTGAACGACAGCCCCGGAGTATTCAGCTTGTGTGCCGCCTCCGCCGCCATGCCGTCCAGTAGTGGCGTCACCGTGGCGTGCAGAAAACGCCGGAACGCTTCACGCGCCGCCGTGCCTTGGCCCTTACCAGACATCAACTCCGGCGGGATTCCGCACGCGGCCAGTACCGCCAGCGTGGCCCGGTTGCTGAGATTGACCAATGCTTCCGGCGGACTCGCTCCGAGCCGGGACGGTTGCCAGTCCCGCGTCGGAGAACCCATCGGCAAACCTTCGGCCATGTTGCGCGTGGATTCCACCAGAGCCGCCGATCCCCTCAGCGCGCCGATCATCTTTTGCAGCTTGGCAACCGGCGACGTGCTTGCGTCGCCGTCGTCGCCGGGATCGACGCCCAACGGGTTGAGCGAACCGCGTGGCCCGGTCGCTTCGTCGGCAAGATGGCTTGTGACTTCCGCCTGCAACCGGGAGGTTTCACCCGCCGCCGCCAATGGCGAGATACCGCGCCACGGTTGCGCCGGGTCCGGGCAACCTTCTCGCCCGAAGGAAAGTAGTTGGTTGTGGACATCTGTCTTCTCCTTTTCGTATGCTGGCTGGCAAGCAGGCCGGCAGGAAGAAACAGTTTGTGATTATTCGGGCATTCTGCACACGACATTGCAGGGACAGTCGGCTCCCGAGACATCCATTCCGGAATAATCCTTGTGCCGGAATAACATCTCGGAAAATGCCATCCGGCCGCTGGCGCTGATTCGCAAGAACGCGCTGTTCGCCGGGCATGACGAAGGCGCGGCGGTCTGGGCCCGAGTCGCCAGCCTTGCTAAAACGGCCAAAATGAATCAGTCAACCCCCACGCCTACCTCAAGGCCTCGCTCGAAGCCATCGCCGCCGGCCATACCGCCTCCGATATCGATGCGCTGATGCCCTGGGTCTTTACTCCGACTTCAAGCTGAAATCCAGGTGGGGGAGACTCCATCGCTTACAAACATCGATGACATCCAGCAAATTCAGATTGACCGCCTTATCCGCCGGCATAGCCGCGGCCATCGGTCCGGCGCCGCCGGTATCGGCGCAACAGCACGAGGAAACGATCGAGGAAATTCTCGTAACGGGCTCATACATTCGCCGCACGAGTTTCGATGGCACGAAGCCTGTACAAGTGATCGACCGGGGGACGATCGAGCGGATCGGCGCCTCGCAGCCTGTCGATGTGCTCAAGGAGCTTACCGTCAACAGTGGCACGCAGTTCTACAATGAAACCAACAACCGGGCCGGTACGGCAATGTTCAACGTGCGCAATCTGGGCCTCGGCTCGACCCTGACCCTGATCAATGGGAAACGCGCTGGCATCGCACCGGTGGCGGACGATACCGGCAGCGATTATCTGGACATTAATCAGTATCCGATCACGATGATCGAGCGCATCGAAGTGCTTACCGACGGCGCTTCGGCCCTGTACGGCTCCCAGGCGGTTGCCGGTGTGGCCAATATCATTACGCGCAAGGGATTTGAAGGATTCGCACTCAGCGCCAGCTATTCGCAATCCGAGATCGAACAGCAGGGTATCGGTTTCGCAGCCGGCGCCCGGTTCGGCCAGGGCGGCTTCAATATCTATGCAAGCCGGTACGAGCAGGACGAAGCGTATCGTTCCGACTTCGACTGGCTCAACCAACGGCTCAATCCGAGCCCCCGTGAATCACGCTTCCTGTCCTCGACCGGTTCGCCCGGCACTTATCGTGGCGCCACTCTGAACGGGTCCGGCAACGCGGTTCCCACGGGCGGCAACCGGCTTCCGGATCCTGACTGCGAAGCCGCCGGCGGCGTGTTGCGCAGCCCGAGCGACTCCCGCTGCCGTTACCTGTTCGTGGACCAGGTGGCGATCATTTCCGCCGAAGAGCGAGTACAGGTTTTCAACGAGTTCGAATGGGAGTTCAGCGACCAACTTCGCTACTACGCCGAAGCGGGCTATTCCAACAATATCGTCAAGCGTCCGAGCGGCGCTGCCACCTTCAACACCGGCAGCGCCGTCGGTGGCGGTTTCACCATTCCTTCGTCGCATCCATTCAATTTTTTCGTCACCGATCCCGCCGACCCGAGAGACATCGTTTACATCGGACCGGACGCCTGGAACAACTCGATCCACACCGCGGCCGATCTGCAGGCGACCGCGAGGCCACTGGGACGGGAAGTGAACAACACTGCCCTGACGCAGTACATCAAAAGGGAGTTGAGCTATACGCGCATCCTCAATGGCGTCGAGTACGATCTCGGCGACACCTGGAGCTTGGACCTGTCCTACGGCTGGGCCAATTCCGCGCGCACCACCAACGCACCGCACAACTACCGCTCCGATATCTTTCAGAGCCTCGTGAAAGCGGGCGAATGGAATCCTTTCGGCATGCGCCTGACCGACCCGGCGTTGATATCGCCGAAAGACGGCGTCAGCACTGCAGGCAACAGCGACATCACGCTTGCCAAGTTCGATACGCCTTCGGCGAGCAATGCGCGGGTGCTCGAACAGGTAACCGACGTGGTGTTCAGAGGCGACCTGTTCGCGTTCAATGGCAATACCGTGCAGACGGCCTTCGGCAGCCAGTATCGCGATGTGTACATTGAAATCTTCGGCGACTCGCTCGAATCCGCCGGCGAAGCCAACGAGCAAAGCCTGTCCGGCCCGGTCATCGGCAGCCAGGATGTCTGGGCGGTATTCGGCGAGATCGTCGTGCCCGCGACCGATACGCTCGAATTGCAGCTCGCCATGCGGCGCGAGGAGTACGGCGGCAGTATCGGAGCCACCACGGACCCGAAGGTCGCGTTCGAATTGCGTCCACTCGACCGGCTGGGCTTCCGCGGTTCCTGGGGTACTTCCTTCCAGGCACCCACCGTTCGCCAGACCGCCCAGGCGACTTCGTCTGCCTTCATCGACGATCCCGCATCACCAACTGGCCCCGGCGGCAGCACGGTGTGCGTATCCACCGGTCTCAACAACAACATCACGGTAGCGGTGCAGGGATCGCCCGACCTGGCGCCGCAGGAATCGAAAAACTTCAATCTCGGCCTGGTGCTACAGTTGGAGAAGGGATTCAATGCTAGCCTGGATTACTTCAATTTCGACTACCAGGATCTGATCGCGCAATCCGAAGGCGCCCAGGCGATCGTGAACAACGATTGCCTCGACGACGCCATTCCGAACGATCCCAGGGTCGTACGCGACGCCGGAGGCCAGTTGCGCCAGGTCAATACCCAGTTCGTCAACATCGGCGCGGCTGGAGACCAGCGGCGTGGATCTGAACCTGGCCTGGAATGTCGGTTTCGGCATGGGCGACCTGTTTGTCAATGCCGCCGCGACTTATGTAACCGAATTCGCGGTCAGCGATGGGGAGGTCAGCTTTGACGGCGCGGGCAGCAGGAACTTCCGCAACAACTTCTCGACCCTGCCGGAGTTGCGCGCCCATTTCGGCGCAACGTGGACCATGGGCGATCACAGCATTACCGGCAAGTTTCGCCATATCGGCGAATACCGCAACGATCAGAGCAACAACGGTATCGTCGAGGCCTGGAACGTATTCGATGCACAATACAACAATGTATTGGCCGGGTTACTCGGCGGCGGCGACACTTCGATGACGCTGGGCATCAACAACGTGTTTGACAAAGACCCTCCCCGGCTGACGCGGCTGGACGCGATGGGCAATGAACTGCCGGCGTTCAGGCCGAGTTCGGGCGGTGTGATCTATGATGGCCTGTCGGACCGGCCGGGCTATGACGACCGCGCCGGCCACGACCTGCGCGGAAGACTGGTGTATGTGCGGTTCACGCACGATTTCTAGTGGAGGGGCCGACGTCGACGCACAGGGGCCGCCCGACTCCTGTGCCGGCATTGAGCGGCAGTACCGCCCACCCTATGCAATAATTCGTGAGCCCCATCCCTGCAACGTTCCGCCAGGTGCAAAAACTCGACATCAGCCGAAGCATGTCCTCGCTGTTCGGGACCGTTTTCGTGGCGCACGACTGGCCCGAGAGCGAGACGCTGAACAGGCAACTCGCCCGGTTGCTGCTGGCGAAGGAGCAGTCCGGCAGCATGCAGGGTGTGCGCCGGTCCAACGCCGGGGGCTGGCAATCGCCAGGCAATCTCATCAGTTGGCCCGATGCGCCGGTGCAGGAACTTAAGCGGCGCATCGAGACCGTCGTGTTCAATCTTACCGAGAGGATTATTCGCGACCAGGGCAAACAACGACAGTTTCGCCTCCTGATTGACGCCTGGGGCAACATCAATCGCAGCGGCGACTACAACGTCGTCCATGCCCATCCCAACTGCATGTGGTCGGGGGTTTACTACGTAACCAGGGGCAATCCCGACCCCTCCATTCCCCAGAACGGGCTGCTGGAACTGCTGGACCCGCGCGAGGCGGCGAACTACATCCAGATCAGCAACACGATTCTGGACGGGCGGGAATTCATCGAAAACTTGCCGGGCCGCATGCTGCTTTGGCCAAGCTGGATGAAGCACATGGTGCATCCGTTCACGGGCAGTGGCGAACGCATTTCGATCGCTTATAACGTGAATGTAATCGAAGAGAATTCCACGCCGTGACGGAGCTCAGGCGCGCGGCGCCGACAGGAACTTGCCCGATTCTCTCCCAAGCCTGACGGACCGGGCGGCGACGCGGCGGCACAAGGGGATTGCACGGTCCCAGGCTGGAGGTTTCGTGCCCGAGTCTCCCTCACCTTGGCGTCTTGTGCTCGCGTTCAGATCGCGCACCATGCCACCGATCAGCATGGTAAACGCGACTGCAGATCTACAGCCGCTATGACTCCGAGTGAAACATTGCCCGCGTAGCTCTCTGGAAGGTCTCCCGATCGCGTCCGCTTCGCCATGGAAACTGTGCCGCACCTGCCCGCGAGCGACCTCACGGGCATCGCGCGTCAATCGAGAACCATGCAAGCACCCATCGAACTGTGGACATCCACCCCCGCCATGCGTTCGCGCAAATCCGAAATATCGCGGCGAAGTGTCCACAGGAACGCCAGAATCGCCACGATTCCCGCCAATTGAAGCCAAGTGGTATCCATCGGGCAATCAGCCGGGCGACTGTGCCTTGTCGATCAGCAACTTGGCGAGCAGTTCCATGGTGCCCTCGACTTTCGCCATCCGTTCGCGCAACGCGGCCATGTCTCGATGAAGGTTCCACAGGAATCCGAGAATGGCGACGCCGATGCCGATAGTGATCAAGGTGCTGGTATCCATGCGCGTAGCGTATCAGCATTAGTTACCGGCTCAAATTACTGTTTCGGTGTGAAAGGACCAGAAATGGCTTGCTTCACGGGAGTCACTGAAGCTGGCAGCGCGACTCCGCACCGTCCCGGAACCACGTTTCCTGGTTGCCGCCGCAGGCCACCACACTGCCGTCGGAGTAAACGATTTCCCCGTCGAGGATGGTCAGAACCGACTGCAGGTTCTTGAGCGCATCGTCTTCGATGGCGAGGTAGTCGTCGGACAGCACCACGATGTCGGCCAGCTTGCCGGGTTCGATGGAACCCAGTTCGTGCTCGCTGTGGGCGTCCCAGGCGCTGCCCAGAGTCCAGGCGCGCAGCGCTTCCATGCGGGTGATTGCCTGGTCCGCGAGGATCGGATCCCCATACGACGTCATGCCCGTGGTCATGTGGTAGATCGATATCCATGGCGAGAACGGGCCGCCGTCGCTGCCCGCGCTCATGTGGGCGCCGCTGTCCAGGATGAGGCGGTAGGGCGGACCGACATCGCCCATGGCAAAGCTGCCGTGATAGTAGTGGTTCTGGACGGCCACCCCGGCGCCGATGGCCTTGAGCCGCTCGAGAATCCCTTCGTCGATCTCCTGGACGTGAGACAGGTTCCAGTGCAGGTCGGCGATGGGGGTGATTTCGTTGACGCGCTCGAAGGCCGTGGTGTGGGTTTCAAGCTGTTGCACGTCCACGGAGTGCTGGTGGATTAGCCAGCCGTGTTCGGCGGCGATGGTGTAGGCATCGACGAACAACTCAAGCGGCTGGATGGGTGTGGTGTTGGAGACGACGTTCTCGCCCAATCCCGAGACCTTCAGCACGTCGTCGCCCAGTCCCATGAAGGTGTTGTCGACCCGCTGCTGGATGGCTTCGATGCCACCTTCGGCGGTGGCCCATCCCTGGAAGAACAACCGGAATCGCACGCTCAGGTCGCCGTCGCGCCAGAGCGCCATGACGGCGTCGTAATCGCGGTACTCGTCGAATACGCCCGGTCCGGAGAACGAGCCGCCGCCTTCGAGCACGGTTGACAGGCCCACGGTGTTGGAGAACCGCATGAGAGCGCGCAGCGAGCGGCGCTGGCCAGCGGGCGTCTGGTCCTGTTTCAAAACCGCATAAGCGCGCTGGGCTTCGGTCAGTTCCGGTCCCGGCTGGCCGGCGATGAACCCTTCGTCGCTCACCGCGATGCCCGCCGCTTCGAAGAATCGCTTGCCGATGGTATTGGCGACGCCCGGCCCGAAGGGATAGCCCATCATGTACACGGCGTGCTCCGGCGCCGCCTCGTCCAGTTCCGCCAGCGTCGGGCGGCGTTGTTCGGCGAACTGCCGCGGGCTCCAGGAATCGACGATCGATATGAAGTCGGTGCCGTCGAGGTCGTCGGTTGCCGGCGGCAGGTCCGCCGCGCGCGCCGCAATGACGGCCTGCGCTTCGGCGATGGTGGTGGCGGTTTCGATGGCCCTTATGTCGTGGCCCGGCCTGATGCCTGCGCGCAGGAAGTGCAGGTGGTTGTTGATGAGTCCCGGAACCGCCGTTCGTCCGCCGAGGTCCACGACCCGGTCGCAGTCGAATTGGCCGACGTCGTCGCCGACGGCGACGATTCGGTCGCCCCTGATCCTTACGGCCGATTGGATGGAATCGTCCGGGTCCACGGTCAGGAATCGTCCATTGGTCAACACCGTGTCGCCGCTGATAGCGCACCAGTCGTCGCTGTTCGGGTCTGCCGGCTGTGCCGTGCCGACGCCGGTCAGGACTGTCACAAGCATCGGGACAAGTATGCTTGCAAGCAAAGGGGATCGTCCTGCGGCAATCAGCCGGGACAACGCAACGGCAACGCGGCCGGTAATCTGGTTTGGCATCTTGATTCCTTGGCAATTCCTGTCAGCGGATGAAGCGGTAGAATAGATAATCTGGAGACATTTCACTAATGGACGCGTCGAGAATTACGGTCGGCGCAACCGACGCCGCAGCCGGTGCGCCGGTTTAATCAACGATGGCGTACACTGACTGTGTTTCAAGACGGATAACCTGGAGTTGAGATCATGAATGACTTGAGGTATCGATTCCGACAACTAATGGCCTGGGGCACTTGCGGCTTGCTGATCCTGTCGGGATCACTGGCAAACGCCCACCACTCCTCGGCCCCCTTCTACGACCGCAGCCGCGACGTCGAAGTCGAGGGCGAGATCACGGAAGTTCTCTGGCAGAACCCGCACATCCGGTTCACGCTGCGGGATGACGAGGGCCGGGATTGGGACATCGAGGCCACCTCGGTTTCGATCATGAGCCGTTGGGGTCTGGATGGAGACATCGTGGAAGTGGGCAGCCGCGTGCGCCTGGCCGGCAACGGGGGCATCCAGTCGGATACCGCCATGTGGGTGACGAACATGCTCCTGCCGTCGGGCCAGGAGGTGTTGTTGTCGTCCCGGCCTCGGTGGACCGATGACACGATCGGCGAGGACTTGCGGTCCGAAGTCGCTGCGGACCCGGAACTCGGCCTGTTCCGCGTCTGGACCAGCGCCGGGCGGTTGTGGAACAACGACTACCCGCTGACGGAGCATGCCCGCGCCACCCGGGCGCAGTGGGACCCCATCGCGGACGAACCCACCGCCAACTGCGCGCCCAAGGGTCAGGCCTTCATCATGGAGAACCCCTATCCCATGGAATTCGTGGACGAGGGCGACAGGATCCTGCTGCACATCGAGGAGTACGACCTGGTCCGTACCATTTACATGACGCCGGAAGCGGCGTCGATGGAGCCTGAGCCCAGCCTGCTCGGTCACTCGGTGGGACGCTGGGAAGGGGATACGCTCGTGGTGGAAACCACGCACATCGACTATCCGCACTTCGACAAGACGGGCATCCCCCAGACCGAAGCCGTCCACAACCTGGAGCACTTTACCGTGAACGACGAGGGCAGCCGTCTGGAATACAGCGTCACCGTCACCGATCCCGCCATCTTTACCGAGCCGGTGGTCATGACCAAGGCCTGGGCCTACAGGCCCGGCGAGACGGTCAACCCCTACGACTGCCAGCTCTGGAGTGCAGAATGAACGATGCAATCTCGATCAAGCGAATCTCAAGCCCCGTCGGTGAACTGATCCTGGGGGTAGGCGAGGGCGGATGCCGCCTGATCGAATTTGCCGACCGGAGCGACGCGCGGCGGTCCTTGGCCGGGCTGCCGTACAACCTGCGGGTCAGCGACGCCGATCACGCGTTGTTCAGGCGCGTGGAGAGCGAACTGGCCGCGTTCTTTGCCGGCGCGAACAGTGGGCCTGGCGCCCCCGCGATTCCCCTGGACCTGCGGGGGACATCATTCCAGGTGGCGGTCTGGAAGGCATTGCTCGAAATTCCCGGTGGTGAGACCCGGACCTACGCGGAGATTGCCGGCGCCGTGGGCAAACCGGCGGCCGTTCGTGCGGTAGGCAGCGCCATCGGCCGCAATCCGGTCAGCTTGCTGGTGCCGTGCCACCGGGTCGTAAGAACCGGGGGCGGATTGGGCGGCTACGGCGGAGGACTCTGGCGCAAGGAATACCTGCTCGATCTGGAGAGGCCGCAAACGCAAACCAGGGCTGCGTGACTGCGATCGATCCGGTTCGCCCCTGACATCACTCGCTGGATGCTCGCCCGCATCGGATTCGGGGATCCGGCGCCGGCTTCACTCGCCCGCACCTGCCGCGACAATCGTCACGCTGCGGCGGATGCCTCGCCGGGGGCGCCGAGCCGGGCGAGCAATGCGCCCACGGCGTTCATGCGGTCCGCATCCGAGACCGGTGACCACGTGAAGCGCAGCCTGAACGGTCCGTCCATGCGGTAGGCGCCGGAACGGTCGCCGACCAGCCTGACCAGATGCATCGGATCAATGGTCGAGTCTTCGGCGAACTGCAATACGCCGCCGGCCTCGCCCGCGCGGATCTTCTCGATTCCGAGGAATTGCGCCATGAGCTTGAGCCGGGCCATCTCGAACAACGTCCGCGTCGGCGACGGCAGCAGGCCGAACCGGTTGATGAACTCGACCTGAAGTTCCCGCAGGTCGTCCTCGGATTCGGCGCTCGCAATCCGCTTGTACTGCACCAGTCGCATGTGCACATCCGGCATGTAATCGTCCGGGATCAGTGCAGGCAGGCCGATTTCGACCTCTGGTCCAGACGTCATCGGGGCTTCCAGGTCCGGTTCCCGGCCTTCCCGAAGCGAGACGATGGCCCTGCCGAGCAGTTCGTTGTAGAGCGCGAAGCCGATCGCGTGGATCTGGCCGCTCTGGTCTTCTCCCAGCAGTTCGCCGGCGCCGCGGATCTCCAGGTCGTGAGTGGCCAGCGTGAATCCCGATCCCAGTTCCTCCAGGGCCTCGATGGCCTCCAGGCGCTTCGCCGCATCGGCCGTCAACACACGAGCGGGCGGGGCAATCAGGTACGCGTAGGCCTGGTGGTGTGAGCGGCCCACGCGCCCCCGGATCTGGTGCAGTTGCGCAAGTCCCAGCCGGTCGGCGCGATTGATGATGATGGTATTGGCCGTGGGAATGTCGATGCCGCTTTCGATGATCGTCGTGCAGACCAGCACGTTGAAGCGGCGATGATAGAAGTCGAGCATGACCCGCTCCAGCGTGCGTTCGCGCATCTGCCCGTGGGCGACGCGGATGTCGGCCTCCGGCAGGAGACGCACGAGGTTCGCCGCGACCGCCTCGATGTCCTTGACCCGGTTGTGCACGAAGTAAACCTGGCCGCCGCGGCGCAGTTCTCGGAGCACGGCTTCGCGTACGGACTGCCGGTTCCATTGGCCCACGAACGTTTTCACCGAGAGCCGGGCCTCCGGCGGCGTGCCGATGAGGGAAAGGTCCCGGAGCCCCCCCAGAGCCATGTTCAGCGTCCTGGGGATGGGTGTTGCCGTCAGCGTCAGCAGGTCCACCTCCGTTCGCAGGCTCTTGAGCCGTTCCTTCTGGCGCACGCCGAAACGGTGCTCCTCATCCACGATCACCAGGCCGAGACGCTTGAATCGAATGTCGCCGGACAGGAGTTTGTGCGTGCCGATAACGATGTCCACGGTGCCGTCCGCCAGCCCGGCAGTCACTTCGCGCACGCCCCTGGTGCTTCTGAAGCGCGACAGCAACTCCACCCCAACCGGCCAGGCGCCGAAGCGGTCCGCGAACGTTCGATGGTGTTGCTGGGCGAGCAAGGTGGTGGGCGCCAGAAGCGCCGTCTGGTAGCCGGCCTGAGCTGCAACGAAGGCGGCGCGCAGCGCCACCTCCGTCTTGCCGAATCCCACGTCCCCGCAGATCACCCGATCCATCGGCCTGTCGCTCGTCAGGTCCTCGATGACGTCGTCGATGGCGCTGAGCTGGTCGTCGGTTTCCCGAAACGGAAACTCCAGGGTGAAGCGCTGATACATGTCCTCGGTCAGGCCGAACGCGACTCCCCGCCGCGCGGCCCGTCTGGCGTAGAGATCCAGCAATTCCGCCGCCGTGTCCCGCGCCTTCTTCGCCGCCTTGCGCTTCGCCTTGAGCCATTGATCCGAGCCCAGGCGATGCAGCGGCGCCTGCTCCGGCGCCGCGCCCGTGTAGCGGCTGATCAGGTGCAGGCTGTGAACGGGTACGTAGAGCTTGTCCGAGTCCGCGTATTCCAGCATCAGGAACTCGGTCATCGTCCCGTCCACTTCGAGATTCTTCAAACCCCGGTAGCGCCCGATGCCGTACTCTTCGTGCACCACCGGGGCGCCGACGCGCAGGTGAGTCAGGTCGCGGATGATGGCTTCCGGGTCACGCGCCGGACGCCGTCGCCGGCTGCGCTGCCTGGGCCGGTCGAAGCCCAGTTGCCTGGCGGTGACCACGCGCAGGGCCGGTTCGGACAGGATCAGCCCCGCGTCCAGGTCCCCGACCCCCAGGGACAGCAGAGCTTCGCCGTCCAAAAAGTCCTGCCAGCTCTTCACCGGCAGTGGGTGCAGCCCCCTTCCAACCAGCAGGTCCTTCACCACTTCCCGACGCCCGGGCGACGAGGCGACGACGAGCGTCCTGGATGCGTCTTCCGAGTCAAGCCATCGGGCGATTCGATCCGAGTCGCGGGCCGCCGCCGGGTTCAGGGGATGCCGCGTTCCGGCATTGGAAATCGCGTCGCCGGCATCCCCCTCGAGTTCACGCCCGGCCAACTCCAATCGCGGCAACGCGCCGATACGCTCGCGAATGTCCCCGGGCTCCCAAAACGCCATTGACGGCGTGAGAAGGGGCCTTTCGGGGTCGCCGCAGAGCTGCTCGTGGCGCTCCCGAATCAGCTCCCACCCCGATTCCAGCCCTTCCAGGGCGCCGTCCATCAGCACGATGAGCGTATCCGCCGGCAGGTAGTCCGCGAGCGAGACGGTCGAATCGAAGAACAGCGGCAGGTAGTACTCGATCCCGGCGGGCAGTTGGGCGTCGGATATGTCCCGGTAGATCGAAGCGCGGGCCGGTTCGCCGGGCACGTGTTCCCGGAATCGCCGCCTGAATCCGCCGATATCCTCGGAATCGAAGGGAAATTCCCGCGCCGGCAGCATGCGAATCTCCGATACCTGGTCCGTACTGAGCTGGGTATGCGGGTCGAAGAGCCGCAGGTTCTCGATTTCGTCATCGAAAAGGTCGATGCGCACCGGGCAGTCGGCCCCGGTCGGATAGACATCGATGAGCGAGCCCCTGACCGCGAAGTCTCCGGGGTCGAGTACCTGCTCGACATGCAGGTAGCCCTGACTGACGAATCGCTCCCGAAGCGCCCGCACGTCAAGCCGGTCGCCTGCCTTCAACATCAGCGACCGGCTGGTGATGAAATCCGGCGGCGGCAACCGGTTCAGCAGCGCCTGGGCGTTGACGACGATGACTTCGCGGTCACCCGTGACCAGGTGGTAAAGAGCCGAGAGTCGTTCTGCGAGCAACTCCTGGGGCGGCGAGAACGCGTCGTACGGAAGCGTTTCATAGTCGCAGAAGCGCCGCAGACGCACGTCCGGCGCGAAGAACTTCAGCTCGTGCTCCGCCGAATCGGCAGCCGACGCGGACCCGGTAACGATGCATACGGTCCCCGGATGCTGCTCGATGGCCTGGCTAGCCGCAAGACTGCCGGCGGAGCCGTAGAGTTGTCCCCAGCGTACGGTTCGCGCCGCCCCCGGCCGTTTGTCCGGCAACTTCAGATTCGGGAAAACCCAACTCAAGAAAATGGCCCTCGCGCCTGTGAAAGGGCGGGATTATCACACGGGAAACGACCGCGGGAGTGCAGCGGCGGTGATCTCCAGCCTGCGACTGCCGGCGATACGGGCCAATGGCCCGTAACTTACGGCAGCTCCGCCAGTTGCTGAAGCAATTGCCCCCGGGGCGTATCCGACGGCGCGAACCGCTGCACCCGGAAGGAGTCGACTTCGCCGGTGTAGATGTAACCCTCTGAATCCACGGCGATCATGTGCAGGCCGAAGAACTGGCCGCCGGCTTCGCCCATGCTACCCAATTCGCCCACCACCTGGCCGTCGTCGCGGTTGAGGAACCAGATCTTGTTGTTCATGCGGTCGGAAATGTAGAGGAACCGCTGTTCGGGGTCGGACGAGAACGCCACACCGCCGGTCGAGCCGCCGCCGCCCGTGCCCGGGGCGAGGGCGAACTCCTCCAGGAACTCGCCCGCCTTCGTGGTCACCTGGATGCGGTTGGCCCGGCGGTCGGCCGCATACACGAGGCCGTCATTGGAGATGTTCAGGGTCAGGTGGCCCACGAAGTCGCGCGGCATCGGGCCGTTCGGCGTGTATGCGTGATCCGCATCGTCGACGCTGATTTCTGCCAGCGGCTTGCCGTAGGCGCCCCAGCCGCGCTTGAACGCGAACGTGTCCAGGTCGAATACCAGCACGCGTCCTCCCAGGTAGTTGTCGGCGACGTACATCTCGTTATCGGCCTCGACGATTCGGATCTCCTCGATACCGCCCACGACCATGGGCGTTCCGGGGGGATATTTCTCGCGGAACTCGGCGGCAGCGGCCGCTCGTTCGGCGCGCCTCCGGGGATCCGGAGGAGAGGAGGGCATGAACACGTCGGCATGTTCCAGCGTACCCTTGCCCGGGATCCGTTCCTGCGGCGCCGGGAGCCCGACCTGGCCACCGCCCTCCCGCTCGGGTGTGCGCGCCACCTCTGCCAGGAGTTCGCCCGTTTGGGGATCGTACTTGCGAACAGTGTCCTGGCCGATGTAGACGAGCCCTTCGTCGTCGACATCCATGCCGTGCCCCTGGGCCGGATCGAACCAGCCGATGACGTTCCCGGACCGGTCGAAATGCAGCATCGAGGGCGGGCGGGCGCAGCACTCGGAAACCGGCGGCGTCAGTTCCGCCAGCAGTTCCATGTCCGCAAGGTCGTTGGGACGGTTCAGTACCCAGATATTGCCCTGTGCGTCCACCGCAAGCCCGGTAATACCGCCGAACTTCCAGTTGTTCGGCAACGGCTTCGGCCAGGCAGGATCCAGAAAGTAATCAGGCGCTGTCTGGGCCCCGATGCCGCCGGCCCAGAAGGCCAGCAAAGTTGCGGCCAGTGTTGCAATCCCCGTTACTGTTTGCCGAAATCCCGCCTTCATCGTGTGTCTCCCGCCAAGAAACCCTCACCGGTCAGTTTAGCGCGAATCGCCGCCGCCATCGCAAACAGGTTACCGACCCACGGTTGTGGCGGCCTATGCTAGGATTGGCGCCCATCCGGAACGGCGCATAACTGAAAAGACGAACGATGTTTTTCGGGGTCCCGGCAGGTGCCGGTGCGTACTCGGCGTCCGATCCGGAAGAGGTTGATTGTGCCCGTCACCCTGCGTCAGTTGCGCTATTTCAAGGCGGTGGTTGAATACGGTTCGTTCAGCCGCGCCGCCGAGGGCGTTCACGTTTCCCAGCCGGCGTTATCGCTGCAGATTCGGGAACTTGAATCGGGTCTTGGCGCGCTGCTGTTCGAGCGCGACAGCCACGGCGTCCTGCTCACGTCGCTGGGACGGGCCGCCCACGAGCAGTCCCTCAGAATTCTGGACGAGGCGTTGCTCCTGGAAACCATGGGCAAGCGCTTTGAGGAGGGTCCGTTTCGGGTCGCCCTCGGAATCGTCTCGACGTTGGCGCCCTACTTGATGACCGGGCTCCTGGAGGAGCTTGAGAAGGCGCCGATTCGTGTCGAACTCGATGTACTGGAAGCGCCCAGCAGCGAGATCGTATCGAGCCTTCTGGCCGGACGCCTGGACGCCGCGGTGGTTGCGCTGCCGCTGGGATTGCTGGAACTGGAAGAGCGGCCGCTTTTTGAGGATCGATTCCTGGTGGCGGGTCGGGCCAGGAGGCTGGCCATGTTTCGATCGTTCCGGGACGCTCCGCGTGCCTCGGATCTTGGAAAATCCGACATTGGTCCACTGCTTACCCTTGGGGAGAATCACTGCCTTGGCGACCAGGTCCTGGGCGCCTGCTCGATGTGGCGAGTGGAAGACATACGCCGTGGCACGGAATCCCTGGCCACCCTCTCCCGGCTTGTCGCGAACGGTGCCGGCCTGACCCTGATACCGGAGACCGCCGTGCTTTGTGAACGGGATGCCTCTCCCGGGTTGAACTTTCTGCGACTGGCTCCGCCGGAGCCATCACGACGAATCGGCCTGACCCACCGCGTAGCCTCCCACGGTCAGCCCTGGATCGAACTGCTGGTCGAGGCCATTACAAGCGCAGGCGAGGCGCTCACGCGGGAGGCGCGGGAGGCGATCGGCACGTCTGTTGATTGATCCGACCACTCAGGTACCGGGACTCCGGGATCACGGCGGTGCAGGGGACGGGTCTGTAGCCGGCCTCGAACCATTGCGCGCGGCAATTCGCCGCGTCAAGTTCATGCCCGAACAGATGCTGGTCGACTCGCTGCTGGAGGCCTGGCCGCACGACGATGCGTATGCCCGGTCGATCCAGGCTGCAGCCGCAGCGATCATCGTCGCCGTGCGCGCGGACCGCGCGAACCGGACGGTGCTGGATCGATTTCTGGCGGAGTACGGTCTGAGCAACCGGGAAGGGATTGCGCTCATGTGCCTGGCCGAGGCGCTCCTGCGTATTCCCGACAGCAATACCGCGGATCGCCTGATTGCAGACAAGATCGGCGTGGGTGAGTGGTCGTCGCATCTGGGGCAATCCGACGACATGCTGGTGAATGCCTCCACCTGGGCACTGATACTCACCGGGCAGGTCGTATCCGTGGACCGCGCGTTCTCCGCCAACCCGGCGACGTGGCTGCGACAGCTTGCGAACAGGCTCGGCGAACCGGTGATCCAGGGGGCGGTGCGCCAGGCGATGCGGATTCTCGGCACGGAGTTCGTTCTCGGCAGGACCATCGAGGAAGCCCTGAAACGAAGTGCCGCGCACCACGCCTATTCCTATGACATGCTTGGCGAAGCCGCACGCGACGGTGCTTCCGCGGAGCGCTATTTCGGCGCCTACAGGCACGCCATCGAGTCGCTCGAGGCGTCGGTGCAGGACGGTGAAGCGGAGCGCTCATCGGTATCGGTCAAACTCTCGGCCTTGCACCCGCGCTATGAATTCGCGCAGCGCGAGCGCGTGTTGGCGGAGCTCGGGCCGCGGATATGTGCGCTGGCCGAACTCGCCGCGGAGATCGGCATCGGACTGACCATCGACGCCGAGGAGGCGGACCGGCTCGACCTCTCCCTGGACCTCTTCGAGCACGTCGCGAAGTCCGTTCAGCCCGTCGACGGACCTGGCGTGGGGATCGTCATTCAGGCCTACGGCAAGCGGGCGCTTCCGGTCATCGACTGGACGATCGCGCTGGCTCGCGATATCGGCCGGCGCATTCCGGTGCGCCTGGTGAAGGGCGCGTACTGGGATGCCGAGATCAAGCACGCGCAAGTCATGGGCTACCCCGACTTCCCGGTCTTTACCCGCAAGGCGGCCACCGATCTTTCCTACCTGGTCTGCGCGCGGAAAATCCTGGCGCACCCGGCGGAAATCGCAGGCCAGTTCGCCACCCACAATGCGCACACGGTCGCCGCCGTCATGGCGCTGGCCGGGGAGGCGCGCAACTTCGAGTTCCAGCGCCTGCACGGCATGGGCGAATCGCTCTATGCCGCTGCCGCGAAGCAGTATGAGAACTTCCCGGCGCTGCGCGTCTATGCGCCGGTGGGCTCCCATGAGGACCTGCTTGCCTACCTGGTCCGGCGCCTGCTGGAAAATGGCGCCAACACCTCCTTTGTCAACCGCGTTCTCAACGAGCGGTTGCCACCCGAACAAATCGCGACAGACCCTGTCGGCGTGGTCCGCTCGACGACGCCGGCCGCGCATCCCGGCATTACCCAGCCCGCGGCGCTTTTCGGGCCAACGCGGGTGAATTCGTCGGGGCTCGATCTGACCGACCCCGACCATGTCGCCCGGTTGCAGCGCCGCTGCGTGAGGCCGTTGAGTTCACCCCTGAGGGCTGCGTCCATCCTCGCCGGGCATCCCGGCGGGGGCGCAGGGCGTGCCGTTTTCAATCCGGCCAACCGTGATGAGCACCTGGGCTATTGCGCCGATGCCGATCAGTCGGAGATCGAGCGAGCCTTTGAACTGGCATCGGGCGCGCAGGCGGATTGGGACGCCGCCGGCGGTGAAGGACGTGCCCGGTTGCTGGAGGCCGTTGCCGACAAGATGGAGGACGAACGCGAGCGGTTGATCCCGATCCTCGTCAAGGAGGCCGGCAAGACCCTGCCGGATGCCATTGCCGAGATTCGCGAAGCGGTGGACTTCTGCCGATACTATGCCGCCGAAGCCAGACGGTTGTTCGCCGACCCGCGACGGCTGCCGGGGCCCACCGGCGAGTCGAACCTGTTGAGCCTGCACGGCCGCGGCGTGTTCGTGTGCATCAGCCCCTGGAATTTTCCGCTGGCCATCTTCGCCGGGCAGATCGCCGCCGCGCTGATGGCCGGCAATGCCGTGATCGCAAAACCGGCGGAAGAAACGCCGCTGATCGCCTTTGAAGCGGTTCGACTCATGCACTCGGCCGGCATTCCGGTCAATGCGCTGAACCTCATCACCGTTGACGGGAGCGTCGGCGAGGCGCTTGTGCGCCATTCGCAGACCGCCGGCGTCGCATTTACCGGAAGTACCCAGGCCGCGCGCCTCATCAATCGCTCGCTGGCGGCGCGGGATGCGCCCGTCGCGCCGCTGATCGCCGAAACGGGTGGGCAGAACGCGATGTTCGTAGATTCAAGCGCTTTGCTGGAGCAGGTGACGGACGATGTTATCCAGTCGGCGTTCGGCAGCGCCGGACAGCGCTGCTCGGCGCTGCGGGTCCTGTACCTTCAGGAAGACATCGCCGACAAGGCCATCGACATGATCGCCGGCGCCATGGACGAACTGCGCGTCGGCAACCCTGCAAGGCTCGACACCGACGTCGGCCCCATCATTTCCGAAGACGCCGCGGCGAGCCTGCGCGCTCACGTTCGCGAAATGGACGGGCGAGGCGCCTGCCGGCACGTGGCGCCGCTCGCCGGGGAATGCGAGAAGGGTACATTCGTGGCGCCGGCGCTGCTGGAAATCGACAGCATCAATGCACTGGCGCGGGAACACTTTGGGCCGATCCTGCACGTCGTGCGCTTTCAGGGCAGCCGGTTCGCATCGGCCGTGCGGGATGCAATGAGTTCCGGCTACGGCCTGACACTGGGACTGCACAGCCGCATCGAGGCCCGTGCGGAGAAACTGTCCGAACTGGTACCGGTGGGGAACGTCTACGTCAATCGAAACATGATCGGCGCCGTCGTCGGATCGCAGCCGTTCGGCGGCCAGGGTCTGTCCGGTACGGGCCCCAAGGCGGGCGGGCCCCACTACCTGCTCCGGTTCGCCACCGAGAAAACGCTGACGCTCAATACCACCGCAACCGGAGGCAACGCCGAGTTGCTGTCGCTTGACGCCGATAGTCCATGATGGAGCAGGACGATGTCCGTGCTTGGCGCTGATGATGGTGATCGGGCGCCGCAGCACGATCAACGGCTGACGGGACACGCCCATGCGCTATGAAGCGCCGCTGATACGCGGGACTCTGGTACGGCGCTACAAGCGCTTCCTGGCGGATGTGGTGCTGGAAGACGGCTCCGAGACCACGGTTCATTGCCCGAATACCGGTTCCATGCTGGGGTGCCGGACGCCCGGATCGGTGGTCTGGTTGCTGCCGGCCAGCAATCCGGCGCGCAAATACCCGCTGGGATGGGAACTGGTCGAAGCCGAACCGTCCGTGCTGGTGGGCATCAATACCGGCCGCAGCAACTCCCTGGTGGCCGAGGCGCTGGAACGGCAGATGATCCCCGAACTGGCCGGCTACGGCGCCGTGCGGCGGGAGGTGACGGTGCCGGGGACGCGGTCAAGGATCGACTTTCTGCTGGGCGGCCACAAGCGCGACCCCGACTGCTACCTGGAGGTCAAGAACGTCACCTCGGCGGTCAGCGGCGACGAGGCGTTCTTTCCCGATGCGGTGAGTACGAGGGCTGTCCGGCATGTCGATGAGCTTGCCGCGCTGATTGCACAGGGGCACCGCAGCGCGATGTGCTTCTGCGTGCAGCGGGCCGATGTCAGCCATGTCCGACCGGCCGATCACATCGATCCGGCCTATGGGAAGGCGTTGCGCCGGGCCGTCCGCGCCGGTGTCGAGGTCTATGCGCTTCGAGCCGAGGTCACCCCGGCCAGCGTGCGCCTGGAACATCGAATCCCCGTGGAGTTGGGGCGGTAGGAGTTTTCGCAGCGGGCTCGCTGCGCTGACCGGCAGGAAAGTGGGTACTTCCATGCAAGTAGTGAACCCGGCGGCGCCGGCCCGCGGACACGAGGGAACAAGAGGCGAGGACGTGCATTTTCCGAATTGTTCCATGGAAGCCTGCGCCGCAGGCATTCACGGCTGCAAGTATTCGGGTTCCCGGCGCCCACTGTGATTTAATAGGGACTTATATACTTGGGTTGACAGCTCATGCCGCCCTCCGTTTGCATACATGTTGACGGTTCTTCGGAGTGGCCAGCGCCAACGCTCCTCGTCGTCCAGCCGCGCCTGTCGCCGACGCCATGATATTCAATGCGGCGTTCACGTCCGCATTGCCCTTGTGTCCGCAATGGACACACTCGAATTCGGATTGAGACTTGCGGCTCGCCGGATCGACCCTGCCGCAACGCCTGCACCTCTGGCTGGTGTACATGGGCGGAACAGCCTCTACGAGCGCCGCCTTGTACTCGAGCATCCGTCGCAGTTGCGACCAGCCGGTGTTCAGGATTTCCCGGTTGAGTCCCGCTTTCTGCCCGACGTTGCTGCCCGGTTGCTCTGCCGTCCCCCTGGCCGAACGGGTCATGGCCTTCGTCTTCAGGTCCTCGATGGCCAGCAGCCCGGCGGTGCCGGCGAGCACTCTGCTCGTCTCGTGGTGCCAGCGATGCCGTACCGTGGCGATTCGCCGTTGCGTGCGGGCGAGGCGGTGGCGGGCCAGATTGCGGCGGTTGGAGCCTTTCCTGCGCCTCGCCACCATGCGCTGATACCGGCGCTTGCGCGCCTGCAGCCGCGCCATGTCCGGCATGTGAAGCAGTTCGCCGGTGGACGCCGCCACCTGCCCGCAATTCATGTCCACGCCGAGGGCCAACCCGTTGTCCGGGCGGGCCACCGCACTTAACCTGTAGACCACCACGCAGTACCACTTCCCGTTCACGCGCTTGACCGTCACCTTGACCGGAGGGTACTCGGCGTACGGATTGCCGCCCCGGCGCGACAGCCTGACCCGCCCCACCTTCGGCACGCTCAACACGCCATCGCGCACGCGCACATCCTGCGGGATGGTGAAGCTGTCGTCGCCGCGCCGTGCCTTGAACCGGGGGAACCCGCCGCCGGCGAACGCGCGTTTCCACGCCTCCGCCTGGTACTTGAGCGCGTACCGAACGGGTGCGTACGGCAACCGTTGCAGCCACGGCGTCTCGCGCCGCAGCGCGGTGAACCGCACGCCCATGGACTGAAAACTCACCGGCGGCGGGGACGGCTTTTCCAGAACAAGCCCCGCGTCGAACAGTGCCTTGCGGAGCTTGTAGGTCGCGTAGTCTCGTCGATTGCAGGCAAGGAAATGGTTCCAGACGTACCGGCAGGCACCGGCGGTTTGAAGGAGCTTCCGATGCCTGGTCCGCGTTCCGGGATGAAGCCGATACGTGACGGATCGGAATTCGGTGGCATCGCTCATGCGGTGGATGCTACCTTCCGCCGCAGGCATTGGAACGCCCAAATCCGGTCATTTGGGCCATTTTGTCAACTTATGAATATAAGTCCCATTTAATACAGGCCGATGTTTCGTCCCCTGGAATGCTTCATTGGTCTGCGCTACGTTCGCTCCCGAGCGCAGCGCGGCCTTGTGTCGTTCATCAGCCTTGCGTCGCTGTCGGGTATCGGTCTGGGCGTCGCCGCGTTGATCGTCATCCTGTCGGTGATGAACGGGTTCGAGTCCGAATTGCGGAATCGGCTGCTGAGTATCGGCGCGCACGCAAGTCTGTCCGACCCGGCTGACGGGCTGGCGGACTGGCCCGCGTTGGCGGCCCGGGTTGCGGCTCAGCCCGGCGTCGATGCCACGGCGCCCTTTACACAGCTTGAAGGGATGCTGGCATCGTCAAACTCGAACCTCAGTCCGGCCGTGGTCCGCGGTATCGTGCCCGAAGAGGAAGCCGCCGTATCCCAATTGGAGCGGTTGGTCACCGTGGGTAGCCTCGGCGACCTGCAGTCGGGCGCACAGCGGATCGTTCTCGGACGGTTTCTGGCGGCGCGCCTTGGCGTGGGCGTGGGCGACCGGATTACGCTGCTGGCGCCCGCCGTCGAGGACGGGCGGTTGACGCCGCGGCTGGCCGGATTCGTCGTCAGCGGATTGTTCCAGGCGGGGGTTCAGGAACACGATTTGGGACTGGCATTGATCCATATGGACGAGGCCAGCCGGCTCAAGGGGCTCGGGGCACGCCCCGAGAGCCTGGGTGTTCGCCTGCAGGACCCATTGGCCGCCGCTCAGCTTCGCGACGCGATGCAGCGCGATGAACCCGGGCTCGATTACACGGACTGGACCCTTCAGAACGAGAGCTATTTCCGCGCGATCAACATCGAGAAGATCATGATGACGGTGCTGCTGATGCTGATCGTGGCCGTGGCAGCCTTCAACGTCGTCGCGTCGCTGACGATGACAGTGACGGACCGGCACAGGGACATCGCCATCCTGCGTACCCATGGCCTGGAGGCGGGCCGGGTCGCACGGATTTTCATCGTCCAGGGCTCGATTCTGGGCGTGGGGGGTACGGCGATCGGCGTCGTGCTGGGACTCTTGTTGGCGACGAATGTCGAAACCATCGTCCCGTGGCTGGAGTTGACCTTCAATTTCCGCATCATGCCCGGCGACGTCTACTACGTCACCGAAATCCCCTCTGAGATCCATCTGGCGGATCTCATCCTCGTGCCGGTCCTCGCGCTCGCCGTCGCCATCGGGGCGACGATCTACCCGGCGCGCCGGGCGGCCGCCGTGGAACCGGCCGAAGCCCTGAGGTACGAGCGGCCATGAGGCAGCCCTACGAAGTTTCCATGGCACTGCGCTATCTGCGCATTCGCGGCAGAAACGGCTTTATCTCGTTCATATCGCTGGTTTCGATGGTGGGCATCGGCCTGGCCGTTGCGGTATTAATCGTCGTACTTTCGGTGATGAACGGTTTCGAACATGAACTGCGGCAGAGGATTCTCAACGTTGTATCCCATGCAACCATCAGCGGCGCCGAGGCACCGCTTGCGGATTGGCGCGCCATGCGCGAGGACGTGCTCATGAGCCCGGAGGTGATCGGGGCGGCGCCATACGTGGACGGGCAGGGCCTGCTGATGGCGGGGGAAACGCTCGCGGGCGTCCAGGTTCGGGGGATAGACCCGGCTCTTGAGCCCGACGTTTCGGTGATAGCAGGGCTGCTTCGGCAGGGCAGCCTGGAGGAGCTGGAGCCGGGCGCCTTCCGGACACTCATCGGCACTGCGCTGGCGGACGAACTGGGTGTTGGAGTCGGCGATTCCGTGGTGCTGATTCTGGCCCAGGGCACGGTCACGCCCGTGGGCGTGACGCCGCGCACGAGGCGGCTGCACGTTGCCGGCATGTTCGAGGCCGGCATGTTCGAATACGACCGCGGACTGATCTACGTGCACCTGGATGACGCGGCGCTGTTGTACCGCACCGGCGGCGAGGCCACAGGGCTCAGGCTTGCGGTCGCGGATATCTTCCGCGCGAGCAGTGTCGCGGCCCAACTGGCCCGGGCGCTGGGCGGCGGGTTCTACATCAGCGACTGGAGTCGGCAGCACGTGAATTTCTTCCGCTCCATTCAACTCACCAAGACGATCATGTTCGTCATATTTTCCCTGGTGATCGCCGTGGCGGTATTCAACATCCTCTCCACGCTCGTCATGGTGGTGCGCGACAAGCGTTCGGATATCGCCATCCTGCAGAGTTTCGGCGCCTCCTCGCGCAGCATCACCACCTTGTTCGCAACCCAGGGCACGATGATCGGCGTGATCGGAACCGCGTTCGGCGTCGCGCTGGGCATACTCATCGCCAGCCAACTGGGCAGCGCGGTGGCGTTCCTGGAAACTGCGCTGGGGATCGACCTGCTGTCCGAAGAGGTGTACTTCATCAGCGACCTGCCCACCGATATTCGCGCCGGCGAGGTGGTTCGGATCGCCTTGCTCGGCATCGTGCTTGCGATTTCCGCCACGCTGTACCCGGCATTCAGCGCGTCGCGGCAGCCACCGGTGGAGGCGTTGCGACATGAATGAGCCAAGAGGAATGAACGAGCAGGGCGGTGCGAAGGAACCGGTGCTTGCCGTGGAAAGCCTGGTCAAGCACTTCAGCGAGGCCGGGCGCACGCTCGAAGTCCTGCGCGGCGTGAATCTCCGCGTGGACCCGGGCGACCGTGTCGCCATCGTCGGCGCCTCAGGTTCGGGAAAGAGCACGCTGTTGCAGTTGCTGGGCGGCCTGGACCGGGCCACGTCGGGCGAAGTCCGGGTGTGCGGCGAGGCAATGACCCGTCTGAGCAACAATCGCAGGGGCGCGTTGCGCAACCGGGCGCTGGGATTCGTCTATCAATTTCATCACCTGCTGCCGGAATTCAGCGCTCTGGAAAACGTCGCCATGCCGTTGCTTGTCAGGGGCGACGCCCCGGCGGCGGCAGCGGCCCGTGCCGGGGAACTGCTTGAACGCGTGGGCCTGGAGGAAAGGCTGACGCATCGGCCCGGTCAATTGTCGGGCGGGGAACGCCAGCGGACCGCGGTTGCACGGGCGCTGGTGACTCGGCCCGCCGTCGTGCTGGCCGACGAGCCCACCGGAAACCTGGACCGCCCCACCGGCGCCCGCGTATTCGATCTCATGCTGGAACTCAATGCGGACCTGGGCACCAGCTTGGTGGTCGTGACCCATGATCTGGACCTGGCTGCCCGCATGGATCGCACGCTGGAACTGCGTGACGGCGTACTGCACACGCTGAACTGACGCGCTCTACTCGGCCATGTGGCTTCATCGGTACCTGCGCTCGGCCGGTCCCAACGGCGTGGTCGCAGCCGCTGTTTCCTGGGGATCGGCCACGGTTCTTGTGCACCAACTTCCCAGTCCTTTGGGGGTGTTGCCGGCAATGGTGCTGGTGGCCGCCGTGGTCGCGGTGTGGTGGTGGGCACGCTGGCCGTGGCTGCTCTGGTTTACCGTCGGCGCCCTGTGGACAACGATTCACATCCATGCGCGGCTGGCCGACTGGTTGCCAGTCGAACGGCAGGGCGGGGATTTCGCCGTAACAGGCTGGGTGGACGGGTTCCCGAATCATTCCTCGGGGCAGGCGAGCTTCTCGTTTCGCGTCACAACCGCCGAGGATCCGGACACAGTCCCTGGCCGCCTGCGATTGACCTGGTACGATCCGCCGCCCGAAGCGGTTCACCCCGGCGCGGTTTTCGACCTGGTGGTCAGGCTCAAGCGGCCCAGGGGACTGATGAATCCGGGCGGATTCGACTACGCCCGCTGGCTTTTTCAGGAAGGCTATGGGGCGACGGGGTACGTTCGCGAGGGTCGCGTGGCGGCGCACGGGACCGGCGGGATTGCACGGCAGTGGCTTATGCTGCGAGCCCGGCTCGCCGACGCAATCGAGGCGGCGGCTGCAACGAAGGATGCGGCCGCACTGCAGGTTGCATTGACCATTGGTGAGCGATTCGGCTTCGAAGACTCGCACTGGCGCACGTTGCAGCGGACGGGTACGAGCCATCTGGTTGCTATCTCGGGACTCCATGTCGGACTTGTAGCGGGCCTGATTTTCCTGCTTGCCCGCTGGATTGCACTGCGCATGCCCGTCGCCGTGGCTTCGCGCAACGCGGAAGTCGCCGCATCGGCATGCCTCCTGGCGGCGGGCTTGTATGCGGCTTTGGCCGGATTCACCGTGCCCACGCAGCGCGCGCTGATCATGCTCGTGGTGGCGCAACTGGCGCTGCTCAGCCGGCGTTCGGTGGACATGTCGAGCGGGCTGTCGGCCGCCGTGTTGCTGGTGCTTGTGTGGGACCCGGCCGCACCGCTCAGCGCCTCGTTCTGGTTGTCCTTCATCGCCGTGGCGCTGCTGTGGCAACTGGCCCGCAGCGAGTACTCGCGTGGGAGGGATCGCGATGCATTGCGTCCCGTGGCGGGCGTCGCGCGGGTGCAGTGGTACATGAGCCTGGGTCTGGTGCCGGTGACGGCCTTGTTCTTCAACCAGGTGTCGCTGATTTCGCCCTTCGTCAATGTGATCGCGATTCCGCTGTTCAGTTTCGTGCTGGTGCCGCTGACCTTGCTTGCGGCCGCCACGGTGCATTGGCATCCGGTGGGCGATTACCTCATTGCGCTCGCCGGTATGCCGTTGCAGTGGACGTGGAATGGGCTTGCCGCGGTCGGGGAATGGCCCTGGTCATCGGTGCTTCTGTCACCTCCGCCGGCATGGATATTGGCCATCGCCGCGCTGGGCACGCTCGCGGCGATGGCGGCCTGGCCCTTGCCGGCGCGCAATCTCGCCTGGCTCGCCCTGGTGCCGGTCCTTTGGTGGGAACCGGCGCGCCCGGGCCAGGGTGGCGCCGTGGTGGACGTCCTCGACGTGGGCCACGGACTGGCGGTGCTTGTTGAGACCCGCTCCCATACGCTGCTGTACGACGCCGGTGCGGTATACCGTTCCGGATTCGATACCGGGCGGGAGATCGTGTTGCCGGCCATGCGGGCGAAGTCGTGGGAGACGCTGGACAGCGTAGTGGTCAGCCATGCCGACAACGATCATGCCGGCGGGGTCCCGGTGGTACTGGAACGGTTTCCCGATGCGCAAGTGCTCATGGGCCCGGATGTGGAACTGCCGGGAGGAAAGATCTGCCGGACCGGACAGGCCTGGACGTGGGATGAGGTGCTTTTCGAGATTCTGCATCCGGATCCGGCGTTTCACCGCCGCGGTAACGACAGTTCGTGCGTCCTCAAGATCACAACGGCGGCCGGCAGCCTGCTGCTCACCGGCGATGTGGAGGTGGCGGGGGAGCGAGCGCTCATGGCCGATGCGGCGTCGCTGACCAGCGACGTCGTCGTAGTGCCTCATCACGGCAGTGCTACTTCCTCTTCAACCGCGCTGGTGACCGCCACGGAACCTGACCATGCGCTTGTTTCGGCCGGCTACCTCAACCATTGGGGTTTTCCGAAACCGCAGGTCGTCCAACGCTGGCAGGGCGCCGGAGCGGTGATGGTGACTACTGGGGATGCGGGCGCGGTTCGGGTGATATTCGAGCCCGGGAAGCCGGTTCAAGTGCTGGGACAACGTGCGAGGCAGCGTCGATATTGGAATTGACCTCTGGAGTGCAGTTTTCGATTGCCATTGACAGATGACTATTCGAGATAAAGAGTGGGCCACGGTGCCCCGACTCCAACAAGTGAGTCTCCGGTAGACTCGGGGCGGTTCACCCTGAGATACGACTTTTAGTGTGGGAAAACGTCGATAGACGATTTGTGAAGTGTTGATCGAGTGTCCTCTGAAATTCGATAGGCACTTCTCTTTTTTCCTCCGAGTGTTCGATGACCAACTCGTATCAGGTTTCTTGAGTACTTCGGCAAGCGAGTCAAACGTTTGGCAGATGTAAAACCAAGGCTGAGAATTCCCAAAATCATCAACATGTCGGCGTCCGGCGCGAATGGTATTCCCGTCACGACATTCCTGGCGTTTTTCATTGGCGCCATCGTAATGATTGGGTCGATTCTATGGACTGTGAGAACGACCAGGGAGATCCCGCTTAACGCGGAGGAACGCGCCATGATCGAGAGTGCACCCCGGGGGTTCGCGGCCGCATTCGTCGACCTGAAGAAAGCCATTGCGGCCATGCCGCGGCCGATGCGGCAGATGGCGCCAATGATGTTTCTGAGTTGGTAAGCGAATTTCGTGTACCTGCAGTACATGCCGCTGTGCCTGGCCACGTCGGTATTTTCCGGCGCTGAAACCTTTGAAGAGAGCCTGGTCGACGCATCCTTGCTCTGGGGCAGGATGGCGGCGTTCTATTTTCTCGTGGCGTTCGTTGCGGCGTTCGTGCTGGTGCCCTTTGCCAACAAACTGGGCACGAAACGAGTCCATGCTTTCTGCACGGCTTGTGGTGGTATCGGAATTTTCCTGGTACCGGCCATTTGGGATGAGAAGCTGATCTTTGTCCCGATGTTGGGAGTCGGCCTGTATTGGGCGAGCACGATGGGCATTACATACGTGATGCCGGCCAGTTTCCTGCCGAAGGAAAAGACGGGGATTTACATGGGCATATTCAACATGTTCATCGTGGTGCCAATGATTCTGCAAACCCTGACGGTACCGCTTTACTTTGATGCCTGGCTGGGCGCCAGTTCCCTCAATGCGATCCACCTTGCCGGAGTCTTGCTCGTTCTGGCAGCGGCGTAAGTGGGCTTCATTGACTTGCGAAATCAGGAGAAGACTGAGACCATCGATGCGGTTGCTAGAGATTAAAGCCGATGAGTCGCCACTTGCTCGTCCAGTAGCCAGGTGGAATCTATCAAGCCCAATTTTGCTGCCGCCAGATATGCGGCACCAAGAGCAGCTTCTTCTTCGAGCTCAACGGCATGAGGTCTCGCGCCCCAACGATCTTGGACAACCTCGCGTAGTAGTGGGATGTGGCGCGCGGCGTTGCCCGTAATGAATAGTCGCGTGGCGTGCGTATCTGCTTGCGAGAAGTAGCCGAATAATTCATCGACGATACCATTGGCTGTCGCGCGGATAAGATTGGCCGGACGCAGATTCTCCGAATCAATACCATGAATCGAACCGGTCGCAAGATTATCCGTACGGCTTCCCAGGAATAGGGGATCGACGGTCAGGCCGTTGGCGTCGTGCGCTTCGGAGCCACCCGCTTCATTCATGGTTTGATAGATATCGGTCAAGGGGATGTGGCTGCCAGTGAAGGCCTCGATCACCGATTGAAAGAACCTCGCGAGGTATTCATACGACCATCCGCCGCAGAGCCCGGTTCCAGTGAGGAGAAAATAGCCCGGCAGGAGCGGTCTTACCTCCAATTCTCCTGTCGGTTCCCATCCTCCTTGCACCAAGGAAATCTGGCTACCGGTGCCGACATTCAGGACACATGTGCCAAAGTGAATGGGCCTGCACGCTAGGATACTGGCCTGGTGGTCGCCGATTCCCGCGCATACTGAAGGCTCCGTAACCAGTCCATGTGTTCTCGCGAACTCCGGACTGACAGTTCCATAAGGTTCCGATGTCGGCAGGACGGTCGGGAGAGATGCTCGCGGTATCTGCAGCGCATCCAGGATCTCTTCGTCCCATTGGTGCGTTCGAATATCCAGCCCGCCCCAACTGGCCGCCATGCTGATATCGGTTACCAGCTTTCCGCACAACTGTGCCGCGACGAGGTCGGTTATTCCGCAAACGCTAACCTTACCGGTGCGAAGGGCGGCGGTGAGATCCCTGTCATCTACCAATAACTGATGGAGTGTTGCGAGCCCATAGCCGGGCTGAAGCCGGCAACCACAGCGACGTGAAATGTCGTCACTTGAGCGAATCTTCCGGACAAGTGAAGACTTTGCAGCGCGCCTATCGCGCCAAGTGTATAAGTTGCTGTTGGGGCGATTATCGGAATCGACAAGTACGATTCCATGCATTTGTCCGGTGATCGAAATGCCCCTGATGATGTAGGGCTCTCCCTGGCGGTTTCGAAGGGTGCTTACGGCGTGAGCGATAAGTAAGCGGGTCGTTTCAAGAATAGTTCCGGTTTCCTGCTCGTGCAGCCCTACCGCGGTGCCTGCAACAGTCGCTGTGTTTGCAGCCGATCGAGAAAACAGCCGTCTACGTGAGTCAGCATCCAACCCCACAATGCTGATTGTTGTGGTACCGATATCAATGCTGAGGATTACGTTCAATGCCCACCTTTCGCCTCATCTCTTGTCGGTTACACACGTTGGATCGTCATTTGCAGCCATTTTAATGTCCCGACCGCATGGTCGAATAGCAGTATATTGCAACCGGTTGCGTCTTTCGATAGCATTCGACGTGATGCGGCACATCTTCGGAACAGCGAATTACCACCAGGCGCGACTGCATGAATAAACACGGCAACTCGCCGCACAGATTTTCATTTGTCATGAATTCGATTTGTGGGCGCTGTGGACGTGACTGAAATGAAAAACCACGTTCAACTGATCGCGTATGTTGATCGATTCGGAAAGGGTGACCTCAGGAGCTTTAATGAATTGCTGACCGGTACCCTTGAAGGGCTGTTTGGATGCGTACATTTGTTGCCGTTCTTCTACCCCGTAGATGGAACCGACACGGGTTTTGATCCCATCGACCACACCGCAATAGATGGTCGGCTCGGAGATTGGGAGGACATCAGGGAAATCGCGGCGCATACGGATGTTATAGCTGATCTGATTGTCAACCACATATCAACCGAGTCCCGAGAATTCAAGGATTACCTGGCGAAAGGCGATGCTTCGGAGTTTGCCGAGCTATTCGTAACGTATGACGACGTTTTTCCTGGCGGTGCATCGGGAGCGGAAATCCTGGAAATCTATCGAGCCAGACCGCTGCTCCCATTTTCGCCCAAGACATTGCGCGACAACAGCAAGAGGTTACTTTGGACCACGTTTACTTCGGAACAGGTGGATATCAACATCCAGAGCGAATCGGGGCGACGATATGTAAGCGCCATTGTGCAAACCTTGTCGTCCAATGGCGTTCGAGCATTGAGATTGGATGCCGTCGGCTACACGGTCAAGAAGCGGGGCACCAGTTGCTTCATGCTCCCGGAAACCATCGACCTCATCAGCGCTCTCGTCAAGGAAGCGAAGACCCATCGAATGGAGGTCCTCGTGGAAGTGCATTCGCACTATGCAACACAAATCGAGTTGGCGCGCCACGTTGACTGGGTTTACGACTTCGCGCTACCGCCCCTGATCTTGCACACGCTTTTTACAGGAAGCACGAAAGCGATAAGGAAATGGTTTTCGATCTGCCCCCACAACTGCATCAGTGTGCTGGACACGCACGACGGAATTGGGGTGATTGACGTTGCTGCGGGCCCGCACGAATCCGGGCAGGCGGGATTGTTGCGATCTCCCGAGTTGGCGGAGTTGGTCGATACTATCCACAACAACAGCGGTGGGGTGAGTCGACGGGCGACAGGAGCGGGAAATTCGAATCTTGACATCTATCAAGTCAACTGCACGTATTACGACGCGCTGGGCAGAAAGGATGAAGACTATCTACTCGCAAGATTGATTCAGTTCCTCGGGCCAGGAATACCGCAAATCTATTATGTCGGGCTGATGGCAGGGGAAAATGACTTGGCGGCGTTTCAGCGCACCGGCAGCGGTAGAGAGGTTAATCGAGGCCGTTACACCCTGGAAGACATCCGACAACAGATGCGAAGGCCGGTCGTAAAAGCGCTTATGGGCATGATCCAGTTCCGAAACTCCCATCCGGCGTTTGCAGGTCGTTTCAGGGTTGAAGACAGTAGTGATCGGGAACTCGCGGTTCGACGGGAGCAAGCTCAGCATTGGATTGAATTGCGCATCGATATGTCGATGAAGTGCTTCTTGCTCGCCTTTTCGTCACGTGATGGAAACGTGGAAATCGACAGTTTCGACAGGTTTCTCGACGCCGCCCAAATAGAGCAGTGGTGTACCCAATGATGAGTCGGGTTTCTGTCGGTACCAACGATGGCGGCGTGCAATGAAAGAAGTTCGTGACTATCGGACGGGTGTGGAGGGATTCGTGGCGCCCGGTTTTCTGCCATGTGCGGATGCGTTTCGCAAGAATTTCCTGGGAGACGGAGAATTGGGAGCCGCCTGTGCGATATATCGGAAGGGCGAGTTGGTTCTTGACATGTGGGGCGGCGTCGCGCGGCGCTCCGAAAAGAAGATCTGGTCTCGCGACTCGATTGTCCCGGTTTTTTCCGTAACCAAGGGTGTGGGCGCCATCTGCATTCTGCATCTGGTCCGGGCCGGCCTGCTCGAGCTGGACCGACCAATCGCCGATTATTGGCCGGAGTTTGAAGCGCATGGGAAGGGTCGCGTGACCGTTCGCGAGGGACTTGCCCATCGCGCCGGCGTGCCGGTGGTTGACGGGCATGTTTCGCTTGCAGACATTCAGGACACGCGAACATTCGCCGACAGGGACCACGGCATCGCTTTTGCTTATGTCAGAAACAGGATGAATCTGAAAAATATCCGGGATGGCCCGACATATACCGTCATTGACGCACTTCACACGGCAATCGGCCTGGACGAGAAGGCGGCAGAGTAGGAGCCGCGTTTGCTATCGGCGACAGATCCGGTACGCGTGCCAGATTTCAGGACAAGAAAACAGGCGGGAAATGCTCGTGGAGCATTTCCCGCCAAAATTAAACCAGTCCGGAATTTTTCAGAAATCAATTCTTACTTCCAGTGCATCGCCGGATGGGCGATGACTAACCTCCGCTGAACGGAATTTCTCTTATGCGGGCGCACTGGATTCCCGTACGATCAACTCCGGTTCGATGATCTTGGAACGAACTCGAACGCCTTCAATCGCGGAGAGGAGTTTTCTGACCAGAAATCGTGCACCAAGGGCACCGTCCTGACGGATCGTAGATAGGGATGGAGACACTGACTGGGCAAGGGTGATGTCGTCATATCCAACGACTGCAATGTCGTCGGGAATTCGCCGCCCGCTCCTTAGTATCGAACGCATCACACCCATAGCGACGACATCGGAGGTGGCGACGACAGCATCGATGTTCGGCTTGCTCGTCAGAAAATCGTCAAACGCTGCTTCAGCAATTGTGCCGGAAACACCCGTGTCGACAATCAATGCCGGATTCACGGCGGTCCCGTTCTCCGCATGGGCGTCATGGTAGCCACCGTAGCGAAGGGCGAGTTCGGGCATTCCACGGTGGCCGACAAAGGATATTTCCGATCGACCCTGGTCAAGCAGATGTTTTGTCGCCCGGTACCCGCCCAGCCGATTGTCGCTCCCGACGGTGCAGTAATTTTGCTGTACGAGCTTTCCACCCCAGGCAACAATCGGAGTTGATGTCTGTGCGACGTCGTTCATCTTCTCGTGACAATGGGCCTGACACATAAGAATCGCCCCATCGCAATGGCCTCGCACCATATGCCGCTCGATCCAATCATCGATCTCCACTCGAATATTGGCAAGCAGCAGTTCGTGGCCCAGATTGTCTAATTCGTTGGCTATGCCACCCAGCAATTGCAGAAAGAAAGGGTCAGCAAACGACCATTCCCTTCGATTGGGTTCCGCTACTACCACTGCGATGGTCAAAGTGGAACTCGAATGGAAATTTCGGGCTTTCTTGTTGAGTCGATAGCCTTGCTGGCGGGCGATTTCGCGAATGGAGATCCGAGTCTTTTCGGATATCAAGGGGCTTGCCGCCAGGGCTCTCGAAACGGTGGACTTGGATACGCCAGCAATGTCGGCGATTTCCTGCATGAGGATCGGGCGGCCACGTATCTTTCTGCGCATACTTGTCATTGTCGGTTTCGATTTGACGCCTCAATAATTTGCCAGCAACATTGGATTCGGCAGCGCAAACTCGATCGTGTACAGGCCAATTAGTGTATCCGATGCCTTCGGGTACGCTCAATCGACGGACGGCTGGGGCGTGATCTGCTGATTCTCTGCTAGACGGCGTCGCAAGCCCGATTCAGGATCTCAGCCCCCGATGCGCTCCACGATTTCAGTGAGTTCGCCATCGCGGGGTTGCAGGTCGTGGTCAGGCTTCGGTACCAACCAAATATAGAATTCTGGTCGGCTTACTATCTTCTGCATGATGGTCCGATTCAACTAGAAGTTGAATGACGCCGTTATCCCATATTCTCGCCCTTCCGCGAAGAATGCTGTTACGAACCCGAAGAAACCGGCCGCGTCGAACCCATTGAGGGGATAGATTTCATCGCCGAGGTTTCGTCCCCAAAATGCGACGCTCCAATCCTCGTACGGTGTTCGAGTTCGTTCCAAGGTCATCGAGCCGGAGTTGATCGTGCGGGAATCCAGCGCCCCGGCTCGCCCCTCTCTCAAGCAAAGATGCAACCGATTGCACCTCGAAATAAGAATTTCCGCCGGTTAATGTTGCAACCGGTTGCATCTTCCGATAGTCTAGTTCAACAACAATGGTCCGCTCGTAAAGCGGTAGGTTTCTGGCCTCTCCGTTTTCACGGCGATGCCCACGGGAGACGCTATTTGCCTTTGGTGCGGATTCTGTGATGAGGAGTACATAACAATGATGCCCTTTTACCTGAAATCAAGAACAAAACTACAGCGGCTAATGCTGAATCCCATGTTGTGGCTGATGGCGGCATGTAGTGTGGGCGTTCACGCGCAAGAAACAGGGGAACGCACCGTCCTAGAGGAAGTTATCGTTACAGGTGTTGCGAGACCAAGCACGATCCTGGATAGCAGTGTTTCCGTAACGTCGTTGGAAGCGGGAAATACGTACAATCTTGCACCTCGTTCAACAGCGGAAATTTTCCGCAGCATCCCGGGTATTCGCTCGGAAAGTTCCGGCGGCCAGGCGAACGCGAATTTGACCGTTCGCGGTATTCCATTGGCGACAGGTGGCTCAAAATTCATGCAGATACATGAGGACGGCTTACCCGTGCAGGAGTTCGGTGATGTGAATTTTGGCAACGCAGAGCAATACATCCGGGCAGACTTCAGTCTGGATCGCATCGAGTCTATCCGAGGTGGCTCGGCATCGACCCTCGCCAGTAATTCACCGGGCGGCATCATCCACCTGATCAGCAAGACCGGCGAGCAAGCGGGTGGCAGCGTTGGCGTAAATTACGGCGTGGACTATCAGCATCAACGCGTGGATTTCGACTATGGGCAACCCATCACCGATGAGTGGCGTTTCCATATCGGAGGGTTCGTGCGTGAAGGGGAGGGCATTCGCGATGCAGGCTTTAACGCGGAGTCGGGGAACCAGATAAAGTTCAATGCGACCAAGGATTTTGACAACGGCTATCTGCGCTTCTACGCCAAGCGACTGGACGATAACGTCATCACGTACCATACAGCGCCCGCGCGGTTTGACGGCGGTGGAAGTTTCAGTGCTCTTCCGGCGTTTGACGGTTCCAATCAGACAATCGAATCCTCGTTAAACAGTACGTTTACGACATTTGACGCGTTCGGGAATCGCTTGCAGCGCAGTTTCAGCGACGGCGTCGAGTCCAACGTCAGCAGCTTTGGCGTTGAATTCGATGTGGATGCCGGAAACAACTGGAACATAAGCAATAAATTCAGGACGTCCGGGATCAGCGGGGGCACGATTTCAGAGTTCATCGACGGTGGCTCGGCGGTTGATGCGCAGACCCGAGCCGATGGCCTTTGCAGCGATACTCAGGTAGACCCGGCTAATCCTGGTACTGCGGGGAACCCCATCCCGGCATCCGAGTCATGCGCAACAACCGTGACATACGCCAATGGATCCAACGCAGGGCAGCCGTACTCGGGCTTGATCGCAAACGTGCTGGTGTTTGATGCAGATATCAAGAGTCAGGACATCACTGTAAATGACTTCCAACTAACGAACGAACTCGGCGATGACGCTACCCTGACTCTCGGTGTCTATTCATCCAGTCAGGACATCAGAATTAACTGGGGCGGTTGGCAATTCTGGCTGAAGGAACTCAGCGGTAATGATGCGTCCCTGTTGAATGTTGCATCGCCCGGACCGGACGGTCTGCCGGGTACGGACGATGATCGGGCCATTGTCGGGAACGGAGTGTGGTGGCCGGGTCTGCTGTCTTTCGCGTGGGATCTCGAGTATGACATTTTGGCGCCCTATGCAAACATTGGCGTTGATTTCGATGACTTCAGCATTGACGCCAGTATCCGTCAGGACAGCGTGGATGCGGTGGGCCAATTTGTAACGGCCTGTTGCGGCAACCCCGGCGGTTTTGATTTCAATCGAAGTACCGAGATCGAACCATTTGAGTGGCGTGGGTTAGCTGTCGCCAACGGGCCAGGCCAGCGGATCGATTATGACCACAGTTACATGTCCTACTCCCTAGGAGGAAGCTGGGCCTACACCGACAACCAGAGCGTGTTTGCACGATACAGTGTAGGACACAGAGCCGTTGCCGATCGCCTCCTGCAGATACCCGGAGCGCTGAGCGCGGACGGTATCCCGGTGGATGATCCCGATGATGAAGTGACGCAGCTTGAGGTTGGCTACAAGTCCATCTGGGACAACCATGACTTGTTTGCCACCTTCTTTAGTACAGACACGGAGGAAACCCAAGCGGAATTTACAAGTGGCTCTGTATTTGTCCGCGAGTATACGGCTACCGGAATCGAGCTGGAAGGCGCTTACAGATCCGGCAATTTCAGTCTGACCGGTAACATGACCTGGACCGACGCCGAAATTGTGGCCGATGCAAACGACCAATCGGTTGTAGGGAATACCCCCCGTCGACAGGCCGGTGTTATCTATACGTTAACGCCTCGATATTCCACCGATGCGTTTGCGATCGGTGCAACGCTGCAGGGATCAACGAGCTTCTTTATCGGGGACAATAATGAACTCGAGCAGGGGGCCTATACGCTGGTAAACGTGTTTGGAGTTTACCAAATCAGTGATGCATTATCGATCTCTCTGAACATCAACAACCTGACTGATGAGTTCGTGATTACTGAAGCCGAGGACAGCACGGCTAATGTTGGCGATATCGTTCGGGCCAGAGTGATCAGCGGAAGGTCGAGTGTGCTTAGCCTAAGATACGACTTCTAGGAGCCTGCGCCGTAGGACGATTTTCGTCCGGGCGAATGATCCGGGACCGTGGGAATTTCATCGTGCCGACGGCCGTGCCGGATTTTGCTGTGTAACTGATTCGACGGATGGTTGGCATCAGGCCGAGCGGTACCATCGCACCGCGTCGTAGACGGGGTTCGTTGATGATGTCAGGCGCTGCGCCGGCACCCTCTGCGGTTTTTC
>LXNI01000193.1_pt1 | contig 76358 bp, 64 predicted proteins | sample 809091 | NCBI WGS metagenome assembly LXNI01 (sample SAMN04870527, study PRJNA318959) | sponge metagenome | biome: 01000161; feature: marine sponge reef; material: water | host: Sarcotragus foetidus | place: Greece: Milos, Mediterranean Sea | collected 2013-05-29 | depth 5-7 m
AGCGTCTGCGCGTCCCTCCGGGATTCCCGAGCTTCCCCCGAGAGCCTGTAGTCTCTCTCCTCCAGCTCGGCGCTCCGACATTATGCTGGTGCAAATGAACACCCCAAAGCCATCTGCTGTATGTCGGAAATAGTGTGTGTTTGATAGCATCGTACGGGGTGGCTGCCCCGAAACCCGGGTAGAAACAATTTGTTTGATGAGAGATATTTCTGTTCTTTGAAGACTCCACTTGAGATGGGAGAGTGGATTCTTTATTTTATTTGCCAAAGGAGGACAATTCATGAATTTACCAAAGGGCAATGATGCCAGGGATGAAGTACTGGCTACCATGAGGGAGTTCAGCAAGGCTATGACGGCTGGAGACGTGGATACCCTGCTTGGTTTCTACTCGGAAGACTGGCAGAACAGTCGAGGCGCGGGCAAGGACAGTTTGAAAGACATCTTTGATGGAATAAGCAATAAGGACGGCTCTGAAGGCACACAGATCGATTTAAGCAAAGCTGGGGCTGTCATTGATGGAGACAAGGTGACTTTCACACCTGTGACGCACTCTTCTGCCAGTGGCAGAATTACCTACACCCATACGCTGAAGAAAGAAGCGGATGGCGTGTGGCGTCTCGTATTTACCGAGACAATTGACTGGGAAAAACCCCCCCTGGACGCTCAAGGCAAGAAACGCAGGGATGAAATTGAAGCATCGGCGCGAGCCTCCCGCAACTTGCGGGAGCAGATTCTGGTCGATCCCACCCGACCTGGTTTTCATTTCGTTATGCCCGAAGGTTTTGGTGCTCCCTTCGATCCCAATGGCGCCATTTACTGGAAGGGCCGGTATCATCTGTTCTATATTTTTCAGGATATGCGATTCGGTAAGAAGAGCGATCATTGGGGCCATGTATCAAGCATCGACCTGTTCCACTGGCGTCACCATCCCACGCATCTGCTTGAAGGTATGTATAGCGGAAACTGCTTCATCAACAAGGATGGAATACCCACCATTTGTTACCACCAGGTTGGTCAGGGAAACGCCATGGCTGTTGCCCTCGATGACGACCTGAACGAGTGGCGGAAACTTGAAACAAATCCCATTACACCCAAGACAGAGCCAGGTGATGAGCACCACGACAAGTACAGGTCCTGGGACCCATTCGGATGGGTAGAAGACGATACCTACTACGCTATTTTCGGCGGCGGGCATCCAGGGATCGTAAAATCTCCTGCACTCGGTGGCGAGTGGCAGTACGTTGGGGACCTGTTCGCGCATGGCCTCCCTGGCGTATCTCTGGACGAGGATGTATCCTGCGCCGAACTCTTTAAACTGGGTGATCGGGATGTGGTTTTGTGTATCAGCCACCGACTTGGTTGCCGTTATTACCTGGGTGAGTGGAAAAACGAACAATTCTATCCCGATTTCCACGCACAGATGAGCTGGATTGATAACGCGTTCTTTGCCCCGGAGAGTCTGCAGGATGAAAAAGGCCGTCGCATCATGTGGGCCTGGCTGATGGACATTCGCGATTTCAACATACGGTTGGAGAAAGACTGGTCCGGCACCATGAGTCTGCCGCGGGTATTGTCCCTCGATGATAATGGCCAACTCCTGATGGACGTTCCCGAGGAAATCAAGGCGCTACGCTACAGTGCCTTCAGTAAGGAGGACTTCGCAGTGCAATCCGGTACTGACCTGGTCGTCCAGGACATCGTCGGCAACAGTCTGGAGCTCTTTATCGAAATGGAAAGTTCCGAGGCGTCTACCTATGGCGTCAAGGTCTGTGTTTCACCCGATGGACAGGAGCAGACCTCGATTTTCTACGATGATACAGACGGCATGCTGAAAGTCGATACACGGAAATCAGGTCCTGAGGGCACTCCCAAAGTTGTTGAGGCTGGTCCCTTTGCGTTGACGGAAGGCGAGCGATTAAAGCTTCGTGTATTCGTTGATAAATCCGTGGTCGAAGTTTTCGCAAACGGCAGGCAGGCTGTGATGCGATTTATTTACCCATCACAACCGGAAAGCCTGGGCGTCAGTCTGTTTTCCACCGGTGGTACTGCCTGGGTGCACACGCTTCAATCCTGGAAAATCTCACCATCGAATCCCTTCTGAACGGGTGGTTCCAGTGCTTGTGACCAGTCCATATAAAGCGCTTGTTTTGCAGTTTACAGAGACTAAGGTTAAATTACCTGGCTGAGGGAATTATGAATCGGCAAACACCTATTTTACTGAGCGATGAGCAGGTGCAACGCTACATCGCTGACGGATACATCATCGTCGACTCGAACCTGGCGCCATCGTTTCATGATGGGGTCACCAAACGGGTAGCGTACGCGCTGGAATATGAATTACCTCATCCCGGCGACAATATCGTGCCGCGCGTCCCGGCGCTCGACGAACTGTGCGAGGCGCCTGCTGTTCGCGGCGCACTGATGAGTCTGATGGGCAGTCAATTTGCCCTGGCGCCGCATCGTTTTCCGCACAACAATGAACCCCTGGGCAAGGATGAGGCCACAGTGTTCACGCCTTTTGAAAATCAGCCAAAGATGTCCAAAGGTTCCATTGCCGCTTCCGCCTGGCATCAGGATGGACATGCATCCTGTGGACGTAGCCGCTGGCATACCTTTCGTGCAGCCAACGTTTTTTATTTTCCGCACGACACGCCGTTGAACATGGGGCCTACCCGTTTTCTCGCGGGTTCGCATCTTTATGCATCACTCCACGACATCTGTGCCGAGCAGGTGGTCATGCAAATGATACCTGCAGGTTCGGTGATTATCGCCGATTTTGATTTAGCCCATGCCGGCACTCCCAATAACAGCAACGACTGCCGTTACATGGTGAAGTTCGTTGCCTTGAGGACCCGGCATCCGGTTGCCCCGACGTGGGATCACCAGAATCCGGAATGGCATACACCGGATGACCTGAAGACACCACACGATCTTCCCGTCGTCTGGACATCCCTTTGGAATTGGCTGCGTGGCGCAGCTCGCTATGATGGCATCACAGTGCCGGATATAAAGGAACTGCCGCGTCTGATGGCAGGTATGCGCAGCGCGAGTCAGCAGGAGCGTCTTGCGTGTCTTTACGACGTTGCAGCAATTGGCGCACCCGCTGTTGATGAGCTTGTCGATGCACTCTTGCAGACTGCGGGACAAGACAGACACAAGTCGCCTGATACCAAGGGCAAAGCCTATTACGGCGAGTCCGCAAATCACCTTGACCGGTATTTTACAGAAAGACAGTTCTTACCCGAAGATGCTGCCATTGCTCTGGGTGCGATCAGTGCACCCGCGGTTAAGCAATTGGTTGCTCTTCTTCGTCACCAAGATCCATGGATTCGTATGAATGCGGTTTATGCGTTGGGTGATGCCGGTCCAACGGCTGCCGGTGCGCACGCTGATGATATAGGCGCGCTCCTGAACGATCCGGAGAGCTGTGTCATTCGAGTGGCGCTGGATGTGCTGTGTGCACTGGGAACATTCGGGCCTGCAACAGTGAAACAATTGCACCGTTTTCTCGCCCGGGATATTCCTGGCTCAGATGTATCGTCTGACGGTAAACCGCGATTTGCAATGCTGGACCAGATTCGCTACCTGTGCTCCCTGGCGCTGCTTGCATGGGTAAGCAATGCAGATACTCCTTCAGCGGAAGTCGAAGCAGCATTGATGGATACTCTTGATGATGAAAATGGGTATCCACCTTTAGTGGCCTGCCTCGCCCTGGAACGGATTGGTTCTGTTGACGCCATGCGCGCAGCTATCCGTTATTTGCGGGCACGTTGCTGGGATTCCTCGCAAAATACCAGACCGGCCCTGTCAGGCGAGTGGACGAAAGCACACAGGAAAGCAACGCTGGCGCGAATGGCCGAGTATACCTGAGACCAGGTAAGCCGGTCTGTTTGCTCCGCGACAGCGGCAGGGCGGGTTTTTTAGCCCGCTGAAGGCTCTCGGAAGTCGACATTCAGGACAGGAACCAATTAGCTCTTGAATATCAAATGATAACCAAGTGTTATCCAAGCAGGCTTGTTCCACTGCCTGTGAGAGTGTACCTTTGAATTTTATAGAGAAGAACACATATGGATGATACTACACCCTACATACCCCCAAAAGTCTGGCAATGGGAAGAGGAAAGTGAAAGCCGATTTGCCAGCATAAACAGACCTGTCGCAGGGTCAACCCATGACAAGGAATTACCGGTAGGTAAACATCCGTTGCAACTCTATTCGCTCGCGACACCCAATGGTGTCAAGGTGACCATGCTCCTGGAGGAACTGCTGGCAATCGGCAGGCAGGATGCGGAGTACGATGCATGGCTGATTAACATCGGGGAAGGTGACCAGTTCGGTAGCGGATTCGTGGACATCAACCCGAATTCGAAGATACCAGCAATGGTGGATCACAGTACGACCCCGCCGACCCGTATATTTGAATCGGCTGCGATCATGTTGTATCTGGCAGAAAAATTTGAAGCCTTTGTGCCGATGGATGGACAAGAACGTGCTGAGTGTCTGTCGTGGTTATTCTGGCAGATAGGCAGCGCTCCCTATCTGGGTGGTGGCTTCGGTCATTTTTATGCCTATGCCCCGCAAAAATGGGAATACCCGATCAATCGATACACTATGGAGATCAAGCGGCAACTGGATGTCCTGGATCGAAATCTGGCTTCGCGCCGTTATCTGTGTGGTGATGAATACAATATTGCCGATATGGCGGTCTACAGTTGGTATGGTCAACTCGTGCTGACCGGATTATACGATGCCAAAGAATTTCTGGATGTGGCGTCATATACCAACATGGTGCGATGGGCCACTGAGATCCACGAACGACCGGCGGTAAAACGTGGCAGAAGGGTTAATCGTGCCAGTAAGAGCGGTTTGGCTGAACGGCATGATGCCAGTGATCTGGATGCTCTCGAACAACGCCAGTGACCAAACAGGTCCACAGGCAGAGCTGGGATGCACCTGATCCATTATCCCGTGGACACTGATAACATCCCAAAGCCATCTGCGAACACACTCGTTAATGAAACAAGCCTTTATCAAACATAACGAAGATAATCCATGTCAGCCGGACACTCAGTCTTCGGTCTGCCACAATAATGGGTGGGAGGATCAGAAAGTGGCAATGCGTTCCTGAATAACCTTGAGAGCACGCTTGTTGGCATTCCTGATGGTATCGATCGACGGCGGTTCGGTGCTGATGTCACCAAGTTCGGCGAGGACCACATGCACATCATCATGACCATCTATGAGGGTCATATCAGCCAGCCAGCGACGGACGTTGGGGAAAGGTTCAAAATCGTAAATATTCGTAAACTGTGGCTGCAGTTGACCGATCTCGACGTAAGCGGCCATATCCGCCAGGGTCAACTGATCGCCGGTAAGGTACCGGGACTGTGTGAGCCAACCGGTTTCGAGCGTCTGCAGTGCCCTCGTCAGTGTCGCCTTTGCAGCCTGCTGGGTGGCTTCCCGAATATTGAGATCCTTGCGAATACGGGGTGCTACCAGACCGGACGCATCCCGGACATTTCGATGGTGATAGTGCAGATACCAGTCGACTGCGGCGCATTGCTGCAGGTTTTCCGGATAGACATCGTACCAGTGATGTTTGCGGGCGAGGTAGCACATGATGGCATGTGCTTCACTCAGCACGAACCCGGTGTCCGGTTCTTCCATACACGGAATCGTGCCACCAGGGTTCCTGGCCAGATAGGCCGGGTTGCGAGAGCCGTTGTCACCGCTTGATCCTGGGTTGATCAGGATCATCTTGAATGGCATCCTCTTGTAGATCATCAGCCACATAACCGCGCGCACCGGTTGCGAAAATGGCACGCCATATAGAATTGGTGTTTGGGACGTCATGGTATCTCCGGCAGCCTCCTAGGCCTGTGCCAGCTTGCCGGCTTCCTCTTCAATATTCGATTCTTCCAGTGTGCCAGGGAACCTGGAGTCAAAGATGTGATTGCCGTCCTTCGACCACTGGGATTTGGGAAGCTCGTAGTATGCTTCAAGCTCGTTGCCATCGTGGTCATAGAAGTAAACGCCAAGGGAAAGCCCGTGATCACCGATGTGGTTGATGGCGATGTCATTGTCCTTCAGGCGCTGATATAACGCCTTCAGGTCTTCAAAGGATTCCATCTGCCAGGCCATGTGGGCAAGCCCTACCCGGTGCGCATCCGGACCAGGGGCATCTTTGTCCACGGCAAAAACTGCAAGTTCGTGCGACAGGTCGGTGTTGGCAGACATGAATAGTGCACGCCCCTCGAATTTAGCCATCACTTTGAGGCCAATGACACGGGTATAAAAGTCTTCCGCCTTGACCAGGTCTCTTACCCTGATCACCAGATGCCCTAACTGCTTCGGTGCTACTCCCATGTGAAACCTCCGTATCTGTTGCTGAGCTCAGCAGTATCGCAAATTTGGTCAAGAACGACAATTGCCATGTCCCGTCCCGGGTTTGTCAATCGCGCTCAAAAATTCTGTCTCCGGACCAGTATTTAGTTTTCGGGGGAGTGCCAACGGTCATGGTGTTATGATCTTGACTCAGATCCCATGATTGAGACAATGTTACTGATGCGCGACTACAACGAAATCCATCGTCCCCGGTTTCATTTCACTGCCAGAGAAAACTGGATCAACGATCCAAACGGACTGGTCTATAACGACGGTGTCTGGCACCTGTTCTTTCAACATAATCCCGAATCGACTGTCTGGGGTAATATGACCTGGGGCCATGCGGTCAGTAATGATCTCCTGCATTGGAGACAACTCGAACATGCGCTGTATCCGGACGAACTCGGTACAATGTATTCCGGGTCTGCTGTGGTCGATCATGAGGGGACGGCCGGTTTTGGCAAGGGTGCGCTGCTCGCGTTCTACACTGCAGCCGGAGGTCATGTCACCCCCAAACAACCGTTTACCCAATGCCTTGCCTACAGTACCGATAATGGTATGAGCTGGCAGAAATATATCGGCAACCCGATCGTCGAGTGGTTCGAAGATGCAAATCGGGACCCCAAAGTCATCTGGCACGAAAACAGCAAACACTGGATCATGGCGCTGTATCTGACGGCAAATCAGTACTGTCTGCTGCGTTCTGCCGATGCAAAATCGTGGACCAGATTTCAGGACCTTACGCTGCCGGGTGTCACTGAGTGTCCAGATTTTTTTCCCCTGCAGGATGAGTCCGGCCGCGAACGATGGATTTTCTGGGGTGCAAAAGGCAGGTATCAGGTAGGCAGCTTCGACGGTCAGGAATTCGTGCCGGAAACCGGGACCCTTGTCTGTGAACATGGCCTGAATGGCTATGCGGCACAGACCTGGAGCGATGCGCCGGATAACCGCCGTATTCAGATATCATGGATGATGAAAGGACTGTACCCGGAAATGCCGTTTAACCAGCAAATGTCGATTCCTGTGGAGCTTGGCCTTTCCGGTTCCGGCAATGATGTGACCTTAAAGCGCTGGCCGGTCAGTGAACTGGATACCCTGCACAAGAACAGTAGCAGCCCTGTTACCAAAAGTGTTACCCGGGATCAGCCTCTCATTGTCGACACAGAAGAGAAACTGATAGACGTTGCCTTTACGGTCACACGGCAGTCGGCCAGCGTTTTGCGCGTCATAGTGCGCGGACAACCTCTGGTATTCAACTGGGCAGTCAGTGAACTGCAGTTTAGAAACCATTCGATCCCACTGGACGACGCACCTTCTCTCTCGGTTCGCCTGCTGGTGGACCGGACTTCCATTGAAATATTCCTTAATGGCGGGCTGATTTCCGCTTCTTTCTGCTTCCTGCCTGGCGCCTATGTACACCCGTTGCTTCTGTATTCTGATGACGGCGAGCAGAAAGTGGATAATCTGGAAGTACATGAATTATTTGATATATGGAAAAAATGGACCTGACCCCTTTTTTCTTACAAGGAGAAATGCCACGATGTCCAACGTAATTGTATTCATGTCCGATGAGCACAATCCCCGCTATTCATCACCCTATGGCCATGACTTTGTGCAGACGCCCAACATGCAGCGACTTGCCGACAGCGGCACGCTGTTTACCGACGCCTACTGCCCATCGCCGCTGTGTGTACCGAGTCGTTCCGCTTTTCTGACTGGAAAACGCGTACACGCTGTGCAGGCTTACGGCAACAACAGAAACTATATACCCGAGGAAACCAATGGCCTGGGTACTGTCCTGGACGGGCAGGGGGTACATACTGTTTTTGTCGGCAAGGTACATGCCTATCGCCCCGTCAGCGAACTGGGCTTCTCGGAAACCCCTCTGGCAAATGATGGTCCCTTCTTCTTCGACCGGGATCAGCAGCGCCAACCCCTTGCTGTTCGTCAGGGAGCTTCGGCCCGTTTCGATAAATACGGGCCTCATGAAAGCCCCTGGGGAAATGACGTTAAATATATGGATGCTGCGGTCAACTGGCTGAACACCCGGGCATCCAGGATCGATCGGCCCTGGGTGCTGTTCGTCAATCTTGTAAAGCCGCATTTCCCGCATTACTGCAACCAGAGGCTGTGGGATATGTACAAGGAACATGGTGATCTGCCAGAACATGGTGTCGAAGCCGCGACCGCGCAGCACCCCTATGCCGTCGATCTGCGAACACACTTTGAACTGGCGGACATTCCGGAAGAACACGTTCGCGGTCTACGACGGGGCTATTACGCCTGTGTCAGTTTTATCGACGAGCAACTGGGTCGGCTGCAGTCGGCACTTGAAACTTCGCAACTGGCAGAGAACACCAATCTGATCTATACCTCGGATCATGGCGAAATGCTCGGTAAGTTCGGCCTGTGGTGGAAGTGCAATCTGCTGGAGGATGCCGCACGCATCCCCTGCATCGCCGCAGGCCCGGATTTCAGTGCCGGTACGCGGGTTACAACTCCCGTTGACCTGCACGACGTTCAAGCCAGTCTGTTCTCCCTGACAGGCGCCACACGACCTGACGATTGGATTGGCGCGAGCCTTCCGAGTCTGCCGGTCGATGATCCCGAGCGTGTCGTCTTTTCCGAGTATCATGGCCATGGCGCCCGGGCTGGTTCCTTCATGGTGCGCCGGGGAAACTGGAAACTGATTCACAATGTCGAGGCGCCGAATCAGTTGTTCGATCTCAATGCCGATCCGGAAGAACTCAATAATCAATTCGAGTCGAATCAGAGCAAGGCAAAGGAACTCTCAGTCGCACTGGCCGACATTTGCAACCCTGAATCAGAACACCGGCGGGCTGAAGCTTTCTGGCAGATGCAGGCCTCGCGACATCAGGAGGAGTCTGCCGGATAGGTCAATCAATCCAGGGTGATCGGTAGGCAAAGGCATCTGCTTTTGTCGCATGATCCCGCTGACCTCGTCCGGTGATGGCCAGCTTGCTGCCATCAAGACTCGGGTCCACATAGCTCGCAAACCAGTCGTCCAGTTCGCGGCGCAGAGTCCTGATCCGGTCGCCATGTCCTGACCGGTCGAACAGATTGTTATGTTCATCCGGATCCTCAGCGAGGTTGTAGAGTTCATGGGTACCGCCGGGGTAGCGCCAGACCAGTTTCCATTCCTGCGAACGAATCATACGCACCGGTCCGTATTCGTCGAACACATAGATGTTTTTTCTTTCCCCGATGGGACGGCCAGCCAACAATGGCGCGAATGACCTGCCCGGTAATCCATCAGGTACATGATCGGGCGCTCCGATATATTCCATGAGCGTCGGCAGCCAGTCATACTGGCTCAGGAGATCGGAATTGACCTGATTCTCCGGTAAATACCCTGGTCTGCTGATCAGGCACGGAATTTTGACACTGGTATCGAACATGTTCTGCGGCCAGGTGGCATTACCCTTTCCATAAAGACCGTGATGCCCCATGTTCATGCCGTTGTCACTCATGAACACGACCAGCGTATTGCTTCTCATATCATTCTCATCGAGCCAGTCAAGGAGGCGGCCGACATTCCGGTCCATACCCTCAATCGCCGCGAAGTAACCTGCCAGATTCCGGCGGCGCTCCAGGGCATCAACTTTCTTCGCCTTGAAACCAGAAGGTAACGGTTCCTCTGGACCGGGCACGGAGTCGAAGGGACAATTATCATGGTAGTCATCCCATATCTCCTGTGGATGATTTTCCCGCCCCCACGGCGAGTGAGGCGCATTGAAATGAACATCAAGACAGAATGGTCGATCCTCATTGACCTGGCGCGAGAGGAACTCCAGGGCATTGTCGGTAAATAGATCCGAGGCATAGGTATCTTCAAAATTTGCCAGTTCACCGTTTTTTACCACCGGCACATTGAAATAACTGGATGCGCCATAAGGCATGGGATTCCAGGTCTGGAATCCGTAACGCGGTTGCAGACCGTCACCAAGGTGCCATTTACCTGAGAGGCAGGTATCGTAGCCAAGGTCAACAAGCATCTCTGCATAGGTCGGCATGCCCGCGAGAAACTGTACTTTGTCCGCCGGAACCTCGTGGTCGAGCCCAGCGAGCCCGTTGGATTGCCAGTGCAGAAAGTCATGCACTCCATGCTGCGAAGGAATGCGACCGGTCAGGATCGATGCCCTTGCAGGCGAACAGACGGGTGAGGTACAAAAGAAATTGTCGAACCGTATACCTTCTCTCGCCAGACGGTCCAGATTGGGCGACTTGATTTCCGGGTTGCCGGCACAGCCCATGCCCCATGCACCCTGGTCATCGGTCAGAATAAACAGCAGATTTGGATGTTCGGTGTTGCGACTGGCCATGTAAAACCCTCTCTTCTCACTACCCTGTTAGCAGAACAAGTGTAGCTGAACACCGGGTGCGCGACTACTGCTATCGAATGTATCACGGACGATAGCCATGCAACGGCCACTGCGGTGCAGCCGGGCCGCCACATGGTCGCGTCACCTTGAAGTAGATGTAGATCAGGACGTGGAAGAACACCGCCTTGAACGGGTATGCCAGCCAGGCGCGGCGCCGTTGCCAGCTTGTGTATTCGAATGGTAAAGGCGCCTGCAGACCGATAAATGCGGGTACCTCATCCGCCATCAGGGACGGCCGGGTATTGGAGACCACTGGAGTGACAGGGATCGTGGTTTTTTCCTCGATAGTGATGGTACCGGCGTTGCCGTCGATGCTGATGACCTGTCCGCTGGACAGACGACTGGTAATATCGTTCAGACCCAGTACGGCGGGAATGCCGTATTCGCGGGCAACAATCGAGCCATGCGAGGTGGTGCTGCCGACATCCGTTACCAGACCCACGGCGTGAGAGAACAGTTGGGTCCATGCGGGTGTGGTCAGCGGGCATACCAGAATGCTGTTTGGCCGCATCTGGTCAAACTCTGCCGGCGAGCGGATGACGCTGACTTCGGCTGTGATTTTGCCCGGGCTGACCGGAGCACCCTTTATCACATTCTCTTCCCCGTCAGCCGTGGATCCTGATGGCTGTTCCTGCTCATCCATCGGAATCATTACCGGGGGCGCCAGCCGTTTCCGGGCTTCCCGGAGTTCCCTGCGTTCTGTGGCGAGCTGTTTGAATTCCGCGAGCGCCCTGTTCTCCCGGCTCGCCGCAACTACCTGCTCCAGTTCTCCAGCCTCCAGGTAATACACATCATCAGCCCGGGTAAACGTACCGACTGCGACAAGACGCCGTCCAAGCTCCAGCGCCAGGCGCTGTAATATCGGCCAACCGGCGCCGACATGGAACTGGGCGCTATCCCGATTGGGATAATAGTGCTGTGCCCACAACAGACGCCAGCGAAACTTCAGCCGTACCACGAAACCCAGTTGCCGGGACACTTCACGTACAGCGGCACGCCGTCGGGCACGGATCTGCGCCCGTTGTGCGAGCGGGTCGTAGTCATGGTCGAGCACCATTGTCTGCAACTGCGACAATATCCGGGATGGGTCCTGCGAAGGTGTGGGTTCGACGTAGTCCAGCGAGTAGATCTGATGACCGTACCGGCTAAGGTACCGGATGATCGCCTGTACGACTGGTCGCCCCCGGTCAGAAGATTCCAACGCCTGCAACAGCCGGAACGCCGGCGTGCTGACAACCAGATCCTGTAACGCCTGATCGGACTGGATCTGCCGGGCGATATGCCACAGTTCAATCGGTGCCTGTACGGTTGGCGTCTTTGAACCATCGAGCAGCATTCCGGTAGTAAACCCGCCTTCAGGTATAAAGTGATCCAGAAAAAGTTGCAATGCATCATCAGAGCTCCGGGGGAGTCCCAGCACCTCGGCGCAGTAACGCCAGTAGTGTGCATCCGCCCAGGAGAGTGACTTTATCCCCGCCAGCAATCGTTTGCTTTCTGTTGTTACCGGATCGACATTTCGCCACAACTCGACCCACCGCATATACTTTGGCAACTCCACATGTCGCCATTGATGTACATTCCGGTAATATCCGGGGCTGATGTTGCGTACTGTCCAGCGGCCTGATCGTCGTTGTGCAGGCGAGGGTGGAGGCCGCACGATGAACGGGTTTCTCGGACCGTCCAGGCCAAAGTGGCGATACGCATAGCCGTTGATCACGGCGTAACCCGGGTGCTCGCCGCCAAACACTTTTGCGAGCTGCCGGTACTGCTGGGCATCGTTATGCTGGCGCATCATGTAATAGCCCAGGTCGACTGCCTGCAGATAGAGATCCTTAAACAGCGGCGACAACGGGCCAGGCATGAACTCCACCACCTGGTCCCGTTTCTCTTGTGTCCCGACTTCCTCCGGTTCCCATTTGACATCCCTGAGCGGTGCCGGCGGCAAATTGGTAATGGGTCGGGATTGCAGGAGGAAAATGGCGTGGGAGGGACCTCCGCCAGGTAAAGTTGAACTATCGGCTACCGCCCATTCAATATCCTGCGGAACGCCGAAGTGTGACTCTACACGCAGCGCGAGTTTCACCAGTTCCCTGAGCATCGGTTCCTCCAGCGACAGTCGTTCACGCTCTGTCTCTGCCAGCTCCCTGGTTTCGGTACCTTGACCATCCACGGCCACGATCATCCGTTCCTTGCTGCCGATCAAGGTCTGTCTCAGTTCAATCGTTTCCCGGTCTATGATGAACATATCAGGAGTCACCTCGCCGCCGACAACCGCCTCGCCCAGGCCGAAGCTGGCATTGATAATCATCTCGGATCGTTCACCGGTGGTCGGATTGGCAGTGAACAAAATACCCGATACCTCCGAAGCCACCATAGTCTGCACCACTACCGCCATGGCGACGGCGTCCTGCGCGATGCCGTTTTCATGCCGGTAACTGATGGCCCGAGCGGTCCACAATGATGCCCAACAGCGACGCACGGCTGCGCTTACCGCACTGACTCCCCGCATGTTGAGACAGGTATCCTGCTGGCCGGCAAAAGACAGCTCCGGCAGGTCTTCTGCGTTTGCCGAGGAACGCACCGCCACCGGTGGATCGTTCTCACCCAATTTCGCATAGGCTGCGCCGATCTCCGCTTTCAGTGCATCGGTCAGTTCAGCTTTGTTAAACAACCCCTGGATGCGCTCAGATGCCGCATCGAAGGATGTGGTACGGCCAACGATTTCCGGTCTGGCGAGTTCGATGATGGTCTGCTGCAGGTCGTTGTCCGCAACAAACTGCCGATATGCTGACGTGGTGACGGTAAATCCGGGCGGCACCGGGAATCCGGCTTTGGTCAATATTGCCAGTGACTGACCTTTGCCGCCAACTGTCTCCAGGTCGGCCATTGGAGCGCCAAATGGGAGAATACGAAGAGTCATTCCACGCGACTCCAATCGAAGACTGCCGAAAGGTATTCATCCTGCTTTTGTGTCAGGCCGGTGTAGATTTCCTGGCAGTCTGCCGGTGACGCCAGATGCGTCAGTAGTGGTTTGACTTTGAGTCGGGATGACGCGATCCAGTTGGCCACGTGCGTGAAGTTGCCGAACAGGCTGTGGCGTACCCGGTCTACTTCTTCGGCCGGCCATCTCGCAGACAACGAACCGATCAGACGGATGCACTGGGAGTGGATTTTCCGCAGCATGGGTGTTGCATCGAAGACCGCCGACTCATAAGGACTACCGAGAGAAATCGTCTCGCCATAGGCCCGGGTCAGCAAAACCGCTTCAGCCAACAGTTCGCTGCGACCGGCTGCTTCAACAGCTATCTGAACACCTCTTCCCCTGGTCCAGTCCATCACATATTCTGCCAGATCGATCTCATTTGGATTAACTACCCGCTCGATACCACAGGCTTTGGCCTTCTCTACACGGAATGGGCTGATCTCCGAGGCGACAACTTCTGCACCGGCGATCTGAAACAGCTGGGCGGCGAGGTTTCCGATCACGCCCATCCCCATAACCAATACAGTGTCGCCCGGTTTGACAGACGAGGAAAATACGGCAGTCACCGAAATCCCCGCCATCCTCGCAAAGGCAAGTTCCTCTCCCGGAACATCCTCGGGCAGCGGCACGGCAAGCCTGCCTGCGTTGGCCTTGACCAATGATGCGTGTGGCGAGCGGGTCAGCACCCGGTCTCCCGGCTTGCACATCGTGACGTTGGCGCCCACCTCCAGTACCCGGCCGATATGTCCATATCCTATAAATTGCGGATACAGGTCATCTCCCGGCCCGGGTCTGGCAACATCTGTGGCTTCCGGATCATTGGCCGCGCCACGACCAGGATGGGAGACTCCATCGAAACCGACACCGGCGAGTCCCATGAATCCACGGCTTTCCGTTCCCGGGCTGACGATGGTGTTTTCCGCCTTTACCAGTGCCTGGTGCGGCTTAAGTTCATCGCCGATATCGCGTTCGAGCAGTTCCGCATGCTTGATGTCGGTAAATGCAATCTGTTTTATTTTCATGGAAAGCTCCTGTCTATGCCGCCTGTTATGCGGGCGGCTTTCTCCGGGTCATACCACCACCCATCCGGAAACGCGGGTTGATATTTCGGTTCGTAATCGGGCCGGCCAAACTTGTCCCAGTGAACCGTGGTGCGCAGGTCGACCGCGTATAGTGGAATCTGGTAATACTGCCAGAGCAGGACCCGGTCGAGTGCGCGACAGGTGGCAATCATCTGTCTCAGTGTGGTCGCGGAGACAGCCTCGTCAACCAGAAAATCCACCACAGGATCGCTGATGCCCGACCTGTTGGCGGATGTCGGTACCAGAGCCGAGACAGAATGAAACCTGTCCTTCAATCCGATGAGTGGCGGCATTTGAATACGCATGCTTGTCAACAAGGCATCGAAGCTGTATTCGCGAATTCGATTGCTCCATTCGCTGGCCCCTGCTGCCAGCGCTATGGTGCCACGAATTCCCAGCTGTTTCAGGCGCTGGAAATACGGCAGCAGGGTGCGTGCGTCACCGGCGCTGCGAACCAGGAATTCCATCTCGAAGACGCTTCCTGCCGCATTTGTGAGTACGCCATCGACAATGTGCCAGCCGGCCTCATTCATGAGCTCCCGTGCACGCAGGATATTGGCTCGATAATCTTCCTTTGTCACGATCTCAGGGAAACGAAACGGCAGCTCGAATAATGCCGCGGGCAACTGCTCGCGGAAGGGAGAGAGCAGGGCAAGCTCATCGGCGCTTGGCAGTCCGCTTGCAGTCAATATTGTGTCTGGCCAGTAACTGTGTGCACGCTTCTGATACCCAAAATGCAACACCCTGTTCTGCCACTCGAAATCCACCGCCAGGGTCAACGCCTCCCGGACACGACGATCCTTGAACTTGCCGAGCCGATTATTGAGCGCTATGCCTTGTCGAATGCCTACTTCAAGACCCGAGTTGCGGCGGATTTTTTTCACCCAGCCCTTTTCGAACGCCGGTGTGTTGAAAGCACTGTGCCAGTAGCGCGCATCTGATTCTTCCCACATGTCGATGAGGCCCTTACGAAAAGCCTCCCGGGTTACAGTGGCGTCACGATAGATATCGAAACGAATGGTGTCGAAATTGTAGCGACCTCTGTTGACCGGGATGTCCTTTCCCCAGTAGTCCCGGTCACGGCTGTATTCGACAAATCGGCTCTGCTTGAAAGCAGTGATCTCATACGGGCCGCCGTTGAGTGGTGGAACAAGCGTTGCTGCAGACGGGTCCTTATCACGCCAGTAGTGTTCAGGCATAATCGGTGTAGTGGAGAAAGACATCAGTGCAGGCAACTGCAGTGGCGAGTTAAAGTGAATGGCCACGTGACGGTCATCGATTTTCTCAGCAGATTCAAGGGTGGAAAAATAAAAACGACCTGAGACCTGGCTCATCAGACTTTCAATCGTATAAACCACATCATTCGATGTGATTGGGACCCCATCCCGCCATTTCGCCTGCGGGTGAATTCTGAATACCAACGTCAACCGGTCTTCTGTGAGGGCAATGCCATCGGCCAGCCTGCCATAGAAAGCGCTGACCTCATCGCCCGATCGAATGATTAACGTTTCATCCCGGAAGAACCTGCCGGGCGCCCCGGTGCCCCGCTCTGCTGCAGGTGCAAACGTATCGAAGTTGCTTCCGTTAGGCAGAACCAGTATTCCTCCTTTTGGAGCATCGGGATTGAGGTATTCCAGATGTGTGAAGCCCTCGGGATATTTTAGCTCGTGAAAAAACGCGATGCCGTGTTTGAATTCCAGGCCTTCAAGACTGGTGCTGGCAAAAGCGGCAGGGACCACCGTCGCCATGATCAGTATAATTACGAGGTCAGAGTCAGGAGACAGCGCAAATTTCAATTTATGCTGACCCCTGACTCTGACCCCACTCTATCAATTTACTCTCTCTGACCTCACTCTATCAATTTACTCTCTATGACCACATTTTACAGAAACTCGTAAATCACCTCGAGTCCCAGTGTCCGCGGTTGCGCCCACGTTGAGAATGAACCGCTGAATTTCCGTAAAATGGTGTCTTCGTTCGTCAGATTCTTGGCAAACAGAGAAACCCGCCAACGGTTGTCGACGGGATCGCGCAGGGTAAACCGCACATTACCCTGGTCATAATTTTCATTCAGATGGATGTTTCGATAAAACGCGCGCGACCAGCTTTTTGCCGAGGCATACCAGTCCAGACGGGCCTCGCCTTCGTAGGAACCAACCGGGAACGTATAAGCCACCGCGGCGTTCCAGGTCCATGCCGGAGAATTCGGAATTGGTATGCACTCACATGCAATCTGTGCTTCTGTGGCATTCGCATGCTGCCTTGCGTAGCGGCGGTTGGGAGGACCATTATCATCGATCATGGAATCTGAAATGGAGCCGCCCACCTTCAGGTAAAGATTTTCAATCGGGGTCCACGCGATATCCAGCGTCGCACCATCGCTGAAGGCGTGACCGGCGTTTACCTGGATACTCGACCCGGAAGCGCAAGGCCGGGTAATAATGATATCGTCGGGCAGGCATCCGGCGACGATAATGTCTTTCCAGTCCATCTCGTAGATAGTCGCGATCACATTCACCCGGTTGTTGAACAGACTGATTTTGGCGCCGATCTCGACATTCTCGATCGTATCACCTTCATAATATATGTTATTCAAGAGACCCGCGCGGACCACATCGTAATCCCGGGATTCCTGCAGTCCAATCGGGCAATTTGTGAACTGACCACCTGCGGACAAACTTCCCAGAACCAGATTGGGTGTGAAATCCTCACAAGTGTAGACATCGGGCGTTGCATCGCTTGCACGGATGATGTCGAGAACGCCCACTTCCGTGTACATATTGCTGTTAACGCCGCCTGGTCGAAAGCCCGTGCTGTAGACGGTATAGAACATCAAGCCGTCTCGCGGTCGCCAGGTCAGGCCCACCCTTTCGGTCATCTCCTCGACACTCGTGTCTCCCGTCTGGTTGGAGCCAAACGAATTGACTACCTCCCGGTTGTTCAGGTCCCAGAATACCTCTACGTCGTTCCAGCGGACCCCAAGGTTAACTTCCAGGTTGTCGGTCAGGGCGAAGTCGGCGGTTGCGTAGATCGCTTTTTCCTTGTTACCGTTAAGTCTGTTGTCACCATTGATCGCCCTGGTCAGGGTCAGGTAATCGTCCCGCAAATGCGAGAATTCCGGGAACAGTGAAAACTGACGTTCCGTCTCCGTGACGCTGCTTTCCTTCTTGTAAAAAGAGCCAACCACCCAGTTGAGACGGCTCTCGTAATTGGAGGTCAGTCGGAATTCCTGTACATCGGCGTCGAAAAAGATTCTATGCCCCTGTGCGATGCCGTTAAAATGCTGATCCGCGACGTTGACGAATCCTGGTTCTGTACAGTTCCTGCCGTCGAGTATTCGCCAGCAAATGTCGCCGGACTTGGCGTAATTGAGATCCGCCGAAACCTGGTTGTCATAATTAACGTAACTCCAGAGACGGTCCCAGAAGACCGCCACACCTTCGCGTTCCGTATTTGATGTGCTCGACAGAAAATCCGCGAACGGCAATTCATATTCTACCGTCAGGTTGTACTGGTCCGTGTCATCGAAAGAGCCGGGAGGCGTCTCGGCTCCCACGGGCTCCGGTGCAAAATCGCAACGCTCACTAGGCGCCGCAATCTTGCACTCTGCGTTCGAAAGATAGGTGTGCGGGACGCTGGTACTGGCCCGGGCGTCGCCACCTACCTCGCTTTTCGTATGCGACCAGGACGCTCTAACCTGCATTTTGTCCATGGGCAGCCACTTGGCCGTTATCCTGCCGCTCTGGATATCCTTGCTATTGCGATCGACTTCATTGAACTCCGGCCGGTCGATCCATCCCGGGTTGTCGAGGCTGACTCCCAACACCCGCAGCGCCAGTTTGTCATCGATTACCGGGATGTTGAGCATTGCATCAAGACGATATCCATCTCCACCGGAATTGATAGATTGAATGTTGCTCTGGACTTTTGCACGCCAGGTGTTCATTTCCGGCTTCTTGGTCACGAAACGGACCAGACCGGCGATGTTGCCTGCTCCGCCCAGCACTCCCTGTGGGCCCATCAACACCTCAACCCGTTCCATATCGAAAGCCGTACCACCGCCGTGCCGGCTTGGCGAGGTGACACCGCTCACCGGTGTGTCGTCATAGTAGACGCTGGTTACCGAGTAAGTTTCGCCTCTGACGCTGCCGTCAGAAACCCCACGAATGCTGATGACGCCTTCGGACTCATTCTGCCCGGAAAAGGTCAGCCCGGACACCAGGTGCATGATATCGTTGAAGTCAAGCGTGCTGGTCGCTTCGATCAGATCACCGGTGACGGTGGCCATGGACACAGGCGTGTCCATCTCAGCGGTTTCGCGATAGGTCGCGGTAACCACGATCTCTTCGATGAATTCTTCCTCTTCAGGGGCTGTTGTCTGGGTCGCCTCTGAAGCGCTTATCACCGGCGCAAGCAGCGCGCCAGCGATGAGTGTTCCCATACGTTTGAATAAAGATGGGTTGTTGTCTCTCATGTCTCTTACCCCCACAGTCATACTGTTGGAATTAGGGCGCGTAACGGTTATTACGCGACTCTCTGTCAGACTGTAGGTAAGATCGGTCTTTTGCAGGAGTGAGGCCAGCGCATCATCAACGGTAAAATTGCCGGCAATTGCACTTGTCCTGACGGATTCCACATCCCCGGCAAGAAACAACACCGAATGCTCTGTTTGCGCTGCCAGTTGCTTGATCGCTTCGGTTGCCTTTGTTGCTGAAATTTCCACCTCGTAAATCGGGTCTGTGGCCCAGGATAAAGGAACAGACAGCAACGATAGAACAATAAAAATGTGACTGGCGATCTTTGCAGCGTATAACCCCCTTAAGCCTCTCATTTTCTGCAGTCCTATTTATTAGTCCCCTTGTAAAATTAAATCCTCTAATGGTTGACCGAGGATTCACCGGTTCCGGGTTGGGCCGCGATGTGAGGAGTCAGTGCAACCGTATTGGCATCAATGTATTGAGCGTCAATACTGAAAGACGATTTCAAAACCTCGAACAGCGGCCCGGTATCACCGATGCGAAACAGCCCGTTGAATTCGAGAGTGTGCAGTTCGGGGTCTGTGACTACAATTTTAAGATTCGTGTGCCGGCTGACTTCCCTTATGACTTCAACCAGTGGTGTATCAGAAAAATCAAGCAATCCGTCCCGCCAGGCGAGTTTACGCTGTAACTCCTGCATGGAAATTGTCTCGGCGCCCTGTACCACCGGATCATCGAGCAGTGTTGTCTCGGCATCGATCACGATACGTTGTCCGGTTTCCAGCAGTATCGGAGGTGGCAGCTGCTGTTGCGCGGGTATGGTCGTTTTCGGTACCTGTAGAGGTTTCCCCGTATCCACCACCCTGACACGGCCTTCGGTTACTGCAACCACCAGCGAGTCACGCTTCAGATGGACCACGAATGCCGTACCCACGGCTTCCACGCGTCTGATGCCCGCATCCACGATAAAGGGTCTGGCCTGATCCCGGGTCACATCGAATAGTGCTTCGCCCTTCAGTAAGCGAACATCCCTGTAATTTTCGCCATAGGTCACTTCCAGCTGACTGTCCGTGTTCAAGGCAATCATGGAGCCGTCCGGTAGTTGCACTTCGCGCTGTTCTCCCACCGCGGTTGTAATCATCTGAGGCCACCTGGCGGCGGTAGGTTCACTGTCACCCTGCAGCAGGACGAACCCCACTACCAGCAAGGCAAGGCACGAAACAGTGACAACCCAGGGTATCGGGGTTTTTGCCATCAGGCCTTTAGCGATGCTGCGTCTGTAATAGGTGTGAGAGGCCGCATGCAACGATCCTGCCAGATTGGTCAGTACATTGAGATCTCCGGACAGTCGCGCCAGTTGTCGCAACTCAATTGTGTGCTGAGGGCTGCGCTGCATCCACTCGCGCAGCGCTTCCAGGTCCGCATGGGTCGGATTGCCTTTATCAAGTTGCGCGATCCAGGCGCAGGCCTCTGCGCGGATCATCGAATCGGGTTGCTGTAAACGACGAATATTCATTTTCTCAGTGTTGTACCCTGTTGCAGTTGATGTTCCCTTTTTTCCATCTCATCCATGCAGCGTTTCAGCCCGGCCGCCACATGTTTTTCCACAGTACTTTCAGAGATCTTTAACCTTGCGGCGATGTCCCTTTGGCTGTAGCCAAATACTCTTTTTAAAATAAAGACCCTTTGGCACTGAGGCGGCAGTGTTGCCACTGATTCCGTAAAGAGCAGCAGGCGCTGTCTGTCATCCAGTGTGCGTCCCAGAGACGGCTCACCGGTGGCAAAGTCGTCCGGTGAAAAGTCATCAATAAAATCGATCAGTGACCGGGACTCTTTCTCCAATTGTTTACGAACCACGTTACGTGCAACGCCGAACAGGAATGCTTCTGGAACATCGATAGTTCGTTGCCGCTCTGCTTTCAGTGCAAGAATTATCGTTTCCTGACAGATATCGTCGATATCGTTATCGTTCACGATCAGCCTGCGCACGAATGCCCGCAGTCGGGATTCGCAAGACCGGAACGCGTTAATGATAGCTACCATGCGCTGTTTGCCTTTAGGTCCATAATGTAAGTGCGATATGGGGCAAAAATCCACTATAGTCTATAACAGGATACGGCTTTCTGTCTTGCCACTCATCCGGTCCGGTCATGATCTCCGGCTTCCAACCAGGGCTTGTCCGCCATGAAGGAGGCATACATAATGACTGTAGATAATTCCAGCCCCCATGCAACAAAGCTGAGGAATCATGTCAAAGAATCAATTACAAACAACAGGACTGACCGGTCCGTTTGAACTTGCCGACAAATCAGTTCTCAGTAAGTTGTCTGAGGAAGTTCTTGAACTGAACGCCTCAAAAAAAGACGATCGGCAGGTCAATCCGGCACTGATGGACCGACACCGCGATGTCTCCGTTATCAGGGAAATATTCTTTGACGACGATGTGCAGTCTGAACTCACCGAGTGTTTCGGTAACGATCTCATCCTGTGGCGATCCAACTTTCTAATAAACGACGAGCGTACCAGAGAAGCTTCCTGGCAGCACTCGCGGACTTTTGAACAGGGTAATGCACCACTCGATATCTACAATACGGATAATCACTTTACTGTATTGCTGGCAGTCACGGACATGGGTTTTGCATACATCAGGGGTTCCCATTTGCCGATCGAGGGATTTGACCGGGATCAGCTGGGGCGCCACATCAGTGAACTTCCAGCTAACGTCCAGGATAGCGCGACGGAAGAAGCACTCGACCGGGGGCAGTTTGTTCTTTTTCATTCTTCTTTACTGCATCGCAATCAGCCCATCATCAAGGGCACCCGTCCTGGCATCCTGATGGTGGGAAGGCTTGTGCGTACGGGCACCGATATACCTGAACGTTTTTTGGGAGCCCAGGAGGCACTGTCATGAGTCAGAGTGAAAAATGGACCTGACCCCTTTTTAGTGTGTTATGATGACATGTCATCATAACCTGCTCATCTCGTGATATGGATAACAGACAAGCACAACTCCGCGCGGCAAAAAGGCGCCAACGCCAGCGTGAACGTGAAACCGGACTTGGCCTATACCAGATTCGTCTGCCGATGCAGACGCTTCAGAAATTAAAGAAGGGCATGAGTGATGAGAAGTTTATTACACGTCTTCAACGGTTTATTGCAACGGAAGTGTTGACCGCGTCAGATTTTCCGCAACTGAAACTGCTTTGCTGGAACAGGCAAGACGATTACATCACCCGGGCGGATGCATTCGCACTCTATGAAGGTAACTGGCGGTTTATCAATGAAAACGCGATTGAAGACCGTGAGAAGGAGTTGATTACGGCGTTAAGCGTGGAATTCGGCAAGGGCGTAATCAATGTCTGAATTCTCCCGTCCCCGACATCGTGCTGTTCTGCAGGTTTTGCACAATCTGAATGCCACGTTCCTCGAGTCCTGTAAATGTTACTTCGGCGGTGGGACCCGGATCGTCCTGGAGCTGGGTGAATACCGTGAGTCCATGGATATAGACTTCATGTGTGCCGATCGTGACGGCTACCGTAATCTCCGCGGCACTGTCAGTAGTTCATCGCTTGGACAAATCTGTAACTCGTTATCGCTGTGGCGCGAGGTGCGTGCCGATATGTATGGTATTCGCACTTTTATAGAGTTGACCGGACAACCGGTGAAGTTCGAAATCATCTCGGAAGGACGGATTGAGATTGAGCACATGATAATCGATGGCATTCCGGTTGCATCGCTCAGCCACGCATCCTGTTTTGCAGAAAAACTGCTCGCCAATGCGGACCGTGGCAACGACACCTCATCCAGATCGAGAGATCTGGTTGATCTTGCTTTTATGATCGCCAGCTGGCCCCGGGTATCTGTCGTGGAGGGATTGGCATTGGCAGAGTCGGCCTATGGTCATGTCATCAAACGAGACCTTGCCAGGGCTCTGCAACTTTTCGCCGACAAAGCACATCGTCAACGGTGTATTGCCGAATTAGCGGTTGATGATTCTCGCAAGCTCAACAGAGGGCTTAAACGTTTGGGTGAACTGACCAGTTGATCTCTCCGGCCGGAGATAACTCAAGATGATTTCAGGATTCGAAGAGTCGATGATGTCACCAGCCGCTAACAGCTTATGCCTGGAGCGCAAAACCTTTGTGCAGGTGGCACTATCATGAGTCAGAGTGAAAAATGGACCTGACCCCTTTTTGTGTTCCAGGGAACGTAACTGATGGGCAATCGCAATCCCGACCAGCCCAATCTCCTTTACACTATGCTCCCTGTTTGATAATCAACTCAACCAAAGGCTCGTTGATGTAATAATTATTGCGTCCCACCTTATGTTTGCTTACAAAATCTTTTTCAGTCAAGGCTTCCAGGTATTTAGTGGCTGTAATACGACTGACTTCCAGCTGATCCATGACAAACTGTACTTTGGTATACGGGTGGAAGAACAAATTATTCAGTAGTTCCTGTCTGTAAATCTTGGGTAACTCGGTACGCATACGTTGTTTGGTGGTCATTATCAGTTCACGCATCTGATGCACGAACTGAATCGACTCCATCGCAGTCACTTCTATGCCCTTCACGATATAACTTACCCAGCCAGCCCAATCTCCTTGCTCCCTGACTGATTGCAGGAGGCGATAGTAGTCATCTTTGGTTTCGACGATGTAGCGACTCAGGTACAGAATTGGCAAATCCAGCAACTGGTTTTTTACCAGGTACAGAATATTGAGAATACGCCCGGTTCGGCCGTTACCATCGTAAAACGGGTGAATACTTTCAAATTGATGGTGAATGATCGCCATCTTGATCAGTGGATCAAGCTCTGACAATGCGTCATTATTGATATATTCAACAAGGTTAGCCATTAGCGCCTGAATAGTATCGGGATGCTGCGGTGGTGTATAAATTACCTGCCCGGTGTTTGCGTTGCCAATGACCGTTCCTGGAATTTTTCGCAGGCCCGGCTTATTGGGCTCGACTGTTTCCTGCGTACTGAGTATGTCGTTTAAACGGATAAGACCCGATGTCCTGGTTTGCTGGTAGCTTCGCCATAAGGCCTGCTGGTAATTTTCAACTTCTTTAGTTGCCTGGTTGACTTGCTGACTGCCCAATACCTGTGACTGAAACAACTGATCGTGAGTGGTGAATATGTTTTCGATTGCCGAGCTATCCTTAGCTTCCTGCATGCTTAAGATAGAAATTAGAATAGCTTCATTCGGTATAGTTTTGGCAACGCCTTTCAACTCAGCCAAATAACGATGCGCACGGGCTAATTGTTTGAGCAACTTTACTGATTCTAAATTATTTTCATCAGCGATTGGCAGCAGGGCAAGATTGCTTTCATTTGGATTGAGGCTGACTACCATGTCAATTTCCGGTTGTTTGTATACATAATTGCCATAATATGTATATTTATTTAATTTATCTATACATATTTTCTGTTTATGTATACAATTTACTATTTCCTGCGCAGATTAAACTGGCTGATTGACTATTGGCTCAGAGACCAATTGCCTGGCAAAGCCGCGACCTCGCCCTGGTAAGAGACCACACGGCCCAACGCGATTCCTATTCCGCCACTTGCATTGTTCTTGCGGCCGCTGACCACTGCTTTCAAAGTGTGCCGGGTGTCTTCCATTCCAGTTACCCAGACAGCGGTGGACTGAGCGCAATTGTCCCATTGTGAATCGATATACAAGTCGCGACTCTGTACAAGCTTGCCATCGATGTATATATCCACGATGCCGTATTCGGAGTGAAGGCTTGCCTGCATATAGACACAGGATCCTGTGAAACCTGTTTCAATCGAATCACCCGGAGTCGATGAAAAAATGAGTTCATGCTTCTTCATCCAGGCCGGGTCATGGCGCCATTCTCCCTGAAATTTCAGCGCAGGATCATCCACCTTGAATGCATCTGAGAAACGGAAATCAATAAAGGATACTTCCCGTTCGCCGTCAAAGCCGTAGTGCTGCACAGCGATGGTTGCGGTACTGTCTTCAATAGTACCGCCGCTTGTCTGGATATTATCCAACGCCAGCTTGTAACAGAGTTCGCTGGCCGAGTTAATCGATAAAGACGTGAAGTTGTAATCGCGGTCCATATACGGGTCGAGTTCGTCCTTGACGGTTTGTGGCAGGCCTTCGTAACCGATAATAGTGCCCATGACGCCACCGCAATTGCCCACATTGGAATCCGTATCCTGTCCGCAGCGTGTGCAAATGCTGATGGATTCTTGGTAATCACCCTTACCGTACAGCAAACCCATTACGATGTAGGCGCCGTTAAAGTGACCCTGGATATTAAACAGACCCTTTTCGGTTCTTGCCCACGGACACAGGTCATGATTCCATTTTTCTTCAAGCTTCTGCCATGTCGTACGCCAATCGTCGTGACATTCTTTGTACCACGCCAGCAGGTCGTTCAACATCACACTGTAGTCGGCATCGACCGGAATCGTTTTTTGGGCCAATTTGATCATCCTGATCATGTCTTTTTCGATGAAGGCCGCCGAATAGAGCGCTGCCAGAAAGACACCGGCATAATAGCCTTCACCGTAATTCATCAGGTGTCCGACTCTGTCAGAAATATCTTGCGCTTGCTGCGGTAATCCCGGGCAAATCAGACCGATAAAGTCGCATTCGATTTGAAAATCGATATCATCGGCATGGGGGTTATAGTACGGATGCCCGGACAGGCCTGGTGCAATTCCTTCCAATATATTCTGTCGGGCTTGCCCGTTCGCGTGCCAGAGCATGAATTTGCTGTCCCGAAAGACTTTTGCGAAATCTACGATCGTAGCGTTTATCCCCTTGTCTCTTATGACCTCAAGGAAGGCCATGTTCACGTAGAGGTCGTCCTCGTTGTGGAGCCACTTTGTTGGTGCTTCGGGCTGGATTTCCAGGCTGCCTTCGTAGATTTCACCCTGCGCGAGAAACTCCATCGGCTCACCCATCATGCATCCATACGACTTTCCGGTCCATCCCCCCTTGATTTTGTCCATTAATTCGGCTTTCGTCATTTTGTGCGAAGTGTGAGTATTCAACAGGGCATTCCTCCTTAAAAGAATGTCTTCAGTCGAAGGCTACTCTGGGGTAGCTTCAATAACTGCAAGTTCTTTGCCATATCATGCGAATCTAACTTGTTCATTATATTTCATATCACCGTTTCAGATCGGAACCAAAAAACCTCTTTATATCTCTAATTACAATTTCGCATCACAGTGCGGTAGCAAATCTGTAGATATCACCAATGGTGGCGTAATAAACATGAGGCAGCACCGAAGGATTTAGTGCGTCAAAACCGTGACCCGTTCCATTTACGGTGCGGCTAAATGTTGTAACCCCAGCGGCCATCAGTTTACGGGCGAAGATGAGACCCTCATCTCGAAGGGGATCAAGTTCGTTAACAGACACTACATGTGGTGGGAGGCCAGTAAGATCCTCTGGAGTCGCGTGATAGGGCCACGCTAATGGGTTCCGCGCGTTTTCATCGCCAGGATCATAGGCAATAGCACACAAGGTGTTCAATTCCTTGGTCATCATATAGCCAGCGTTTTCGCGCCAAGAAACCAACTCGGGCAGCGGGGGATTAGATTTACCGGCTATATATGGACACATTGCATAGACCCCAGCAATTTCGTCAATCCAGTTTTCCTTGAGCGCCTTCAGCGCGGTTGCCAGACATAGATTGCCACCTCCAGATTCACCGGACACAATTAGATGAGAAATACCTAGCACGTCCCGATTCTGGTATACCCATCGTGTAGCGCTGGCGCAGTCGTTAAGGCCTGCAGGAAATGGATGGTTGCCAAGTTTTCCTGCTGCATTGCGGAACTCTACGCCCACCACTACCATTCCCATGGAGGCTAGTTCGTCTCGCCATCGGACAAAGGGGGCGTCCTCAGCGGTAAAAAACGTCATACCCCCTCCATGGAAATGAACCACGCTAGGTAACGTTCCTTCATGCTTTATTGGCTCTACAATATGAAGGGCGATGGAATTACCATCGAAGCCCTCAATAACCTCCAATCGTCGTGATAAGCCTTGAACAGCAGTAAGATTAGCAGTGTCCTCATCCAGAGCTAATCCTTGTTCTTCAAAGGCCGCAAACAAATCTAATATTTCTGAAATTGGTGCTTCTGAACCAATCGGTGGAGGCAACTCTGCATTTAGCTCCATGCCCTCAAAAAAAGGGCGCGCATTGGGATCAAGCCGCGGGTCAGTAGCTATGGTGAGCGCTGGGTTACCGAGCCGCCCCGGAAGGTAGACGTTTGTTTTATTCATGGCAATAACCTGTTTACGACTTAATTCCAGACTATACACTGCAAGCCCCATAAGCCAAGCGGGTATACCGGTCAAAATGAACATTCATTCTGGTAATAAATGAACGCTCGTTTCTCTGATGCATTTCTTGTCGTCTTTTCCAGCTCATTATCTGTCGTCCATGATTTCGAGCAGATCATTGCGTTGAGTTTGTTTTAGTGGTTCTAATCCAAAATCGTCACCTCCTTCGCCTTGTTTGCCTTGTTAAAACCACCAAAACAACTCACAAGGATATATTTTTTGGTCTAATGTCTGTTCAAAGACCAGCGAATTGACTTCATTTCGCGTCCTGGGTACCTTTCGAGCAGGCTAGCTGGAGGCTTTCACAATGACCAATGAAAAAGATTTACTACTTGATCTTGTAGCAAGGCAACCAGTGCCAGTATTCAACCAACCGTCTTTTAATCCACCGCCACAACTGAAAGATGCGCGGGTAGCTATTGTAACCAGCGCTGCTCTTTATCGAGAGGGAGATACTCCTTTTGCATTAGAAGATGTGCATTTTGAGTCTCTACCGAGCAGTGAGCGAAATTTGAAAATGGGCCATGTAAGTCCAAATTTCAACCGTACGGGCTTTGCAACGGACTTAAATGTAGTCTATCCAGCAGACCGTCTGGCTGAACTAGCCGAACGCGGCTCCATCGGCAGCGTTGCAGACTTTCACTACGCGTTCGCGGGTAATCAGCCGGATACACTGTCCGAATTGCGCCTGGATACTGGTCCTGCATGCGCACAGAAGCTTCTTGAGGACAATGTCGACATTGTCTTGATCACTCCTGTCTGACCGCTATGTCCGCGTGCCGTGTGTACGCTAGCTCACGTCTTCGAAGCAGCCGGACTATCAACGGTTGTTATAGTGCCTGTACTGAACATTGCAGAAAGAATGCGTCCACCAAGAGCAATATATGTCGACTTCCCTTTGGGACTGCCATTGGGCAAGAGTCTTGACTCAGATTTCCAGCATCGTGTTATCGATGCTGCTTTTAAGCTTTTAGAAAAATCCGCAGGTCCGGTACTGGAAACGTTTCCAGAAGTGATCCGCGGCGAGACTAGCCAACAGCTGGTCTGCTCCCTCCCCCCTACCTATGACCCAAGCCTTCATCCCGCAGTCGACGAAGCTCAAGGTCTTCGCAGTGCATACGATCGTGCGTTAGCCAGAAACCGGCGGACCTCAATAGGGGAGTATGCCAGTGCAGATGAAATCCCAAACCAGATAAACAAATTCGCAAGGATAGCCGGCGGCGAGGCTTGGAATGAGGTAGGTTTTGCCGATCCAACCTATCGAGTAGCGCAGGATATTAGAGCCTATTATGAAGAACTAGCCGGAGAACTAGCGGAGGGCCCTGCTACCCCACAGTCCATAGAAAATTGGTTCTATGAGCAGACAGCAACAGGCAGTTTAATGATGGCCGCCAGGAAAAAAATGAGAGAAGCAGAAGCACCTTTCTTAGAATGGTTTCTGATAACTCCAGATTTCCGAGAGCAGAACTAATTCTAACCAGGTCTGCTGTCCTTAAATCACGCATTAACGGACAGGAACTAACTATAATGTCAGGACCTTACTCTTTGAGCAAAACTTACTATAGAACTTGCTGTTTCATCCACCAACTCCGGCACCAGATCGGGCATCGCCAATTCCACTACGTGTGTCGCTCCTGTGATCGTTCGTGAGATAGCACTAACGCCGGCCGCCTGCAATTTACGCGTGAAAATAGCGCCGTCATCACGAATAAGATCCAGTTCATAATTCGTCACGATGTGCGGGGGCAAGCCTCGCAAATCCTCTTCGGAGGCCCAGTAGGGCCAAGCTTGGGGATCGCGCTCATGGTCGCCTTGGGGGTCATATACACGGCTCATGGCTCGTGTCATGCCAAGCGTCCCCTCATAACCCTCATTTTCCCGCCACGAGAGTAATTCAGGAGGGACGGTTCCATAGTAGCCAAAAATCATTGGGGCAATAGAAAATACGCCATCGATGACGTGCACCCAGCCTTCATTGTTGGCCTTGATCGCAGTCGCCGTGCACAGATTACCGCCGCCGGATTCGCCACTGACAATCAGCGACGAAATGTTGAGTCGTTCGCGTTGTGCATGCACCCATTTTACTGCACTGGCGCAATCGTTCAGTCCCGCGGGGAATGGATGATTACCCATTACCCCACCGCTATTTCTAAACTCAACGCTCACCACCAAAACACCTTTGCTCGCCATGCTTTTACGCCAACGCATCGCTCCTGCAAATTGCGCTGTGGTCAACGCCATACCGCCACCATGAATATGCACGATGCACGGCCGCGGCCGTTGACTGTCCGCTGAATCAGCACCTAAGGGTTCTTCAATGTATAAATCGATGTTGTTGCCGTCCACACCCTCAATTGTTTTTTTCGTTGATACCAAATCGGGGAAGTCGGGCATGGCGGCAATGGCTGCTTCGTTTTGAGATGCCATCATTTTTTCCATGGCCCCTACCCACTCCAGAGATTCTTCGTAAGAAGCGGACTCGCTGATATCCATTGGCGCCACAGCATCCACTGGCATGTTGGCCATCAGGCGCGCCAAACGAGGGTCTAAACGATCGTCTTCCACCAAAACTAAATTCGGGTTGCCCAATTTTCCCGGCAATACGATCTCATTCAATATCTTTTCTCATAATATTTTGAGTTACAGATGCCTTAACCTCCAGCTAAGCTAAACTGACGGCTAGAGCGGTCATCACCAAGTTGCTTTAGAAAATCGTAGGGCAGGCTTCCTGATTGCCCTACGCCTATAGTAATCGCTGTCTGAACTTTCTACGGCTATCGTGGACCAAAGAAACGAGTGACTTCCACACCTATTTGGCGGGGCATATTCCAAGTACCTTGCCTGCCATAAGTAGTGTTAGATCCTAAAATATTTGAGACGTAAGCTTCATTCGTCAGGTTACGGACAAAACCTCGCGCCGAATAGTTCTCAGTGGGGCTTAGCCAATTAACGTTGAAGTTTACAATGGTATATGGATCTGTTGAGTCTTTCTTTTGATTGAACTCTCTAAAGTAAACTCTCGACCGATAACTCCCGTCGAGACTAAAAAAAATTTGACTCCCAGAATTCAACGCGACGCTATAAACCAACCCTAAGTTAAGACTAACATCAGGGGCGTAACTCAAAGGATTACCTTTATTCTCGAGCAACCCTAACTCCGACCTTAAAGTATCAGTATTCAAAAAGCTTCCATACTCAGTGTCTAGCAATGTTAAACCAGCATTAGCACTCCAATACTCATTCAGTAACGATGAAAACTCAAGCTCTAGCCCTAAGATGTCAGCATCTCCGGCATTTGCAACCGCGGCTTGAATTCCAACGACTTGAATGGTTTGAAAATCGGCATAATCATATTTGAATAAAGCCGCTCGAAAGCTCGAGGTTCCTCCTGAGAAACTTGCTTTATACCCCAACTCTATCGAATCTACAGTTTCCGGTCTCCACGGTGCATTACAATCTGATCCATTAACGCCGCCAACTTTAAATCCCTCCGAGTAACTTATATAGGTCATATTCGTATCAGAAATGTCGTACTCGAAGGAGGCTCTTATAGTGTTCTCAGACTCGTCCCAACTTTGCACAAACAAGTCAGGGCCGCAGAGTTGGACAATCGGGACGGTTCCGGTTGGGAACTTGGCATTGAATGTAGCGCTATGACCCTCTGTCCTGTCTTCAGAGGTTCGTCTAAAACCAAGGCCCACGCGCGCACGATCTGATAGAGCATAAGTCGTGTCTGCAAAGAAGGATGTAGATTCGGTTTCATAAAGAGGAGTAGTAAAGTCAAGCTGGATCGGAACGCCTACAGGGATCAGACCAGGTATTGGAAAATCGAAAAATAAACGGTGCGTACGATCATCATCCATATAGTAAAACCCAGCTATCCAATCAAAGTCTCCATTGGTGCCGGATAAGTTAAATTCTTGCGTGAAGGTCTTGTTCCGAGACGTCGTTAAACGATTAAAAAGACCAATACTTGTACTATCTAAAGGGTTGTTAAATTCATCAGCCCAATCTTGATAAGCGGTAATAGATTTCAATTGGATATCACCCAGATCCAAATTAAGAGTTAAACCGTACATTTTAAATTGACGATCTGAATCTGAATTACCTAGAGAACTGTGGTGTTGGGTATAAACCTTTCTGGGCTCCTCTGTAAACACGATCGCTGAAGCGGGCGTTGTAAGTGTGTTTTCTGGCGGCAGACCGGATGCGATTCCTATGTCTAAATGCTCGTGAATCATCGCCCAATGATCCCAAGGTCCACTCTCCACATTTCTTGCCACGATTAGAGAAGCGTCCAAACGATCAGTCAAATCAACATCTACCGTCAATCTCATGTTGGACTTTTCACCCCACACCAAGTCTATTTCACCGGGCTGGAGGTTTTCAATCCATCCTTTATTCGCATCTAAAATACTGCCGGCAAAGCGCACAGCAACGCGATCTCCTAAAGGACCACTAATCATTCCCTCTAACGTCGATTGTTCATATTCAGCATATCCGGCTTTTATATACGCCTCGAACTCCTGAGTAGGTTTCGCGGAAATAAAATTAACGGCTCCACCCGTAGCGTTTCGACCATATAGCGTTCCCTGAGGACCGCGGAGCACATCTACTCGCTCAATATCCAAATGGGCTAATGCAGCACTTGTTCCTGATGCCTGGATTATGCCATCAGTGCTTACCATAACGCCTGGAGCGTACTGGAACTCGCCAACTCCCCTGATAGCTACCTGCACTACGCCAAGAAATTCTCCATACTGCAGGCTAGGAACTAAATGCTGGATATCGGAAATTTCTACAATCCCCTTATCTCTCAAGTCATCACCACTTAAGGCCGTAATAGCCGCCGGCGTATCTAAAACAGTCGCTGACCTGCGCAAACCGGTGACAATCACCTCTTCGATTATATCGGCTTGATTAATCTCCGAGTTATCCTCAGCAGCGTTGACAAAACTCACCGCGATTGACCCGAATAAAGAAACCAACCCATAAAACAATTTCTCGTATTTCATGAACATCTCCCACTCAATTTGCATTCGCAACCTATCCTCACACAACTTCAGAATGGGCTTTTAAATGTGCTTTTTAGATTGAGACAATTGCGGTATCAAAAAGATATTGCTATCTAAACCACCCCTCTCGAATAACTTATACCAGAATTTAATTTTAGTCAACTATGATTAAGTAGGAGGGATTTACTCTGTGGGGTTTTTCAGGAGTTTTTCAGACTTTTCTGGGCACCAATATATCAATGCGCACGATACGACCATAGTCGCCCGCATTCTTTCGTTTTTTTTGTGGGGTAAAGTAATCTGACCCTGCTCTGGAGACCAGTAGGATCAAGCCCCCATAGACAGCGTAAATGTCTCCGATGGAGACTTTTTCTATTAACCAATCTCGCTCTGTTCCTCGGGTGTCGGCTCACGGCGCGCTTTCGGCGTGATTACCACATCGAGGGAGTGGATAGTGCCTGCGAACGGGAACGGAGCGCTGTAGCTGTCGGTGACCGGAGACAGACGATCTGCACCGACATCGGCGCCGCCGCGTCCGGCGGCGCCACCTGTCGATGGGATAAGCACCTCTCCGGCGTCTTCGCCATCGATCAGGAGCACCACGCGGCCGGTACCCCCGGCCGAGGTGAATCTCGCGCCAACGGTAACCCGGCCCGCAGGTAAAGCACTGCCTGTCGCACCTTTGAAGATGGTCATGCGTGCGTTGTAGTCTAATTTAAGGCGATTGTTCTGCACGTAAAAGGAGATCCCGCCAGACATGTTTCCGGCGGCAAAAAGTACCCCCTCGACTTTACTGGCAGTGCGTTCGATATCGGCGCTGATCTCCCAATTACCCAGTGCCATGGCGGGGGCAGGGCCGCTGTGCAGGTGTGAGACCGGCGGCGTGTAGTGATAGCGCAGGCCGTCATGTGGCCCGCCGGGGCGGTCACTGGGACCACCCATGCCGATAATGCGATCATCGAGTGGCAGCACATCGTAGCGGCCGGCTTCCACCCACCAGCGATCAATCATGGTCTGCAGACGTTGGGGTTGCTGGTCTGCGAGATTGTGACATTCGGAGAAGTCTGAATCGAGATGGTACAGGTCCCACTCGTCCTCTTCATAGGGTGTGCCGCGGAAGTGGCGGGTAACCACCTTCCATCCATCCTGCCAGAGACCGCGATGACCGGACATCTCGAAGTACTGCACATCCTTGGTGGAAGGCGCCTCGGGATTGTCGAAGCTGTAGGCCATGCTCCTGCCATGCAGTGGCATCTGATCGATACCCTTGTAAATCGTGGGCGCGTCGAGATTGAGGAGTTCGAGAACGGTGGGTGTGATGTCGGTCGCGAAGTGGAACTGGCCACGCACGCCGGCCTTCCGGATGCGCTCGGGCCAGTGAACGATCAGGGGTACGCGGACGCCGCCGCCGTAGGTGTCACCCTTATACCAGCGCAGCGGCGTGTTGCCGGCCTGTCCCCAGCCCCAGGGTATATCGCACCAGCTGCGCGGACCGCCGATATCATCAAGACGGGACTGTACCTCATCCATATCGTCAACATGCAGCGTACCCTCGCCGTGGGTCGCATCGAGCAGCATGCGTCCGTCGCTGGTGGGTTGCCGCACGCCGCCGGAGCCGGAACTCATGATGCCGGTCGGTCCACCCATGCCGCTGGTGCCATTGTCGGAGGTGAGGATGACGATGGTATTGTCGAGCTGATCGGATGTCTCCAGATAGTCGAGCAGGCGGCCGATCTGCGCGTCGCTGTGATCAAGAAAGCCAGCAAAGGCTTCCTGCAGACGGTTGGCAAACTTCTGCTGCTTTTCGGGGACGTCGTTCCAGGCGTCGACACCAGGGTTGCGTGGCGCAAGCTCGGTATCAGGGGGGATTATCCCCGATGCCAGTTGGCGTTCGTACCACTGCCGCCTTACCTCGTCCCACCCGGCATCGAAACGACCGCGATACTTCTTTACATACGCGTGTGGCGCCTGATGCGGCTCGTGCATCGCGCCCAGGGAGAGATACATGAAGAATGGCTGCTGAGGACGGTTCGATTGTTTATCGCGCAGGTCTCTGATCGCGTGATCAACAAGATCCTCGGTGACGTGATAACCCTCCTCTGGTGTGCGGGGCGGGTCGATGTGGTGATTGTCGCAGGTAAGTTCCGGATAGAACTGGTCGGTGGCGCCAGACAGAAAGCCATAGTAGCGGTCGAAACCACGCTGTAGCGGCCAGTCGTCATATGGCCCGGCAGCGCTGTTCTCCTCGGCCGGGCAAAGGTGCCACTTGCCCAGTGCATAGGTGGCGTAACCCTGACTCTGAAGTATCTCGGCGAGCGTTGCGGCGCGAGGCGTGATGGCGGCGCGCATGTTGGGGAAGCCCCCGTCGTGATAGTTGGCGATGGTGCGCATGCCGACAGCGTGATGATTGCGTCCGGTCAGGATCGCGGCCCGACTCGGAGAGCACAGCGGCGTCACGTGGAAATTCGAATAACGCAGGCCACGGGCTGCGAGCGCATCGATGTTCGGTGTGTCGATAGTCGAGCCGTAACAGCCGAAGTGTGCAAATCCGGTGTCGTCGAACAGTATCAACAGAACATTCGGCCGCGGCCCGTGGGCATGCTCGGGCAGCGGCGGCCACCAGGGCTCGGAATCGTCGACAGTCCGGTTCACTTTCCCGTCAAAACGCTCTGGTTTTGTCATCGTCTACACCTCCGCTGCATGCTTTAAGGACACTGATTACTATACGCGAGCGCGGAAAAAAAGGGGTCAGGTCCATTTTTCCTTACCAGAGCTGATTCTCAAGGTACAGGAGCGGTTTCTGCAGGTCTACCCATCGCTGTCTGATGACTTCCGGCACTGCCCCCGCGCTTTCTATAAAAGAGCCAAGCACGATATCGATATCGTTGTCGCCATCCAGGTCACCGGCGTCCATGGTAAGCCATCGGCCGTCGGCGGCCTCTGGAATGTAGGCGGCGTCGAATTGCAAATCGCCCTGGTTCTCCAGGTACACGAACCCGGATTCGGGATGGCGGGTGAAATCGGCAAACATCGCAATGCCGGCGATGTCGAGATCGCCATCGTTATCGAAGTCCACCGCAAGGGCTTTGCTGGCGCCGTAAAGGGGGAAGAAAAATGCCTCTGTAAAGACATTGTCGCCGTCATTGAGGTAGACCCGGATGCCGTGATGCGCTTTCGGGAAAGGATTCGCATGATCGGCATTGTCGCCGTTGGTGGCAAGAATGTCGGGATGTCCGTCGGCGTTGAAGTCGTGCAGTGCAAAAAAATTGCTGCCGTAGGTGGGTGGTAGTGGCAGTACATAATCATGACGCAAAGCGCCGTTTCCGAGGTTGTAGAAGAAGTGGACTCCCTCTCGATTCTGTCCCGACAACACTGCAATGTCTTTAAGGTCATCTCCGTTCAGATCGCGCAGATAAGACGTTATGCTGCCGGGCTCGTTCAACAGGACATGGGGAGTGTAGCCGCCGTCTTTTTGACCCTCGTACCATACGAATTGACCGGTGAAGTGTCCAAATTCAGACACGATAATGTCTTCGATACCATCCTGGTTGACGTCCCCATAGGTGGTATGGGTTGGCCGCCGCAATCTGGGTAGTCTCGTCTCAAACGCGCCGTAATCGCTGATGTTTCGATGAGAGACCAGCAGCTTGCCAAAGGGCATATCGGATGGAAATACACTGCCGATATCGGTCACCCACAGTTCCCGGCCATTGCGGCGCAGGGCTACCGGCGCATGGGGTGTGCTGATCTCCTGGATGACGCTGCCTGCCGCGTCGAGCAGTGTCAGACTGGAACGATTATAATCACCTACGAACAACTGTCCTTCGGTTATGTGTACCAGGGTGGTCATTGGGGTTTTCCTGGATGGCCCGAAGTCAACCACCTGGAATAGATCCAGCCCGATGCTGACTTCAGGATTATATTCACGGGTTGCCGGGGAAGCAGGTGCACTGTCCAGCAGGTAATCCACGATCAGGTCCCAGTGTGGTACTGGCACCAGAGCCTGGTCCGGATAAACCCTGGCTCGGGTGATGATTTCCTGTTCGGTCAGGAATTTACCGGGAAACACGTCGTAGTCGTATCCGGCGTGATGCATACCGAGCAGGGCTCCCATCATGGGAATCACGTATTCCTTCCAGACCTGCTTCGGCAGCATCCCGGGTTCGACAAATAGATGACAGGACTGACAGTATTGCAGTGCGTAGTTCCTGCCCGGATATTCCGCCGACTCACTCGTTGAAGAAGAATCTTCTGCCACAACAGCACAGGCCCGGGATCCGGCAATATCGTCCTTGTTACGCTGCAGTGCCTGCAGCACCTGGGCACGCTGAATCTGTCCGGTAACCCAGGGATGCTGCCAGTTGGCCTCTGCCAGGGTAATGGCTCTTTGCATCCACTTAATGGCGTCTTCGCAATGCCCGGCTTCCGCGTGGGATATGGCAACCAGTCGAGCCGTGACATAAGCCTTTTCGATTTCGAACAGACGTTCGGCCACGACAACCGCACGTTCACCGTCGCGGATGGCTTCATCAGGTGCGGCTGCCAGGCTGAAGACCAGCCTTGCCAGGATCTTGGGTTCATTCGGCAGCTTCTCCGCGGCGAGTTCGCTTTTGGTCAGAGCCAGCTCATGCTTCGATGCATTGGTCAGCAGTAGGATCAGTTCCAACCAGGGTTCGACCAGGCTGGGGTCCAGGTGGAGGGTATGATCGTATGTTGCGATAGCATCATCGATTCTACCGGCATCCTGGAACGCACGGGCAAGGTCAAGTGCTGCGCCAGCGCTGTATGGGTTGGAACTGGCAAACTGCTCGAGATGTGGAATTGCTTTTGCACTTTCACCCATCTCCATCAAAACACGGCCAAGAAGCGCGTGGGCAGTCAGTTCATTTGCATCCAGATGTAGCGCCTGTTCAAGATTGGAGACGGCTTCCCGCGGTCTCTCAAGACCGATATTGGCTTCGGCCAATAGTACCCAGGCAAAAGACCTGGTGGCATCTTCCTGCATTGCGATCTTGAGAGACGCTGCTGCATCGGCAAATTGATTACCCGAGAGCGCAATCCTCGCTGCCACGATATGACCCCGGTAACCCTTCAGCAGGCTGTCCAGGTAACCAGACAACGGATCTCCCGGTTCGCTGCGCACTTTGCCGCGTCGTGACAGATGCTGCATGGCCAGATCCCGCTTGCCCAGCCCACGGTAGGCCATGGCAAGAGGATAATGCAGCTGGTTGGCGTCAGGGTTGATGGACAATGCCCGGGAGAGATGTTCGACCGACTGTTCATAATCTTCGGTCACGAGATAGAGTTCACCGAGCCGGGCATGCACGGCGGCGCCCCCAGTGCCGAGGTCAAGGGCGATACGGTAGGCATCTTCAGCCATATCCAGTTCATTCAGGGTTTTATATGTCTCACCCAGGCGAATGCTGACCAGGTACTGCCGATTGACCGAATCCGCCAGATCCAGTGCTAGCTGATAGTTATCGATCGCCTTCTGAAATTTACCCTGTTTACCGGCCACGGTGGCCGCAGCGTAATGCCACAGGAATGACTTTGTATCCAGTTCAAGTGCCGTGGCATAAGCATCAGCCGCAGCATCGAGAAAGCCATAGGTGTGGTAGAGGTGTCCAAGCGATCCCACGCTTGCAGCCTTATCCGCCGGGCTGAAACCCGGCTCGCGGGCAGTTCTTTCCACTTCGTTTTGAGCCTCTTTCAGTTGCTCAATAACGACGGGCTCAAGCCCGGTGAGGTCAGGCATAGCCAGAGATTGACCGATCGCGAACAACATCAGTACAAGTATGAATAATTGCTTCATTGCAGGTCGCCGTCTCTGCGAATCAACAGGTGATATTGGCACAAATCGCAGCGAGTTGGCATGTCCTGTCGTTGGCAATGAGGCCCTTTTCCCGATAATCTCCACTCTCTACGAAATTACAAACAGTTTGAGGTTGCAATGATTCAGGATCTTTTCTCAATGGACAACAAGATTTGCGTGGTAACGGGTGGCTCCAGTGGTCTGGGCAGCTATATGGCTCAGGGATTTCTCGAGGCGGGTGCGGCGAGGGTTTATATCACCGCCCGGTCTGCTGACAAGCTGAAGACCAAGGCAGAGGAGTTGTCTGGCCTCGCCAGGGGTGAGTGTATAGCTTTACCCGGGGACCTGGAGACCATGGACGGTGTGGATTCCCTGTCCAATGACCTGCATGATCGTGAAGATCATATTGATGTGCTGGTAAACAATGCCGGCGTTGGAACGGGAGGATTCTTTGACCGGATCACTTCGGAAGAGTGGGACTTGACCATGAATCTCAATCTGAAGTCGCCTTTCTTTCTGACCAAGGCCTTACATGACCTGTTAAAGGCGAACGCAACGCTGGAAGATCCTTCCAGGGTTTTGTTTACCAGTTCGGTCTGTGCGAGCGAAGTGTTTGCCCATGTACTTGCCTACTCCACCAGCAAAAATGCCATCGAACATCTGACCTCGCAACTCGCTCTGAGGCTTTGTGACGACCATATTCATGTGAATACGATTGCCCCCGGCCGGTTCTTCTCAGAAATGACTCGCGGTTCCTGGGCCGATCCGGAAGCAGAGTCGTACCAGGCGGAACTCAAACGTATTCCGGCTCATCGCTATGGTGGTCTAGAAGATATGGCTGGCGTTGCCATCATGCTGTGCAGCAGGGCAGGATCCTACTTCACTGGTGAGGTACTGAACCTTGATGGCGGTCACAAACTTCGCCACTAATACTCTCGGAAGTCGAATTTCAGGACAGGAACGGATTCGGAGGAATAAAAATGTCCACTCTCATCAAACATGACGAAGATAATCCAGGTAAGCCGGCCTGTTTGCTCCGCGACAACGGCAGGGCGGATTTTGCCCCGCTGAAGGCTCCCAACATTCTGTTTTTAATGACCGATCAACAACGCTGGGACGCCATGGGTGTCAGTGGCGATTGGGTCAATACCCCTAATCTGGACCGTATCGCCACCGAGGGCGTGCGGTTCACCCAGTGCATCACGACAACGCCCGTCTGCGTGCCTGCCCGACTGACACTGGCTACCGGTATCTATCCCCACAGCAATGGGGTGTGGACCCATCAGAATCACACCATGCCGGCGGATGCCAACAACTGGATGGGAGAAATACGCAAACTTGGTTACCGCACCAGTCTGTTCGGTAAGACGCACCTGCATCCCCACGTTGGCGATCTGCGTGAGAAAGAGGATTTGATGCATGCCTGGGGCCTGGATGATGTGGACGAGATAGGCGGACCAAGAGCAAGCGCAAGAGTGCTTAGCCATATGACCGCCATGTGGGACGATAAGGGCTTGCTTGATGCCTATCGGGCAGACGTTAAAGAGCGCTTCTCCAATAAACCTTACGTTGTCCGTGCCTCTGTGTTGCCGCTCGAAGAATATTACGATGTTTACGTCGGACAAAAAGCCAAACATTATCTCGAGTCGTATAACCGGGATGAACCCTGGTTCTGCTGGGTCAGTTTTGGCGGGCCACATGAGCCCTGGGATACTCCGGAACCCTATGCCAGCATGTATGACCCGGAATCGATGCCCGGAGCAGTCGCGGATGAACCGGATGAAAGGACACGGCCCCGGGGCTTTGCCGATCACCTTCGCGAAGGACGCAATTGCCCATCTTTCGAAGAGGGCGAAATCGGCGCCATGCGAGCCAACTATGCCGGGAATGTAACGCTGATCGACAGCCAGATCGGGGAAATTCTTAAGGTTATCGAGGCGCGCGGTGAGATGGACAACACTGTCATCGCGTTTACATCGGATCATGGCGAGATGAACGGTGATCATGGCCTTATTTACAAAATGAATTTCTACGACAGTTCGCTGCGGGTCCCGCTTATCGTCAGAGTGCCGGGCGGTAAAGGCGGCATCGTCAACGACAGCCTGGCAGAGAACAGCGACCTTGGTCCTACACTTGTGGAACTCGCGGGCGGCGCCCTCGACTACCAGCAGTTCGCCAGGTCTTTGACCAGTGCCCTTGAGGGTGGCAACCACCGCGAGGATGGTCTGTCAGAAATCATGGGAGAGTTCATGCTGATGAATGACGACTGGAAGATTACCATTAATCAGGAAGGACTGACATACCTGCTTTTCGATCGGAAAAACGACCCGCTGGAATCCAGGAATCTCGCCGGGCTGGCAGAATATCAATCCGATGCGGATGCCTTGCGGCTGAGGATTCTGGAGAGAGTATCCCAAAGTCAGGCAAGGGCGCCTGAATCGTAGAGGTCAGTGGCTGGCTCTGGTAAGTTGATCAAGTCAGTCATTCGTCGACCTTCTCGAAACCCTCGATCAAGACCTTGTCTGGTTTGATGCGAAACACCGTTCGCCGATGCTCGTCCAGGGTGTTGATCAAGTCATCCGTGACTTTAAAATCCGGATCGTCAAAAAACGCCTTGTATACCCGGACTGTCAGTTCAGCACGGACTGGATCCTTGTCGATACACTCCGCAGTCCCATAGACAACCAACTGGCGACGATCATCATGTATAAGCATTGCAACTCTGGGCTGACGTAATGCATTCTTCCACTTGGCCGTGTAACTCTTGATCGAGACGGCAAAGTCCTCGCCATTCCAGTGATAGGCAATCTGGGAAATTTGTGGGGAACCATCCTTTCTCCCCGTCGCCAATACCGCCCATTGGTGGTTACCAAGATACTCATGTTGTTCTTGAGTCATTGCTATTGTCACGGTTACCTCTTTTCAACTATCTTCAAGTTTGAATTTTGCTCAGGATATCCTGAAATCGGGACCAGTCTGGTATTCCACTGGAACCGGCAGTGAGACCGCCATCCACTACAAATGCCTGACCTGTAACAAATTGAGATTCATCACTGGCCAGAAAAAGTGCCATGTCTGCTATGTCCTTGGCTTTACCGGCACGTTGTATGGGTGTTGACACGGTTTGGACTTGTTCCAGTTCGGCAATTAACTGCATTCTCTGGTCCCAGTTCATGTTTGCCTGCCCGGCGAAAATTGCGGTTGCGATAAACCCCGGACAGATTGCGTTGACGCGAATACTGTCAGGACCCAATTCCAGCGAGGTGGACCTGCTGAGGCTGATGACTGCGGATTTCATGGCGCTGTATACATGAGGACCCCATCCACCGCGTAGACCGGCAACCGATGCGGTATTGATGATGCTGCCGCCGGATTCCTGACTTTTCATCACCCGTGATGCATGTTTGATCCCGGAAAGAACGCCAGTAAAGAGGACATCAATGGTTTTGCGATACTGTTCTTCAAGATTCAGAATCTCAAGATCACCAGTGATACCACTGAATCCCGCATTGTTGAACATGCAATCCAACCGCCCGAACTGGCTGACTGCCTTGTCGACAACCGTCTGTACATCGTTTTCACTACTGACATCGGTGTGCTGATAGCAGGCGTTTCCTCCCAGCTCCTTTACCAGCTGGTTACCGGGCTCATCCTGTACATCTGCAATGACAACCCTGGCGCCTTCTTCCAGAAATCGACGTACTGTTGCCAGCCCGATACCTGACGCACCACCGGTGATGATGGCGACCTTTCCTTCCAGCCTTTGTGACAAAATCTGTAGCCCGATTAAGAAAAGAGCACACTATAGCATCGTTGATCCCGGGATGGAGCGATGTGATGGATTCACAAAACAATCACGTAGAGATGTTCTACTCAAAGACAGTAGCGTGAGGTTATCATAGCCGGGATACTTTCTAACTGTGGCAGGTGGGTAAAGGGCAAAGAAAATGGACCTGACCCCTTTTTAAAGGAAAAATACCGGGAGAAAAGGTGAGCAATTCGTTTTATGAACATGTATTTGGCGTCCGCAACAAAGTTGCTCTGGTAACGGGTGGTACCCGGGGCATCGGGTTGATGATTGCGGAAGGGTTGGTCAAGGCGGGAGCCCGGGTATATGTATCATCCCGCAAGGTCGATGCCTGTGAAGAAACAGAGACGGCGCTGTCCGTTCATGGAAAATGCTGTGCGATTCCATCGGATGTATCGACGATTGATGGTTGTGAGCAGTTGGCGACCGCAGTAGGAGCCCGGGAGGACCACCTGGATATACTGGTTAACAATGCTGGTGTGACGTGGAGTGAAGATATAGACCGGTTTCACGAAAAAGCCTGGGACAAGGTTATGGACCTGGATGTTAAGAGCCCGTTTTTCCTGACTCAGAAACTGCTGCCAATGTTACGCAATGCGGCATCTCCAGATAACAGGGCATCTGTGGTCAATGTAACATCAGTCAACGGATTGAGACCGGGAAACCTGCGAAACTACTCCTATGTAGCGGCAAAAGCAGGATTGGGTCAGTTAAGTGTACAGATGGCAAGGGACCTGCTGGCAGACAACATCAATGTCAATGTACTGGCCCCTGGTTTGTTCAAATCGAAAATGACTGCACCACTGTTTTCCACTCAGGAATTGGAACGACAGGTATTGGCAGCCCAGCCAATGGGGAGAGCTGGAGCGATGGAAGATGCTGCGGGGATCGTCATCTTTTTCTCTTCCAGAGCCGGGAGTTTCATCACTGGTGCTACTATTGTCTGTGATGGAGGGTCGGTAAGTACATCCTGACCCTTTTTCTTTAATATCCCAGGGACTTGTCAATGATGCCTTCGAGTGGTTCATCAGCCATGAATTTCTGCACATTATTGATGAATCGATCAAGATTTCTGCGGGCTCTGAACTGACTGGCGCCGGCAGTATGTGGTGTCATGACCACATTGGACATCCTCCAGAGTGGCGAATCTGCCGGGAGTGGTTCCCGGGGCGCCACGTCCAGTCCGGCGCCACTGAGCTTATTCGATTTCAGTGCGTCTATCAGAGCCTGTTCATCCATCACTTCACCACGGGTGACGTTCAGCAGATAGGCGCCGTCTTTCATTCCATTGAAGGCGTTGGCATCAAATAATCCCCTGGTCTCTCTGGTCAGTGGGCAACAGATGCTGACGACATCAGACGCCGCCAGCAAATCAGGTAATCTGTCTGAAGGCCAGACTTCACTGACTTCCGGAGATGCAGGAACGGGGTCCCGGTCCAGCGCAATACACTTCATTCCGAATGCATTAGCTCGCTTTGCAATGGCCCGTCCCGTACTGCCAAAACCGAAAATACCCATGGTATTGCCGGTGAGTTCAATTTCCTGATAACGCATTTCCGGTCTGTGATTCCAACTGTCGGAACCATACTTCAGTGCTGTCGCCAATTGCCGGGTCAACATCAGAAGCAGACCAAAGGCATGATCAGCAAGATGTTCACCAACCAGTCCTTTTTCACTGGTCAAAATAACCTCGCTGTCTACGAATTCGGGATAGAAAAACATGTCTACACCGGATGAAATTGATTGAATCCAGCGCAGACTGGGTGCGGCGACGAAGAGTGATTGTGGTACAAAGCCCAGAATGACTTCGGCGTCTTCTGCATGAAGGTGAGCTTCATGTTGATCGGAAATCACAACCTGGCCATTATTACCGACGATTTCCTGAAGTCGATTCAGGTCTTTCTCCGGTACTTCTTTCAGTGTCAAGCCGGGAATGATAAGAATTTTCATGCAATCTCCTGTGCGACCTGCCTGGTCAGAATCAGATTAGGGGAAAAAAGGGGTCGAAAAAAGGAAAAAAATGGACCTGACCCTTTTTTTTCCTTAGTTTGTTCCTCTGGAAAAGTAAGAAAGCTGGAAGAATTCATGCGTAACGGATTTCGGATTGTCGACACTGATTGCCATCAGATAGAGCCTCCGGGCATGTGGGCAGAATATATAGATCACCGATATGCCGACCAGGCGCCAGCGCCTGTTGATATGGGCACGGGTCGTGATGTCATGATGGTGGAGGGGCAGTCGATCACCAGGCAGGATGGTAATTATCCAATGGACACCCAGGAGTTCCGTAATGCAGTCAATTCAGGCATGCAGAAGTATGCGCCGGCAAAGGCGCGCGGGTTTGATCCGGCAAGTCGTCTTGCTGACATGGAGGAGGAGGGCGTGGATGCCCAGGTAATCTACCCTACGGTGGGTGGACAATTACTGGGTAAGCCGTTCAAAGATCCCGAACTCCTTGCAGCCTGCTGCAAGGCTTACAATGACTGGAGCCTGGAATACTGCAGCGAGGCGCCGGACAAGTTGAAGATGGCGGCGATGCTGCCCATGCAGTTCCCGGATTTTGCTGTTGAAGAGGCGAATCGAATCAGTGAAAAAGGGGCTGCCTGTTTCTATTTACGTCCTAATCCTGTGGCGGGACGTAATTTCTATCATGAAGAACTGGAGCCGGTTTGGGCGGTACTGGAGGACCTCGGCAAACCTGTCTGCATCCATGATTCCGGCTCTCCATGGCTGCCATCGTTTGGTGACCGCATGCACACGCATACGTCAGGTCATATCATTGCCCATCCCTTTGAAGCGATGGTGGCGATGATGTCACTGATCTGGTACGGCGTGATCGAGAATCATCCCGGTTTAAAGATAGTGCATGTTGAGGCAGATGCAGGTTGGCTGCCTTACTGGTTGCAGCGCATGGAACAGCATTGGGATTTTTCCGGTAATGCTGAACATCCTCATTTGAAAAAACGGCCAACGGAATATTTCAAGTCAAACTTTCTGGTTGCGTGTCGGGGTGATGAGATGACACTGCCTGCCGTAGTGGAACTTGTGGGCGACGATTACATTACCTTTAATACGGATTACCCTCATCCTGACGGGACCTGGCCGTCAGGTTTCAAAGCCCTGGAAGAGCAGCAGATCAGTGAAGAAAGCAAACGCAAGATTTTCTGGGATAACGCTGCCAGAGTCTTCGATTTAGAAAAAAGGGGTCAATGAAAAAAGGGGTCTTCAACCAGGTATAAACGTTGTCCCGGTATAAGGTTCACTCAGGCCCCTTTCCGCCGCCATGTTGATATCCTCCGAACATTCGAGGCTGAAATCTTTCTCCAGAATTCCCTGATAGACAGATTTTGCTTCTTCGCGATGTCCGGCCAGATCCAGCAGTTGTGCCTTTGTCAGCAGAAACTGACAGGAGGCCGGTATGCTGCCATCATTCAGCTGTGCGTTAATGATCTTGAATGTGTCTTGCGCTTCTTTGAAGTTGTTCAGACTCATGTGAGCGCGGGTGATCCAGAATCTGACCGTGTTGATGTCAAAATGATTAAAGTCAAACCGCTGGCTGTCCCGTAGAAATTCATTACCTGCAATGATGGTCTCCTCACTCAATCCCTGTCTGGATAACAGGGTGATATAACGCATTCGGAACCTGCGGTTACCCGGATAGGCTATTGTTAGTTTTTCTATGATTGCCGTTGCTTCCCGTATTCCTTCAAGTCCCTGTTCTGTCAGGATGTCCGCATAGATGTATTTGGCAGTTTCACGAAATAAATCGCCACCAGCGATCACTTGCTCCAGATAGGGCAAACTCTTGCTGGAGTTGCCCTGGGGTATGAACCAGACAAACCAGGACACTGCTCTGAGGTAGACAGGCAGATTGTCGGCACGATAGTAACAGATGCCAAGATGCATCTTTGCATCGACCAGTTCCGGATTCAGCTCCAGGGTTTTCTCCAGAAGCTTGATAGTAAGATTGACATGTCGTCCTGCCCGGTAGTAATGACCTCTGAGGGCGGAAAGATATGACATCGCAAAGTGTGCCTGTCCACAATCATAGTAGCCCTGGTAATCGGATGGATTCCGGATCATGGCTGGCTCGCAGATGTCAAAAGCGGATTCGGCATCTGCCCTGATCTGTGCATCGTAACGAGTCACGCTTTCATCCCAGGCCAACTGACTGACAAGGGTGTTGAGGCTGAAGACGTAACCGATGGCAGAGGAAGGGTAGCGTTCAACGAGTTGATCTCTGATACCAATGGCGCCGGCATAATCACCTTGCAGACGCAGGAGAACACCTTTTTGTTTTAATTGCAGAGGGTCATCTGCAGCTGTGCAGGTACCCGAAATCAGCAATAACAGAAGTAAACAAAATTTAATCATCTGACCGGACAGTTTGGTGTTTTCAACATTTAGTGGGATGGGTGCTAGAATCTGTCAGTGATCTGAAGGTGGGAACAGTATCATACCTTGTTGATATAACAAGGTGAATGACGACAGCCTCTGGTGTTTCAGAAAGTGATAATGGTGCGATGTTGAAGAACCGGTTCATACAATTTGCAATCATTGTAATGGCTGTATGCACACTGGTTAACTGCGGAGGGGGTGGTTCATCGTCAGTCACTACAGGTGGCAGAGGACCGGCCGGGTCAGGTAATCAGGGTGGTGAAGGCAGCGGCGCTGGGTGGGTAAAGGACGTTTTTCAACCTGCATCGAATTTCCGGGCGATGTGTGAATCACCGAGAATGGGCAATTTCCCTGATGTTCAGGGAACTGTCACCGATGAAAACAACTGGCTGAGGTCCATCAGCAATGACCTCTATCTGTGGTACAGCGAAATTGTGGATGTCGATCCCGGCACTATTGATGATGCATTGGAATATTTTGATCTCATGCGTACATTTGAGTTAACGCCATCGGGTAATTCCAAGGATAGATTCCACTTCACCATTGACACTGAAGAATGGGAACAGTTATCACAATCCGGGGTCGCTGTCGGGTACGGGGTGACTTTTGTGTTAATCAGACGTACGCCCCCACGGGAGGTTCTGGTGGCATATACGGAACCTGATTCACCGGCTACCAGTGCGACAGCCAACCTTGTAAGAGGCGAGGAGATTCTGGAAATAGATGGCGTCGATGTGGAAAATAGCAGCGACGTGGATACTTTGAATCTCGGGCTGTTCCCTTCAACATCGGGAGAAAGGCATACATTTGTAATCCGGAATCCGGATTCGGAAGAAACCAGAACGGTCACTCTGGTGAGCCAGGAGGTCAGATCGACGCCGGTTCAGAACATTGGCGCCATTGATACGGCATCCGGAAAAGTGGGCTACATCCTGTTCAACGATCACATTGCCACCGCCGAACGACAGTTGATCGATGCAGTCAATTTTCTCAAGGAAGAGGGTATCAGTGATCTGGTATTGGATATTCGCTACAACGGTGGTGGTTTTCTGGATATTGCCAATGAACTGGCTTATATGATCGCTGGTCATACGGCCCAAGGGCAGGTTTTTGACGAATTACAATTCAATGACAAACACGCCATTTTTAATCCGGTGACAGGGGCGGCATTATCGCCGACACTCTTCCACACCACCGCCCAGGGATTCTCTGTTGATGAAAGTACACCGCTGCCGGTGCTGAATTTACCCAGGGTTTATGTGCTGACGGGTGGCGGAACCTGTTCAGCCAGCGAAGCCATTATGAACGGTCTGGCGGGTATCGGTGTTGACGTTATCCAGATCGGCGCCAACACCTGTGGGAAACCCTATGGATTCTATCCACTGGACAACTGTGGAACAACTTACTTTACGGTGCAGTTCCGTAGCATAAACGCCGGCGGGTTCGGTGATTATCCCGATGGTTTTTCACCGACCTCGGATACCGATGCGGTAGCAGGTGCGCTGCTTGAGGGTTGCAGTGTAGAGGATGACTTTACCCGCCCATTGGGCGATACATCGGAAGCCAGGTTATCAAATGCACTGTATTATCGGGAACATAACAGTTGCCGGGAATCCATGCCTGAGACTTCATTGAATAACATGAATCAGATTAAAGGAAAGGTGGCCAAACCAGTGTGGCTAAACAATATGATGGCATCACCATAAAGCGGTTGCTGATACTGCCTCTGCTGTTGTCTGCCTGTGCATCCGGACCCAGTGATGTACCGGCAATCGTTGTGTCTCCCTCCACGGAAAGTCAGGCTGACCTGCAAAGGGTAGTCAGTATGGCACTGTCCCGGGAACACATCCTCATGGCGAGGGACGCTTTGACCGAAACTGATCTGCTGATCATTGAACGGAAACAGCATCGGTCCAGTTCAGGCCAATTGCTGGATGATCGAAGTATGGCATTTCCAGATCATTTCAGACTGATACTGGTTGACAATCGATGTATGCTTTTACACGTTCAGACAGAACGACGGTGGCCACTGGAAAATACCCGGTGCCGTCCCCGGAACGAATAGCTATTACAATATTATGAAAAGAATATTGATCTTTCAGACAGTTCTAACCTTCCTGCTTACGGGGTGCAGCAGTTCACCTGTACCTGTGGACACATCTGCATCTGTGCCATCAAAAGTCATTTCATCACAGGAAATCGTGCGGCCAAAGGTCGATTTTTCGGGTTTATGGGAGATGGATTATCGGCGCAGTGATCGGGCTGACTTGAAAATCCGCGCGAAATACCTGGAAGCACTGATCGAAGAGAGGAGACGGTATCAACAGGAACAGGAACGGGAAATGAGGCATTTTGGAAATCTGATAGGTCCAATGGTTTTAATGAACGAAGACCCGAGGCGTAGCAGGTCTCAGGGAGTGATCGCCATCGGTACTCTCGCGGAAAAAATTTCCAAATCCAGTGTGTTCAGAATCAGTCAGTCGGAGACACGGATTGTCATTGATCGTGATGAGGATTTTTCTCTGGTCTGCAACTTCATGGAACAATCATCCAGGGTCAGCAGTCTGGGCGCCGAACGTTGTTACTGGCATGGTGATCAACTGGTATTCGACATCATGCTTCCTGAAGGACTTGATGTTCGCCATGTTCTCAGCCTTGGCAAGAACAGGCAAATACTCAATGTTGCTACAACCTTGTTTTACCGTAAGGCTGGATCGCCATTTACTCTGAACAGGGCCTATACACCGTTTGAACCTGTAGAAAGTACTTATGACTGTGAGTTCAAGCTGGCAACGCTCAAAACATGCACGATGGGGTCACCTGATTGATGCCGCAGTTGACTGTGTGCAATTTGGGATCGACTGAATGATGTCAAGGTTCAATCTGATGGCATTCATTCTGATGTCAGCCGGATGTGCCACCGCACCGGTACAGGAACCATTACCGGACCGCACACCCATCACTGCACCTCTGGTGCAGGCTGAACATGGCGGCCCGGCGCTTAATGTCTCTGTGAAGGTTTTTGACCCCGGAACATCGGGTGAACTGAAAGTATCGGCGCCGCTGCGTAATGCGGAAGCGGCGTATTTTCCGGTTTTGCTCAAGCGGACGATGGATGAGTCCGGTGGCTGGGGTGCAGTCAGGGTACTACCGGACGAAGACCCTTCGGCAGAACTGCAGATCACCGGCAGGATCATCAACTCGGACGGCATAGAACTATCTCTGCATATCACTGCCCGTGACAGTGAGGGGACAGTCTGGCTTGACCGGACATATACCGATTATTCGCTCGAACAGGTCCATCGAAGTCAACTGGACTACCTCAAGGACCCGTTCCAGGACTTGTATAATCTGGTCTCTAACGATCTGAACGAGATTCGAGCCAGGGTCACGAAAAATGTATTGGAGCGTTTACTGGACATATCCATGTTACGGTATGCAGCGGCGCTGTCTGATGAATTCAGCCGATTCCTGGAACATACGGAAGATGGCCAGTTGCGGCTGCTGAGTCTGCCTGCCAGGGACAATTCCATGTTTGTGCGAGTCAAGCGGATTCGGGAGTCTGAATATAATTTTACAGATACCGTGGATTCGGCGTACGAGCGTTTTTTTAACGAAGTTGGCCAGACCTATACCTATTGGCGCAGCTACAGTCATGAATTGATTCTGGGTAACGAAATACTGGAGAGTGACGGGACCCGGAAAACCCGATCCTGGGCAATGCTTGAAGAGGTCTATGATAATTACAGGGAATCCAGGCTGAACAGCGATGCATTGCGCCAGATGACCGAATCATTCGACACGGAAGTAACGCCGGTAGCGGCCAGCATAGAAGGCATGGTCATTCACCTTGAGGGTACGCTGCAAGTAAAGTATCAGCAATGGCGGGACATCTTGAGAGAGGTGTACAAAGCAGAGCGGGCAGTCCCATTTTGAAATTCAGCTGTGGTACAGTTGCGCTTTATTTGAATAAGGAATTGGCATGTCGGATGAAGCACTGCAGAAAGCATACGAAATATTGACCTCACGAATTGGTGAGCAAACATCCCGGACCGACTGGTTTGAGGTTACCCAGGATAGAATAAACGATTTCGCTGATGTCACCATGGATCATCAGTGGATACACGTTGATGTCGAGCGGGCAAAGGCAGGTCCTTTTGGCGCGCCTATCGCCCACGGTCACCTGACGTTGTCAGTTATGAGCCACTTGCCGGCAGCTGCCCAGGCTGCCAATAAAGGCATGGCAATTGAAGGTCGAAAACTCAGTATCAACTATGGCTTCGACAGGGTCAGATTTCCCTCACCTGTACCCGCCGGAGCCAGGATTCGAACAACCGGTACACTGAAACGGGTTGAGATCAAAGGCGGGATGATTGAAACCATGAATGAACTGGTAGTAGAGGTTCAGGGTCAGGAAAAACCCGCCTGTGTTGCCGAGAGCCTTGGTCGCATGGTGTTCTAGTGCCGCAATCCAGGGCAGAGATCTTCTGTAAAGCGGGATTTAACTATACGGGTACCATGGGTCCCCAGCGAGTTGAGGTGGATGTCCTCAATGGTCGTCAATTTTCCAATCCGGGATGGAGACAGTGTGGCTTTGAATTAATGAACCATCGTTCGTTAGTCACTGACTGGAATGATGACCAGCAGATTCAAGACCTGCACTACGATGAAATTTCAGTTTTCGCCCGGGAACTGACCGGTTGCAAGCATGCGATAGTGGGGGGTCATATCAGCCGAAATCCGGAACAGGCCGGGATTCACCATGACCTTGGGCCAATTTCACTGGTACATTCCGACTTCACCGAAACCTACGGTGATCGGATGCTCCGATTTTATTCTGAACAGGAACCTGCAACTGATAATGCGTCATCAACCGATATTAATCCCCACATTGGGCTCAAAAAAGCAGGGATAACCGCGACAGACGTCAGCGCCGCGAAACGGATGTTGATTCTGCAATTCTGGCGTAATGTCGGCCCGGCAAAGATGGATATGCCATTGGCGTTCTGTGATGCCACAACGGTTCCCAGGGAAGACCTGCGATCATTCCCTGTCAATAACTATGCTGGCGGTGGCTTCGACTTTGATACATTCAGCATCACTGCACCAAGGGGTCATTCCCACGACTGGTATGTTTTTCCGGAGATGAACATCGACGAGGTTGTTGTATTCAGAACTTTTGACAGCCAGTGCGTTGACCGGGGAGAGACATTCTGGACACCGCACTCCGCCTTCCGTGATCCCTCCGTGAAGGAAGGAGAACCCAGCAGGTACAGCATTGAATTAAGGGCGACCTGCCTGTTCTACTGACTATGAGGTTCCAATAGACAACAGGTTGTCGACGGGTTTGTAAAGTTCTTCCAGATAGGTGACATCGTCTTCCTGCAGGGTGAATTCCGTGGCGCCCACAAGATCATCAAGCTGGGATATTCTGGACACACCCACTATGGGAGAATAGATTTCGGGCTTGCCCAGCATCCATGCCAGTGATATCTGTGCCGGTGATTTGCCATATTTATCTGCAATTTCCAATACCCGGTCGGCAATTTGAAAGTCCATTTCACCCCGGTACAGTCTTTCTGTTCGTCTCCGGTCACGGCCCTGGGACCGGTTGGTGGAGCCTTCATCAAACCCGCCCTTGTAAGAACCGGCCAGAATGCCTCTTGCCAGAGGTGACCATGGCGTTAATGCAACGCCGGTTTTATGGCAGTAGGGATTCATTTCCCGTTCTTCCTCCCGGTAAATCAGGTTGTAGTGATTCTGCATCGAAATGAATCTGGTCCAGCCGTGGATCTCCGCGGTCATTTGCAGTTCTGTAAATTGCCAGGCAAACATGGATGAAGCACCGAGATACAGGACCTTGCCTGCCTTGACTACATCGTTCAACGCTTCCAGGGTCTCCTCTATCGGGACTGCCGAGTGCGCCGGAACGCCATGGGGATGACGATGTATCACGAGATGATCTATGTAGTCATGCCCCAGTCTTTTCAGGCTGGCGTCGACACCTTCCATGATGTGCTTGCGGGACAGACCGCCCTGATTGGCGCCGGCGCCCATCGGCATAGCCACTTTGGTTGCAAGTACATACTCCTCTCTTGGCAGCAGTTCGTTCAATAGAGAACCGACGACTTGCTCACAGGCGCCTGAGCCATAGGTATCCGCACAATCGAAGTAGAACAGGCCATGGTCTATAGCTGCCTTGAAGATTGGACGGGCATCATCAATTCCCAGAGTCCAGTCTCCCTGATGTCCCCTGCCGGGGATACCGAAATTCATGGTTCCAAGGCACAGTTCGGAAACTTTGAGCCCGCAGTTCCTGCCCAGCTGGATGGCTTTTAACATAATGGATATTCCTTGAGTTTCAACATTGGCGCCGTTCCTGTTTGATGAGTATGCTGGCTTGCATCAATGACCTTGAAGAGTACAGAATGGCAGCAATGACAGCAACCTGCCTTAATTCCTGATGGGGCATGTCCCTGGTCAGGCGTGAAACGATCTTGACGGAGTGACTGGTGTGAGTGGAACATCACAATTTGGATTACTGAAGACCCGCCGCCTCTGCCCGCTATTCATAACCCAGTTCCTGGGCGCCTTTAACGACAACGTTTATAAACAGGCACTGATCCTGATGCTGGTGTATGGTTCAATCATCGCTGATGAAGATATTGATCTTGTGGTTAATGCCGCTGCGGCACTGTTCGTTCTGCCATTCTTTCTGTTCTCGGCAACCGCAGGAACAATGGCAGACCGGTTTGAAAAATCCGGCCTGATTCGCAAGATAAAACTGGCGGAGATTGTCATTGCCATGCTCGCTGTAACGGCTCTGTACACTCAAAATATTTTTGCTCTGCTGGCAGTACTGTTTCTCCTGGGTGTACAGTCGACATTTTTTGGTCCGTTAAAATTCTCCATACTGCCACAGCATCTGCACGAAACTGAACTCGTCGGAGGTAATGGCGTCATCGAGATGGGAACCTTTGTTGCCATTCTTCTGGGTACCATCATGGGTGGCATCATAGCCGGTATGAAAGGTGTCAGCATCGGGTTGTCCGTTATGGTGACGGGTGTCGCCATAGCCGGGTTCCTGTCGAGTTTGCGTATTCCGGAAGCAGCCCCCGGATTCACTGACCGTCCCGACTGGAATCCTTTCAGGGAAACCGTTTCTCTCATCAGGTATGCCGCCGAGAAAAAATCAGTATTTCAATCGGTGCTCGGGGTGTCCTGGTTCTGGCTGGTCGGGTCCGTGTATATCTCGCAAATCGCCAATCTTACCAATACATATCTCAATGGAACCGCATACGTTGTTACGCTGATTCTGGCCGTCTTTACGATTGCCATTGCAGTGGGGTCATTGGCCTGTGAACGCCTTTCCGGACGCAAAATTGAAATTGGACTGGTACCTGTCGGGGCTTTTGGCGTGAGTCTTTTCGGATTCGATGCCTATTGGGCAATCAACGCGATTGACGCTGATTCCCCAAGAGGTGTAATCGAGTTTCTCACTGCACAGGGGACTTACCGATTGTTAATTGATCTGGGACTGATGGGAATGTTCAGCGGGATGTTTGTAGTCCCGTTACAGGCACTGATCCAGTCCAGAACGCCGCAAGACCGCCGGGCACGGGTCATCGCTGCAAACAATATTCTCAATTCCCTGTTCATGGTTACCGGCGCCTGTATCGCTATTGTCTGGCTTACTGTGCTCGACTGGTCGATTCCGTCACTTTTCCTGCTGATGTCGGTGTTGAATGCGGCCGTTGCAATTTATATCTTCAGGAATGTGCCTGAGTTCACCATGCGCTTTCTCGTATGGATCATCAGTCATGGGATGTATCGTGTGAAACACCAGGGTCTTGACAGGATACCGGACCGTGGTGCGGCGGTGATCGTTTGTAATCATGTCAGTTACATGGACGCAATGCTGCTTGCGGGCGCTGTACGACGCCCCATTCGTTTTGTGATGTATAAACCGATATATGACCTGCCGGTCCTTAATTTTGTCTTCAGAGTAGGGCGTGCGATTCCCATCACGCGAAGAGAGGAAGATCAGGAAACCTACGAGAGGGCATTCAGCGAGATTCGTGAAGCGCTGGGAGCAGGTGATCTGATCTGCCTGTTCCCGGAGGGACGTTTAAGCCCGGACGGTGAACTGGGTGAATTCAAACCGGGAGTTGAAAAGATCATATCTGAAACACCGGTTCCAGTGATACCTGCGGCGCTGAGTGGATTATGGGGTAGTTTTTTCAGTCGTTCCGGCAAGGGGGCATTCCGTCATCCCAACCGGTTCTGGTCAAGGATTCAGATTTCAATTTCAGATGCCCTGGCGCCTAATGATGCCAGGGCAGAAGTTCTGCGTGAAGAAGTACTTGCCTTACGCGGTGAACTACGTTGAGAAAAGGGTCAGGCGCTGGCGCTGGGTCTCGCGGATACCTCGGCATGCCAGCGTTGCACATTTTCACATTCATCCGGGACAGGAACCCGGGCTGCAAAGGTGGCAAAATCCACCACACAGAGTGCTGTGATATCGGCAATGCTGAATTCATCACCGGCAACGTAGGCAGCACTGCCCAGATGATCATCAAGAGATTGATAGAACCGGCTTAAGCTGTTTTTGCCACGATCTACAAGCGCCGGAATGGCATTTACCGTACCAACATTGCCGCCCATCCCCCGGGATGAGAAACCAGGGAAGGAATTTCGGAAGGCTTCAGCGGCGCCTGACAGGCCGTCAAATTCCATGTGCCGTTGGCGGGACTCTATATGTGCCTTCGACTTTGCATCGGTTCCCATGAGCGGAGGTTCGGGACAGGTCTCTTCAAAATACCGGCATATGGCCACGGATTCGTCTATCACTGTGCCATCATCCAGAACCAGAGCAGGTAGCAATCCCCGGGGATTAACGGACAGGAAATCGCTATCGAGATTTTCACCCTCCATGATGTTTACCTGAATGTTTTCACAGGTGATTCCCTTCTCGGCCATGAATATTCGTACCCGGCGTGGATTTGGGGCCAGTGTGCTGTCATAAAGTTTCACTTAATTCTCCTGATTGCAATGTATTGCAGGAAGTATACACAGTTTGATTCCGGTACCTTGTGAGTAAACCCTGAATAAGCGATTATTACATCTCGATATCTCAAGGATTATGGAAGTGTTATGTTGATTGACAAGGATTCTCTGACTGAGTTTGCCAGGCAGATATTCATAAGTCTGGGTACGGAAGAGGACAGGGCACAGGAAATCGCAGATCATCTGGTTGAAGCCAATCTGAAAGGCCACGATTCCCACGGTGTAGGGATGATCCCGTCTTATGTCCGCAGTGCGTTGCATGATATTCTACGGATAAATGCTGACGCCGAATTGATCCTGGACAAGGGAGCGGTTCTGCTGGTGGATGGAAATCTGGGATTTGGGCAGGTCGTTGGCCGGCAGGCAACTGACTTGGGTATTGAACGGGTCAGGGAAACCGGCATTGTCTGTGTGGGGTCCCGCAATAACTACCATCTGGGACGCATAGGAACCTACGGGGAATGTTGTGCACGGGCTGGTCTGGTATCCATACACTTTGTCAACGTGGTCGGTCATCCGCCTAATGTTTCTCCCTGGGGAGGTAGAGATGCACGAATGCTGACCAATCCATTTTGTTGTGTTGTACCCACTGCAACTGATCCCATTGTGCTGGATATGGCGACGAGTGCCATAGCCTATGGCAAGGTTCGTGTTGCCGGCCTGAAAGGTGTTCCAGTCCCTGAAGATTGTCTATTTGATGCCGAAGGTATGCCCAGCAACGACCCCGGTGTCATGAATTCCGGGGGGACCCTGGGTCCCTTTGGGAAACACAAAGGCTACGGTCTGGCGCTGATGTGTGAACTTCTCGGTGGTGGGCTTGCCGGCGAGTGGACTATACAGGATGTGGAGAGACACAAATCACCAACGGTCAATCATATGATGATGATAATCATTGACCCGGCGTTATTCGGAGGTCTTGAGAGATTCCAGCGGGAGGTACAGGGCATGTCGGACTGGTTGCATGCCTCAAAACCCGCAAAAGGCTTTGACAAAGTAAGACTGCCAGGAGAACCGGAACGCGAATCCATGGCCGAACGTTTGGCAAATGGTATCCCGATTGATGATCAGTCCTGGGAAACGATCACACAATCGGCGCAGCTGGCCGGAATGTCAAAAGCTGACATTGCGGTATTGACTGCCTGATGAGCAGACAACACCTTACGTCCGCCACCTGTATTCTGTACCAGGTAACAGCTCCGCTGGCGTTGATTACCATCAATCGTCCGGAGAAGCACAATGCGATTTCTCTGCAGACACTGGATGAATTGCAGCAGGCAGTTGATCTGGCTGCCCGCGATAATGAGGTGCGCGTCATTGCCATTACAGGCGCCGGAGGCAGGGCATTTGCATCCGGGTCCGATCTTAACGAAGTTGCAGACCGTGATTTGCGTACTGCGCTGGAGCCTGTTGTGCAGGGACTTGCCGATCAACTGGAGGCAACACCCAAACCGACAATTGCTGCCATCGACGGGATTTGCATGGGGGGTGGACTGGAGATCGCTCTTGGCTGTGATCTTCGGGTCTGTACGCCAGCCAGTCTTTTTGCAACACCGGAGGGCAAACTTGGAATCATTCCTGGCGGCGGAGCTACCGCACGGTTACCGCGTATTGTTGGCCGGGGCTGGGCAATGGAAATGATGCTGATGGGTGATCCGGTCAATGCGGAGCGTGCGATTCAGATCGGGTTGGTCACCAGAGTCGTTGCAGCCGAAGAACTGATTCCGGAAGTGAGTCGGATGGCGGAACACCTGGCATCGTTTGCGCCATTTGTTCCACAATTCATGAAAGCAATGATTCACCAGGGGATGGAGGGCAGTATGACCGCCGCCCTGGCCATGGAGAAATTCGCCCAGGGGGCTTTGATACAGACAGAGGACAAGGCCGAAGGAATCAGTGCATTCCTTGAGAAACGTAAACCTGATTTCAAAGGGCGATAGCAGCCATCTTTTCCACCCGAACAAACTCATGAACAGACTTGATCGTGTTATAATGCAAGTGAGTGAAGTCGCAATCGGTGAACGATACAAAAAAAGTGCTGAATAAGGCTTTTTTGGCCTGATTGATATTGACTTTAGGTAACGTAAAAATATAATTTACGCCTTTTGGTTGACCCTGCCCTGGTTGTTACCCTGAATAATTTGATATCGGTAAAATAACAGGAAGCAACCACTCTCCAAAAACAGATATGTTCTGAGAGGACAAATTATGCTTGTTGCAATTGTGTTTATGCTATTGGTAGTCATTTCGGTAGCGTTTCACCTCCTCAGTCCCTGGTGGTTTACGCCTCTGGCATCCAATTGGGATACGATTGACCTGACAGTAGATATCACTTTCTGGGTAACAGGCGCTGTATTTATCGCCGTCAATATGTTTATGGCTTATGCCGTCATCCGTTTCCGAAATCGCGGTCCTGACAGCAAACGCACCCTCTACGAGCCGGAGAACCCCAGGCTTGAGTTGTGGCTGACCATCGTTACGGCTATTGGCGTTGCAGCGATGCTGGCGCCCGGTCTTGTGGTCTGGAACGACTTCATCAATGTACCAGAAGATGCCTGGGAATTTGAAGTCGTTGGTGAACAATGGCGGTGGACATATCGTCTTCCCGGAGAGGACAACAAGCTTGGAACCTCTAATTCTTCTTTTGTCAACATCAACAATCCATTAGGGGTCAATCCAAATGACCCTGATGGTCAGGACGATCTCATCATCACCAGTAACGTCGTCCACATTCCTATCGATAAACCCGTTAAATTATTGCTGCGATCAAAAGACGTACTGCATAACTTTGCCGTTGCAGAATTTCGCGTAAAAATGGATCTGGTTCCGGGCCTGGTATCCTATTTGTGGTTAACACCGACTAGAGCAGGTACCTATGTTGTCCTCTGTGAAGAGTTGTGTGGTCTGGGCCACTTCACCATGCGCGGCAAAGTGGTAGTCGACACACAAGAGGACTTTGATGCATGGCAGGCGGAGCAGGTAACCTTTGCGGAAACACAGGCTGTCGCCAAAGGTGACGCCGTTGCGGGGCAGCCTCTGTATGCGGTCTGTGCAGCCTGCCATGGACAGAATGGCGAAGGTGTAGTGGCGTTAAATTCTCCCAAGCTGAGCGGTCAGGAAGACTGGTACCTGGAACGTCAGTTGTACAACTTTAAACATGGTATCCGTGGTACTCACGAGGACGATGTATATGGCCAACAGATGGCGCCCATGGTAGCTGTGCTGGCTGACGACGCAGCAATCCGGAATGTCAGTGCCTATATCGGGACGCTGCCCTTACATGTCAGCGAGCAATCAACATCGGGTGACGTGGAACGGGGCAGGAAACTTTATGTAACCTGTGGTACCTGCCATGGAATGAACGGTGAGGGTAACTATGCAACCAACTCACCAAAACTCAGCGGTCAGGAAGATTGGTACCTCCGGCGACAACTGGAGAATTTCAAAACCGGAGTCAGGGGTTCTCATCCGGATGACCTGTTTGGACCACAGATGGGCAGTATGGCCAGGATGTTGAGATCAGATAAAGATATGGATGATGTCATAGCTTACATCAACACATTTCCACAGGTGGTCACTGATAAAGTGGCCCAGGTAAACCTAGAAAGGGGTCAATAATGGCTTACGTCGCTCTCTCAGACAGGGGACAGGTAATTTCCCATCCCCATAGCTGGATTACCAAATACGTTTGGAGCCAGGATCACAAGGTTATTGCGATCCAGTATGGAATCACCGCAATCGCCGTGGGTGTGCTTGCCTTGGTCCTGTCCGCAATGATGCGTCTGCAACTGGGATTTCCGGATACCTTATCCATTATAAGCCCCAGTGAGTATTACCAGTATGTGACCATGCACGGCATGATCATGGTTATTTACCTGCTGACTGCGCTCTTTCTGGGTGGTTTTGGTAACTACCTTATTCCGTTGATGGTTGGCGCCAGGGATATGGTTTTTCCCTATATGAACATGCTCAGTTATTGGGTATATCTGGTCTCGGTTATCATTCTTGTGGCCAGCTTTTTCGTCCCCGGCGGTCCCACAGGCGCTGGCTGGACGTTGTATCCACCTCAGGCAATCATGCACGGCACACCTGGTGCTGACTGGGGAATCATTCTCATGCTGGTTTCTCTGGCGGTGTTCATCGTGGCCTTTACCATGGGTGGACTGAATTACGTCACCACGGTTCTCCAGGCTCGTACTCGCGGCATGACGATGATACGTTTGCCGTTATCCGTCTGGGGTATATTTACCGCAACCATACTCGGGCTTCTCGCCTTCCCGGCACTGTTGGTGAGTGCCATCATGATGACACTGGACCGGTTGCTGGGTACCAGCTTCTTCATGCCGGCGATTGTTTCCATGGGCGAACAGACCAGTTACGATGGTGGCAGTCCGATATTGTTCCAACATTTATTCTGGTTTTTTGGGCATCCTGAAGTCTATATTGTTGCTTTGCCGGCATTTGGCCTGGTATCCGACCTGCTCAGTACCCATGCCCGTAAAAATATATTTGGTTACCGCATGATGGTTTGGGCCATCGTCATTATTGGCGCCCTCAGCTTCGTCGTCTGGGCGCACCACATGTATGTCAGTGGCATGAATCCATATTTCGGATTCTTTTTTGCCACGACCACACTGATCATTGCCGTACCGACCGCAATAAAAGTCTATAACTGGGTATTGACCCTGTGGCATGGGAATATTCACCTTACCGTTCCCATGTTGTTTGCCATCGGTTTTATTTTTACCTTTGTTCACGGTGGGCTTACCGGTATTTTCCTGGGTAACGTGGTTGTTAATCTGCCGCTGTCTGATACCTATTTTGTGGTGGGTCACTTTCATATGGTGATGGGTGTCTCACCGATACTTGTTGTGTTCGGCGCTATCTACCACTGGTATCCCAAGATGACCGGCAGGATGTTCAACAGTGCTATGGGTAAGTGGCACTTCTGGCTTACCTTCCTGGGAACCTATGCAATCTATCTTCCCATGCACTATCTCGGCTTCCTGGGTGTACCCAGACGATATTTTGCCTATGAAGGGATCGACTTTATTCCTGAATCAGCAATGGCGCTGAATACTCAGATCACAGTAGCGGCGCTGTTTGTCGCCGTTGTTCAGATTCTCTTTTTCGTCAATATCATCTGGAGTATGTTCAAAGGTCCAAAAGCTGACCCCAATCCCTGGGGCGCAACAACGCTGGAATGGCAGACAGCCGAAACGCCTCCCATTCACGGCAACTGGGGTCCGGAATTACCCGGGGTCTACCGGTGGGCATACGATTACAGCGTCCCTGGTGCGGAGAAGGACTTTATTCCGCAAAACCAACCACCAGCACCCGGGGAGAAAGTGGTACTCTGACATGGAAGCGATACTCGTTTTCATCTTTATAGCCGTAGGGTTTGCCGGTTGGTGGCTTTGGCACGAGAAGATACTGGACAAGCCCTGGACTACTGAAGGCACCGAGACTGACCTGCGGGAAAGTATAGGTACCATTCTGCCCACCAGGAGAACGGGACTGGCTGTTTTCCTCGCGGTTGTTACCAGCGTATTTGCGCTTCTGGTCAGTGCGTACTTCACGCGCATGGAACTGAACGACTGGCATCCGGTACAGGAACCGGGGCTTCTCTGGTTCAACACTGTGCTGCTGATACTCGCCAGCGTTTCAATTCACTGGTGCAGTCGTTCGGACAAGATCAATACCGTCAAGTTGATGTTGCTGGCTACCGGGGGCTTCACGGTTTTTTTTATCATTGGCCAATTTATGGCCTGGCAGCAACTGGTCATTGAGGGTTACTACCTTCAATCCAATCCAGCCAATGCGTTTTTCTATCTGTTCACCGGGTTGCATGGAATACACCTTCTGGGTGGTCTATGGGTCTGGTTCGGCGCAATGCTGAGGGTGTTTACCGGCGTTGAAATTGAACAGGCAAAGATTAGTGTGCAGTTATGCCGTACTTACTGGCATTTTCTGCTGGTCATCTGGATGGTGATATTTGCTTTACTTCTATCCACATAAACAGGATCCAACAACATGAGTGACAACGCAGTATCAAGCCCTGCTGAACTAGAAGAAGGTGTGTCCGGCTTTACGCAGGACTGGACTTCGGACAAGCAGACTTTCCACGCGCCCTGGGGCAAGGCGATGATGTGGATATTTCTGTTAAGCGATACATTTATTTTTTCCATCTTTCTGACCTCCTACATGAAGGTACGGATTACCACCACTGTTCCGTGGCCCAATCCCAGTGAAGTGTTCGCACTGACGCTTTTTGGACATCACATTCCATTGCTTCTGATTGCCATCATGACATTTATCCTGATCAGCAGCAGCGGCACGATGGCGATGGCGGTGAACTTTGGTTATCGCAGGAATCGAAAAGCGGTGGTCTGGCTGATGGGTGCTACAGCCCTGTTTGGTGCATCATTCGTTGGCATGCAGGCATTTGAGTGGACCAAACTCATTGTGGAAGAAGGTGTCAGACCCTGGGGTAATCCTATGGGGGCTGCTCAATTCGGCGCCACTTTCTTCATGATTACCGGATTTCATGGATTACACGTCAGTGCCGGTGTCATTTATTTAACTTATATAGCCATCAAGGTCGGTCGTGGAGACTACGACAGGTCGAATAACTACGAAGCGGTAGAAATCGCGGGTCTCTACTGGCACTTTGTAGACCTTGTTTGGGTATTTATTTTTGCGTTCTTTTATCTTTGGTGAGGAAATAATATGTCGGAAGCAGAGGGTCAGCAACATCCGATCAAGATATATCTGTGGATCTGGTTTCTGTTGTTTGTACTGAGTACATTGTCCTATATGGTTGACTATATTGGTTACCAGGGAATGTTGCGCTGGTCGCTTATCCTTGTTTTCATGTTCCTGAAGGCGGGTTTTATTGTCGCCATTTTCATGCACATGACATGGGAAAGGATGTCGCTTGCCTGCGCTATACTGACGCCACCGCTGGTTATACTGGTTTTGATTGGTCTGATGGTAGTCGAGGGTGAGTACACGTTTGGAAGCCGTCTGAGCTTTTTCTCATCCTGAATCCAGCAGAGTAAACAATGTCTGGTCATGATGGTCAACTAACACTGCCAGGTCAGTTCTGGCAGGATTATCTGGAGCTGTGTAAACCAAGGGTCGTCGCCTTGATGCTGCTGTGCACCACCGTCGGCATGTTTCTGGCTTCGTCCTCCATGGTTCCTCTGGACCTGCTTTTCTATACCAATCTCGGTGTCGCACTGGTCGCGGGTTCCGCCGCCAGCGTGAACCACATCGTTGATGTACAGGTTGACGCCAGAATGTCACGGACAGCAGGCCGGCCTATCGTTCAAGGTCGAATTTCCGCTAGCGCCGGTATCCTGTTCGCAGCGATTACCGGTATCCTGGGAATGACAGTCCTGGTTTTTCTGGTTAACCCGCTCACGGCCTGGTTAAACCTTGCCTCCTGGATCGGATATGGGCTTATTTATTCAATATATCTGAAGCCCTCAACGCCACAGAATATTGTTATCGGTGGTCTGTTTGGCGCGGCTCCTCCATTGTTTGGCTGGACAGCTGTCACGAATCAGATAGAACCAGGCGGCATTCTCCTTGTCATGATTATTTTCACCTGGACCCCACCACACTTCTGGGCGTTAGCTCTGGACCGCATCGAGGAATACAAAAAAGTGGAATACCCCATGCTCCCCGTGACTCACGGAGAGAAGACCACACGGGTCTATATACTGGGATACACCATGGCACTGACGATCATGAGTGTTTTCCCATATTTCATAGGAATGAGCGGTTTGAGCTATCTGGTGGGCGCCGTGTTACTGGGTGCTGTTTTTATTTTCTACGCAATCAGGTTGCTGCTGGACCGCGAAAACGCTGCGATCCAGACTTTCAGATACTCGATCATCTATCTGATGCTGTTGTTTGTGGTTTTACTGGTAGACCATCTCGTCTGAATCCGGAATCATCGCAGGGAGTTAAGGTAGGCAACCAGATCATTCACTGCCTGATCGCTTGTCAGGGTAATGGCCATCGGTTGCATTTGCAGCCCGAAAGTATCCGCTGGGTCTGTTCCCCGTATACCCGATTTGAAATTCTTCAATTGCCGCGCCACGTACCAGTCTTGCTGGATGAGGAGATTTGGCGAATTCATGGCCTGCAGACCTTTGCCGTCTGCACCATGACAGGCCGAGCAGACAATGTAGAGCGCTTTGCCGGCTTCGACGTTACCTTCGATAGTATTGGGAATGACAACGGGCGCCATTTCCGAAATGTAAGAAGCAATACTGCTCACTGCCGCATCGTCCGCCAGTACTAACGCCATTGGCACCATTTGCTGGCCATATATATCGTCCTTGTGTGAACCCCGAACACCTGATTTAAAATTCTTCAATTGTGTTTCCACGTACCAGGCTTCCTGGCCCGCGATCGCAGGTGAGTTGAGCGCGACATTACCTTCACCGTTCGCACCATGGCAGGCGATACAAATCGCATACGCCGCTTGATCAGCCTGGATTGGCGAAGTAATTGTCAGGATGACTATGGCCAGGGCCAGTAGTGTAGTCTGTTTCATTTCTATCCTTGAGTTGATAATTCTTGATGGTGGCTGATTCGTTTATTGGAAACCAAACGTGTATTCGGACTTTTTACTTGAAGCAGCCTGCAGTGAAAGGTGTATTTTACCGGAGCCTGTGATCTACATCAATTTTGCTTTCAATATCCAGGATTCTTTGACATTACACAGACTGCCTTACCCTTTACAATGGGCGCATGATCCGATTGTCTCAGCATATTCTCTGGTGCGTTATCATTTTTTTACCTCATGACGTTGCAGCTCACGGCAGTGTTATTGCGGGCGAGGATATCTGTGAAGTTGAAATTGGTTATCTAAAGGCGCATTTCAAAGTTTATCTGCCCCGAACCCATCAGCGAAAGGAATTCTGTGAAGATCTGCCTGCGGTGACAGAGAGCCTGTTCATCATGGAATACGGTAATGAACAACTGAGCAGCATGATGATCGATTTTCGTATTATTCGGGATGTTACCGGCCTGGAGAAATTCGTCAGGGAGGAGCATATTGCCGGGATTGATGATCTGGAATCAGCAACGGTATTCTACCAGCCACCATCAATCGAACCCGACGTATACAGTGTGGTAGTTAACTTTATGGCGCCAGGGTGGTATGTCGGTATCGTGACTGCCTCTCTGGATGATGCAGTCTATACCGCGGTATTTCCATTTGAGGCAGGATTTACGGGCGTTGGCTACTGGCCTTACTTTGCTGTCCTGATCGCTGCTTTTCTATTATTTATCTGGTACGACAGACGGCGGGAACAGAGTGAGTAATTATACACCGACCCCATTTATTCTGTTACTGGTGCTGTCCTGCCATACCGTGGCGAGTCAATCTCCGACTCCTGATGGCTTCTGGACATCTGATCGTTTTCAGGTGTCATTTGAAAGCGAGTTGAAACCTATTGTCATCAATCAGATCCATCAATGGATTATTCAGGTACAAACTCTGGATGGCGTACCTGTATCCAAAGCAGAAATCTCTATCGATGGTGGTATGCCTGACCATGACCATGGCCTACCCACAGTTCCCCAGGTGACAGAGAACCTGGGGGATGGTCGTTATCGTGTCGAAGGGCTGCGATTCCATATGCAGGGCCAATGGGAACTGAAAATCACCATACAGGCAGACAACATGCAAGATGTCGTCACCATATCACTGGAATTGTAGTGAACATCGGTTATTTATTCGGGACGCTGGTGCTGGCAATAACTGTCGTCTGGATTTATTTTCAACTGCCGCATCTCCCGCAATGGACCCGGGAGGAAATGGAAATCATCCAGTCATTATGGATAGGTAACCTTGACCCGTTGCCCGATGATACAACCAATGAAGTTGCGGATGATCCTGTCGCCGCAAGATTGGGTCACCAGCTTTTCTTTGATAAGAGACTGAGCATCAACGGGGCTTTTTCCTGCGCCTCCTGCCATCAACCGGATAAACGATTTACAGATGGTCAGGTCAGGGGAATTGCCATTGGACAGACGCAACGCAACACTCTCAGTATTATTGGTGGTGCATACAGTCCGTGGCAATACTGGGATGGACGTAAAGACAGCCAGTGGTCACAGGCCCTCGCACCTCTGGAGCACCCATTGGAACTGGGCGCAAACCGGATGTTTGTCGCACGTCTGGTGAGCATAGTGCAGACTTATAAAGATGCCTACGAGGTACTCTTCGGTACTTTCCCGGATCTGTCAGACCGCAGTCGATTTCCCGACAATGCCGGACCTGTTGCAGACACTGAGTGGAATGCAGCCTGGCAGGGTATGGCTGCATCAGACAGGGACATAGTGAATCGGATTTTTGCCAATATCGGCAAATCCATAGCGGCTTATGAGCGTTTATTGGTACCGGGACCGTCCAGATTTGATGACTATGTTGATGCTATTCAGTCTGGCAATCGATCCGAAATACTCAACCATGACGAAATTACAGGTTTACGTCTCTTCATTGGCAAGGCGAACTGTATCCAGTGTCACAACGGACCACTCTTTACCAATAACGAATTTCACAATACCGGCACATCAACTTCGCCGGGTGAAATTCCCGATAAAGGTCGTGTTCAAGGGGTCCGGGAGGCGAGTTCCGACCTGTTCAACTGTGTGGGTGTTTATTCGGCCTCTAACGATCACTGTGCAGAACTGCGCTTTGCTCGCACCGGGTCGGACCTGATCGGCACGATGCGAACGCCTTCGCTGAGAAATCTGGAAGGCACTGCGCCCTATATGCACAAGGGTCAGTTGGCGACACTTGCAGATGTGCTGGATCATTACAAAGAAGCCCCACTGGCCATCATTGGTCACAATGAGGCTAAACCACTCAATCTGACGCGACTTGAACTTGACCAGTTGGAAGCATTTTTACACACGCTCGACGCACCCGTGGCGGTGGCGCCTGAGTGGTTGTCGGCACCTGCTATCATGCACCCTGTGAATAATTGAAATGGAATCTGGATAATGAATGAGAACAAAGTCGCCATCATCACGGGTGGCGGAACGGGAATTGGTAAACACAGCGCCCTTGCCCTGTTGCAGGAAGGATACTCGGTCACCCTCGCCGGGAGACGTCAGGAAAAGCTGGATGAAGTTGTCAGCCAGTCCGGCGCCGGAGACCGGGTGCTGGCGGTTGTCACGGATGTCAGCGACCCGGAATCCGTTTCTGAACTGTTTGCCGGAACAACCAAAAAATTTGGTCGGGTCGATGTGTTGTTCAACAATGCCGGAACGGGCGCGCCGCCAGTTCCTCTGGAAGATTTGACCATTGCACAGTGGCGGCGAGTGGTAGATGTCAACCTGACGGGTGCTTTTTTGTGTACGCAACAGGCATTCCGAGTCATGAAAGCACAAACTCCCATGGGTGGTCGCATCATTAATAACGGTTCCATATCCGCTCATGTACCCAGGCCGAATTCTTCACCTTATACCTCGACCAAACATGCCATTACCGGCCTGACCCGGTCGACTTCACTGGATGGCCGCAGGTACAACATCGTGTGTGGTCAGATTGATATCGGCAATGCTCTGACCGATATGACAGCGCGCATGCAAAATGGTGTGCCTCAGGCAGATGGGTCCCGCAGGGAAGAACCCACGATGGATGTCGAGCATGTTGCCCAGGCAGTAGTGCAGATGTCGAATCTGCCGCTGGCATCAAATATTCAATTCATGACCATCATGGCATCCACCATGCCCTTTATTGGTCGTGGTTAATTTCTGGCGCGATATGGAAAATTCAAATGTCTGATCGGGTAAAAATGGCACTGGTTGTCCGCGGGGGAGGGGGTTATGGAGATTGTCGGAACCGTCCGGTTTGAATAAACGTGATTGTCTGTTTGATGACGACCGGCGCTCGCATGATAAAAGGATGAGAATGCGGCACGGTAATAAAGTCACTCATACCGTCTACTTTTGTGTTGTCTACGGACACCTTGCCATCGTCAGGGTTGGGTAAAAACCGGGACAATATCGGATTGACCGTTTTTGTACCCGCGATAACGCCTGTTTCAAAATCAACAGGTCCCAAAGCTGCCGGAATACTGTTTCCACCGGTACCCAACTGTAAGCCCGCCGGGCCATTGACTGCCTTGAATAACGGCATATCCTTGAGTCTGTCGACGACCTGGCTGCCTTTGTTTGGCGGCGCCAGCATGACGACCCTGCCCAGTTGCGGTATTGTGTGATGTGCCAGATAGTATCGGAGCAGGATGCCACCCAGTGAATGAGTAACAAAATGGATATCGTTGTTTTCCGGACATCCTGACAGGCCCTGTTCTATGGCGATGGGCGCCAGCTCCTGAATGTTAAGGTCACGAGATGGATAATTGACATTGGCAACGTTGTAGCCAGCTTCTTCCAAAGCATGCTCCATCCTGCCCATAGAAGCTGAAGTTCTGACCATACCATGGAGCAGAATGACACATTCTTCTGTACTGGATGCGTTCACAAAGTTTGGCAAAAGCAAAAGAACAGGATAGAGAAACCTCTGTACAACTTTCGTCATGCACATACTGTATACCTTGCAAAGCATGAGTTGAATCATTGTACTGTGCAAATTCTTCATATACCCTTCGTTGCTCGGTGAAATATCGTTATAGCAGCATTTGGGAGAATGGAAGATGATTCGGGTACTTTGGCCTCAAACCCGTTGGAAGGATGAGTACGAGCCGGAACTGGAAGGGTTGGGTTGTGGCATCAAAGCAGAATTTGTTGATCGCTACAGAGATGTCACAGAAGAACAATGGAGAAAATGCGATGGTATCGTGGGAGCGCCCCCACCGCTGGAATACATGGGAATGCTGGACAGGTGCCGAATCTTCGTCAAACCGGCGGTAGGATACGACGAGGTTAATTTAAAAGCATGGGGAGACCTTGGGATTCCAGTGTGCAATACGCCTGATTACGGCACCAGAGAAGTTGCTGATCATGCCATGGGGATGATTCTGACCCTGACAAAGAGTATTGCGTTTCATGATGAATGCCTGCGTCAGGAACCATTGAAAAACTGGCGTCCCGCGTTAAATCCCTTTGGACAGAGGCTGGCAGACTGTACTCTCGGTGTGGTCGGTCTGGGCAGAATTGGCAGTGCCACTGCTCTTCGGGCCAAGGCCTTTGATATGGATGTGGTGTTTTACGATCCCTACAAGCCGAATGGTTACGAACTTTCCATGGGTATCCGCAGGGCGGAATCACTGCAGGAATTGTTTGGTCAGAGTGAGATCATTACCATCCATACACCATTGAATGATGAAACCCGCAATCTGATCAACGCTGATGTCCTTTCGGCTTCAAAAAAAGGAATCATCATCGTGAATACAGCCAGGGGTCCCGTGATTGACATAGATGCACTGCACGATGCAATGAAAGATAATACCGTGCTTGCCGCCGGACTGGATGTATTGCCTGACGAGCCTGCCAATCTTGAAAAACAGCTGATCAGGGCATGGCATGAAGGTGACGACTGGCTGCGGCATCGGTTGATTGTGACGCCTCACTCTGCATTCTTCACACCGCAAAGTATGCATGATATCCGTGCGTTTTCGGCCAGGACAGCGGCGCGATATCTGCGTGACGGACGGCTGGAAAACTGTGTCAATGAAGCGTATTTGAATATACGACGGTAGGTATCCTGTTCGCCTGATAATGTTCCGGCTAAATTGATCCTTTAAATGATAATAAATACTATTTGACTGTTGATAATAATTATCATTAAGATTATTATTCTTTAGATGTTGCATTGAGTGATTCGCAGATGAAGGATAATAGAATACACGGAGTGTCAGGCTTATTGGTATCACTGGGTATGATCAGCAGTATGGCTGCTGTTCAGGCTGATGAAACTGAAACATCTGCCTTTCTGGAAGAAATCGTCATCGTTGGTGAAAAAACCCGACAAAACCAGATTTCCGGCGCCGCACACTATATCGGCCCGGATAAACTGGCAGAATTCGCCTATAGCGATATACAACGGGTTCTACGCCAGGTGCCTGGTGTTTCCATCCAGGTCGAGGACGGCTATGGTCTGCGACCCAATATCAGTATCCGGGGGGTGGCTACTGAACGCAGTGGAAGAATAACCCTGCTGGAAGACAATGTGCTTGTTTCACCTGCACCGTATTCGGCGCCGTCCGCTTATTATTTCCCCACCACCGGGCGGATGCATGCCATCGAAATTCTCAAAGGGCCAGCCGCCATCACCCAGGGTCCATACACTATCGGTGGCGCCATGAATATGGTATCAACGCCGATACCGGTAAAGGCAAAGGGCAGTATTATGGTCGATGCCGGTGAAGACAAAGAGCGGCGGGTACATGGCACTTACGGCGCCCGTCATGATAGCGGCTGGGGCTTTCTGCTGGAAACCCATCAGTGGCAGTCTGATGGTTATCAGAACATAGATCGAAGTTCTCGCGATACCGGTCTTGATGTCGCTGATTACACTGTCAAACTGGGCTATGCGGCATTGGATTCACGGCACCGGTTTGAACTGAAGCTGCAGTATGCAGACCAGGACTCGCAACAGAGCTATCTGGGTCTGACCGACAGTGATTTCGCCAGGGATGCTTACCGACGCTATGGTATATCCGCACTGGATAACATCAATACGGAACATGAACAGCAGATTATCAGGTATCAGTTTGAACTCTCAGAGCAACTGACGTTTACCGCAACGGCATATAACAACGAACACGAAAGGAACTGGTTCAAAACCGAGGGAATTGATTTTGACGGCAGTGCCAGTGCCGAAGTTATGTCAAGGACCAGTTGGTTCAATGTGGTCCAGGCAGTCAATACCGGGAATTCTCTGGCGGGTTTCAGTGCAGTGGAGTTACAGGCTGTTCTTGATGGTACGCTGGATACGGCGCCAGGCAGTATTCAGATACGTTCCAATGCCCGCTCTTACTTCTCCCGAGGGTACCAGTTTGAGTTGGACTGGCAGACTGACATCGGCAGCGTGACACATGAATTCAATATCGGCGTTAGATTGCATGAGGACGAAGAAGACCGGTTGCAGCGCAATAGCAGTTATCGTCAGGTCGACGGGCAGTTGCAATCCAATGATCCTGGTTTACCGGGTAATGCAGGTAACAGGGTCCAGGAAGCGAAGGCCGCTTCCCTGTACATCCAGGATCGTATTGAATCCGGCAAGTGGGTGGTCACACCAGGATTGCGCTATGAAAATATTGACCAGGGCAGAACCAGGTACGAAATCCGCAATGGCAGGACTGCAAACCCTGCAGACCGGTCAGCGGCCAATATTCGCGATACCCGGGAGAATCATACCGAAGTCTGGTTACCCGGTATTGGTGCTGCCTATGCGTACAACAAGAATCTGAGTGTTATTGCGGGCATACACAAGGGATTTACCGCACCGAGTAATTCCCCCGGTGTGGATGCGGAAGAGGCACTGAATTATGAGTTTGGATTCAGACACGGCGCCGGCAAAACCGATACGGAGATCATCCTGTTCTTCAGCGACTATGACAATCTGCTGGGTGAATGTACCGCATCATCCGGTTCTGACTGTACAGTTGGTGATGCATTCAATGGTGACGCAGCATCAGTTTCAGGTGCCGAATTCATGCTGGCAACCAGTCTGGGATCATCGAGCCGGTATTCGATACCGTTGACGTTCAACTATACCTGGATCAACAGTGAGTTCGATTCTGACGTTGCTGACACCGACTTCTTTGGTGATGTCAAAAAGGGTGACCCGATTCCATACATACCCGAACACCAGTTAAGTCTGGGTATTGGATATGAATCAGTTTCATGGCGAGGCAGCCTGAGTGCAACCTGGGTTGATGAAGTCTGTGTCAGGGCATCCTGTACCGAATTTGAACGGACAGACAGTTCTTTGACGTTGGATATCGCTGCCAGCTACGATGCAGGTGCAGCGATAACGCTTTTCGGCAAGGTGGAAAACCTGACTTCTACGGATAATATCGTGGGGCGTCATCCCTACGGAGCTCGACCAAACAAGGGTCGAAACCTGATTGTTGGCGTCCGATACAACTTCTGAGAGAGTAGTTATCAACCCATCACGTGGTATCCACCGTCCACGAAGTGAATGCCACCGGTCATTCCTCTGGAATTGGGTCCGACCAGAAACGCCATGAGTTCGCCGACTTCAAGGGGAGTACTCAATCGTCCCAGAGGGGCTCTTTCCCTTGTGGTCTTGAGCAGGTTATCAAAATTCTGAATGCCTGCTGCCGCCCTCGTCAGGATTGCACCTGCGGATATGGCGTGAACCCGGATGTCATGCGGCCCCATTTCATCCGCCAGATAGCGCACACAGGATTCCAGAGCGGCTTTCATGGGGCCCATGAAGTGATAATTACCCATTACCCTCTGTGCGCCAAGGTAGGTCATGGTAACCAAAGAACCGCGTGTTTTTTTCAGTAAAGGTTCACTGAGTTTTGCCACCACCAGAAAGGAGTGGCAGGACACCTGCATGGCAAAGTTGAAATCCTGGAGTGGTAAATCGATGAGCCTGCTGGTCGTCATGGCTTTGGTAGCAGATGCCATGGCATGCATCACAAAGTCGACCTGTCCCCAGGTCCGGGTAATCGTTTCAAACACCATTTCCACTTCACCTTCTCTGGTGATATCGAAAGGCATTACCAGCTCATCCCGAACGCCGAGATCTTTGGCCAGGGGTTTGACGAATGGCAACGCCTTGTCATTGAGATAGGTCACAGCAAGTTCGGCTCCCTGATCCCGGCACACCTTGGCACAGCCGTAGGCAATGCTCTTGTCGTTGGCGATACCGATGATCAGCCCTTTCTTCCCGGATAGTGGTTTCACAGTTTCTTCATGACCAAATCAGTTATCGAGTATTCGAGCGGAGAGTGTTTATGATACCCGATATATCATAAACAAGCCTTGTAGTACAACACACAGGGAGTCTTGACGGCCACGCGAATAACATCTGTATAGCAAAGAAATCAGACTGGAGGACTAATCTGATTTTTTGACGAGATTGTCCATTCCCAGGTTATCCACCCAGCCGGTAAACTGCGCGATATTGGACGGCAATATGATCCTGGAATTTTCCAGGGAGTTGAGAGTGTCGATATAGCGCTCACTGACCTGCATCCTGAGCGCTTCGCTGCCCCCATTCATGGTAATCACGGCTGCGATCTTTTCGATAGACTCGGCGGTAGCCGCGGCAATCGACAGGATTTCTTCAGATCGTCCTTCCGCTTCGTTGATCCGCCGCTGCTTTTCACCTTCAGATATATTGATCATCTCGGTTTTTAATCCTTCGGAACGATTGATCCTGCTTTGCTTGTCACCCTCGCTGGTAGCCATTATCGCCCGGCGTTCACGCTCTGCCCGCACCTGTTTCTCCATTGCGTTGCGCACTGTTCCTGGCGGTGTGAGGTTTTTGATTTCATAGCGATGCACCCGGATTCCCCAGCTTGCTCCAGCTTCATCAAGAACTTCAACCACTTTGGCGCTGATAACATCACGCTCCTCAAAGGTTCGATCAAGGTCCAGCGTACCGATGACCGAACGCGTTGTGGTTTTCGCTAACTGTACTGCCGCGAATCGATAATCAGTAATGCCGTAACTCGCCTTCACAGGGTCGATAACAGACATGTAAATGACTCCATCGACTGAAACCTGAACCTCGTCTCTTGTGAAACATTCCTGTGGTGGAACATCAATGGCTTCCTCACGCAGGTCCTGGACAAAGGTGACCTTGTCCATGAATGGAATCAGTGCATGGAACCCGGCGTCCAGCGTTTTGTTATAACGCCCCAAACGCTCGACAATATGGGAGGTCTGGGTCGACACCAGCCGTATGGACTGGAAAAATTTGAAAATCAGGAGCAGGAAAAAGATACCCCAGATTGCCATAACGATATAATCCATCATTGTCAGGATCCTCCTTTCCCAGGTGTTTGAATTGTATGCGATACCTGGTCTATACCGGCAAAGAAGCTCTCCATTTGCGCCATTTCTTTTGGCACGATGGCAACGTCCGCATCTTTAAAGAGTTGTCCCAGACGGTCGACATATTGCTCGACAAGTTTCAGGTTCATTGCGCCCTGTCCACCCGGTTTACTGATAGCATCGGCAATCAATTGACTGCCGGTTGCCGTCGCCGCTGCAAGAATTGAAATTTCCCGGGCACGGCCCTGTGCTTCGTTAATTCTCTTCTGGCGTTCGCCTTCGGACAGATTGATGGCCTCCTGTCGTTCACCTTCAGACAGATTGATGGTTGAGTCCTTTGCGGCATTGGCCAGTGTAATGTCCGCCCGCTTGGCACGTTCGGCTTCCATTTGCTTTTCCAATGTCTCAATAACATTGAGGGAGGGAGTGATATTCATGACTTCGTAACGCAGTACTTTAATGCCCCAGGGTTCCGATGCCTGGTCGATTTCGGTCACGATGGTTTCGTTCAGACGTTCCCGTTCGGAAAAGGTCTCACTGAGTCTCAATTTACCAACCTCGGAACGGACGGTTGTCTGCGCCAGGTTCACCGCCGCCACCAGGTAGTCTTCGATACCGTAACTTGCTTTATAGGCATCCATGATCTTGATATAGAGCAAGCCATCGACGGCAACCTGAATGTTGTCGCGGCTGATACAGCTTTGATCCGGGATGTTCAGGCACTGCTCACGTGTTTCGTGTCTGTAGGCAACGCGGTCGAAGAAAGGGATGAGAAAGTGAAGCCCGGGTTCCAGGACCGCACGGAATTTTCCAAGCCGTTCGATGACGGCCTGGGAGCGCATGGGAATGATGAGAATCAATTTATACAGAATGATTCCCACCACAATGAGGAAAAAAGTCAGGTAAGTGAGCACGGCTGTCCTCCTTTCAAGTATCACTCTCCGGTAAAGTCTTCTCTATGGAGTCGACAGGTTTAACGAGCAGAGTGATGTTCTCTCGCGAAACAATTCTGGCAGTGCTGCCGATGGCAATTTCCTGTCCATCACCCAGTGCTTTCCATTGGGTGCCTTTGAATTTCACCATTCCTGCCTTGTCGGCAGGACCGATGGTTTTGATGACTTCGACAAATTCGTCCAGATCGTCCAGAAGCTCCTCCGTGTTGGCAACGGTGGAATCTCCCTCTATGAAGCGGCTGATAAACGATCTCAGAATAATCACCAGACCCAGGGATGAAATAAAGAACAGGGTCAGGGCGCCGCTCCATGTGGATACCAGACCAATGTAGATGGCGCCCGCAACAATGATGCAGGCAGCGCCGAGAAAGACTACGATGCCACCGGGAATGATCAGTTCCAGTAACATGACCACTACGCCTACGACCAACCAACCCAGGGGATTCAGTAAGATGTCCATACGGATGATTGGATATGTTTCGACATAATATGTCAAGCTTTATTCTAATGAATTCTATGGTGCTGGTATCTTCATGTTTCTGTTTCCTGTAACCGTCATGTCACTGGCAACGCAGGAGAGACGGCGGGTCAGTAGTCTTCTACAGTATTTTCAAAGACAAAGCCGTCCTCGGCCATCACCAGCCGGTGCCGGTCTCCTGCCGCTTCAGGATTTGTTTCTTCATATCCGGCATCCCCCGTCCACATCGCTACTCGTGTTCCATCACTGTGCATACCGATCCTGGTCCTGTAGACCTTGTGCGGATTGGACCTGAACCGGGAAATTATGTCCGCCACCGAGTCGTACAGAGTCAATTGATGCAGGGTGACCCAGGTGGGTGGCACAAGATCAATTTCACCCCTGGCGTGTCTGTCCAGTGCAGCCGAAGGTTGTATCCATTCATGGTCCTGGATTTCGTGGCCATCCACGTTAACCGGTTCAAAGGACGTAACCGATGTGGCAAAGAACCATGTGGCGTATCTTACGGGTGATGTGGATGGCGGGGTCCAATGGGAAAACTGGATCAGATCGTCCGTGTGAACCTGCAGATTGGCTTCCTCCATGGTTTCCCTTGCTGCTGCTCTTCTGGCTGTCTGATTGATATCACCATCTTCAGCATGATCCTCCGGGTCTATCCTGCCGCCTGGGAAAACCCACATACCGCCAAAATGGACTTTGGATGTCCTGTGCAGCATCAGGACTTCCACTCCGCTATCCCCGTCCTTAAGGATGACCACAGTTGCCGCGGGAATCGCCGGTACGCCTTCTCCCTCCGGCTTCTGTTCGAGATTGCCATAGATGTCATTGCGATGTTTGTTGCTCATAAGTTATCCGTGTTACAGCGAAGCCTTTAGCCCATGTTGCCTTTTAACGGGTAATTGATCCAGTGCAACCTGTTCATGATGGGTTGGTGTCCGTGGTTTGAATACTTAATCAACTCCCAATTCATTACGTGATGGTTTGCCTGGCAATGCTTGGTTGAATAGGAAGGATGTATATAGACTGACACCGGTTCTTTCACCTTGTTGGTATCTTCCAGAATCTCATCACGTGATGAATCGTATTCCACCGGTTTATACACCGGCGCCTCCGGCAGCACCTTGCCCTCCGCCGTTCTGAAGTACCATTCCCCCGCAAAGTTCTTGAGGATGGTGAATCCACCCTCATGCAGC